>Ga0307378_10003777_pt1 | contig 21970 bp, 16 predicted proteins | sample UN1MG_FD_202238 | JGI IMG/M metagenome (GOLD analysis project Ga0307378, IMG submission 202238) | Soil microbial communities from Risofladan, Vaasa, Finland - UN-1 | ecosystem: Environmental > Terrestrial > Soil > Coastal area > Acid sulfate soil | place: Finland: Risofladan, Vaasa | collected...
CCGACCTTCGGCCGCCGCCGATGGTCTTGCCCGACCTCCTGGCGACACGCACCTTTGTCGTCCAGCGCTGCTTGTTGCAGACGAAGGCGATCTGCTTCGGTAGCCTGCCGGCGGCCGCACGCTTGAAGATGGAGCGCACGCGGCGGGCTTCAGACACATTCGGGACCAGTTGTTTCGTGACCGGGTCGGCGTCGTAGCCGTAGGGCGGCGGGCCGGCCAGCCGCCGGCCGTGCTTCTTCAGGTACGCCCTCGACTTCGCAATCCGTGTGGCGATCATGTCCCGCTCGAACTCCGCAAACGCCGCCAGCACGTGTCTGAGGAAGCGGTTTTCCGGGCCGGAAGTCAACTCGGCTTGGTGAACCAGCCGCAATTCGACGCCAGCCTTGTCGAGTTCGTCCAAGAGGACGATGGCGTCACGCATGCTGCGGGTCAGGCGGTCCAGGGCGACGGCGTACAGACGGTCGATGCCGCCGAGGTCGATTGTCTTGCGGAGTTCCCTCATGGCCGGTCGGTCGAGGGTTGCACCGGAGTAGCCGTCGTCGTCGAACCGCTGGCCGGTCCAGTACAGATTGGTTTCGCCAGCGGCGCAGGCGAAGTCGCGGCAGGTCATGAACTGGACCTTACAGGAAGAGAGACTGTCGTCCTTCTCGACCGACTGGCGGGTGTAGATGGCGTAGCGGAGGATCGGATGGGCTTCACCTGGCATGGAGGCGCACCCCAAGAGTCATAGCATACTATCGGCACAGACCGCGTCCGGCTTAACGAGAGGATCGCTACGAAGATGGAGGCAATTCCCAAAGCAGCCGAGTGGCTTCCTGAGATCGGTGTTCCGAAATACATCCTTCAACCGCCCGAACCAGATGGCACCTGCCACTTGCCACGTCGGGATTCTTACAGCCGCACACGTGGACCTGAAGTCCGTGCTCTGCCCCCAGGTGCGCGAGCCGCTTGTAGGCCGCGCTCCGGATCGCTTCGGGCAAGGCCAGGCCGCCACCCGCGCCGCCGCGTAGGGCAAAGTGGCACCCTTGCGCGTATGGAGCCAGAATCTGTTCCACGAGTGCGCGATCCGCGATGTGGCGTTTCAGGCTGGCCGCGATGGCCGGCCGGAGAAACAGGTAACTGACAGCCATGACCGTAACGCCGCACTGGCGGCATGCGGCCATGAGGGCCGCGATATCCCCGTCGCCGTCCGTCACATCGTGGATGAGGGGATCGGACCGAACCGACACGCTGATGCCGGCCTTCTTGAGGCGCGAGATGCTGCGGAGCCGTTCGTTGACCGGTGCGGCACCCGGTTCCAGTGCCGCGCGAAGTGGGTCGTCGAGCGTGGTCAGGCCAATCTGGGCCGAAACGCGCCCCGGGTGTCGGCTGAAGAGGTCGAGGAAACGACCGGGGATAGCACCCTTGGTGACAAACTCCACGCCAACGCCGGATTCGAGGAGGACACGCATCGTTCGATAGGATTCTTCCAGCACGGCATCGACCGGCTGGAAGGCGTCGCAGGATGGGCAAAAGTATACTGCCGCAGGCCGGCGGCGTTTGCGCGCCAGTTCCTTCGCGACCCGAGCCGCGGTGTCCCGATACACGAGGACCGTGCGCTCGCCCGGATACTGCGAGTAACCCCGTCCGTAACAGTAAACGCACCGGTGCGCGCAGCCTGATGAAACGTTGACCGTCGGCACGCCTGCAAGGCACGCGAGGCCCGACGGCGTCAGCACGGCTCCGCGGCGCTCGGTGAACCGAACGCTGGCCATTGTGCCTCCAATCAGAGACCAGCCGCATTACGGCACGCGGACGACCTCGACGCCGGCGCGGCGCAGGAGTTCGCCGGTAACGCCTTCGCGGTCGCAGCACGGGCTGCCACCTTTGAGGAACGCGCGGCGCGCGCCGACGATCTCGGCGATCTCAAGGGTGTGCCGGGATCCGCTCACGTGGAACTCTGTCAGATCCTGACCGGTCGCCGAGTCGACGATGCGCAGGCGACCGTCCAGAACGTCGGCGCCGGTGCCGCCGCGCAGGTACTCGCCGCTTCGCGGCGTGGGCATACCGCCGAGTTGCTCCGGGCAGACGGGAACGAGGACGTACTTTTTCTTGAGATGCGCGAGGAGCACATCGCGCCGCTTGGCCCGCCGGCCATGCCATCGGCACGGAATGCCGAGAAAACACGCGCTCACGAGTACGGGCTCACAGTATCCCCGGCAGTCCTGCTCGGGAAGGAGATAACCCGTCTGCGCTTTCTTGCGACCACTCATCTCATGGTTCCTCCACGATAACACGGCGCCAACTCGCGCCGGCCCTGTGCTGTTAGCACTGGACATGCGTTTTGTCACTCAGATAGAATCTGGACCATGAACCCAACGTTCCGAAGTCACATAGACACGCTGCCTTCTGGATTGGATCGCTTGCTGGCCATGAAACCAGAAGCGGTGTCATCGCTCTCCAAACAAGTCCCCAGGAGGGGGATCTATCTCTTTTCTGAAGGATCACGGCACCTTTATGTCGGGCGCTCGAACCGCCTTCGGCAACGGATCTGCAACCATGGCAAGCCGACCGCGACATGGCGACAAGCCGCTTTCGCTTTCCGTCTTGCGCGTGAGGCAACGGGAAAGACCAAGGCTTCATACCGCCCAGAAGGATCACGCCAAGAGTTGATGAAGGACCCCGTATTTCTAGCCGCCTTCCAGCAGGCAAAGGCACGGATTGCACAAATGGATGTTCGTTATGTGGAGGAAGCCGACCCCATACGCCAATGCTTGTTCGAAATCTACGTTGCCGTGGCACTTGGCACGCCCCACAATGACTTCGACAATCATTGAGACTCTTTTGACGGGCTGTGTTCACACGGGTTCAAAGTTCCTCTACATCCAACGCTATCCTTCGAGCGCGCGGCCTCAAGCATCCGCGACCGGTTGACCGCCTGCCGAAGGACAGATGCCGGGCCCAGAACCTTTTCCGTACTCATGCACGGCCCCTTTCACGGGGTTCAGCATTCCTAACAAAAGCCTAACGCACGCACACCGACTCGTCAAGTACTATCGCGCGCCAACTGGCGACTCCATCGCAGCACCAAAGCGATAGGTAATCCCAACACCGAGCGTTTCTATTGTAGGCCCGCTCTCCCAGTTGCTGGTCACTGACCGATTGCACGCGACGTGATTCCGAAATGTCGGAATGGTCACCAGAGAGTTCGAAGTTGTTAACCGCTTGGCCCCTGTTAACCAGAGAGTCCGAGAGTTCTCCACCGTTTCTTTGGGCGCCCTTTGACAACCATAGAGGTTGGCTGTGGTGACCGGTCTTCTCGTTTCGGAACAGAGAGCGCAGGGCGGAAGGCGGGAAGTGCGAAGAAGCCTGTGGTTATTGGCCGGAAACGCCGAAACCCCGCCGCCTCTCGACGCGGGGTTTTGCGTTAACCACTTGGACCGCGGATTCCGCGGCAAATTGTCTGGCTCCCCGGGCAGGACTCGAACCTGCAACCAACCGGTTAACAGCCGGCTACTCTACCATTGAGCTACCGGGGAACCCCACGCCGAGGATCAGTATAGTCGGTTGCCGCAGCACCGTCAAGTCGCCGCGCGGGACTGCCGCGCGGGACAAGTGCTGTGAGGCCGAACCGTTCGGCGCAAGGTCCGCGACCGCTGAGGCTCCCATCTCGGGTTGCGAGCGGCCGGCGAAACGGGCCGGCGACGCGTTCCTCCTGGACATCCACGGAGTTTTTTTGCGGATGGAAGGGCGGCCGGAACCACCGGGCCGCTCGCTCCTAACTTGGCACGGAGGCAGCACTTACGGCGATCGGGCGGCGGCGGGCCGCGCAGCGCGGCCCGTTCGATTGAAGATGAAAGTGAAAACTCTGATTTGACAAAGCGGCAGATTGGAGTTATACTACGCATGTGTGTGAAACGATTGGCGTCTCTGCTGTCCTGATGCCAACCGTCTGTAACCCAGTAACTCATGCTGCTTGATGCGGGACCGCCGCAAGGCGGATGGGGTTGTGTAGCGTCTGAGTGTGCGTCAGTTGGGGGAAAGGCGCACGGTAGTCTCGGGGGAGACTGCATAGGTCGGGGCCGTTCCGGAGGGAATCGACCCCGATCTTTTTTTGCGCCCGTTCGGACGCACGGTAGGCCGCCGCCGCCTCAGCCATCTGCTTCGGGGGATCGAGCCGGCCGCCGGGCGCCTCCCCGCTACTTCGGTTGCAACTGCTCTTCGTAGGGTCCCGCGATGTCCTCACCGACGATCTGGACCTTCCCGTCCTTCTCGAGGACCACGGTCAGCGGGGCCCAGGCGTTGCCCGGCCTCAGGTAAGCCACGATCCGGTTCCCGCCGCGGCGGCTTTGGTCGACACCGGGCACCGCCTTGGCCAGTGCGAAGGACGGTTTGACCGCATCGGCCTCGTCCGAGGCGTCGGGCGGCGGAATCGGGATGGGCCCGGCTCGGTAAGCATAGGACAGGCGACTCGGTTCGAGGTACTTGGGGACGAGGTCCTCGATCCGCGCGGGCGGCGTCCCGCCGTGATCGCGCTCGTAATCCGTCAGGGCCTCGGAGATGGAGTGAAGTTCCTGGGTGGCGAGCCCTTCCAGGACGCGGCGGGTCACGAGTTCGCGGCGAACTTCTCCGAAGATCACCAGGATGACGGCCGCCACGACGACGACGCCCATGCCGATCACGCGTCGCCGGGCGATCTGGCGGTCCAGGTCGCGCCGGGCGGCTTTCGGCCGCCGCCACAGGAGCCATATGACGGCCCCGATGGCCACGAGACCCACGAGCCCTTGCCAGGAATAATGCAGAACGCGGTTGGTCCGCCAACCGGCGTCAATCGGCAAGGTCCCGTGGGCGAGAACCAGGGCCGCCGCGACCGCCACACCGATCCCGGACGCCCAGACCGCCTGTTTCTTCGTCATCGGCAAGTTCCCTTGATGCGGGCCGGCGACCCGCGCCGGTCGCGCCGCACATTATAGCCACGCGCCATGGCAAGCCAGTTGAAAAACGGCGCACCTCGCAGCGGCCTCACGGTAGCACACATAACCCGCCGCTTCCGCGGCGGGCTCGAATCTCGCGGCGGGCTCGAATCTCGCCACGAGTGCGGCGACCGGGGCGAAAGCCTTGCGAAAACGGCCGCGGCGCGGCATAGTGCGGCCATGCCCACTCGGGCGTAGGCCCGGGTGATGCGGGAGATGAGTCGGATGAACATCGCGTGGGTGGTCATCCTCACGGTGCCGGTGCTCGTCCTGGCCTATATTTTTTACGGGCGCCTGGTCGGCCGCTGGCTCGGCGAGGACCGCTCGTGTCCGACGCCCTCGGTGATGTTCAAGGACGATAAGGACTTCGTTCCGACGCGGCCAAGCGTCCTGTTTGGCCACCACTTCGCCACGATCGCCGGGGCCGGTCCGATTCTGGGGCCCCTCATGGCCGCCTGTTACGGCTATGGGCCGGTCTGGCTCTGGATTCTCATCGGCGGCATCCTGTTCGGCGCGGTGCACGACTATGCGGCCCTGTCGGTCAGCCTCCGCGAGAACGGGCGGAGCATGGCCGAGATCGCACGCAAGGTCCTCGGCCGGCCCGGGTTCATTGTCTTCATCCTCTTTACGATCATCATGCTGGTGCTGGTGACGGCCGCGTTCCTGAACGCCGCCGCCGCCAGCCTCGCCAGCGAGTACCCGCTGGACAAACTGGGCCTGACGGCCGACCAGACGCTCCTGAAGGTCCGAGATGTGGATGGCGTCCTGAAGGCCCGCATCGGCGGCATCGCGTCCACGAGCGTCATCGTCATCACGTGCCTGGCGCCGGTCATCGGGTTGCTCATCTATCGCAAGAACATCGCGACGTGGCTGGCCTACCTGATGACCGGCGTCATCGCGGTGGGCGGCATCGCGGTCGGGTTTTACCTGCCGGTTTCTGTTGACCCGAAGGTTTGGATGGTGATTCTGACGGTGTATGTCCTGGCGGCGTCGGCCCTGCCGGTGTGGGCGGTGCTCCAGCCGCGAGACTTTACGAACGTCCAGATTCTGTACGGCGGCATTGTGCTGCTGGTGGTGGGCATCGTGGCGGCGGGCGCAAGCGGCGCCCGCTTCGAGCAACCCGCCTTCAGCGCCGAGCAGATCGCCGACGGCGATGCCTTGGCCGGAAGCGTGTGGCCGATGCTGTTCGTCTTGATCGCCTGCGGCGCCATCTCGGGGTTCCATTCGCTGGTCTGCGGCGGGACGACCGGCAAACAGTGCTGGGAGATCAAGCATTCCCGACCCATCGCCTTCGGCGGGATGCTCCTGGAATCGCTCCTGGCCACGTGCGTCATGGCGTGCATCGTATGGGGCCTCTCGGCCGCCGATTACCGCGACCTCGTGTATCCCGTCGCCAGCGGCGACAATCCCGCTCTGGCCTTCGCCATCGGATGCGGGAACCTCTTCCAGAAGGGATTGGGCATCCCGATAGCCGTCGGCAGCGTCTTCGGAATCCTGATGATCGAGGGTTTCGTGGTCACAACGCTGGACTCGGCCATTCGCCTCAACCGATACCTCTTCGAGGAACTCTGGGGCACCCTGCTGGGCGACCGGCTGCCCAAGGCCCTCCGAGGCAATACGGCTTTGGCTGTCGTCCTGAACTCCGGCCTGGCCGCCGCCCTGATGTTCCTGATGTGCTACCTGAACGCCTTCAAGGCCATCTGGCCGATCTTCGGGTCGGCCAACCAGTTGCTCGCGGCGATGGCCCTGCTGGTGATCTCGCTCTGGCTCCTCGCGCGGAAGCGCCAGGCGTGGTTCACCCTGGTGCCGGCGATCTTCATGACCCTGACGACCCTCGGGGCCCTGACGTGGCTTTTCTTCATGAAGTATCAGCCCACCGGAAACGTGGCGCTGATGGTCACCGACGTGGTCCTCGTGCTGCTGGCGGGGGCGATGGTGGTCATGGCGATTGTCTCGCTCATTACGCGCCGCTACGCGAAGGGCGAAAAAGACGCCGTGCCTGCCTAAGCACGCGCGGCAGGTCAGAGACCCGCCGCGCGTCAAAGTCTTTGCGACCTCAACCCGCTTGAGCGCCCGCCGCCGCTTCCGCGGCGGCCTCGAATGCCGTCAGGCCCACCACATCCCGCCGGTCTTTTCGGTCAGGATGATGCGCTTGAGGAACGCCACGGCCTTCTGGAACCCTTCATTGACGCTCATCAGGCTGTCCTCGTGCTCGATCGAGAGGACGCCGTCGTAGCCGATCAGGCGGAGGGTCGAGACGAAGTCGCGCCAGAACGTTTCGCCGTGGCCGTAGCCGACGGTGCGGAAGATCCACGAGCGGTTCATCTCGTCGCCGTAGTGCTTCGTGTCGAGGACGCCCGTCAGGGCCGTGTTCTGCGGGTCCACGCGGCAGTCCTTGGCGTGGACGTGGAAGACGCCCTTGCCGAGGGCCTTCAGGCTCACCAGCGGATCCATCCCCTGCCAGAAGAGGTGCGACGGGTCGAAGTTGGCCCCGATCGTCGGGCCGCACTCCCGGCGGATGCGGAGCATCGTGTCGGTGTTGTAAACGCAGAAGCCGGGGTGCATCTCGAAGGCGATCTGGACGCCGTGTTTCTTCGCCCGCGCCGCTTCCTTCGTCCAGAACGGAATGAGTTTCTTCTCCCATTGCCACTTGACGGCGTCCGAGAAGTCGGGCGGCCAGGGACAGGTGACCCAGTTCGGCGTGGTATCCTTCGGCCCGCCGCCGGGGCAACCGGAGAACGTGATGACGGTCCTCACGCCCAGCATCTCGGCCAGGCGCAGTGCCTTGTGCATCACCTCGATTTCCTTCTTGGCGAAGGCCTCGTCCGGATGGAGGGGGTTCCCGTGGCACGAGAGGGCCGAGATCTCCAGGCCCCGACCCGTGATCTTCCGCTTGTACTCGGCGGCCTTGTCCTTGGACGCCAGCAGATCATCCACCGGGCAATGGGCGCTGCCGGGCCAACTGCCGACGCCGATCTCCACGGCCTCCAGGCCGCTCTTCTTGATGTAGTCGAGGGCCTTGTCGAACGGCTGCCCGCCGAACAGCACCGTAAAGACTCCGAGTTTCATCGTGCATCTCCTTTACCTGTTGTCTTGTTTCCACCCTATTCGACGCCGCCGCTGACATTCTCACATCCGCCGCTGCTCCCGCAGCGGCCTCGAAAACCACGTCACGCTTTGCCCCGACCCCTGAGCCCGCCGCCGCTCCCGCAGCGGCCTCGAAAACCACGTCACGCTTTGCCCCGACCCCTGAGCCCGCCGCCGCTCCCGCGACGGGCTCACAGCAACACACGTAACCCGCCGCTCCCGCGACGGGCTCAAATTAGGTCGCCCGCCGCCCGTTGTTCCGAGCCCGCCGCGGGAGCGGCGGGTTGCTCTCGTCCTGCAACCAGTGCAAAACGCTGCTTGCCCTCGACATATTCAACTGCCGTCCGCAGGTGCGTTATGCTTCGAATGCGGTCCACCTTTCCGCCTTCCGTCCACCAATGCCGCCGGCCTGCATCGGTCCCGCCGAGCGCCCGGGCCGAGCGGTCCTTAAGCACCTGCCTCACTCGCTTGCCGTCAGTCTCGGGCGCCTCCACGACCACGTGCACGTGATCCGGCTGCGCGTTGACGGCCATAAGCCGCCATCCGCGGAACTCGCACGCCTCCCGCAGGGCCGACTCGACTACGACGCGCTGGCGGTCGGTCAGCCAGCAGGCCAGCTCGGTCATACGGTTCGCCTCGGCGTTATAAGACCGCCCGTCGGCCGGTGCATAGGGCGTGCCCGGCGTTCGATGCTCTCGGTCCACCGAGCCGCGGGCATCGCCGTGCAACCATTGGCCGTAACACGTCCACGTCAGGTGGTACGTTTCGGCACTGGGCACGGGGCGCCTCGGGCTTAGCCGACCTTGTTGTTCATTGCCGATAACCCGCCGCTTCCGCGGCGGGCTCACGCAACGCACGTAACCCGCCGCTTCCGCGGCGGGCTCATAATAACACGTTACAACTTCATCGGCCGCGAGTTCGCCCGGGCGCTCCTCACGGCCGCCTCGACGAACTTCATGTGCTGCACGCCGTCGTGGACGCTGGCGTACCTGGAGCCGTCGCACTTGAACGGTTTGCCCTCGTTGTACGCGCGGACGTCGGCCTCGAACGACCGGTGCAGCCGCGCGTAGGCGTCGTGGAACGCTTCGACGTGGCCCGAGGGAATCGTCGGCTCGGCGCCGACCCAGTCGGGCAGGTCGCCGAGGAAGGAATCCTTGCCCTTCGTCTCGCCGCGCCAGTAGGTGCGGTCGGGTTCGCCGGGCAGGCGGATGATGACGCACTCGGCGTCCTCCTGTCGCCAGACGAGGCTGCCGCCCGAGCAGTTGACTTCGATCCCCAGGTCGTTCTTGTGTCCGATGGCGATCTGGCTGGCGCGGACCATCGCGCGGCCGCCGTTCGAGAGTTCGCAATAGGTCGTGAAGTGATCGTCGAGTTGGCGGCCCTTGAGGTACGTTTCGATCATGCCGCGGACGCTCGTCACCTCGAGGCCCGTGACGAACCTGAGTTGCATGAAGGCGTGGGTGCCGATGTCGCCGCCGCAGCACGAGGCGCCGGCCATCTTCGGATTGGTCCGCCAGGAGGCCTGCATCTGGCCGCTCGTCTCGAGGCGCGTGGCCAGCCAGCCCTGGAGGTAGTAGGCGTCGGCCCAGCGGACCTCGCCCAGTTTGCCGCTCGTGATAATCCACCGCGCGAGCCAACTGGACCAGTGGCCGATGTAGGTGTGGGCCACGCCGAACGGAACCTTGTACTTGGCGACGGCCTTCTCGAGTTGGACGGCCTGCCTGGCGGTGATCGTCAGCGGCTTCTCGCAGAAGACCGGGATGCCCGCCTTGATGAGTTTCATCGCCGGGTCGAAGTGCACGAAGTTCGGCGTGACGATGACGGCATAGTCAATCCGCTCGCCGATCGCGAGGCGCGACTGGTCCTCGATCATCTCGTCGTACGACGGGTATCCCTTGATCGGATAGGGCCACTTCTCGGCCTCGGCCATGGCGATCTTAGGGTCCTGGTGAAGGGCCGCACAGACCACCCGCCGCGTGCCGTCCATGTGGATCGCCTTCTGGTGAGGGTTCACGATGAACGCGCCGGCGCCGCCGCCGACCAGGCCAACCTTGAGCACTCGCTTGGACATTCCAGGCTCCTACCTTCCTCGGCGTTCGAAAATCCGCCGCCGCTTCCGCGGCGGCCTCGACGTTCATCCTCATAACCGGGGTTACCCGCCGCTTCCGCGGCGGGCTCACGGCAACACGCATCCGCCGCCGCTTCCGCGGCGGGCTCGATTTTCGCCCTCGAAAGCCTACGGGTCAGGCCCAAGATGCTAGCCCGCCGCCAAGTCCGTGCAAGAAAATAACGGCTTTTTCGGCGCCGCGGTGGGGTCCTCGCTGACCGGGTTATCCCTTCTCCGGCCGGCCCCCGACGATCACCACATCGTCGCGTTTGTCCAGGTGCCGCCGGTCGAGGCGATACGCGATGCCCTCGGGCACGACGACGCGGACCTCGCGGCGCGAGGGCCTCCGGCGGATGGCAATTTCAACCGGTCCCTTCGGCGTCCACACGCGCCCGGCGATCCTTTTCAGGTCCGCCGGCATCGGCGCCACCAGGAGCGGCTCGAACCCCGGCCCGGCCGGCCGCACGCCAAGCACCCATCGAGCCACCAGCGCCGCCGGGTGGACGCCCCACCCGTGACACAAGACCTCCGGCGGCGGCCCGCCGTAGGGGCTCTCCAAGAGATCGTCCTGCGCACGGGCGGCCTTCGCGGCCTCGGGCGGGAACACCTCCGGCACGGTCGCGAGGCCCCGCCGCGCCATCGCGCCCCAATACGACCGGATCATGGCGAGCGCCTGGCTCGCGAGGCCCCGCTCCATCAGCGTTTCCAGCGCGAAGTACTTGACGAACGGATTCTCGCGCGGCCCCCAGTCGGCCGTCTGGGTCTCCTCATCGGCCCAGAGGTTGGCGAGGATGCGCGCCGCCTGCTCCGGCTTCGCCAGACTGCCGTAGAGGGCGTAGTAGTTGGTCGCGGGCGACGCGCGGCGGCTCAGATGTTCGAAATGGCGACTGTCCACAAATAGGCTGCGATTGGGGTCCCAGAGCCGGCTTCGGGCGGCCTTGGCGACCGCCTCCGCTTCGGTCCGACCGTGCGTGGCGGCTTCCTCCTCGCCGGCGGCCTCGGCCACATCGGCCGCGGCGCCGAGCGCCCGGGCATACAGCGCCTGCCACGCCGTCACCTCGCCGTCCTTCTCGACCGGTGAAAGGTCCACGAAGAGCCACCACGGCGACCGGTCCGGCTTGTTCTCGAGGAGCCCCGTCGGGCCGTGAAACGACGCCGTCCAGTCCAGAACCCGCTCGGCCACGGGATAGAGTTCCCCGGCCAGCGCGCGGTTGCCGGTCCAGGCGACGTGGTCGGCCAGCCAGACAATCCACAGGAGGTTCCAGTCGGGAACCACATGCTGCGTGCCGGCGGGGACGACGGCCCGGAAGAACCCGTCGCCCGCCTGGTCGTTGGCGAACGCCCGGAGCGCGGCTTCGCCGCGGGCGCTCTCGCCGCGGAGGTATCGCTCGGCCTGGTCGAGGAAGAAGGCGGCGGGAATGCTCTGTTCCTGGTCGCGGGCCGGGCTGCCCTCGAGCGTGTCCTGGACACAGCACTGGATCGTCCTCGCCACAAGCGCCATCGCGTCCGCCAGGGCGCGATCGCCGGTCTCGGGCGCCGCGGGCGGCTCGGCGGCGCTCGTCATCCGGGTGACGCCCAGCCGATGGATGCGGAGGGCGTCCTTGCCCGTGCGGGCCACGAGTTCCAGATAGCGGAGCGCGCGGCGGTTGAAGAGGCGCACGGCCTGGCGGCCCTGGCGAAGAATCAGCCGGTCGGCCTGTCGCATGCCGCGGTTCACGGGCACGAGGTCGCCGCCGTCAAGCCCCTCGGCCCACGCGATGTCGAGGATCGCGCCGGGAGGACCCTCGACCTGGAGTTCGACGTAGCCGACGACTTCCTCGCCCATGTCGTACAGGACGAACTGGCCATCGCCGAGGACGAGCGGACCGCGCCCCTTGCCCCGCACGAGGAGCGCCGACGCGCCGCGGGCGGCGCCGCGGCCGCCGGCCCGCGTCTCCCAGATCAACTGGTAGGCGGGGTCCGGGAACGTCCGGGCGTTCGGCCGGGGCGTCTGGGGCAGCGCGCCGTCGCCGCACGGGCACAGTTGCTCCTTGACGATCTCCCAATCGGCCAATCGGTCCGCCTTCATGTCCGGCGAGAATTCCAGGTCAAGCGGCCGACCCGTCCGCAGATCGTCCAGGCGCATGGCGAAACCCCACGACGTGCCGGGATCGTAGATGACCACGCCGACGGAGTTCCATCCCTGGTGGAGTTCGACCGTGGCGACCTCGGCCCGGTATCCCTGTCCGCGGTGGATGTTGGTATACTCGTCCTGCTCGCTCGATTCGAGCCAGCGGAGGAACTCCTCGCGGTAACCCTGGCGGATCGCCTGGAGGTTGTTGACGTAGACGGCGGAGGCCTCGTCGCAATCGAACCGCAGCCGCGCGCGACGACGTGCGGCCGAGTAGACAAAGGTGCCCGCATAAAACTCGCCATGCGGCGAGTCGGGAACCGTGAACTCGAAAGGCACCGCGGTCACGCCCCTCCGCCACCGGGACCGTCCCGCCGACACGACCTGCCGCGGGGCCACGAAGGTCTCCATGAGGCGCGGCGTCGAGCGGTCGCGCGGCCGCGGCGAACCCGAGCCTTCCGGCCCGTCCGGGCGGACCTCATCGGCCTTGGCCCACCCGCGCTCCGAGAACCTTGGCGCCGTCCAGCCCACAGGCTCGCGCCTCAGGTCGCGCACCTCGCAGAAGCCGCTGGTCCAGTAGACGCGCGGCGCGCGGCGGCTGAAGTCTTCGGCCGGCGTCACGCGCCAGCGGCGGTCGGTCACGATCGTCTCAGGTCTACCGCGGGGGCCCGCCACGTCCAGCCTCAGCCACAGGCCCGCCGAGGTCCGCGGCCGGCGCGGCAGGCCCAAGTGGGCGTTATGCGCCAGGACGGAGATGACGTTGCGGCCGCGCACCAGCGACAGTTCCGCAAGACCGTAAACGTCCACGAGGGGTTCGGCGAGGTCGGACGGCGCGGGTCCGCAGCCCACGTAGCGCCCGTTGACGTAGAGGACGTACTCCCCGAGCGCCGCCACGCGGAGGGTGGCCTGGAGCGGCCTGGACCGAAGCGTAAACGTCCGCCGGGCGCGGAGATACACATCCTCCGCGTGGCCCTGCCGCGCGATCCAGATCCACTTCGGCTTTGAGGTCGATCGGGCCATGATGCCTCGTCTGCGGCCCGCCATGGGCGGGCGTCGGTTCTCCGGCAGAGCGCTTTTTATCATCCACAAAGCGAGAAACTTCAGTTTAAGCCGGATGGGACCGCATCTCAAGCGAATTGGAGGAAGGCCGTAATGCGGGGTGCGCCAAGATTTTCTTGCAGGGCCTTTTTTGCTGTCACCCCGAGCGAAGTCGAGGGGTCTCGCCGTGGTCGTTGCCGTTGAGTTATCCGCACGGCGAGATTCCTCGCTTCGCTCGGAATGACAATCTTTCTCTGCGCGCCGGAAAATTCCGGCGCAACGTGGCATCGGCCGGCCATACGGAAAATTGGTGGCCTCCGGAGACTCCCGGCGGTACGATACGGCCCGATTCGCAAGGAGCCTTTCGCCTATGTCAAAAGGCCTGACCTACCGAGCCGCCGGCGTGGACATGGAGGCCGGCGACCGACTGGTGGACGAGATCCGGTCCGCCGTCGAACGGACCCACGGACCGCGCGTCATGGACCTATACGGCCACTTCGCCGGCGTGTTCAGCCTGGACTTTAACGAGCGGCTCTTCAAGCGCAACTTCCGGCATCCCGTGCTGGTGGCCGGGACGGACGGCGTCGGCACGAAACTTCGCCTGGCCATCGACGCCGGGCGCGTCCGGACGGTCGGCCAGGACCTCGTGGCGATGTGCGTCAACGACATCGTCGTCCTGGGCGCGGATCCGATGTTCTTCCTGGATTACCTGGCGACCGGCCGCGTGGACCCGCGAGTCCACGCCGACGTCGTCATCGGCATCGCCGAGGCGTGCCAGAAGTGCGACTGCGCCTTGCTGGGCGGCGAGACCGCCGAGATGCCGGGCTTCTACGCCGCAGGGGACTTCGACCTGGCGGGGTTCGCCGTGGGCATCGTCGAGAAGAACCGCCTCGTGACCGGCCGCCGCGTGGGCGAAGGCGACGCGCTGCTGGGCCTCGCGTCCAGCGGCGTCCACTCGAACGGCTACAGCCTCGTCCGCAAAATCCTCGAAGTGCAGGGCCTGAAGGTCACCGACGAGATTGCCGAACTCGGCGGGACGGTGGCGGACGTGTTTCTCGCGCCCACGCGCCTCTACTCGCCGTCGGTCCTGAAGGTCCTCCACTATTACGGCACGAAGAAGGTCGTCCATGGGATGGCCCACATCACGGGTGGCGGCATCCCGGGGAACCTGCCGCGCGTCTTCCCGAAGGGCCTCGAAGCGCGCCTCCGGAAAAACTCGTGGACCGTGCCGCCGGTCTTCGAGTGGCTCCAGAAGGCGGGCGACGTGCCAGCCAAAGAGATGTGGAGCGTCTTCAATATGGGCATCGGCTTTGTCCTGATCGTCAGCCCCTACTATGCCGACCACGTCGCCGAGATGCTGGAGAAGGCCGGCGAGACGGTTTATCGCCTCGGCCACATGGCCCGCGGGGCGGGCGAAGTCGTCTTCGTCTGACGCCGCGCGGAAAGCCACGGATACCCCCCCCTCAGGGAAATTCCCTATGGCCGTTCGGGGGGATTCACCGGTAAATTTCGCTTGGCCCTTGAACCGCCGCGCGGCCCAAGTTAGGCTAAGAGCATGATATTAGCGCACCCCAACGAGGGGTTCCTGACGGCCGAGACGCTGGCCAGGTGCATTGACCACACGGTCCTGGCGCCCGACCACAGCGTCGAAGACGTCGAGCAGGCCTGCGAAGAGGCCATCGCCTACGGCTTCGCGACGGTCACGGTCGCGCCCTGCGATGTGGCGCGGGCGGCGGTGCGCCTCGCCGGCTCGGAGACGGCCGTCGGCGGCACGGTCGGCATCCCGCTGGGCCACTCGGGCCTCCGGGGCAAGATGGCCGAGGCCCTGACCTGCGTGGACGCCGGCGCCGACGAGGTGGACATGGTGGTCAACCTGATGGCGGCCAAGAGCCATCTCTGGGGCGACGTCCGTAGCGAGGTATCCGCCCTCCGCCGCATCACCGACGGCCGCATCCTCAAGGTCATCCTGGAGTGCTGCTACCTGACGGACGAGGAGAAGGTCCGCGTGAGCGAGATCGCCGTCGAGACGGGGGCCGACTTCGTCAAGACCTCGACCGGGTTCGGGCCGGGCGGCGCCACTGTGGCCGACGTGGCGCTCCTGAAGCAGACTGTCGGACGCCAGGCCCAGGTCAAGGCCGCCGGGGGCATCCGGACATTCGCCCAGGCCTGGGCGATGATCCAGGCCGGCGCCACGCGCCTCGGCACTTCGACGGGCGCGGCCATCATTCACGATTTCCATGAGACGAGGGCCGTCTTGCGCCATGGCTGATCCGTCCGCTCGCGACAGCCCTTGCCCTCCGCGGCAGCGCCTCCAGTCCATGGCCCGCCAGGTCCGGGCCCTTCTGGAAAGTGAATCGCAAGCAGGCTTGGTGGCCGTGCCGCGCGCCGGCGGCGTCCCGGCCCCGGCCTCGGCACCGGCGGGAGAAACTTCGCCGCCGCAGGCTCCGGTGGTCGCGGGCGAGGCGGCCCCTGCCCCGATTCCAGAGAGCCTCGCCGCCGCGGCGCTTCGCCAGAAACTCCACGAGCAGGTCGCGACGGCGCGGACGCTCGACCTCTTCGACTTCGGGACCGGCGAACCCGAGGAAGGCGTCAGCCGCGAGGATGCCCTCGGCCGCATCGCCGCCGAGGTCGCCGTGTGCGACCGGTGCCCGGAACTGGCCGCCGGGCGGAAGAACACGGTCCCCGGCCAGGGGAACCCCCGCGCGCGGCTGGTCTTCGTCGGCGAAGGTCCCGGCGAGGAAGAAGACCGGCAGGGCCTCGCCTTCGTCGGACGGGCCGGAGAACTCCTGACGAAGATGATCGAGGCCATCGGCATGACGCGCGAGGAAGTCTTTATATGCAACATCATCAAGTGCCGCCCGCCGGGCAACCGGCTCCCCACGCCCGACGAGGCCGCCAACTGTATGCCCTACCTGATGCGCCAACTGGAAATCCTCAGGCCCCGCATCATCTGTGCGCTCGGAGGAACGGCCGCCAAGGCGCTCCTCCAGACGCATGACGGCATCACGCGCCTGCGCGGCCGGTTCTACCCGTACCGCGGCACCCTGCTGATGCCAACCTTCCACCCCGCCTACGTTCTCAGAAATTACACGCCGGACACCCGCAAGAAAGTTTACGACGACCTCCTGAAGGTCAAGGCCGAGTTGGCGAAGTGATTTGCCGGTTGCCTGGTCCCTGCGGCACAACGACCGCGCGGTGCAAGCACCGCGGCTAACTGTTTCTTGCTGTTGCCTGTTGCCTGTTGCCCGTTGCCCGCCTCAAAAAAATTGGGCGTCGCCATCATGGGGTGATTGGCGACGCCCTAGGGCCAAAGGGCGGTCCGAAAAGGACCGCGTCGGCCGGGCCGATAAAGGGGCGGTTCGGCCCAGCCATCTACTGGTGAAACTCGCCTGCCCGCCGAATGTTTCGGAAAAACATTTTTTATTTCGGCGCGCGGCGCGTTCTTGCGGCCACGGCCGCGGTCAAGGAAACGGCAGAATCGGCATAGGAATGTTGAGGGGCGTGGGCGGGGGGACCTTGGGCAGGTCCTTGGGCACGGACCCAGGGGGCGGTTTCTTGGACGGCTCGGCAGGCTTGGCCGGCGGGGTCGTCTTGGAAGGCGCCGGTTTGGCCGGCGGCTTGGCCTCGTCAAGGCCCAGTTTGGTCATCATCTCCGGCAGCAATTTCCTGGCGGCCGCCACCTCGGCTGCATAGTCGAACCGGGTTCGGAAAGGACCTTTCATCTTCGCCCAGGCTTCGCCCTTGGAAACAAAGAGGCGCTGGCGCACGAGGTCGCTCAGGGCCCGGGCGTTGATGGTGTCGCCGCGGACAATCATCTCGCGCAGGATGGCGGTATCGTCAAACAGGCCGTCCACCGCCTTGAGAATTCTCGGCCCGTCCACGGAGGCCGTCAAGAGGCCCTGCTCCTGCACAAGGCCGTGCACCTCCGCCGGCGTCCCCGGCGAATCGAAGGTCAGGTCGAACTTCAGGCCCGCGAGCGACGAGGCCAGACCCGGCCGCGCGCGGCGGTACTGGTCCCGCGCCTGCTTCAGCGCCTTAGTCATCTCGTCGCCGGTCATCGCGCGGGTGATCTTGCTCGGCTCCTCTTCATCGGCGGCCCGCGTCAGGATGAGCATCAGAACGTCGGGCCCGTCGGCGGCGAAACCGGCGCGCGGCCGCGTGTCGGGAAAGATCTTGACCTTCGCCAGTTCCTTGAAATAGGCGGTGCCCTTGAAATGGATCCGGTCGCCGGGGAGCCGCTCGAACGAAACGTCTTTCCACGCGTCCACACCCGGCGACCGCTTCAGGATCGAGGTGACGATGTCCTTCGTCTCCTCTTCGGGGGTCTTGAGTTCATCGCCGGGGGCTTTTCGCGCGGGCACCCAGGGCGACGCGATCGGGAACGTGAACTCGCCGACGATCTTGCCCGACCCGTCGGGGTTGAACGTCAGGCGGGCCTTGCCCTCGAAGCAGCCAACCGCCAGAACGGCCGCCAGCAGGTTCACCGACAAGGCCAGAGCGCCGCGCATACCCTTGCTCGCTTACGGGTCCGCACCCAAGGCGCCTCAAGTGTAGAGCCTGCGCCGGCCGGCAGCAAGCCCCTGCCTCCGTCCTGTCGCCATTGACCCCGCCTCCGGCGACCGATATACTGCAAAGCGCCGACAGAAGAGCGGCTCGTCGTCCTGGCGCGGCCCCGCGATGGCGGGGCGTCCTCACTTATGGGATTTGCGGCTGTCTCCTGCGGGGTGATCCGGCTGACGCCATGAACCTTCAGAGCCTCCTCGAAAAATCGCTGGCGGGCGAACTCCTCTCGGAAGAGGAAGCGGCCGCACTCCTAGCCCTTCCGAAGGCCGAGCGCGGGCCCGTCTATCGCGCCGCCGACCGCCTGAACCGCCGCATCAACGGCCTGCGGGTCTCCTACGTCTTCAACCGCAACATCAACTTTACGAACGCCTGCTCGGCCGCCTGCGCGTTCTGCGCCTACCGGGTCGAACCCGGCGATGAGGCGGCTTATGTCCTCACGCCCGAAGAGGCCGTGGAACTGGCCGGCCGCACCCCCGGCATTGACGAGGTCTGCATGGTCGGCGGCCTCAACCCGCAGATGACGCTTGACCACGTCCTGGCGATCTTCGCGGCCGTGCACGAGGCGTTCCCGCACGTGCACATCCACGCGCTGAGCCCGATGGAGATTGAGTGGTACTCGACGCGCTCCGGCCTTACGCCGCGCGAGACCTTCCGCAGGCTCCTCGACGCGGGCTACGGGAGCCTCTGCGGCACGGCGGCCGAGATCCTCGTGGATGAAGTGCGCCGCGAGATTTGCCCGTCGAAACTTTCCACCGCCCGATGGGTTGAGATCGTCCGGACCGCCCACGAACTCGGAATCCGGAGCACCTCGACGATCCTCTTCGGCCACATCGAGCGCCCGGAGCACGTCGCGCGGCACCTGGCGGTCCTGAGGGACCTCCAGGCCGCAACCGGCGGCATCACGGAGTTCATCCCCCTGCCCTTCGTCCCCTACCGGACGCCGCTGGGGCGGACGCGCGGCATACGCGAGATGGCGCCCAAAGAGGGCGTTTTCCTCCTCTATGCGGTCGCGCGGCTATTTTTCGGGCGGCTGATCCCGAACCTCCAGACCTCTTGGTGCAAACTCGGCCTCGAAACGGCCGTCGAGAGTTTCGACTACGGCGTGAACGATCTGGGCGGCACGCTCCTCTCGGAGAATATCACGCGGTCGGCCGGCGGTCAGCACGGTGAAGCCCTGACCCCCGCCGAGATGGCCGCCGCCATCCGCTCCGCCGGCCGCACCCCCGTCCGCCGCGACACGCTCTATCGCTACATTGAACAGCCGCAGACACTGGGGATCAAAGCGGAATGATTAAACATGCCGCCATTATCGGCGATGGGGCGATGGGGACGCTGGCGGCGATGCTTCTGGCGACCAACGGCCTCGCCTGCCGCCTCTGGTCGGCCTTCGAGGAGCACGTGGCCGACATGCGCCGCGCCGGGGAGAACAAGCGGTTCCTGCCCGGATTCCGGCTGCCCAAGGGCCTCCGGGTCTCGACCGACGCCCGCGAAGTGACCGACGGGGCCGACCTGGTGGTCGTCGCCGTGCCGTCGAGGCACCTGCGGGGCGTCCTGGAGCGGATCAAGGACGCCCTGCCCCCGGAGCCAGCGTACGTTTCGGTCGTCAAGGGGATCGAGGCGGGGAGCCTGCGGCGGCCGAGCGAAATCCTCGGCGAGGCCGTCGGCCGGCGGCGGACGGTGGTCCTCTCGGGACCGTGCCTGTCGCGCGAAGTGGCGGCGCGGCTGCCCGCCACCGTGGTGGTCGCCTCGACCGACGACGCCGCAGCGCGGGCGGTCCAGACCGCCTTCGCGACGCCGTGGTTCCGCGTCTACACGAACGAGGATGTCATCGGCCTGGAGTTGGGCGGCGCCCTGAAGAACATCATCGCCATCGCGGCCGGCATCTGCGACGGCCTGGAACTCGGGTCGAACGCCAAGGCGGCGCTCGTCACGAGGGGCCTCGTGGAGATGACGCGGCTGGGTGTGGCCATGGGGGCCAGCCGTGAGACCTTCGCCGGCCTGGCGGGCCTCGGGGACCTTGTGACCACCTGCACGTCGGACCTGAGCCGTAATCACCACGTGGGCTACGAAATCGGCCGCGGACACCAGCTGGACGATGTCCTGGACGAGATGGGCCTCGTCGAGGCCGAGGGGGTCGAGACGACCCGGAGCGCCGCCGCGCTGGCGCGGCGCCACGGCGTCGAGATGCCCATCGCGCAGGAAGTCTACGCCGTACTGTTCGAGGGAAAGCCGGCGCCCGACGCGCTGGCGGACCTGATGAGCCGCGCACCGAAACACGAAACCGAGGGTGGCGCGAGTTGACCGTTAACCGGTCGCCGCGGCGACAGGGTGACATGCCTACGCCGCCTTTGCGTGTGCGGCCTGGTTAGCCGCCCGCCTTGGCGACCGCGCGTGCGACCTGGTTAGCCGCCCGCCTTGGCGGGCGCGTGTGCGGCCTGAGCGGCATCGCCTCTGGAGGGAACGCCGCCAAGCAGCCGATAAAGGGAACAGGAGACGCCCGTCAAGGCGGGAAAGGGAGCACCGATGGCGAAAAGTGACGAGGAATCCGGCGGGCCGCGACGTGCGAAGGTATGCGGTTTCTGCGGCAGAGGAGGGCGCGAGGCGGGGCCTCTCGTTGAAGGGCGGCCCGGCGTCACCATCTGCGGCGACTGTATCCAGACGGCCCACAAGGCGATCCAAGAGGAGCGGCGCCGCGCCCGTCCCGGGCGCGCGGCCCTCGGACGCATCCCCACGCCGCGCGAGATCAAGGATTTCCTCGACCTGTACGTCATCGGCCAGGAACGGCCCAAGAAGGCCGTCTCGGTGGCCGTCCACAACCACTACAAGCGCCTCGCGCTCTCGGACGCGGGCGAGGCCGACGACGTCGAGATCGAGAAGTCGAACCTGCTCCTCATCGGCCCGACGGGCTGCGGCAAGACCCTGATCGCCCGGAGCCTGGCCCACATCCTGAACGTGCCGTTTGCCATCGGCGACGCGACGACCCTGACGGAGGCGGGCTACGTCGGCGAGGACGTCGAGAACCTCCTGCTGAAACTCCTCCAGGCGGCCGATTTCGACATCGAGACCGCCCAGCGAGGAATCATCTACATTGATGAAATCGACAAGATCGGACGGACCACGCAAAACGTCTCGATCACGCGCGACGTCTCCGGCGAAGGCGTCCAGCAGGCGCTCCTCAAGATGCTCGAGGGGACGATGGCCAACGTCCCGCCCCAGGGCGGCCGCAAGCATCCCGAGCAGCAGTACATCCCGATTGATACGACGCACATCCTGTTTATCTGCGGCGGGACGTTCGAGCGCCTGGAGGAGATCGTCGCCCGGCGCATCGGCCGGAGCACGATCGGCTTCGCGGAGGGCCGCCACGTCGAGGGCGACCGGTTCGCGCGGACCCGCGACATCCTCGGCCAGGTGACGCCGGAGGACCTGATCGCGTTCGGGATGATCCCGGAGTTCGTGGGCCGCCTGCCGATCATCACGCCCCTGATGCCCCTGGACGCGGACGCCCTCTGCCGCATCCTCACCGAGCCGAAGAACGCCCTCATCAAGCAGTACCAGAAGTTCTTCGAGATGGAAGGGTCGCGGCTGGAGTTCACGGAAGACGCCCTGCGCGAGATCGCCCGCAAGGCGATGGAGCGGAACACCGGGGCGCGGGCCCTCCGGGCGATTGCCGAGAACCTGATGCTCGACCTCCTCTTTGAGCTGCCGAACCGGCCCAAAGGGTTCCGGTACACCGTCACGGCCGAGGTCGTCCGCGGCGAAGCGGACCTGTTTGCGCAGGCCGTGCCGATGAAGGAAAGCGCCTGAAGACAATTGCGGATTGAGGATTGCGGATTTAAGGCAGGCGCAGGGGTATATCTACGACTTCGCCTTGGCGGGCACCTCAATCGCCACGGCCAGTTCGTCGCAGTCGGGGAACTTCGGGCAGTCCACGCACTCCGACCAGACCTTGTGGGGCAGCGTCTCGCGCGAGACCCGCTCAAAGCCCAGCCGCTCGAAGAACGTCGGCACCATCGTCAGCGCAAAGACCTTGCCGATGCTCAGGCGCCGGGCCTCGGCCAGGCAGGCCCGGGCCAGGCGACGGCCGATGCCATGCCGCTGGTGAGGACGGGCGAC
>Ga0307378_10003778_pt1 | contig 21969 bp, 20 predicted proteins | sample UN1MG_FD_202238 | JGI IMG/M metagenome (GOLD analysis project Ga0307378, IMG submission 202238) | Soil microbial communities from Risofladan, Vaasa, Finland - UN-1 | ecosystem: Environmental > Terrestrial > Soil > Coastal area > Acid sulfate soil | place: Finland: Risofladan, Vaasa | collected...
AGAGGTCCTTGCCCTTGTGCTCCAGCTTCAGGAACCAGGCCATGTGGTTGATGCCGGCGCACTCGAAGTCGATCTCCGCCTTCGGCACTCCCACATATCCTGAGATCAGATCGAGGGTGGTCTGCACTCCGTGGCAGAGCCCGATGTAGGAGACGTTCGTCGCCGCGCCGAGGGCGTAGCAGCACACGCCCATGGGATTGGTGTAGTTCAGCAGAATCGCATCGGGCTTCGCCACCTCGTCGATGTCCTTGGCCATGTCCACCAGGACCGGGATGCTGCGCGCCGCGCGCATGATCCCGCCCGGCCCCAGCGAGTCCCCGATGCATTGATCCACCCCGTACTTCAGGGGAATCTCGTAGTCCACCTTGAAGGCATCCACGCCGCCCACCTGGATCATGCAGATGACATAGTCGGCGTCTTGGATCGCCTCCCGGCGGTCCAGCGTCGCCCAGACCTTGGCCCCCAGCCCGGTCTCCTCGACCATTCGCTTGGCAAACGACTCCATACGCCGCAGCTTCGGCTCCGACCGGTCCATCAGAGCGTACTCCGCGTCTTGCAGGGCCGGCGTCGCCAGCATGTCGTTCAGCAGCGTCTTCGCGAATACAATGCTCCCCGCGCCAATAATCGCAACCTTCATCGCAGGCGCCTCCTTTGGCCTTCGCTATGTCGGATCCAACTTCGCTGACTCAGTCGTCAGGCATCTCGAGACCGCGCCCCTGAGCCGGAGGGTGCGATTCTCGCCGGACATCACGCCCCCGGGTACTCGGAGAAGAGCAGGGACCGCGGCTCCTCATCTTCTTCGATCTCCGGGAACCGCCCGACCCGCTCGTGGAAGCGGTTGTCGGCGGTATCGTCGTTCACCGTGGAGACCTCGCCCAGCAGCACCCTGTCCTTTTCGCCCCAGAACTTGTGGTACATCCCGCTGGGGAGAAAAATGCTCTCTCCCGGGGAGAGGGTGATGATGTCGCCGGCCTTCACGGTGTGGAGGAAGCCATCGACGGAGACCGAGACGTCCGAGTCGTCGAGATCCTCATCGGGGGTGGAGTTGTAGACCTTGACGGATAGATCGCCGCCGCCCCGGTTGATGATGTCCTCCGACTTGCTCCAGTGGAAGTGGGTGGGCGTGATCTGGTCCTTCCCACTTATGAGCATCTTCTCGCAGTAGGGTTTGGTGTAGCGAGCGTCGGTGAGGTGCCCGTTCCTGATGGTGAACATGATGAGGCCGACGCGGGGGAACTCGCCCGATCCGAAGTCCGTCAGGTCCCAGCCGAGCATGCAGTCGCGGATCTCATCGACCTCGGGGCCCTTGGATCGCCACTCGCTGGGGGACCAGAAAGCGAATGGGGGCAGCAGAAAGCCGTGCGAGCGTGCAAACCCGGCGGCGTTCTCGATGAGTGAGTTGATCTCAGAGCGCTTCATACGGCCGTTCCTCGCTTTCGAAGAGTGGTTTCCCACGTCGCGGCCTCCCCTTCGGAGACCTCGGAGGCGGCTCAGATTCGATTTGTGCGAATAGTCTTGACAACCTGCGATGAAATCGTTATCATGGTAGCAACGTCGCGGGCATCTGTCAAGCTCTGGGAGTTCCTGCCAGGGGAGTGCGGCATCTGTACGACAGACAGCTGGAGAAGAACCGTTTGCTTGAAATCGTTTTCGGCAGAGAGCGAAGGTGACGAGAGACCATGGCAGGTGCGACCGGCGGAGTCGAGGGTTATTATGGGCGAGGTGTCGCCGCCGCGTGTGATTGACGGGACGCCGAGCGGCGCTGTGGCGGTCTGAGTTGTTTTCAGTCCTGGCGTCGTGACATATGGTCCGATGGCGGCTGATCGGCTGTCTTGCCCGGAAGGGCCGGAAAGGAGGTGTATGAGTCGCGAGAACCTCGGGTCGTGAGCCGTCGCGTCGTCGGCGGTGCCTTGTAGAGTCATCTGTCTGTAGGAGGCTACCTTGAAGACTATTCACCGACGCAAGGGTTTTACGCTGATTGAGCTGCTGGTGGTCATTGCCATTATTGGCATCCTGGCAGCGATGGTCTTTCCGGTATTCGCACGGGCGCGGGAGTCGGCGCGCAAGGCGGTGTGTCTATCCAACCTGAAGAACCTCGATCTGGCCCTTCAGATGTACTTCACGGACAACAACGATATGTTCCCACCCTCGGAGCACCGACAGGAAGTATGGGACCTGCCGACCGCTCTGGGGGGAGCCGACTGCACGCTGGACAGCCGGATGTTTCGGGCGGCCACCATGATGAACCCGTTTCTCCGATGGCCGGTCGTCCTCGATGAGTACGTCAAGAACCGCGATGTCTGGCAGTGCCCCAGCGCGAAGACGCAGAGCACTGCGAACTTCATCGTGCCGGGCCCGGATTGGTTTGGGTATCTATTCAACAACCAAGGCTCATGGGGGGGCGATTTGGGCTTCGGGCCCTGCTATTTCCAGACCTTCCCACCGGGCTGGGGCGGGGACGTGACCGACTCCATCCTTCAGCAGCGGCCGGCCGGTATGGGTGGTTTCGGGAGCAACTCCTTCAACGTCGGGGCGAGCGCGGCCCCCAAGACCTTCGTCCAGAGCTACGCTACGGGCGAGCAGAACTACTATGACAAGAAAATGGCGACCATCGACGACGTAGCCAAGTGCCCGGTTCTCGTCGATGGAGGGATGGGCCCGATATGGCTCCTCGTGGGGACGGCCGCCTATCCGGACATCTGCTGCGCCGAGTGCAGCGGGATCGCTATGTACACCTGGGATTGGGATCCCAGAACGGACCCCGACATTAGTCAGGAGTGCCTGGACCTCCACGCGCTCTATTGGAACTTCGAGGAGGGGTCCAGCGATGGGTGGAAGACGAGGGGCTCCCGCCACCTGGGAGGTGTGAACATCGCCTGGGCCGACGGCCATGTGTCGTGGATGTCGTCCCAGAGCCTCATTGACCTGCCCCCATAAGAGATACCAGTCACAATGTTAGTCCCGTATGCGCGGCCGGCACTATGGCGGTAGGCGGCCACGGGGCAAAGGCCTCGGGCGCTGGTGGCGATCACGCCTGTGGCGGTTCTAAGTGTGTTTTGGGCCACCCTCCATGTCGTGTACAAGGCGGGTGTCGCCAGTAACGCCGACCCCTATGGCGGCGACCACGTGCTCGACGTGCCGTATTACCTGGCCAGTGCGCTCGAAAACCCAAGCGGCCGCGACTATGCTGGACTGGGCGCGATCGCCGCCGGGATGGCCACCACGGTGGCGCTTATGGCGATGAAGATGCGCTTCCTCTGGTGGCCTCTGCACCCCGTGGCTCTGCCCATTGCCTGCGCGTGGGTCATGGACGCCTACGTCCCCGCCGTCTTCATCGCCTGGCTGATCAAGGTTGCGATCATGCGATACGGGGGCCTCCGGCTCCACCGGCTGGCACTCCCGTTCTTCCTGGGCCTGATTATCGGGTCGGCAGTCGTGGTCTTCCTTCGCACGATCATCGCGTGTGTGCTCGATGTCCCGCTATGAGTCGCTTCGTTGGCGCGCGGGCAGGTTCCTGGAAGCAGATCGCACGACGGACTCGCTCTGTGCTTCGGCGCTAGCCTCGACTCGGCTCAACCGTGATAACCTGATGGACCTCGAAGGTGGGGACGGTGAGGCGAATCACGCCCTCTTCAGTGATAGTCGGAATCCCGTCGCCGTCCGGTTGGACCTGGGCCAGAACGGGCCCGGTTAGGTCTGTTCTCAGCACGAGATCGAACGGCCCGAGGCGGACGCCGGCTTCGCCGGTCGGCAGATACTCGGGATGGCCGGCGTAGTGGTTGATGAGGCTGAGGACGAGCCGGCCGTCCTTGCGATTCAGGACCACCTCGCAGCCCGGCGGCGCATCGATCGACAGCGAGCGGTCCTCGTATGGCAGCAGCAACCGCAGGAGCCTGCGAGCGAGCTCCTTGGCCCAGCCTCCGGCAATGCCATCGAAGGTCGTCGTGGACGAGGCCAGAGCGGAGGCGGCGTAGATGCAGACGCCCTTGCCGTAAGAGTTCCTCACCACGTAGGGATAGGACCGGTCTTCGTCGCCTGCCGGCTCGTGCCACAAGAGCGTCGTGTTGACCGTGGGGGGCGCCTCGGGAAGCTGGGCGTCGGCGAGCGCCTCGCCGGTCAGCCCGGAGAGGAGGGCGACCGGCCCCGCGATCCGCACGGGAACGTCGGGAATGCCCTCGAACAGATCGCTCGCGCCTCGGCGCACGAAAGCATATGGCCACGGCGCCCAGCTTAGGTTTGAGAAGCCCGCCAGATCGGCGAGGGCAGGGGTGGGAGGAGCCGGTCCGTTTGAGGAAGATACCCCGAGCTGTCCCGTCGCGAGCAGCTTTCCGCCGCCGCCAACGTAGTCCCGCAGGTTCTGCGCGTCGCAGTCTGAGATGACGGTCAGATTCGGCGCGACGACGGCGCGGAAGCGGCTGAGATCCCCGGTCGAGTACACGACCTCGTACTGGACGTGATCCTGAACCATGACGTTGTGGAACCCGTGTGCCTCGACGAGGTGGGGGACTCCTTGTCTCGGGGTGTTCAGGGGATCGATCAGCAGGAGAAGGCCGACGTCGCTCACGGGCTGGGTGTGCGTGAGGTGTGGCTCGAGCTTCTCCAGCCGAAGGAAGGAGTAGCGGATGGCGTCCAGCGCGCCGGGCTCCAGTGATCCGTCCGGCCTGCCGATGACGCCGACCGTGGCGGTGCCGCCGTGCGAGGCGGGGATGGCGGTCTCCAACTGGATCAGGGAGGCGGGTTTCTGGTCGAATCCGTTCCAGCCGCGCAGGGCGCCGGGCATGAGCACCTCGAATGGTTTGCCGCACGCGCGGCTCGACCGGGCGGCCCAGCTCTGGTTCTTGTAGAAGGGGGCGTGCGCCTCGACCGTGGCGAGATCCGAGAGGAAGAGGGGATCCTGGGGGACGCCCGCGTTGTTGTACGTGACGACCGCCTCCGGCCGGTGGCGCTGGATGACAGCGTGGGCGTCTCTGAGGTACTTCGCCACGCCCATGACCCCGAAGTGGAAGAGGTCCATCTGCTCTTCTTCATTCGGCTCCCAGGGCAGGTCGCGCCCGAACTCGCTGTAGAAGCGGCGGTGGCAATGGAGGCAGTGGCATACGTGGGAGAGCTCCCCGTGCCACCATCCGTATACGGGTTTCTCGTAATCGCGCCATGCGATCGGGATGATGTCGAGCCAGACGCCGTCGACGGGGTAGGCAGCCATGAGCTCGCCCAACTGTGCGAGCGAGTAGCCCGCGTAGGGAGAGGTCAGACAGCCGAAGTAGAAGGGGCCCATGCGCCAGGACTCGCCGTCGGGTTTGACGTGAATCCAGTCGCGGTGCAGGCCGAGTGCATAGTTGTCGAAGCCGACGCTGAAGTAGGCCATGAACTTGACGCCGACATCATGACACGCCTCCACCATGGGCCCAATGACGTCGAACTCATAGGGAAGCCCGGTCGTGCAAGGGTAGTAGCAGATGCCGTGGTGGTCCTTGCAGTAGAACTGCACGCAGTCGACCCGGGCCTCGGCGAGTGAGTCGGCCATCCGGCGCGCGTCAAAGCGTTTGCCTCTGCGTTTCGCCCAGTCCGGCGAGACATAGAGGATGTGGACTTTGCGCATGTGATCTGCGAACCAGTTCGACATGGCCGTCTCCTCTCGATGGCGACGAGTATCCGATGGCGACCCACCCGATTGGGAGAGCAGCCGAGGCCTTCCCGCTGCAACTGGGCGTGAATCCGGCGCCGCCCATAGCGCTTGCGGCTGCGGGCGTGCGCGGCCCTGATCTGAACTGTCAGCGCCCGGTTGGCTCTCTTTCGCGGACTCTCAGGCCGGCTCCGCCACCCATAGTAGCCGCTGGGCGACACCCCCAACACTCGGCACAAGGCCGCGGTTCGGAACTGCTGCCGGTAGTCCCGGATGAACGAGTATCTCACCGCAGTTCCTTGGAGAAGATACTCACGGCTTTTTTTAGGATGTCTCGCTCCTCGGTCAGGCGCCGGTTCTCCCGCCGCAGCCGGATCAGCTCCTCGTGTTCATCCGGGGTCAGCCGCGTGCCGTTGGGCCGCTTCCCATATCGCTGCATCCACCGCCGCAGCACCGTCTCGTTCAGATCAAGATCGCGGGCCACCTGCGCCACCGGCGTGTCCCCGCGTTCGGCCAGCTTCACCGCCTCCAACTTGAACTCGTTCGTGAACTCCCTGCGCTTCCGCATCTCTCACACCTCGATTCTGTATTACCGTCCATGCTATCGAGGTGTCCATCAAATCGGGGCCGGCCCAGTGCCGTTCTTGTGATGGAAGCACGCCAATCCGGCCTGCTGCACGAGGTGGCTCGGGAGCCGCGTTGACACCGTTTACGGCTTCTGATATCATGAAGTGTAATCGTTTACGGAAACCAGATCGGGCTCTGCCTGCAGCGCCGCTGGTGCTGTTTCCCGCGCCCGATACACCATCGACTGAGAGCTACGCCGGGAACAGGCAGCAGACAGTCTGTCTTCGATAGGAAGGAGTTCTGGATGAACGCTGTTCGCAAGAAGCTGTCTCTGTGGGGCACCGAGGGGGAGGCGCTGATAGTGGAAACCGACCGCCCGTGGCGGCTCATCCTTTGGGAGAAGGCCCAATTCGTCCCCTGCTGGGACTTGGGCGGAGACGTCTGGTTCACACCGGAGTGGTTCGAGACGAGCTCGCCGGAGAACCCGCACTGCTATGAAGTGATCATGGACAAGGCCTGCCGTTACAGCGAGGCGGCCATTGCCGAGTCCGGCCCCGCTCGAGTGACGGTCCACTGGAAGAACGCTCTCTGCGACAGCCTCTACCGGATCTTCCACGGCAACACCCGCTCCGAGGAGTACTACCGGGTCTTCCCGGACGGGATCGCCGTCCGTCAGCTCGTCGGCTGGCCGGGCGATCAGGCACCCGACGGGATCAACCCGGGTATCTGGGAGGTGGAGGAGTTCATCCTCATCAATGGCCCCGGCGTGCGTCCCGAGGATTGCGTCGAGCCCATCGGGTTTACGCTGACCAACCTGGCCGGCGACATGCTCGAGCTGGAATGGCCCCACCCCTTCGAGCAGGGGCAGGCCCTCTGCAAGCTCAAGCCCGAGATCGCCGAGTGGTCCGAATACGTCGGCGTCGTGCACCTGCGGGATCACCCGAGTCCTTTCGTCGCCTTCCCCCGAAATCCGTTGCTCTTCCCGTTTGCTGACTGCCACGCCTGCGGAAAGCCCCACCCGCAGATGAACGCATTTGGGGGCGCATCGAACTACTCGCATTGGCCGGCGAATGATTCCACCGAGTTCGTCGGCTGGACTCGGGCCACTGAGGAGGAGGTGCGGACGCGAGCGACCCATACGTCGTTTGTGAACTGCGGGTACTCTTACGGTGGGGTGACGCCGCCGCGACCCAGCTCGTGGCTGTTCCTGACGGGGGCCGTTACGGGCGGCGTGGAGGAGGCGAGGTCTCTGGCGGGATCGTGGCTGAGTCCCGCCAAGGTTGAGAGCCCTCAGCTTTTCGAAGGCTACGCTTACAGCCAGAGGGCCTATTGCTTCCGGGCCGCCGGGCCGAGCCCCGTGACGGTGCGCTTCTCGCCCACTCGCCCGATCGTGAACCCCGTCCTCAGACTGTACTCCGGCAGGCCGCCCGTGAAGGTCCTTTGGGATGGCTCGCCGCTCTCGGAGTCGGAGTTCCGGGCCCAGGCGGTTGGAGACGACGTCGTCGTGTGGATAGACAAAGTGCTCGACAAGGAAACAAGACTCGAGGTTTCCCCGGCGTGACCTTGCAGCCGGCCGGCTCGGAACCGATCAGGAGGAGTGATGCGTGGAGTAGTCTTTACGGGGAATGGCACGGTCGAGATCAGGGAGTTCCCCGATCCTCGACCGAAAGACGGTGAGGCGCTGATCCAGATCGGCGTATCGGCAATCTGCGGCAGCGAGCTGGGTCAGTACCGAAGCGAGGCGGGTTCTAAGGGCTCGGTGCCAGGCCACGAGATGATGGGCAGAGTGATCGAGGTCAACGGGACGCGACGGCTAAGCGTCGGGGACCGCGTCGCGATTCAGATCATGTATGGGTGTGGCGACTGCTACTACTGCCACCGCGGCGAACCGATGCACTGCCCGAACCTGATCTATCTCCAAGGCGGACACGGCGAGCTGGTGTGCGCGCCCGAGATGTGCTGTCTTCCTCTTCCCGACGAGATCGACGACGAGTTGGGTGTCCTGCTGGGTGGCGATCTCGTCGGGACCTCTTATCGCGCGGTCAAGCGCCTCGGGGTGACTGCTCTCGACACGGTGGCCGTCCTGGGCGCAGGCCCGATCGGGCTCGGCGTGCTCGCGATCCTTCGCTTTGTGGGGGCGCGCACCATCGTCTCTGAGGTGAGCGAGTACCGTCGCCGGCTCGCCGAGACGCTCGGGGCAAGCCACGTCTTCGACCCGAACGAGGTGAACGTGAGGGAGGCCGTCTCCGATCTCACCGGCGGACTCGGTGCGGATATCACCATCGACTGCAGCGGGACGCAGGATACCCTGACGGCGGCTCTCGAGTGCGTTCGATGCTTCGGCAAGGTGGCGTTGGTGGGCGAGAAGCGCAACGTGACGGTCAGTCCGAGCGATCAGATCATCCATAAGGAGATCGAGATCATCGGGTCGTTCTACTTCAACGCGGCTGACTTCAAGGAGATTCTGGGTCTGCAGAAGAGGGGATTCAGCACGGATGGCATAGTATCTCACCGAGTTCCTCTTGCAGAAGCGGACCAGGCATTTGCCACATTCGCTTCGGGCGACTCCGGCAAGGTGTTGATCCTGCGGTGAGCGTATCTCTCTGGGCCCCCCGGGTATCCGCGACGCGAGTGTAATGGATGTCGCGAGTGCGGGGCGGCTTCAGGATGGGCTGGCATGCGACATACCGAAAAACGCAATAGGCCGATCATGCAGGACGTTGCCCTTCGGGCCGGCGTTTCCGTCGCCACGGTGTCCCGCGTGGTCAACGAGACGGCGCCCGTGAGCGAGGAAACGGCCGGGCGTGTCTGGGTCGCGGTGCGCGATCTCGGATATGAGATAAACCACGTCGCCAAGAGCCTCCGAGTCGGCACGACGCACACGATCGCAGTGATCGTCGGCGATCTGGGGAACCCCTTCTACTCTGACTTCATCAAGGGAATCGAATTGGGGGCGCAGCGGGCGCGGCTGAGTGTGATGGTGTGCACGGCGCCGACGGACGAGGAAGCCGCGCAACGCCAGGTGCAGATGCTGCTGAGCAAACGGGTCGATGGTGTTATCATGTGGGGCTGGTGCCTTCTTCCGCCACTCATCGAGCGGATGCTGTCAGCGGGGATCTCCTTCCTAGGGATCGAGCTGGTGCCCCAGTCCCCGGCAGGCGCTCGGAATCTCTCCCTGGATTTCCGAAACGGAATGGGGGACGTGCTCGCTCACCTGGTTTCCCTCGGGCATCGCAACATCGGCTACATCTGGAATGACAGGGATCGGCCCGAATCGCCGGAGAGCCGGTTCTTCTGCTTCCGCGAGGCGATGCGCGAGTACGGCCTCACACTGCCCGAGGAGTCGATCGGCCTTGCGGCCGGCGGACAGCGGCCGGAGATCGGGCAGTCGGCAATGCTCGACCTGTTGCGGCGAGCGCCGGATCTGACAGCCGTGGTCTGCCACAACGACCTGCTGGCGCTGGGGGCGCTCCGGGCCGCCAAGCAGCACAACCTGCGGGTGCCCGATGAGATGTCCGTGGTAGGAGTCGATGACATCTTCACCGCCAACTACGCCGACCCGCCCCTCACCACGCTCGCGCTTCCTCGCGTCGAGGCCGGGAGCATGGCGCTCCAGTGGCTGCTGCAGGAGGGGGCAGAGCGATTGCCTTCGCCGCAGATCATCCCGAGGCTGGTCGTGAGGCAGTCGACTGGACCGGCGCGGCGGGTGGCCGCGACGGTGGCCTGAGTAACCGAGAGAGGGACGACTCGGTCGACGGCCTAGCCAAGGCCGAAGAACTCCTCGCCGTTCCCGAGCATGATTGCCGCTGCGATCTCTTCCGCCTTTTCCCGAGAGAAGGCATTCGCCTCGATCTTCCGGTCCAGGACGCGCGCGATGCCCAGGCGCGCCTGCAGCGCATAGCCGACGTCACACCAAGGGAGGCCCGTGTCCGCGCCGTAGCCGAGGATCTTGTTGTAGGGAACGCCGTCGAGCCACTCCGACAGAGCGCGCTCGCTGCCATCGGGGTTCATCGCCCACGCCCAGCAGAGATCCGGGAAGACGTTGGGGTAGTTCTTGGCGATGACGCCCAGCTCGGAAGCCCACGGCCAGGAGGCGTGGAAGGTATCGAATCGCACGCGGCGGCAGGTGTCGAAGATCGGAATGAGGAGCTCGATGCTCGTGCCCGTCAGCCCCATCCAGTTTCCCGCCAGATACCCCGTGTGAATCTGAACGGGAATGTCTTCGTCGTGGGCGCGCTCCATCGAACGGTGGAACAGGTAGTCCCCAAGGGGCACGGACGGAGAAGACCTTCGGCCGCGGCGAGAGCGGAGAGTGAGGGCGCGGCAGGAGCCAGGATTTGGCGGTTGAAGCGGGCTCGGCAGACGATTGTCCAGACGTACCATACGAAGAGACGTTGGCACGGCGATGGCGGAGTGCTAGAGTCTGGATAGTGGCGAACAGGTTGGCGGTCGGGGGAGCCGTGACAGAGGCAACGAGGTCCGGCCCCGCTGCTCATCGGTAACATGGTAACGCCCACTCAGCACGATTCCGCGGGGCCGGATCTCACACCTTATTCAGTTCTCGCAGGGATTCTACCTTCACCCGTATGCTTTGAATCCTCGCGCGTGTCGCCTACACCTCCAAAGGTCGTCACACATAGCCATATCGCCCCCCAGTGGCAACGACACACATCAGGGGCGAGTCTGTTGGCGGGAGGGAACCACAGCGCGGAATGCTCAGGGGCACCGCCTCAGAGCCCAGCAGCAACCATCTGCCATCCTGGTCGGGGCGGCCGGATTTGAACCGGCGACCTCCTGCGCCCAAGGCAGGCGCGCTGCCAAGCTGCGCTACGCCCCGTACTCGCCGAGTATAACCCGCGCCCGCGCCCCCGTCAACCGCTCTCGGCTGTCCCGAGTTGCTCCCGGATCAGTTTCGCCAGCTTCCGAAAGGCGCGGCCGCGATGGGAGATGGCGTGCTTCTCCGCCGACGTGAGCTGGGCCATGGTTCGCTCTTCGCCCTGGGGAATGAAGATGGGGTCGTATCCGAATCCCCCGGAGCCGGCTGGCTCCCGCGCGATCGCACCCGCACACGTCCCCTCCGCGAGAAGCACTTGGCCTTCGGGGGTCGCGTAGGCTGCGGCGCAGTGGAAACGCGCGGCGCGCCTGTCGTGGGGGACGTCAATCATCTCGGCGAGGAGCTTGCGGCAGCGGTCTTGATCGCTGGCGTCTTCTCCGGCATAGCGGGCGGATAGGACGCCGGGCGCGCCGCCGAGCGCCTCCACTTCGAGCCCGGAGTCGTCGGCGGCCGCAGCCATCCCCAGGGCGGCGGCCGCGTGCCTGGCCTTCGCCAGGGCGTTCTCGGCAAACATTTCGCCTGTCTCCGGGGGGAGCTCCACCTGGGGGAAGTCGGCCAGGCTGAGCACCTCGAAGTCGACCCCCTCGTCGCTCAGAATGCGGGCGATCTCCGCCGCCTTGGCTCGGTTGAGGCTCGCTACGACGAGTCGCGGCCGGCGAGTCACAGCAGCCCGGCCTCTTCCAGCGCCCGCTTCTGTGCGGCGATGAGCTGCCTGATCCCCTGGCGGGAGAGATCGAGCATCTCGTTTAGCCGTTCCTGATCGAATGGAAGCCCCTCCGCCGTGCCTTGGACCTCGACGAACTTCCCGCCGCCGGTCATGACGACGTTCATGTCCACGGCGGCGGTGCTGTCTTCGGCGTAGTTCAGATCGAGCATCGCCTCGCTGGAAACGACGCCGACGCTGACCGCGGCGACCGAGTCGAAGGTGGGGATCTTGGCGAAGGCGCCCTGCGTCTTGATGCGGTGGAGCGCCTCATAGAGGGCTACGTAGGCCCCGGTGACCGCGGCGGTGCGGGTGCCGCCGTCAGCCTGGATGACGTCGCAGTCGAGGGTGACGGAGCGCTCGCCGAGGGCGTCCAGGTCGACGACCGCACGGAGGCTGCGCCCGACGAGGCGCTGGATCTCGGCGGTCCGCCCGCTCGTCTGGATGCGGTGGCGGGGGGTGCGCTCCGACCCGGCGCGCGGGAGCATGCTGTACTCGGCGGTGACCCAGCCGCGCTGGCTGCCCGAAAGGAAGCGGGGCACCTCGTTGAGGACGGAGGCCGTGCAGATGACGACCGTGTCGCCCATCTCGACGAGACAGGAGCCCTCGGCATACTTGTTGTAGCCGGTGCTCAGCGAGACCGGTCGGAGCTCGTTGTTGGCGCGGCCGTCTGCCCGCGGCATGGGGTTCCCTCCGGTATGAGGAGTCTTCTCGGTTAGAGCTTCTTGGGGACCGGGTGAAGCTTCAGGCGGGCGTATGGGGGCAGGGGCCCGCCGATGAGAGGGCGTGCGTAGTCTATGAAGGCGGACGTAACATCGTTGCCCTCGGGGCTGATGAACTCGTCCGGCACCGGTCGCTCCGCGTTAGCGACGTCTTCGAGGGAGGCGAGGCCGGTCCCGCAGCGGTAGGGGTTCTGGCTGACGCGCTCCAGCGTGATCATCTTGTCCGTGACGCCTTCGCAGGCACGCTGGACGGCGGCGGCGCCAACCATCTTCGCCTCGGCGACGTCCACCTCGGAGTGGGCGAGGGCGAAAGACCGCTGGATGGTTCCGGCCTTGTCGAAGCGGGCCTTGATGCCGAGCTCTTCGGCGATGAGGTTCACGAGATAGTCGCCCACGCCTCCGAGCTGCTTGTGGCCGAAGGAGTCCGTCCCCAGCGCGTGCTTGAAGGAGACGATCGCCTCGCCCGAGGCGTCCCGCAGCCCTTCACATACAGCGACGACGCAGCCCCGGCCCCTCTCTACTTCCCGCGTGATGTCGGCCAGGAATCGCTTCGGATCGAAGACTCGCTCGGGCAGGTAAATGAGATGCGGAGGGTCGCCGGGCTCCTCCCGCGCCAAGGCAGTGGCGGCGGTGATCCAGCCGGCGTTCCGGCCCATGGTTTCGACGATCTTCACCGTGTCGACCGTATAGAGGGCGGCGGTATCGCGTCCCGCGTCTCGCGCGGCGAGCGCGTTGAAGCGAGCGACGCTGCCGTAGCCGGGGCAGTGATCCGTGTAGGCGAGGTCGTTGTCGACGGTCTTCGGGATTCCGATGACGCGCATCTCCCACCCGGCTTCCGCGGAGAGGCGCCCGACTTGATGGGTGGTGTCGGCGGAGTCGTTGCCGCCGATGTAGAACCAGTAGCGGATGGTGTGGGCCTTGAGAACGGTGATGAGCCGCTGGTAATCCGCTTCCGTCAGCTTTTTGCGGCAGGAGCCGAGAGCGGCCGAGGGGGTGTTGGGAAGGAGCGAGACGGCGGCATCGTCCTCGGCGCGAAGGTCGGCCATGTGCTCCGCCAGGAGGCCTTCGACACCGTGAACGGCGCCGTATATGTCCTGTATCTCGTCGTGCTTCTTCGCCTCTTCGATGACACCGGCGAGACTGGCGTTGATGACGGCGGTGGGTCCGCCCGACTGCCCTACGACGGCGTTTCCATCGAGTGCCATCGAGAACCTATCCTCCTTGGGAATGCTAGCGAGTGAGCCATCTTGTCAGAGCGTCGGAGTTCTGGTTCCGGCTGGCCATGAGGCGGTCGAGCGCGCCCTCCGGCTCGCGGCCCTCGCGCACGACGGCATTGACGGCGAGGGCGAAGGAGAGCGGGTCATCGTCGCCCGGGAAGAGCACGCTGCGGCCGATCAGCCCACCCCGGACGTTGGTGCGAGCGCGCACGGCGTCGGAGAACTGGACGAGCATCGGCGTGGGATCGTCGGAGACGCCGCCGGCGACCACGAAGAGAGGCAGGCTCGTGCTTCTGGCTACTCGCTCGAAGCCGTCGATGTAGGGGACTTCGAGCCAGAGGCCGCGGGAGGAGTCGCCGAGGGCGGAGGCGACGCCGATGACCTTGACGATGTCGGGGACGGTGCGGCGCAAGCGGAGACGACCATCCACTTTTGCCACCGGGACCGGCTCGACGAAGATGGAGAGGCCGCGCTCGTTGCTGCCTCGAATGGCGCGAGCGCAGTATTCGAGGGTGCGGTTGGTGAGCTCCGGCTCCTCGGGGCAGATGCGGACCACCACTTTGCCCCCGTCGAGGCCGAGGTCCTCGAGGGAATCGGGGGTGAAGCAGGTGAGCCTGTCGTCGGTCTCCCAGGCGGAGCCGGCGAGGCCGGAGCGATTCATGGACCCCAGGAGGACACGCTGGTCGAGGAAGCTCGGGCCGCCCGCCTCCCGGATCAGCGCATTGATGATGAGAAGGTCTTCGATGATGTCGGTGGTGGCGATCACGCCGTCGATGCCGGGCACGGAGATGATGCGGAGGATGCGCCCGAGGTACTGGTGGCGGTCGCCCATGGCGATGGGGTTCTCACCGACCGCGGTGAGCATGCGAGCGGGATGATCGGCCGCGAGCAATACGAGGCGACCTTGCGGAGCGAGATCTGCGCGGCGCTGTCGCCGCGCAGCCTCCTGAAGGATGAGCTGGGGACGCCGCACGCGTACCTCAGTGACGCGGTCGAAGACCGACATCGGAAAGAAGGCAGCGAGATCGAAGACATAGTCTTCGAGGCTGTACGAAATCATGATAGAAGCACCTCCAGAGTCAGGTAGTTAGAGGCTGTTTCATAACCCACTCTCACGCGGTGCGCCTCGCCTTGCACCGCCCAGAATGCCCCAAGGGGCGAAGACGGACGTGACCCTGAGGTTATGAAACAGCTTCTAGCGCGACATCGACCCTTCGTGCCGGCGATGAGGTCCGGGGCGGCCGCTCTCGCAGCTCTCGCACGCATCGCACGTACGCTCGGCACCTAGCGTCATCCTCAAGTGCGCGCAGCCCCAGAGGGAACGTCCTGGGAGCTGCGGACACACACGTTCGCCCCACCCATCCCCCCGGCCGACAGAGGGGACTTCGGCGGGACCGAGGGAAAGTCCTCGTTCGGCAGCGGACGCACTTTGTGCCGCATAGCGTGCCATCCATGACACCTATGCGATTTCCCCGCTCAACGATGCGATCGGCCTCCCCGGTCAGGGGCGGCCGATCGCACACTTCTCCAGACTGCCGACTGTTCCCCAGGAGTCATCTCAAAAGGGAATCAGTCGCACATCGCGGGCGTCCTACAGCCGCGCCCACGCCTGTGTCAGCGTCCGCTTCGCGTTGGCGATGACGAGAGCGGAGCTGTCGTCGCCGCCCGGGCGAACCTCGAAGCTCACCACCGGCATCGTCGTGGGTGTATTCCGCTTGAAGTAACCGGCGTAGACCAAGGCCTCGAGGAATCGTCTGACTTGTTCGACCCCGACGGACCCCCCCGGCAGGCCGAAGCGTGGATGGTTGTCGCCGTAGGCCGGGTGGCTCGTGTCGCTCATGACGCAGTTGCCGATGTGGGCGTGTATCATGTGGTCGACGGCGGCGAGGGCCGTCTCGTCGATGCGTTCCTGAAGGAGCGGCAGATGGCTGAGGTCGATCGTGAGCCCGAAGTTGCTGCACTCGCTCCAGACGGTTTCCGCAATCTGGGCGGCTTCCTTGGTCGGGCCGATGAGCTGCCGCTTGTCTACGTCCCGGTCGAAGTTCTCCAGCGAGATGGACAGCATCCTGTCCTCCGCCTTCTCTTGGGCGTAGTTGCAGAGCTGCTTGAGGGAGTCGATCAGCCCTTGGGTGGCCTTCGGACGATCGGCCTCGCCCGGATCGGGGCCGCTCAGCACGGCCATGAGCGCGGCGCCGAGTTCGTAGGCCTGGTCGATGAGCTTCTTCCCCCCCTCGACGGCCTGCGCGCGCTTCCCCGCGTCGAGGTCGCAGAGGCTGAGCTTCTGCTGCATCAGCCCCGGCTGGGCGGCGAAGATGACCTCGAGGCCGGAAGCGGCGAGGAGACCGGCGGCCTCGGCGCGGACCTTCGGGTCCTTGATCCAGCTCACCTCGACGGCCGAGAAGAACGTATCGTTCGCGATCTGCGAGAGGGTCTCGACGATGGGGCCCTCTCCCCCAATACACTCGGGAAACGCCATGGGGTGGACGATTCCGACGTGACAGTAGGCTTCTAGTGGCTCCTGCATGGGTGCCTCGCTTTATGTCTGGGTCTGTACCCAGCGGTGTTGTGGGTCCTCTCTCATATGCACGACACGATGCTGTCCGGACAGCATCGGCGCGAAGGTGTTCCCGTTAGCCCTCCGCGCCCGGGATTCGATGGCGTTCGGGTCGGGATGCTCAGGTCCGACTACCCGGATGCACCCGGGCGAGGGCGACTCAGGCCGAACCAGTGCCATGCTGGCCTCGTTACATCTTAGAGAAACCGGGGTATCTTACCAGGTGGCAGAAACCGGTGTCAATGAAGGGCACCGGATGCCGTTTGCCGCGCCGGGCCTCGGCGGCTCCCCGGAAACAGAGGGGAAGCAATAAAGGGCTGCCGAAAAGGGAAGTATCGGGTGCCCTCGCGCGGGCGGACCGCCACAATGCGAGGAGGGAGCGACGAGTGCAGTCTGACGGGGAGAATCGACAGCCGGGCGTGAGAGTTCCTCTCTGGGACGTCCATACCATTCTCGTCTTCACCTGTAACCTCTTGGGAGACAGCATCTGCCGGCTGCCGGCGATCGGGGCGGCGAAGGAGATGTACCCCGACAGCCGAGTGCTCGTGGTGGCGGACCCGCGCTACGAGGATGTCTTCGAGGGGCAGCCCTTCATCGACGAGGTGTGGCCGCTGAGCCGCCGTGGAGGGCCGCTGTCACAGGCGCGGGAGTGGCTGGGCGTCATCGCGCGGGCGCGGCGGGCGCGCCCGGACCTGGTGCTCGACTTGTACGGCAGCAAGCGGACGGCGCTGGTCTCGCGCCTTACCGGAGCGCGCTTCCGGGCGGGGCTGCACGGGGAAGGTCTCTCGCGCTGGTACACCCTGGGCGGTCTCGTGGATGTTCATGCGCTGCAACGGGGCCACATCATCGAGCGGATGAACGAGGCAGTGGCGCCGGCGGGGATCGCGGCGCGGTTCGCCTACCGCCCGTTGGCAGTGGCGGAAGGCGACAGGGAGGCGGCGCGGGCGGCGCTGCACGGCCTCGGCATCGAGGAGGGAGCGGACCTCGTCGTGCTCAACCCGGCGGCTCGGGTGGAGGCGAAGCGATGGGCGGCCGAACGGTTCGGGCAGCTGGCGCGCGCGATCTCGGGCCCCGGCGGGCAGCGCTGTGCGGTCATCACGGCCCCGGGGCAGGAGGCGAACACCGAGGAGGTCGTGAGCGCCTCGGGCGGGACAGCCGTCGCCCTTCCGGTGCTGGAGCTGAAGCCGCTGGCTGCGCTGCTGGAGAAGGCCGCGGTTCTGGTCACCGGGGACACGGGGATCCTGCATTTGGGTGCCGCCATGGGCGCCGCCTCTGTCGTTCTGGCCGGGCCGACGGATCCGCAGTTGTTCGCCTATCCGAGCGGTCGGCAGGCGGTGCTCTTCAACCGGGAGGCGTGCGCGGAGTGGGGGGAGGCGGAGCAGTGCCCGCGCTATAACACCTGCCAGGACCGCCGCTGCATCGACGCGATCACCGTTGAGGAAGCAGTGGAGGCCGTGTGCGCGCTGCTGTCGGAGCGCTAGTCGGTCACGCCGTCTCGGCCGGCGGGGTCGTGAGCAGCGCCTGTTCGATGGCTCGCCCGCCCCTTCCCTCCATATCCCCCAGGTACGCCCTCAGGATGATCTCCGCCTCCTCTTTGCTGAGAGGGCCCGTCCACCGGGCGAGCTGCCGGATTTGGTGGATGAGGCGTTTCCTCGTCACGCGGCGATAGGGGTGGAGCTGGTCGAGGTCGGTCAGCCAGTATTCGATCCCGCCGGGCGATTGACGGGTGAGCACGTTCGTCACGAGGTCGCGCAGGTAGATGCCGCAGTCGTGCCAGCGGCGGAGATGGCGGGCGAACTCCCCGAGCATCCGCCTGCGCGTCTCCAGGCCTTCGACCGCCCGCAGGCGCAGGTGGTAGGGGAGGGCGTCCGGGAGCCATTCGGTGGCGAGGTACTCGACAGGCTTGCCGGCCTCGGTCGCGAGGATCGTCCCGACGGGGTGGGGGGTTAGAATCCCAAGGCGAGGCAGAAGGTGGGCGGCGCGCCAGGCGCGATCGACGCGGGAGCAGTGGAGCGCGCGCTCGATATCGTGGAGGGCGTGGCCGCGAGGGAAGTCCTTGAAGAAGACCCGTTGGTCGCTGTCGGCGGGGGAGATCACGACGCACCGGAAGTTGATCTCTTCGACCGTGCCGGCATCGCTTTCGCCGCGCTGCAGCGCCAGGAGCGCGCGAACGAGCTCCGGCGAGTAGCCGGCCGCCGCCCGCACCCGGCACTCGGGGTATGTAGCGCGCACGGCCGGTGCGCCGAGTCCCATGTAGAAGGTGAAGCTGAGGCGCGCCTGCGACGCAAGGCGCCGCAGGGGCGAGGGCGGTCGGCGGGTGGGTTCGGGCGCGCCTGCTGGGTTCATCGCTTCCCCCTGGGCTTTCGGGAGGCGGCTCTTCGAGTCGGAAGAGGCTTCGGGACGAGCACCTCTGCCTCCAGCTCGGGCACGACAGCGGTTTGGACCGCGCCCGCATCGAGGAGACCGTCCACGAGGACGCCCACATGCGGCCTCTCCCAGCCCGTGATCCAGGCGATGTCAGCCGGGGTCGTAACGACGAGATTGCGCACGAGCTTCTGGACGATTCGGGCGCGGGACTCGGCGCGGGAGAGACGGGCGGCGGCCTGCAACGCTCGCGCCGGGGCATACCGCTCGACCAGGTCCCAGCGGTGGTGGCTCCAGCCGGCCGTGTCGCCGCCGGCGGCGGTGATGAGGAAGCGGGCCTGGAGTTCGACGAGGATGCCCTTCACAAGGCGGGTGTTCTCCTTGCTCCGCGGCCCGAAGGCGAGGCGGATCTCCCGCGTCATGAGGGGCCCCCGATCCGCCAAAAGGTCGAGAATCTGCTTCTCGGCGCGGTCGAGCAATCCCTCGCGATACTGGCGCCGGTACGGGCGCGGGTCGGCGTAGGCGGCGTAGAAACATGGGAACCACTCCCACGAGATGAACGTGCCGCGGCGGCGGAGGAGCTTCGCGTAGTAGCAGGCTTTCCTCTCGGGGAGGGTCTGCTTCCAATCCCACCAGACTCCCCACTCGTCGCCGGCCGCCCGATGGATCGACGGCAGGTCGGCGCCGGTGATCGGCATGAGCAGCACGAAGCCCAACTCTTCGATGAAGCGCAGAGCGCTCCGCTCGCTGGAGATGTGGCGCGAGGGGGCGGTGCGCCAGAGCTGGGCGCGGCGGCTTTCGATCTGATCGAGGGTGAGGCGAAGCTGATCCATAGGCTCGCCTGTCCGAATTCCGCGGGCTTCGGGTGGGGTCCTGCCGGGAGCGCGCGCTTCGTTGACGAGCAGCATTTGGCGGGCGCGTTTGACCGGCCGCGCCGCCGGTGGCTATAATCCACACAATCTCCCGGCCTTAGGGGGTCCCATGCTCGACATCCGACTGATTCGCGAGAACCCGGAACTCGTCCGCGCGGCGATCGAGCGCCGCGGGGGAGACGCCGCCCCGCTTGAGGCGCTGCTGCGCGCGGACGAGCGGCGGCGGGCGCTGCTGCTCCAGGTGGAGGGTCTGCGGGCCGACCGCAATCGCGTGAGCGAGGAGATCGGCACGATCAAGAAGGCGGGGGGCGACGCGGCGGAGATGGTCGCCCAAATGCGGAAGGTCGGAGATCGCATCAAGGAGCTGGAGGCATCGCTCCGCGAGGTGGAGGCAGAGCAGGAGCAGGTGGCGCTGGAGCTGCCGAACATCCCGGATGAGTCGGCGCCCGAGGGCACGACCGAGGAGGACAACGTCGTGGTGCGGGAGTGGGGGGAGCCGCGGGAGTTCGACTTCGATCCGAAGCCGCACTGGGAAATAGCGGTCACTCTCGGCCTCATCGACTTCGAACGGGCGACGAACATCGCGGGGGCGAACTTCGAGGTGTTCACGGGAGCGGGGGCGCGGCTGCGCCGGGCGCTCATCAACTTCATGCTCGACCTCCATACGAAGGAGCATGGCTACACGGAGGTCGCCCCTCCCGTCATCGCGCGACGGGATTCACTTATCGCCTCCGGGCACCTGCCGAAATTCGAGGGGGAGCAGTTCCACGTCCGCGAGAACGACATGTTCCTCATCCCCACGGCGGAGGCGGCGCTGGTCAACATCCACCGCGACGAGATTCTGGAGGCGGATGCGCTGCCCGTGCGGTACGTCGCCCACACACCCTGCTTCCGGAACGAGAAGTTCGGCGCGGGGAAGGAGTCGCGGGGGCTCGTCCGCCAGTTCCAGTTCGACAAGGTGGAGATGTTCAAGTTCGTCCTTCCCGAGACGTCGATGGAGGAGCTGGAGTCGCTCGTGACGGAGGCGGAGTCGGTCTATCAGAAGCTGAGCATCCCCTACAAGCTGGCCCTGCTCTGCCCCGGCGAGATGAGCATGGCGGCGGCGAAGGCCTACGATCCGATGGCCTGGTTCCCGGGGACGGGGAGCTGGATGGAGCTGAGCAGCTGCTCGAACTGCCTCGACTGGCAGGCGCGGCGGGCGAATGTGCGGTTCAGGCGGGAGAAGGGCGCGAAGCCGGAATTCGTGCATACGCTGAATGGGTCGGGGCTGGCGGTCGGCCGCACCTTCGCCGCGATTCTGGAGAACTACCAGCAGGAAGACGGGTCGGTGGTGGTGCCAGAGGTGCTGCGGGCGTATATGGGTGGGATGGAGGTGATCAGCGCTTCCTCAACGTGAACCCCTCCCCCGGCGCGAGGACGTGGAAGGCGTCGGGGTTACGCAGCTTGGCCTCCACCTCGGCCGGATCCCCATTGTACGCGACGTGGTCGGGTGCATCATAGGTGCCCCAGTGGTAGGGGATGATGTGGGGCGGGTCGAGGATGTTGGCGAGGCGGGCGGCGTTGTCCACGCCGAGCTGTCCTGGACGGGACGACATGGCTCCCTCCTGGATTGCCCGAGGGCGGAGTTGGGAAGCATGTTTCCGGTGGGCTATTTCCGGCGCGCCTAGGCGCACTTCCTGCCGAGCGCGTGTGGATATGCCGTTGCTCGGTGGGAGTTCGCGACCTGCGGCAGGAGCCGGAGGGGATCGCGCGGAAGAGGCAGAAGAGTGAAGGGGCAGGGGGTAGGGGACCACGCAGCAGCGCAGACCAGGAGGCACAGCGATGGCCAAGGCGCGAGTGATCATCACCCTGAAGAAGACGATCATGGACGCGCAGGGGCAGACGGTGGAGAAGGCTCTGCACAACCTCGGCTACGAGGATGTGCAGAATCTGCGGATCGGCAAGTACGTCGAGATGGAGCTCAACGGCGCCGCGGGGCGGGATCTGCCGGCCCAGGTCGATGAAATGTGCCGGAAGCTCCTGGCGAACCCGATCATCGAAGACTTCCGCGTCGAGATCGAGGAATAGCCGATGGCCACCGCCACGAAGATGCGCTTCGGGATCGTCATCTTCCCCGGATCGAACTGCGACACGGACGCGTGGCACGCCCTGAACGACCAGGTGGGCGCTCCCGTAGACTACATCTGGCACCAGGAGACCGACCTCAGCGGCTACGACTGCGTGATCCTGCCGGGTGGGTTCAGCTACGGGGACTACCTCAGGACCGGCGCCGTCGCCCGCTTCTCCCCGGTGATGAACGCCGTCACCGACTTCGCCGGCAAGGGCGGGCTGGTGCTGGGGATCTGCAACGGCTTCCAGATTCTCCTCGAGGCGGGGCTCCTCCCGGGCGCGATGATGCGGAACGTCGGGCAGACCTTCGTCTGCAAGTACGTCGGTATACGCGTGGACACCGCCGACACGCCGTACACACGGGGGATGGAGCGAGGCGGGGTGCTGCGAATCCCCATCGCCCA
>Ga0307378_10003779_pt1 | contig 21967 bp, 15 predicted proteins | sample UN1MG_FD_202238 | JGI IMG/M metagenome (GOLD analysis project Ga0307378, IMG submission 202238) | Soil microbial communities from Risofladan, Vaasa, Finland - UN-1 | ecosystem: Environmental > Terrestrial > Soil > Coastal area > Acid sulfate soil | place: Finland: Risofladan, Vaasa | collected...
TCGCTGGTTTGAGACTCGTACAAACCCCCGGTTTACCACGTGTTCAAGGACCAAGCTAGTTCGGCTCGGCCTCCGCTTCCATAGTATCACCCTACGCGTCGTGACGGAAAATTCACCGGGCGATTGGATGACGCGAATGAACGTGGAGGGTCGTTCCATGGAGCTTCTGCGAGTGCGGTCACGATGGCTGGTCCTTTTGCCGCTCGCTCTCTTCGTCGCGATTTGTTTTGGGACCGACGGCGTCCGAGGAGCCGGCGACGAAGCTCTTGAGCCGGTCGAGGCCGGCGAGCCGAAGGTCGACAAGCCGCTTCTGGCCCACTGGACGTTCAACGAGCGGGGCCCCACGGCCACGGTCCACGAGGCGTCGGGGAAGACCGCGTTGGGCGTGACGGCCGATCGGAGCGTGCCCCGCACCCGGGGCGTTCACGGCAACGCTTTGGACCTTTCCGGCACGCACCGGATGCCGGCGGCCATCGGCCCGGAGCTGGAAGGCTTGGCGAACGTCACGTTCTCCGGGTGGACCAGGCCGACCGACCTGAGCGGCTACCGGGAGATCTTCCGCCAGGAGTGCCCCGAGCGGCTCCTCTTCTCGTTCCAGAACAACGGCACGGTCTTGTCGCTGGGATTGAACGTGGACGGCTACGAGGAGTGCGACGCGCGGATCGATCCCGCCCAGGTCCTCGACGGCGCCTGGCACCACTGCGCCGGCGTGTTCGACGGCCGGACCGTGCGGGTGTATCTCGACGGCAAGGAGATCGGCTCGATGGAGCGGCCCGGGGCGCTCACGACCGGAAGCGTCGCCCCCGCCTTCATCGGCTCCAGCAACGGAAGTGGCGAATACTTCCAAGGGGCACTGGACGACCTGAGGGTCTACAAGGAGGCGCTCAGCCCGGAGGAGATCGCCTCGCTGTATCGGGGCGGGCTCGATTCGATCGCCCGGCTTGCCGACGAGCTGGAGAAGGAGCTGGCCGGCTTCTACTCGCCGGGAGGCTCGTTCGCCGAGACGCTCGCCAACTCGCGGAAGCGATTCGCGGAGCAGGGGGGTGAGCTCGACCGCGATCTGGCCGCGGTCCTGCTGACCAAGCTGAAGGCCCAGTTTCCCGAGGACTATGAAAACTTCCTCCGTTGGACCGGCGCCAACCCGATCCGGTACCTCACCGCCGAGGACGTCGACTTCCTGATGAGCGAGGCGAGCCGGCTCGTGGAGCTATTGGTCGAGTACAAGCCGCTCACCGAGACGCAGTGGAAGAAGCAGACCCCGGAGCAGCTCCGCAAATGGAAAGAGGCCGAGAAGATCCAAGAGCGGTTCGAGAAGCTCGCGGCGCTTGGCGCGGCGGCGCGATTCTCGCCCGAGTGGATCGACGTCCTTTTCGCGGCGGCCGAGGGAATCGACTTCCGGCCGTCGGTCTCCGAGGCGGTGGCCCCGTACGTCAAGCCCCAGACGCCGCCGGTCGTGAACCTCACGGCGGCCGAAGCCCGGGAGACCTTGGAGCGCGACTGGCTCCACCAGGCCGACGGCAAGCCGACGCCCGAGCGCATCCGAAGCGAAATCGCTTGGACCCGCGAGCTGGCCGAGCGGATCGGGCGCGACGCGGGCTTCTCCAAGAAGGGCGCCGACCTCTCCGCGGAGCTTACCGCGCTGGCCGAATTGGAGAAGCAGGCGGCCGCGGTCTCCGAGCCGGACCAGAAGCTCTACTTCCGGGTCCGGGAAGTCAAGCGCCGGATCATGTTCCGCAATCCCGCGGTCGATTTCGGCAAGGTCCTGTTCGTCGACATGCCTTTCCCGCAGGGCAAGGAGTGGCCGCACCAGACTCGCCACCGCCTGGGATACATGGCCGTGCCCGGCGCACGGCTGTTGATCCTCGACGGCCTCTCGCCGGAAGGCAAGCTCGCGCAGCTTGCGCCCCAGCCTCCTTTTCACGGCTCCTTCTGGCGTCCCGATCTCTCGTACGACGCCACGAAGGTGCTGTTCTGCTTCAAGCCGCACAACGAGAAGTCGTTCCATCTCTACGAGGTCAACGTCGACGGGACGGGACTCCGCCAACTGACCGACGGACCGTACGACGACCTCGACCCGATCTATCTCCCCGACGACGAGCACGTCCTCTTTTCCACCACCCGGGGGCACACCTACGTCCGCTGCATGCCCCCGACCAACGCGTACGTGCTCGCCCGCTGCGACCGGAACGGCAAGAACGTCTATCTGATCTCGCACAACAACGAGCCCGACTACCTCCCCTCGGTGATGAACGACGGAAGGGTCATTTACACCAGGTGGGAGTATACGGACAAGCCGCTGTGGCGGGCGCAGGCGCTGTGGACGGTCAACCCGGACGGCACGCAGGTCAGCACGTACTGGGGCAACCAGAGCGTCTGGCCCGATCTGTTGAAGGACGCCCGGAGCATCCCGGGCAGCCGCCGGGTGATGTTCACCGGAAGCGCCCACCACAACTGGTTCAGCGGCTCGGTGGGGATCATCGACCCGGACCGGGGCTACAACTTCCCCTACGGAGTGACCAAGATCACCGCCGACGTCGAGTGGCCCGAGTCGGGCAACGGCCCCGTCGACCCCGTCGAGTCGCCCCGCTATCACCCCAGCGGGCAGTACGCGGCCTACTACTCGCCGTATCCCTTGAGCGAGCGCGACTTCCTCGTCTCCGCAAACCGCGGCGGCAAGTTCGTCCTCTACCTAATGGACGTCGACGGCAACCGGGAGCTGGTTTACGAAGGCACGAACAACATCTTCCACGCCTTGCCGCTCGTGCCTCGCCGCAAACCGCCCGTCATCGCCGACCGCGTCGCCTGGCCCGAGAGAAAGGATCGCTTGAACCCGGCGGCCGGCGTGGTCTACAGCAACAACGTCTACTTCGGGGCGCCTCAGGAGTTGCGGGGAAAAGCCAAGTACCTTCGCGTCCTCAGCATCGAGCCCAAGACGTACACGTACTGGCACAAGAGGCCCTACATTTCCACCGGGCCGGTCGTGTCGATCGTGCAGTCCGAGGGCGTCAAGCGCATTTTCGGGACGGTCCCCCTTGAGGAAGACGGCTCGGTGGCCTTCTCGGCGCCCCCGAACGAAGCGATCCATTTCCAGCTCCTCGACAAAGACTACCGTACGTTGCAGACGATGCGGAGCTTCACCGGCGTGATGCCCGGCGAGCGCCGCGGCTGCCTCGGCTGTCACGAGCTCCACAGCACCACGCCGCAGCGCGGGCCGGGAAAAGGGGACGCAGCTCTTTTGCCGGAACGGCCCGAAGGGTGCTTCGCACAAAAGAGCTGCGTCCCCTTTTCCCCGTCCCCGATCGCCCTCTCCAAACCGCCGCAGCCGATCACGCCGCCGCCATGGGGCCAAGACACGGTAAGCTACGAGCGCTACGTTCAGCCCGTGCTGGATAAGTACTGCGGCAAGTGCCACCAGGGCGACGGCGAGGGGCGCAAGAAGCTCGATCTCACGTTCCGGCCCGGGTTCTTGATGTTCAACGAGCCCTACGTCACCCTGACGGGCAAGCCGAGCTGGGGCCGGCCGTACGACCAGCCCAAGGACCCGCCGCCCGGCTGGGGCATCGCGGGCACGCTGATGGTCGAATCCTACGACCAGCGTGATCCCAACGGCTATCGAACGCCGCCGCCGATGACGTCGCTCTCTTACAAGAGCAAGCTGATCGAGATCGCCTCCAGCGGGGAGCACAACGACGTCAAAGTCGATCCGGTCAGCCTCCGCCGGCTTATCGCCTGGGTCGACACCATGTGCCCCTACCGCGGCGCCGAAGAAGTCCGGGCGATCCCCGACCCCGAGTTCCAAGGCATCGACTGGCTCGCCATCCGCCCCAAGATCCAAACCGCCCCGACGATCATCCGCCCGGGACCGTTGGATTGAAGGAAAAGGGGCGAAAGGGTATAACCTACTTCGCCGGAAGCGGACCACGTCCTTCTTCGCGGAAAAACTAGAATGTCCCCTTTTCCCGCCTCCAAACCTAGCAGACCCACCCGCCGCAGTCAATAGTTATGTATGGTGTCCCCGGAATTCATGGCAAGCAGTGGTTTACTCTGCCTTGGGATTCTCGCGATTAGAGAAAAAGTGCAAAACCTGCAATCGACAACACTGCACGGTTTGCAGGTTTTGCAGGTTTTCGTCACTGCTTCCGACGTTTGCCGGGGCGACTCTTCGGAACGGGCAATTCGGCATAGTTTGCGTACCGCTTCACAGCGTCACGGATGCCGTTTGGAGAGTCCAGCAGATACCATTTCGTTTGGTTCAAGTCGCCTTGAATTTCAGGAATCGTCCGCCCCGCCCTTCTCTGTTCGTAAATCCACTTGTCCCGCTCATAGTTATCGGGCGTGGGGTAAGCCGCAGCCGGGTTGATGTCACGGATAAGTCTTTGGAGTTCGCTACCGTTGAAACCGTCACGGAAACTTCGACGGTGAAACCTATCAAGCCTATCAAGAGCAAACGGCAAGTCGGGCTCATCGGGAGAGCCCGGAAGTAATACGGGTATGACCGGGAACTTCGCGTCCGCCTGTTTGCGTTTGAGAGCTCGTTCGATTTCAACCTTCTGCCAAGGCCCAAGTCCCGTGGGCCCAAGGCAAACCACAAAGGATGAGGAACGGTCGATTCCTTTCCCAATGTCGTCTTGCCAGTCCTTACCGCCCGCAAGTCTTGCTCTGTCCATCCAGACGAATAGGCCCCCTTTCTCCAGCATGCCGGCCAGTTCTTCAACTCCCCGCCGATCATCGCTGTTGTAGGAAAGGAACACGTCGGAAGTCTCACGGCCGTCGCCGTCTTCACTCGCCCCGCTGGCCACCGCATCCGGGGTTTGGACCGCTGGGGGCTGCGAAGTCTCGACCGCACCGCCGGGGCTGGTTCTGTTCGCCGCCTTTGCCAGGGCCCAAGCCAAGATGCAATCGGCAATTCTCTCGAAGCCGTGTTGCTCGAAGTCCGCAGCCGGGATGCCAGCCGCAGCCGCAGCCGCCCGCCAGTCTTCAATCGTCCCAAGCGGGGGAAGTCCGGTCAGCTTCAGCCACTCGCTGTTCTGTCTATCGTGCAGCCTATGCACCCGTTCATCGTCGCTGCGATACCCCCGCCGGTAATCGTCTGAGGCTGCAAGATGCGCCACGTTGTTTTCGTGACTGCTTGCAGTGCCGATCAACGCATCGGCAGGAAGTCCGGCCAACCGCTTGATTTCTTCGCCAATCCAGGGAAACAGCCTACGGAAGATCCGTAGCCGTTCGTTCCATAGTCCCCGCCATATTCGCTCTAACTCCGGATCGTCGAAATACGGACAACGAAGATGGGCCGATGGATACAGCTTGAACTTGACTGTATCCGATTCGCCCTGAGATGCCTGTTCGCTCATAGAATCCTGCCTTTCTTCGGGCCGGACCGGGCGGCGTGTGCCGAAAGGCAGGAAGACACACCGCCGCGGGGTCCGCTTGGCGTCCAGAGTGGCCACACCGGGCGCCGTCCCGATCTAACAGCTCGCACTCTGTTGTTGTGCGATTTCTATTCAGTTCGTTTGACGGTGAGCGTACACAGGCCGAGTTCCTTAGAGAGATTCAGGTTCACGGTAGCGTTCCCAACTTGAATCCTCTCAGGCGAACCATCCGGAGAATCGGCAATTCTCTTCAAGGCTCCATTGAACCAGTCCACGCGTTCGGACCAGGCGGGAAGGGCGTTCTTGAGCAGGACAAGACAGATTCCCGTATTGCGGATGAGAATGGTCGGGGCGTCTTTGGGAATGCCGATCACCACGCTTGCGCTGTGGACATCTCGTGGGTCCCCTATCACTTCGATTAGGGCGAGCTTGTCGGGTGTCTGGGCCATGCGCCGTGGTCTTTCCTGGACTGGGCTAGAATCCTCAAGATGCAAGAAGTACTCTTCAAGATTTGACAGGATCTGTTTCTCCGTCCTTCCGAGTCCGACGTCGCTCGCCGCTTGCTGACTTTGCGCAAGCGTCCATTTCCGCTGTCTCACGAATTCCTGATCCTCTGAGCAGAGAATGTCAAGCTTCACCTCGATGGTGGACCCATCCTTTTTCTCCAAAGTGAGCGTCCCCATCGCGAACTTAACAAACTTCGCTTCGGTCTTGAAGCGTCCGTCGGCGGTTGTCCAGGTCCTCCACTCTGTTTCGCCGGCTCCAGGTGGCTGCTGCTCGACTTGCATCTGCACTTCTTTGGCCGTCCGTATTCTCGCCAGCACGGGAGCCACCGCGTAAGGCTCAACAACGTGAATCGTCCGGCTTGCTCCTATCGTCGTCGTGTATGTCTCCATCCCTGTGATCTTGAACGCTCCAGACAGTGGCCCATCGTCGGATGGCGAACTGATTCGCTGCTCTTCGCGGAGATTGCCAACCAACGGCCCTTTGAGAAAGAACGTCCAGGTGTGACGTTCCGGACGTGGTGGTGGCGTTGAGCGAACTCCGGGCGGAATGTCCGGCGGAGACAACGTTACAGCGGCCTCGATGATCGCTCGTTGCCCGTCTACGACCTGCAAGACGCGGTAATGCGCGGCGCCGAGACGGTTCTCGCGTAAGACCAGTACTCCGATTTGGCCAACCTTGGGATTCAGGATCGAGATTGCGGGCAGGTCGCCGCTTTGAATCCGATGTTCCAGTCGCTCGATTTCCGCTTTTTTCGCGTCGTTCGTGCCGAACATATAGCGGCCAGATTCTTCAACGAACTGCACACTTGACTTGGCAGAAGAGGTTACGCGACCTCGTTCGGCAGCCGCCAGTCTTTTCTCCAATTCGGCAATTCGTGCTCTCACCCATTCCTCGATGTTCTCTTCTGTGACATGTTGCGTTTTCGAGACGTCCCTACTAGCTGCGTTCGGGGTGGGGACAGCAGCAAGCAGTTCGCCAGGACAACAAGCACAAGAGACCATTCCAATTGTGACGGCACAGACAGCAAGCCGCGACAACATCGGCACACCTCCTGCCTAGGCGTAGAGTTGGGGAATTGTTCAGCCGGGGGTCATTCTACCGCGTTGTGCATCACCGCGAGTTCCGGGGACATCATACGTAATTATCTTCGTCCGGGTTTCTTTGGGCCGGGTTTCTGGCGTCTGAGGACACGACCTAACTTCTTCTCGAGGCGCTTCTGGAAATTCTCCTCGCCCAGGGGTCGGCCGGTTCTTTCGTGTTCGCAGAACGCCTTGATCTGCTCGTCGGTTGCGGCGCTGGTGAGCAGGCGTCGCCAGTTCTTCGCCAGCGCCAGCAGCGGCCCGACCTTCACAAGGCAATCGTCCTTCCGCTTGATGTGCGCCCTAGCGCTGCTCCAGCGATACTCGCTCGGCGCGGTCGTCAGCCGCGCGCGGACCGGGTTGAGTTCGACGTAGCGTGCGCAGGCGAGCAGATGCGGCTCGTCGAGCACGAACGACGCAAAGCGGCCTTGCCAAAGATGGCCCCGCCATTGCTCGCGAAAATTGACCCGTCGCGTGTAACGCCGATGCGCCTCGCCGATGGCCTGACGCAGGCCGTCCTCCGACTTAGGAACCACGATCAAATGCACGTGGTTGGGCATCAGGCAGTAGGCCCAGACCTGGACCTTATGTTCCCCGCACCACTGGGCCATCAGGTCCAGGTAGGCTTGGTAGTCGTCGTCGCAGAAAAACGTCTGCTGCCGACGGTTCCCCCGTTGGGTCACATGGTGGGGCATGCCCGGCACAACCACTCTTGCTAATCGAGCCATGCCGCAAGCCTAGCAAACCCGCCCGCCGCAGTCAATAGTTATGTATGGTGTCCCCGGAACTACATCCCCCGCGCAGAATCTGCCGTCGGGCTTCGTAGGCGGCGATGCCGACGGTGACGGAGAGGTTGAGGCTGCGGGCTTCGGGGCGGATGGGGATTCGGAGGGTGCGGTCCGGGTGGGCCGCCAAGAAGGAGTCGGGCAGGCCCTGTGATTCGTTGCCGAAGACGAGGACGTCGCCGCGGCGGAAGCGGACGTCGGTGTAGGGGGTCTCGGCGGTTTTGGAGAAGAGCCAGGGCGTGGGGTTCGGAAGCCGGGCAACGAGCGCGTCCCAGTCGTCGACGGCTTCCCACGCCAGGTGTTCCCAGTAGTCGAGGCCGGCGCGACGAAGCTGGCGATCGTCGACGCGGAATCCAAGCGGCCTGACCAACCACAGCTTGGCCCCCACGGCCACGCACGTCCGGCCAATTGCCCCGGCGTTCTGGGGGATCTCCGGCTCGTAGAGCACGATGTGCAGGAGGGGGTTGTAACGGGGGGTAGGTTCCGGCATGCCAGGGCGGTCAGACGGTTTTGGCGGGAGAATCGGGCCAGTCGGGCGATCCTCAGAATAGGTCGGCGCCCGATGCGGCACAAGACGCGCAAGTGAGCACTCGTCGAACCGGCCGACGGCCCCCGCTCGATGTCCCTGCGGCGAGCCACGCGCTCGCGTGGTCGGCGGGCGTACAGGGCGCAAGCCATTGGGCCGCAGCCAGTTCGGCGTCAGGGACGCGGCCCTCAAGCCGGACCGTTCACGCCCGCGAGTCCGCCAGTGTATAGCTCTATAGAGGGATACGCTCCGTCGACGGAATGGGGCCCCACCGGCCCGAGTCATATCACGCGTGCGCTGTGAGGAGACCGGCCCGTGGGCGTCTGAATACTACTCGCGGGGGGTGCGCCTTCTTGCGGAATGGCGCCATTGCCGGGTATGATAGTGAGGACTGTGGTATCACCGATCGACGTGAGAGAGGGGACTGCCTATGGCCAACAACGATCCTCGCCGTTGGGCCCGATGCTGTGATCTTGACCCGACGGGCGGGACCGTGGTCCGCGAGCCGCCTGGGGAAGGGCCCGGCTATTGGGCCGGGGCGCCGGGCGTCACCTACTGCGGGAAGCTCAACCGGTTCTACATGGTCTACCGGCTGCGGCGTCCGCGGGGGGTCGATCCGGACCGGGGCGCGGAGATCCGCATCGCCACGAGCCGCGACGGGATCATGTTCGACGACATCTGGTCGGGCACCAAGGACCTGCTGGGCACCACGAGTATCGAGCGGTGTGCCCTGGTCTACCTGCCGGACGGGCGCTGGCGCCTGTACCCGAGCTACGTCGATCCGGCCGACGGGCGTTGGATGATCGGCCTGGTCGAGGCCGACGCCCCCGACGCGTTCGATCTGAGAACGACGCGCCCGGTGCTCACCGCGGCCCAAATCGCCACCGAGGGGGTCAAGGACCCGTTCATCTTCTGCGTGGCGGGGCTGTATCACATGGTGGTGAGCCACGCCACCGTGGCCACGGCGGCCCCCCCGGAAGAGCTGCACGGTACGCACGATGCCTACAACACGGGGCTGATCTTGTCGAGCTCGGGTCTGGCGACGAGCACCGACGGGGTCGATTGGCAGTGGGAGCGGGAGATTCTCCGTCCGAACCCGGGGACCTGGGACGGCTACGCCTCGCGGATCGGCACGATTTGGTATCGGGAGCCGGTGTGGGTCGCCCTCTACGACGGCTCGGCCGACGTGAGCGAGAACTACGAAGAGCGTTGCGGTCTGGCCTACAGCTTCGATCTGTGCAGGTTCCAGCGCGTGACGCGGAACGGTCCTCTGTTCCAGCGGCCTGAGACGAAGGGCGCGCTACGGTACTTCGACGTCCTCGCCCTGCCCGACGTGACCTATCTCTACTACGAGATGGCCCGGCCCGACGGCAGCCACGACCTGCGGGTCCATCGGATGGTGCCGGAGGAGTAGGGGAGGGGCGAGTGGCTCGGCTGGCGTGGCGGGCCGTGCTTCCCTGCCGAAAGGACGAGGGGGCAGAGCTGCATGCCACTGTCGTGTTCGCGAGAATGGCTCATTCTGCCGGAATCTGGGTGAACTACAGACGATCTGGCAACGCAAACACCTTTGCCTGTAATGTGCATCTTGCGCGTTCAGGATCTGCGACAGTGCCATTCAGCTCGGACCCCGTTTTCCCCTTTTCCCCTTCCGCTCTCCGTGCCGAACGGAAGCGGTCGCCGGCCTTGTCGAGCCACTGGTTTCCGTGAACGGCTTCCATCTCTCCTTCGAGAAGGGGAAGCAGTCCCAGGTTCAGTAGCTCAAGGCCACTGCCTTGGCAGCATAGCCGAATCGACGCCCTCCCAGATACGCCGCCACCGACCGACTGGCATCGTCGCTGCGACGCCCCCTCGACCAGGGCGGCTCCTCGTACCCGAAGTGCGCGGCCACGGCCTGTAGAACCTCATCCAGCGGCGGACGACTCTGCAATCGCTTCATGTCAGGCACACTCGGGTCGGCCGGCCGATCACCCAACAACCGCCGCATCCGGTCCACGAACGCCTCCCCGCCCAACAGCAACCCACCAACGGCTTCGGCAAACGGCGATTTCGGCGGTGCCTCGACCCCCGCCCGCACAAACCGCCCGTACGCCCGCCGTGCTTGTCCCGAGTCCTCGCCGAACTCCCCCAGAACCGGCTCGCAAGTCACCCAGCCGACAGCCTGCCCCTTGCGGCAGTAGCCCGGGTAGCTGCTCCACGCATAGTCCTCGGGGCGACCGACGAGGTTCACCCGCACAGGGTTGAGGTGGATGTAGCGACTCACCTCCAAGAAATACCCTTCTTCCTCGATCAGATGCGCCCTGAATCGGCCTTGAAGCAGGTGCCCCACACGGCGGTGACGGCGGTTGAAGTAGCTGGTGTAGCTGCCGTTGAGATGCTGCATGCCGGCGGAGAGGTTCGCCTCGGGCGTCTCCACGAAGAGCTGATCGTGGTTGTTCATCACCACGAACGCGTATAGACGCCACCCGTACGTCTCCACCGTGCGGCGGAGCCAATCGAGGCGTTTCTTGCGATCGGCGTCGTCGCGGACGATGGCCTTCCGCTCGTTGCCCCGCGACATCACGTGATACAAGGCGCCGGCAAACTCGATCCGCAGTGGTCGAGCCATCACGACGTCCTCCCGATTTCGGCTGCCCACGCAAGGCCTATTCACTGTTCAAGCTCTGACCCTATTACCTCCTCGCGAGTGGTGTGAATCGCTTCTCTGGGAACTCGGCCAAGAACGCACGGAGCCGCGTCGCAACCGTATCAACCCTCGTGTCATCAAACAAAAGATGTCCAAGTGGCCCAAAAAGCGACCTGAACACCGCCACCCGCCGCCGTTGACGAAAACCTCTGCCGAGGCGTGGTTATGCTTAATTGAACGGTATTGGGCTTAAGGCGGCTATTCCGGACTCACTCCGACTCCACGACCTCTTTGACGAGTTCATTGAACTTCTTGACGAATTGTTGGTCAGTTTGGAACAGACCATCATTCACATCTCTGGTGAGATTATCCACCGTTTCTTTGAAGGACGCCAGAACATGCACCCTCGCTGCAACGTCTTGGTAGGCCACCACATTACTGTCCAAGAGCATTCGCCCTGCCGCCACTACGCCAGTCCACGAGTCCTTTTCCCTACCAATCAATATCAGGCAACCGGGCAAGTGAGGTTGTATCTTCCATTTACCGTCCTCAACAAGCAATGGATACTCCCCTCCATCAATGTTGACACGGGCAGTTGTATCGGTCTTTTCGAGCACTTCGCAGTTGTCTCCAGCGAATTGTGCGAACAAACTGTCGTGAAATTCGACGAATTCCCCGACAGGGCCCCCTTTCAATGCCGAGGCAGCCGCACGCAACCCCTGCGTCTCCAACGCTTGGGATAATTCATCAAGGGATTTCACCACATCTTTCACAATAGATTCGGCGTTTCTTGCAGCCTTCGTTGCATCGCTCACAAAACATTCCGTCAAACCGGCTAGGTCCTCTGCTTCTGCGGCAAGCCGGGCGTTCTTGACAACGACTTCCGGAGATACTGCATCTTCGTATTTTGGCGGTGGCGTGCTCCGACCTTTAGTATCCGCAGACGAAGACACCGAGAATTCCTTTTCCAGCTCGTTCAAGATACCAGATAACTCATCTTTGGATTCTGCTGGTGCACGCAGGGGTTCCCCGAATGCCTCGGAGATTACTCTCCTAATCTCCGGATCAGAGTAAATACGGTCCAGGGTTTCTCTGGTCCTTTTTAGTTCACGTTCAAGCTGCTTTCCGTATTTCTCTGTGAGCGCCTTATCGATGTCGGGCGGAGGATCACCAAGTTCTTCCATCCTCGTTCTGATAGCAATTTCCTTCTTAGTGAGAGCCTTTAGTTTTGCGGCAGCCTTGTTGGCGCTGGCCTCGTCTTCGACTGTCGAAAGAAGGTCGTTGAGTTCTGTTTGAAGTTCGAGCATATCGGCCGCGACCTTTTTATGGGTATCAGGCCAGGCAAACACCCCGACGACAATGCTTGCTGCCGCAAGGAGGATTACCAGAGTAACCACACCCCCCGCAACAATGTAGACCGGCTTGCCGCCGTAAGGACTCACGGTCGTGGGACTTACTTTCTGGTCGTCGTCCTCTTCTTCTCTTAGGGGCCGGGGCAACGGCGGCGGTCCAGCAAGCTCGGACGGACTGTCGGCCTCTTGTCGCGAAGGCTGGTGAATCGGCTCGAATAGCCCTCTTACACGTTCAGCACGAACCCACTTCCCCTCCACGCCTTTCTTGACAAGAGCGTCGGGTAGAATCTTGCCTGTCTGAGCCAGTCGTTTTAGCTCGGAAGCCGACAGCGGCCCATGCCCGATGCCTCTTGATTCGTAGTACCATTCGGCTGCCATGGCAGGCATCCCCCTGTCTAAGTCGGTCCGCTCTCCCTCCTCTCTTGGCTTCATAGAGAGCGGCTTCTCGTATCATCGTAGAGAACGAATCGGAACGTGTCAACGAGTAGTATGGTAGCGCATGATGGCAGATGTCAATGAGGGGGATCGGGGGGGATCGGGGTCAGAGCTTGAAGAGTGAATAGTTCGTGCCGAACTCACAGACCGATCTCTGCCACGGAGTCAAGGGTCGGGGGTCAGAGCTTGACGAGTGAATAGTTCGTGCCGAACCGACACACCCTCCTCTGCTGCCGAGTCAAGGGCTATTCACTATTCAAGCTCTGACCCCACTACCCGGCCAGCTACCGGACCCCTTCGTTGAACAGGACCCAGGTACCCGTCTTGCCGGAGACGGCGATGTCCAGCCGGCCGTCGGCGTTGAGGTCCTCGACGCAGATCTGCATGCCGGTCCCCACGCCGGCGCCGGGGGGGGCGATCTCGTGCCGGGCGAACTTCCGGCCCGAGGCGTCCCAGCGGTAGTAGTAGAGGCACTCGGGGTCTTTACCGCCGGGGTCTCGGCCGGCGTGGCCGCGCACTCGCTTCCCGGTGACCAGCTCGCCCTGGCCGTCGCCGTCCAGGTCGGCCCAGACCAGGCAATGGACCTGGGACCAGGAGTCGTCGATGAGGTGTTCGGTCCAGGTGGTGGTCCCGTCGGCCTTCGGCTCGCCCTGCTCCCACCAGTAGAGGCCGAAGTCGTGGGCTTTCCCCCAGATGAGGTCGGCGCGACCGTCGCCCGTCAGATCCACCACCAGGAACGGGCAGCTCGGGTGGGGCAGCGCCGTTTCGGGCCGGAACTTCCACGGCTTGGCGAGCGGATCGCCTTCGGGGCGTTCGTACCAACCGGTCTCGACCAGCAGGTCCTCTCGCCCGTCGCCGTTGAGATCGCCGAACGCGTAGCCGTGGCCGCCGCCGTCCTTGCCGAGCACGATCTCTTCGAGCGTGGGCGCGCCGTCCGGCGTCTTGGCCAACTTCCAGGCGACGACCGGCCACTTCTTCTCCCAAGAGCTGACGAAGAACTCGGGCACGCCGTCGCCGTCGAAGTCGTGCAGCTCGTACGCTTCATTCTTGGGGCGCGTGTCCTTGAGCAATTGCTGCTTCCATTTGTAGCCTCTGGCGAGCCCTTCCTTGCCCGGGTTCTTGTACCAGAAGATCTCCGACTCCGACCAACCGCCGGAGATCACGTCGAGCCAGCCGTCGCCGTCGACGTCGTAGAGGTGATCGCCGTTGTTCGCGTAGTACTCGTCCATCACCTGGGGGACGTCGCGGACCGGGCGGGGCACGAAGTCCGGGCCCTGGAACCAGTGGGTCCCGGCGACGACGTCCGGCTTGCCGTCGCGGTCGACGTCCCCGACGGCGCAGCCCTCGTTCGGGCTGACGAGCAGACACCGCTTCGAGAACTTCACTTCCCCGGCCGCTTGCCCGCAAGCGCAATCGCCCGGGTGCCAGGCCGCCAGTCCCAGGCCGACCACCATCGAAACGCTCATCATGTGACCAGTGCGACGCCAAAGCATGGGTACTCTCCTTTGAACCAATCAACCGGGCATTCCCAGCGCCGAATCGGGCAAGAGAGCCCCGGCGCGGCAGCAACTACGGTACCACAAGCACCACGCCCCGGCAACAAGCCGCCGCGCGCCGTCGGCAGACGCCGGGAGTCGCGGAAGCCGCAAGGGATGCTGCGCCGAAAGAGAGGCCGTCCACCGCGGGCCGATCATAGGCCCAGGGGCCGGTCCAGATAGTAGCGGACCTGTGCCAACACTTCCTGCCGATTCTGCCCCCACGGCAGGTACAGCCCACGACAGGCATCCAGGGGGCAAGGGTCGGCATGAGGGAGCAGCAGGACCCCGGAGGAGCAAACCTCGTAACGACGGATCCCTCTCCAGGGAACGCGGCGACGTCGGCCGAACACAAACTGGCTCACGCCCTCCGAGTTCAGCTCGAACGAGACGGGCAGAAAGAACCGCCAAAGCGCGATGGCGAGCACGCCCACGGCAAGCAGGGCCAAGTGCGTTTTTCCCGTGAGCGACCAGACGCCCACCCCCGCGCCGGCCAGTGCCGCCAGGACGAGCGTCGCGGCCACAACGCTGTCGCGCAAAGGCCAACTCCGCCACTGGACCGACGGCGGGGGCCCTGTCGCTTCGGATCCATCGTGATGCTCGGGAGGGAAGCTCACGGGCCTGTTCCCATAGGATTCGTCCGTTGGCGAACGTCGCCCCATCGAGGGGGGCGTTCCGCGGACGACAGCCCTCGGAGAGAAGTCAAGAGGTCAGTACGGACCGGCCAAGCGGGCGTTGCCTATCATCCACGGTAATTCCACGGCGGATGCTTGGCAAGCATGCGGATGGCCCGTCTGGGATGGCGCGGGACGTCCCCGTGTCCTCACCCCAGTCAGATATCGGGGCGATAGGGCAGAGCTTGAAACCACCCCCATTACGGGGACGACGGGCCGCCGCGTTGCTGGCTGCTGACGACGGCCACGGGGACGGCAATCGTCGCGGCAATCGCGCACCAGGTCAGCAGGTAGTTCTCGGACATCCACTGGTAGACCCGGCCTTGGGAGTCTCTCATGGGCCCTCGTCCACGCACCAACTGCCCGTCGGAGACGATCAGCACGCCTTGATTCGCAGCCGGGGGCGCCGTGCGGGGGGCCCAAACGCGGCAAGCGCGAACGACTCCGGCAGCTCCGACCCCGTATACCCCGCGTCTGAGATTCGAGAACGCGAAGCGCCCCTGCGGGTCCGTCTTGGCTACACCAACCACGCCCTTCCCGCACAGCAGCGCAACGGGCGTGGCTGCCACGGGGGCGCCCTGCGGATCGACCACGGCTCCGTACAGCGTGCCCTGGGGACCGAGGGCCACGTCGAGAATGGAAATCGGCGGATGGCCTTTCGGCGCTTGGGCTTGCTGCTGGGCCGCGAAGGCCGCTTGCGGCAGCAGGAGTCCCAGGCAGGCGATCGCTACTACCCCACTTCGGAGTATGGAAGATACCCTCATTATGGCTCCTTCGTCGGTTCGAGGGTGCTCTCGACTCTCAAAATGCTGACCCGCCCAGACCGGATAATACCCTTCCGGAGGGAAGTCACATGACTGAGTATCGGTCGCGATGGGAGGGTTTCTTCACTTGCGACAGTCCTGCCAGATGTGCGGGAGGCGCACGCCTGACAATCCTGCCGGCTGCGCAGAGAGCACGTTTGCCGGATCGCACGCGCTCAACCGGGGCACCGGCCACACGACGCCCGAGGGGAGGGGCCCTCTGAAGTCCGCCTAAGGCCCTCAGTTTCACCAGACTGAGCCCACGGGTACGTTAGGTCCAACCACCCGAATCGACCAACCGCGTGAGCGAGGGGATGAGCTGTCGTGCCGCCCGGGCGCGGTGGCTCAAGCGGGCCTTGACCGCCGGATCCAATACCCCGAACGAGCGGTGATACTCAACCACCTCGAATATCGGGTCGTACCCGAAACCGTGGGTTCCCTGGGGCTCGAAGAGGATGCGTCCTGAGCAGGCCCCCTCGCTCTCGGCCCGAATCGTGCCGGAAGGGTCGGCAATCGCCATGTGGCACACGTACCGCGCGGTCCGCTTCTCCAAAGGGGTCTGACCGAGCTGCTCCAGCAACAGGCGGTTGTTCGACTCGTCGGTGGCATGGGGGCCGCAGTAGCGATGGGAGAGGACGCCGGGCGCCCCGCCCAAGGCGTCGACCATCAATCCGCTGTCTTCGCCCAGGACCCAGCGGCGAAGATGCCGGGCCTGTTGGATCGCTTTCAGCAGGGCGTTCTCGGCGAACGTCTTGCCGGTCTCCACCACGTCGATCGCGCTGGGGAAGTCGGCAAGCGTGCGAAGCTCGAGCCCCACCTCGTCGAAGAGCTCGGCCAGCTCGTGCCTCTTCTTGCGATTGTGCGTTCCCAGGACCAGAAGCAAATTGGACGTCATCAGCGGACCCCGTCGCCAGGAAATCGGATTCCGGCCAAGGCCTTCGACCGGCGCGTGGAAGCACTCGGCGCCTGCGAGAAGTCCCAGTCTACAGGGCCTTTTCAAGATGTCCCAGTAGTCCGCCGGACATGAATGGACGGGTTCGGTGCCGCCGGCGTCTCGCCCGTGGCGGAGCGAGAGCATGGGCAAGATGCCCGGGAAACGCGAGAAGAGAGCTCCGACAGACGATCGGTGCGTCGCGTTCGAGATCACGCGTCGACAGGCTCGCAGCGACGCGATTCAGCGAGGTCGGACCTGGCTCGCCCCGATGGATGGACTCGCCGGGAAGCTCGAAATCGAGGCTCCCCGCGCCCGAACGAGGCTCAGACGCCGCTAGAACAACTGGGTGACGCCGCGGGCATACTCCGCGCTGAGCGACCGTTTGGGGACCTCTACGACGATCGGATTGAGGTCGAACGGGATGCCCACCAACGTCTGTTGAGCCATGCCCCCGGTCTGACCGCCGTAGGGCGTCTGCTTCGCCCCGAAGCCGTCGATCACCGCCTGGATGGCGGGGTTCAAGTCGGCCCGGCCGTCGGGCAAGCGCCGGGTGACGAAATCAAAACTGCCCACGGTAACGATGCTGGCGTAGCGATCGTGAAACTCGTATGCCTCGTAGCCCTTCAGCCGCAGCGCCTCGGTCAGCTTGTGCGCTTTTTCGGCGGCCTCGACCAATTGGCTCTTCATCTGCTTTCGGCCGTTCTGGATCGCCGAAATCTCCCGCTGGTCGATGATCATCCGGCCCCGGAACGTGGCCACCTGCACCGTGTACTTGCCCGAACAGTCGAGCAGGCAATGCTCGACACCTTCGTTCGCCTCCAGCACGAGCGGATCGAGGCTCTGAGGGGCGAAGTAGCCGTCGGGCACGAGCGGATTGGTGGTGATCATCGCGTGGCCCATCGGCCCCTTTTCCTTCTTTGGGTTGCCGGGGGCAAGCACGTGCTGCTGAATCGCCCGCCATCCGGCAAAGGTGCGCGTGGTGGGATTGTCACTGTCGACGTTCAGGCATACCGGCCGGTAGTACTTCAACCTCTGGAGCGTCTCCTGGGCCTGTGGGTCGTCCACCTCCGAGTAGTTGCCGACGAGCACGGCCACCTCGTCGATTTCCGAGCCCCGCCGGTACTGCATTCTCGGTGGCTCGCCGAAGCGGTTGACGCCCCGTCCGTAGATGTCCTCGCCCAGGTCGAACTTCTTCCGGTAGGCGTAGGCCTCCAGCTTGTATCGCTCGCGGAGCTCGATGACCAGCTCGCGGGCTTGCTCCTCGGCGTTCTCGCCGGAAAAGCTACAGCCCATGATCATCCACGGGCCGTTCTTCTCGGTGAGCCGATACGATTTCTCCGGGTCGGCCTCGACGCGGCGGAGCGTCAGCAACTTGTCCCAGGGGGCCGCGACTGCCGCCGCCGAAAGCGCGCCAGCCACGACAACGCCGATCAACCCAAGCCGAAAAGCACGCTTTCCGCTCATCGCACACTCCTTGCGCTCCGGACGAGACGAGGACGAGATCCCAGCAGGGCGAAGCCGCTCGCCGGAAAAGCGGGGCGGAGTCTAGCAAATGGCGAAGCGGAGTGCCAGCCCGGATTATCGCCACCTGCGACGGGGCATCTTGTGCCCCGGAGGAATGGCAGACGGGAAGCGGCTGGGCCCTCTCACGCCGATCCCCTCAACGGGCCGTGAACCCGCCTGAGGCCCGTTGCCGACGCCCCTTTGCCCAACTTCCCTCCACCCGCTTCATCGCCCGATCACGGCGGCGGCCTCGTCGCAGAGGCCCCGCGATTGCGCTTCGGTCGTTGCCTCGGCCACGGCGCGAACGATCGGCTCGGTGTTGCTGGGGCGGACCAGGAGCCAGCGGTCGGGCCAGTCGAGGCGGAGGCCGTCGAGCCGGTCGGGCTGGGCATCCGCGAAATGGTCGGCCAGCGCATCCAGACCGGCGGCAACCTCCTCGGGCGGCATGGGGATCTTCGTCTTGACGATCGCGTAGCGGGGCAACTCGTCGGCCAGTTCGCCAATGGGCATCTCTCGCCCCGCCATGGCGTCCAACAGTTGGGCCATCCCGACGAAGCTGTCGCGGACCAGGCCCACGGCCGGATCGATGGGGCCGCCGTTGCCTTCCCCGCCGAAGACCGCCTCGTGGGCGAGCATCACGTCCACCACGTTCGCCTCGCCCACCGCGGAACGGGAGAACGGCACTCCGTACTTCCCCGCCAAGTCTTCGGCCATCCGGCTGGTGGAGCAATTGGTCACGATCGGGCCTTTGCGGGCTCGGAGCACGTGATCGACGCACATCGCCAGCGTGTACTCTTCGCCCAGGTAGCGGCCCGAGGCGTCGATCACGGCCAGCCGGTCGGCGTCCGGGTCTTGGCAGAAGCCGACGTCCGCCCCGGCTCGCACGACCGCCGGGCAAACCGTGACCAGATTCTCTGCGAGCGGCTCGGGCGTGTGCTCGAACTGCCCGTCGGGCGTGCCGCCCAAGAGCGTCACGCCACAGCCCAATTCCTCCAGCAATCGGCGGCCCAAAAGGCTCCCCGCCCCGTGGTTGGAATCGAGCAGGACGTTGAACTGCCGACGGCGAATCCGGTCGACGTCGACGGTGGCCAAAACCGCCTCGAGGTGGGCGGAGAGCGGATCGCGACAACGCTCCAGCGTGCCCGGCGGATCGGTTGCCGGGCGGTCGCCAGCGCCGGCCCGGTAGCGAGCGAGCACTCTCTGGCCGAACCGGTCGGGAATGACGCGGCCTGCGGCGTCAAAGAGCTTCAGCCCGTTGTACTGGGCCGGATTGTGGCTGGCCGTGATCTGCACGCCGCCGGCCGCCCGAAAATGGCGAATCAGCACGCCCGTGGTAGGCGTGGCGGCGACGCCCGCGTCGATCGAGTCGCGTCCCAACGCGCCCAGGGCGGCGTGAATCGCGTCGGCCAGCATGCGTCCGGAAGGGCGACCGTCGCCCGCGATCACCAGGGCCCCCGGAGGGGCCAAGTCGGCCAGCGCCGTGACGTAGCGCACGGCGACCTCGGGCGTCAACGTCCGGCCGACGATCCCTCGCAGCCCCGAAACGCTGATGATCGGCTCACCAGCCGCGGGATTCGCGCTCATTCACGTTCCTCCAGGCAGTTCTGGCGCGTTCCGAGTATAAGGCTCAGCGCCGTTGGGCGGAACCGGAACGTACGACACTCAACTCTAGTTCCCGCTCGGTGACGCCTTCGGCATTCGGCGCAACTCTCGTCCCAGAAATGCCTTACGACGATATGCTATGCTTTGATTAAGACGTGCACGTGCCGCAAGGGGCAGACGGCAACCGTGACGAAGCTTCCGGGAAGGGACGGGCGATGCGTGTCGGCAGCCAACTCTACGGGGCCGATCTGGCCGTACAACGCAATCTGCTGGGCGCGTATGCCCAGCTCAGTCTTGCGAGCACCCGACTGTCGACCATGTCGCGGATCAACCGTGCCTCGGACGATCCGGCCGGGCTGATCGCCGTGGAGCAGCTCGAGGCGGAGCTGGTCGCGATCAAGGCGGCCGGCGACAACGCGGCTCGGGCGGCTGGGGCCGTTCACGTGGCCGATGCGGCGATGGGCGAGGTCGGCAACCTGCTCAACTCGATCCGCAGCAACGTCATTGCGGCGGCAGGCGGAGGCCTGAGCGAGGCGGAAATCGACGCCAAGCAGATGGAAGTCGACGCCGCCCTGGAGGCGATCGACCGGATCGGCAGCTACACGTCGTTTGGCGGCCGCCAGCTCCTCGAAGGCGGCAGCATGACGTTCAACGTGTCGCCCGACGTGGCCGACACCACCACCCTCGAACTGCCCGCCGTCGACACGCAGTCGCTCGGCAGCGAGGCCGGTCGGCTGGCCGATCTGGCCGGCGGTGGAACGGCCAGCCTCGCGAGCGGAAACTCCGCCGAATCGATCGACGTCCTCGATGCGGCTCAGAGCCAAGTGCTCCAGGCCCGGGCGCGTCTGGGGGCGTTCGAGAAGTACACCATCGACTCGACCCAGCGCGTCCTCGGGGCCATGGAAGAGAACATCCGCTCGGTGAAGAGCCGGATCGGCGACACCGACGTGGCCGTGGAGATGTCGCGCATGATCCGGGCGGAGATCATGGTCCAGGCGGCCACGTCGACCATGGCGCTGGCCGGAGAGCGTCACCGCATGATCGGCGGGCTGCTCGGCGGATTCTGAGCGCGAAGACGCGAGCCCGGTCCCACAAGACGGGCCGACCCTTCCATCCGTCCTACCTCGCAGCGCAAGCATTCTGACGGCGTGCCTCGGCACGACGGCAGGCCCCAAGGGCCACCGGTCCCCAAATCATATGTCACCCAAATAGTGTGAAACAATTCCACCACCAGAGGGGTACCCGGGCGGGCAGGTGGTGGTAGACTAGATGCCGGTGTTTGGGGAGACCCAAGGCGGGGAGCACGTCCTTTCGACTCCTCAAAGGCCAGGGCTTTGTCAATCCTCACTAGCAGGTTCGCTGGATCGTAGTGGCCCGATTCATCGGGTCGACTTGCTGATGGAAACGCACGCGTGCGGTCGCTGCTAACTCGTGCAACGAGACTTGACACGGCACCAGGTCCGCCTCCCACGTTTCCTTCCCGGGCAGTCGGGCTGCGGCGGATGGCGCTCCGCGCTAGAAGAGGCGCGTGCGTGAAGGCTGGCGTCGGTAGACTGCGCTCCATGCCTCGGTCTACCGGGATCCGTATCTCCAATGGGGGACGGCTATTTTTCACTCCCTTCTGGCCAAGGAGTATCCGTCATGATTGGTCCACGTTGTAGGCAAGGTTTCACCCTGGTTGAATTGCTGGTAGTTATTGCGATCATTGGGATCTTGATCGCGTTGTTGTTGCCGGCGGTACAAGCGGCGAGGGAAGCGGCACGACGTTCGCAGTGCACAAACAACCTGAAGCAAATCGGGTTGGCATTTCACAATTTTCAGGACACCTATGGAGAACTGCCCACCGGCGCGCGGGATGGAGACCACCGAATCCCGAGCGCGCTGAACGCCTGCTGCAGGTCCACCACACGGCACGGTTGGAGTTGGTCGTATCACATCCTGCCGTACATCGAGCAGTCCACCGTTTACGAATTGGTCACCGACGCCGATGATCCGGTTCCGCCGAGCGCTAGTACGTACAACCCCAAGGAGGATCTGGTTGCCCAACAAGCGATAACCGGCTACTACTGCCCCACCCGACGCAGCCCGAAGCCGCATGGCACCTTCTACCGCTGTGACTACGCTGGCAGCGCCGGCGAGCGGGGCCCCGGTGGGGTTCGTGATACGGCGAGCGGCGGCCTCAAGGGTGTGGTCATTCAGACCGATCGCGAGAAGACGCGCATCGAAAGGATCCGCGACGG
>Ga0307378_10003780_pt1 | contig 21965 bp, 17 predicted proteins | sample UN1MG_FD_202238 | JGI IMG/M metagenome (GOLD analysis project Ga0307378, IMG submission 202238) | Soil microbial communities from Risofladan, Vaasa, Finland - UN-1 | ecosystem: Environmental > Terrestrial > Soil > Coastal area > Acid sulfate soil | place: Finland: Risofladan, Vaasa | collected...
GGTGTGGCCACGCCACCCTCGGCCCAAGCTATGGGAGCGGAGGCTCTCCGCTCGCGGAGGGGGTATGGGGGACACGCGACGGCTGTCCACCATCAAGCGGTCTCACCTGAAGGACGGCGACATCTGCTAAACATGTTCATCTTATGAACTCTCCTGCCTCCAATCTGATTTTTGGGGCGGCCTTCCTGCCGGCCTTGAACTCCGAGCCTCGAGCTGACAACCTATCCACGTCTTGAATCTCAAGCGCTGAGCAGAAATCGAGGACGTGATCGTGAACGCAAATAAGGGCTTCTACACGATAGAGTGGTTGAAAGAAGGTGTGAGCATGCTTGACCAGCGGCTCCTTCCTGAAACCGAGACATACAACCTCTACAAAGATTATCAAGGCGTAGCAAAGGCCATAAGCACAATGGTCATCCGAGGGGCACCGGCGATTGGCGTTGCGGCAGCTATGGGGATCGCCCTCGCCGCCAATCAGCTGTTGGCATCCAAATTCGGGGAGTTCTCGCGAAAGATGCAGCCCGCATTCGGATTGCTCGCCTCGACCAGGCCGACTGCCGTCAATCTCTTTTGGGCGCTCGAGCGCATGAAACGTCGTCTCCGGGAGCTCAAAGACACCTCAATCGACGACATTCGAAAGGCGCTTGTAGATGAGGCGCTGGCGATTCGGTCCGAGGATGTCCAGAGCAATCGTCGGATGGGCGAGTTTGGTGCGACGGTCCTCGATGACCAAGATACCGTCCTGACGCACTGCAACGCGGGGGCGCTGGCGACGGCCGGCTACGGGACAGCGTTGGGCGTCATCAGGGCCGCGGTCGAGGCAGGGAAGAGGATTCGTGTCCTCGCAGACGAGACGAGACCGGTTCTCCAGGGAGCGAGGTTGACCGCCTGGGAGCTCCAGAAGGATGGTATTCCTGTTACTGTGATCACCGACAATATGGCTGGCAGTCTGATGGCCAAGGGTCTGGTCCAAAAGGTGGTTGTCGGCGCAGATAGGATCGCCGCAAACGGGGACGTGGCAAACAAGATCGGGACCTACTCGGTCGCAGTGCTAGCTTCCTACCATAGGATTCCTTTCTACGTTGCTGCACCGCTCAGCACGATCGACATGTCGCTTTCGGACGGCTCGAAGATACCTATCGAGCAGCGCTCGCCCGAGGAGGTTACGCATATCGGAGGCCGGCGAATCGTGCCCGAAAGCGTCCCCGTCAAGAACCCTGCGTTTGATGTAACGCCAAGCAAGCTCGTATCGGCCATCTTCACCGAACGAGGCATCGCCCGAGCGCCGTTCTCCGAAAGCCTCGCCCAAATGTTCAAGCTATGAGTAACCACGGAGGAGAGAAACGTATGAAGGCAAAAGGGAATCCGTTCAGGGCGCTGAGCCCCCGGTTGCTTCGTGTGTCTTCGTGTCCTTCGTGGATCAAGATTTCATTAGATTCATCGTCCACGAAGAACACGAAGGTACACGAAGGTGCTTCTGGAAGTTGGAACTTAGAACTTGGAACTACTGACCGACTTTTGACTTAGAAGGATAGAGCAATGAAGATAGGGATAATCGCGGATACTCACGACTTTCTGCCTAATATCGAGAAAGCAGTAACATTTTTCAACGAGCAGAAGGTTGATCAGGTCATTCATGCGGGGGACATCATCTCCCCCTTTACTGCGAAGGTCTTCAGGAAGCTCAAATGCCCGATGGAGGCCGTGTTCGGCAACAACGATGGCGATAAGTTGTTCTTGATCGAATCGTTCAAGGGGATCGCGCAGTTTCACGAGCGCTACTTTTCTTTGGAGCTGGACGGGAAACGGATTCTCATCTTCCACCAGCCCGACTTCATTGAGTCGGTCTCAAGGTCGAGGGATTACGACATCGTCATACACGGACACACGCACAAGATGAGGGTCGATAACCGCGAGGCGCTTCTGATAAACCCCGGCGAGTGCTGCGGCTATCTCACCAAGCGCGCCTCGGTCGTGATTCTCGATCTTGCCACGATGAACGTGGAGGTTAGGGAGCTCTAGCGCCGGTCGGTCTCTCCGGATTCAGGACGCCCCTGTCCGGTGTGAGACAACCTCTTCCAGCCGGCCAGAACACTCTCTGTCCGCGGATTACGCAGATTCAAGGGCGGAGAAAGGCCCCGCCCTATAAACCTGCAAACACTATCTTTGTGTTCTCTGTGTCTCTGTGGTGATTCCTCTGATCAATTGGTGATCGTGAGCATAACCGGTGTGCACTGCCCGGTCTGCTCGGTTGAGCCGTGGCCGCAGAACCACGGCGTGATGGTGTAGTCACCTGCGGGAAGACCTTCCGGTATCGAAAGCGTCAGCATTTCCGTCGGGTTCAGCGTCGTTTCTTTCGGGATCGTTATCGTCCCATACGGGACGGGCTCGTAGGCCAACGTAGGCAGATAGAGTGAATCGCCAGTCGGCAGCGTGATTAGGACGTATAGGTCGAGCTCTCTGTCCGCGCCGCCCGGATTCTCCGCCCAGTATTTCAGCGTCAGCGTGTCGCCTGGTATAACGCTCTCAGCGTTCGCAATCGCAGCGACGTTCGGATTGAGATAGTGGCGTTCAAGCCCGGCCGCCGACGTGATGTAGATGTCTCCCTGCGGCCCTCTCGAGACCCCGGTCAAAGCATTGCAGGCGATGTCTGCGTTCTCCGCGGTGAGAACGTCCAGGCTTTGACCGGGGACCCAGACGCCGGCTGTCGAGTAACCATAGCCCAGATTAAGCCATAGCCGCCCGACACCGTCTTCCGCCGCAGAGATAACATAATCGTCAAACGGTTCGTAAGTCCAGGAAGAGCCATCGAAGACGCCCACGCTATATCGGTTGGTTAACGCTGTCCAGCCGGATGTTATCACGCGTCCTCGGGAATCACAGTAGAGCAGTGGGATGCTCCTGCTGACAAGGACATAATCTGGGTCATTCGTCCAGTCGTGCCAGCTGTCCCCGTCGTAGTTAAGCAGCCCGAAGAAGTAGGATGAGTCCGGCTGCACCCTCATGTCGATAACCCAAACAAGCCCCCTCGTGTCAGCGTCTATCATGTAAGGCGCCTCCGGGGCGCCCTCCTCAGTGGAAAGAACATGCCAGAACGTTCCGTCATAATACGATATCTCCCACGCCTCGCCGGATGTGATCACCCAGGGTCTGTCCTGCGCGTCGATCGTCAGGCCGAAAACTGAGTTAGCAGGGAGGCCATCTGCAACGGTGAACGTCGTGAATGATAGGCCTTCCCAGCGTGTAACGCCAGCAGCAGAGGCTATCCAGGCCACGCCCTGGCTGTCGAACTCGATCGCGACCGCGGAATCCGTCGCCAACCCGTTCTCACTTGTCATCAGGTTCCATAGACCATCACGATAAGCCCACAGCCCCTTGGCCGAATCTGGCACGAACATGGTCCCGTCCGGGCCCCACGCGATATTGCTTGAGGGCGAGCCCATATCGGGGCCTTCGGTGCGATGAACGGAGAGCGGGCTGCCAGCCTCCAGAATAGAAAGACCCTCTGTCCGCCCGATGCCAAGCATCCCGTCAAATGTGATCGCGAGGCCGGTTACGTCCGGGTAATCGAGGCCCGGCATTGTTCCCCAGGTTTGTCCGTCGTAAGAGCACAGTCCGCCCTGGCCCGGCGAGAATGAGCAACAGACGAACCACAGTCTGCCGATCGAGTCTGTTTTTATCTTATAGACATTGTTGCCGGCAAGACCGCTGTTTTCGTGCGAGTATAGTGTAGTAGTTGACCCGTCAAACTCCAGCGCCCCATACAGGGTGCCGAACCAGGCATGGCCTCGCATATCCACGGCCATGCAGCGTATATACGGCGTCATCTCAGCGCCGTTCTCGTCGGTCCAGTCGAACGGGAAGGGTATCGTCCACCACCTGTCGCCGTCGTAGCCGCATAGTAACAGCTCATTTGCGCTGTCCTTCACGACCGCCACGGGATACCCGTCGGGGGTCAGCGCGATTCTGACGCCGCTGCATCCCGCCGGTAGGCCATCCTCCTCGCCGCACCACCTGAGCTCGCCGTTTCGGGAGACCATCAAGACACCAAGTCCCCCTACAATCCACATATTCATATCTCTGTCTGTAACGATCCCGGCCACATAGAGCTGTTGATCCCCAAGGAGGTTCGTGAAGCTCTGGCCATCATAGACCGTGATACCGTAGCCGATATACGGCCACATTATCAGGTTGCCGAATTGGTCGCGATACATCTCGATCATGTATGTGTCGGCAAGACCGTCGAATCGGGTGTAGCGCTCATACTGCCAGGTATCATCCTCTTTGGACCATTTCACAACGCCCCCAGGGCTCGCCGTCCAGAACTCCTCGTCGTTCGCCGCGACGTCAAGGACCCAGTTGCTCTTGTCGTAAAGCAGCTCGACCAGGCCGCGCTTGACTCCAAAACTGGCCATTACGAACGGTGCGAGTGGCTCGCGGGTAACTGCATCGACGAGCTCGGCGCTTATCTGATACTGGCCAGGCTGCCAGACGGGAAAGTTGTAGTCCGGAAGCGTCGTCTGGAAGACAGTCGCAGGGCCGAACGAGAAGCCCGCCGGGATCGTCAGATCATGAAGCCACGGGTGCTTCAGCTCGCCCCAGTCGGGCATGTAGTAGCTCTTTAGGTCCGGGCCTGTGACACATAAGTAGAGGTCTGCCGTTCGCGCAACCGCCGGGTTCCAGGCCTTCAAGTTCACACGGAACTGGTCGCCCGCGCGATAGTAATCCTTCTGCGTCTTGACTGAGAACTCAATCTCCTGGGCAGACGCCGCAGTTACAAACAGAGCTATCAAGATCAGTGTAATCGGGAGAATCGCACCCGAAATACGTGTGATGCTTCGCATATCACCCTCCAGTTAATTCTCGATGCCTATAACCTAATCCGAAGTGTGCAAGTTTATTAAGCATACGTATCGACCTCGCAGTTCTTCAAGGCAAATAAGAGCGAAGAACTAGAGGGCGCGGCGTGGCCGTATCCTACATAACTACCTTACTTGATGGTTGGCGATAACCAACCGTGATTAGAGATGTGGTGGAACCTGGACAACTGGCGGATCACACCACATACGCTCCTGCAAAATACAGTCTCCTGGGTCCAGTTGTTCAACGCCCGGTGGACAGGCTGTTCTCAAGTCTATTAGCGTGCAAATGTGCCAAGGATTTGGCGCGTAACAATCGTCCACAGGTGAGCTCGTGCCGCCGATGTTGAACACGTTCATAAACTTCATGTTGAAGCCTCCTTTCTGATTCGGTCCCGAATCGATTCCCATCAAGTTTGTCCAATCGCCGCACCCTCTTCAAGTCCTAACTACAGTTGGGGAAATCATTCTTATCGTCGTTCGCCGTTTTGGCGAGCTGCTCATTGTTTCTAGCTGATTCGGCTCTGTTCAGCTTCACCTTGGCATAGCCCTTCACTGCCATCGCAATCAGCGACGTCGAGAAATCGCAGATAAGTGGATTCGTCTCCATCAGATACTGACTGACACGTACCCAAGTAGCCGGGCACCCACCGGAGCACACGTACCGGGCCCAGCAATCCTGACACGCCCTCACTGAATTGGCATCGAATCCGGCGAACGGATTCGGCAAAGCCTCAGGAGGAGGAGGCGAAAAGACCGAGCCCATATTCAGCTCTTCAATTCCCACAACCAGCGAGCAGGGGTATATAGAGCCATTAGCTCCGACCGCCATCATTGTCTGTCCAGCAGAGCACGACCTTATCGCCGGGAAACCGTTCCGGATGCGCCTCAACACCTTCTCGAATAGAGCATTCCTAACGGGCGTGTCATGGATGAGGCTTGAAAAATACTCATCCGCAAGTGTCCCGAACTGCTCGCGCACAGTGTCCATTTGGTCCTCGGTGAATCCCCACTCAGGGTTGCCTGGTATCTGCGACAGCGTGATCTGAACGTTACTCCCTCCCATCCCGTGGACATAATGGAACGCCCGGCAGGCGGACAGGTCATTCCCACACACGACCGTGGCCGTCCCAACGGTAACGCCTGCCTCCCTCAAATGGTGTATGGCCTCGACAGCGATATCGTGGCTGCCAGAACCATCGGCAAATGGGCGTTGGACATCGTGAATGTCCGCCGGGCCATCCAGGCTCACCTGCACCCGAAAATCATGTTCTTCAAAGAAGCGAATGATCTCGTCCGTCACAAGGGTCCCATTTGTGGAGAGATCAAATCTCACACCTTTCCCGGCATCACTCAGCACCCTCTTGGCGTAATGAGTGCACCACCGAATGAGATCGAAGTTCAGAAGCGGTTCACCACCAAAGAAATTGACCTGGCACATCTTCTGCTCGCCAGACACAAGGACAAGGTAGTCTATTGCGCTCTTGGCAACGTCTCGCGTCATCATGCGTCGGACGCCACTAAAGTCACCATGGCTCACGTAGCAGTACTTGCACCGCAGATTGCAGTCCTCCGCGACATTCAGGCTTATGAATGAGATATCCGGCCTCCGCCCCTGTTCTTTCCGGGGCCTATAGACGTACTTTCGTTGGTTGCCCACAACGAGCTTTACCGACCGGAGCTCCCTGATAGCCTCTGTGACATCATCTAGGCAGTGTTCCTGGGTCAAATCCCGAATGATGTCTTGCGTGGGCCGTCCGTCGCAGGCTTTGATTGTGTCGAAAATGATCTGATGCACTTCTGAGATCTGTGTCGTCTGGCAATTGAAGAGAACCGTGCTGCCATCAACGTCGAAGAGCTTATAGTCGCGCGCGAATAAGTGTTTAGGGAGCTCTACGCTCAAGACATACCTCCTAACTTATGTTTGCACAGGCATGCCGGCAGGCGGGGATCAAGCTTGGCGAGGCGTGCGGTTCTGGTGTCGAAGAGGACTAGCTGGCCGTTCGCATAGTAGGCACGGTATTTAGCCGCGTAGTATCTTCGCGGTTCGGAGGCGTCAATCTGCCCCCCCCCCCGCAATCATGAACATTATCGTCCATTCATCCCTCCGGGAATCAAGAGGCCTAATCAAGCTACTTTAACAATAAAACCTCCGAATGTGCTTGTCAAGTTCTTTTTTTGCGTACTTTTTAGGAGCATCATAAATGCACAGAAGACGAGCCTATGACCAATCCCTCTATGGCTTCCCCCTTTGGCCTTTTGACCCGTTCGCCGCGCGGCGAACTCCTGGTTGGTCATGCTTGACATGATTGCCTATTAGGGCACGATATTTGAATTGTCTTAGCAGTAACAATGATGTGGAGTGAAACGAGGGCTTAAGACTATGAGAAAACGAGTGCTTATCATGGGTGCTGCTGGAAGGGACTTCCATGATTTCAACGTTCATTTCAGGGATAACGACGACTATGATGTGGTCTGTTTTACGGCCACGCAAATCCCCAACATCGAGGGCAGAAAATACCCGCCGGAGCTCGCCGGCAAGCTATATCCGCAGGGCATTCCAATTTACGCCGAGGATGAGCTGGAGACGCTGATCAAAGAGAAGAACATCGACGTTGTCTGCTTCTCGTATAGCGACATAACGCACGAGCACGTGATGCACTGCGCCTCTCGGTCCATGGCTGCGGGTGCTGATTTCATGTTTCTGGGCGCGAAAAGCGCGATGCTGAAGATCGGGAAACCCGTGGTCTCGATCTGCGCCGTCCGTACAGGCGCTGGCAAGAGCCAGACCACACGAAGAGTCAGCGAGATACTTCGGAAACACGGCAAGAAGGTCGCTGTCATCCGGCACCCTATGCCATACGGAGACCTCGCCAAGCAGGCGGTTCAACGTTTTGGGAGCCTAGATGACCTGGTCAAACACAAGTGCACGATCGAGGAGCGTGAGGAATACGAGCCTCATATCAGACGAGGTAACGTGGTCTTCGCTGGCGTGGATTACGCCAGGATAGCTGAGGCGGCGGAGAAGGAGGCGGACATAATACTCTGGGATGGAGGTAATAATGACATCCCATTCCTCAGCCCAGACCTGCATATCGTCGTTCTAGACCCGCATCGGGCCGGCCACGAGCTAAAATACCATCCGGGCGAGACCAACCTCAGGATGGCGTGCGTGCTCGTGATTAATAAGGTTGTTACGGCAGAGCCGGAGAAGATCGAAAGCGTTCTTGAGACCGCCAGGACAATCAATCCGAAGGCCACGGTGATTATGGCCGCCTCGCCGCTTACGGTGGATGACCCAGCCGCCATCAGGGGCAAGCGAGTCCTTTGTGTCGAGGACGGTCCCACGCTGACGCACGGGGGCATGAAGTACGGCGCCGCGGTCATTGCCGCTAGGCGATATGGAGCAAGCGAGATCGTTGACCCCAGACCGTTCTGCGTCGATACAATCCGTGCTACTTTCGAGAAGTATCCTGGGATCGGGACGCTGTTGCCGGCGATGGGCTACTCGGACAAGCAGATCAAAGACCTCGAGGACACTATCAACAAGACTCCGTGTGACGTGGTCCTGATTGGAACGCCGATCAATCTCGCGGGCCTTATCGAGATCGACAAGCCATCGGTGCGCGTTGGCTACGAGCTCCAGGAGATCGGCTCGCCGACGCTGGATGACGTTCTGAGCGAGTTCCTGGCCAAGCGCTGAGTTGCCGCAGTCAGGTGAAGATTTGGGACTGAGGCGGCTTGAAGGGACCGGAATGCGAGAGATCGAGGCCAAGAAGGTCATCGACGCCGTTGCCGACCTTTGTCGGAGAGCCAATTACGAGCTGCCTGACGATGTGGTAGCTGCGCTTGAGCAAGCTGTCGCGAGCGAAAGCTCACCGCTGGGGAAGAGGCTTCTTCAGTCCATATTGCGCAACGCGTCGATCGCCAGGAAGGGTAAGTTCCCGATATGTCAGGACTGCGGCCTCGCGGTGTTCTTCGTCGAGATGGGCCGCGAGGTGCGAATAGAGGGGATGACGTTGGAGCAGGCTTTGACCGTGGGTACGCGGAAAGGATACAGCGAAAACTACCTGAGAAAGTCGGTCGTGCGAGACCCTCTCCGGCGAGAGAACACAGGCGATAACACACCGCCCTGTGTCCATATAAGGCAGGTTGAGGGCGATAAGCTGTGGGTCCGTTTCATGCCCAAGGGCAGCGGAAGCGAGAACATGAGCTCCTGTGTGATGCTCTCGCCGTCTGACGGAGCAGATGCCGTTCGGAGGATAGTCGTTGAGTGCGTGGACGCTGCTGGGGCTAAGTCCTGCCCGCCCATTACGGTTGGCGTTGGACTTGGAGGATCCTTCGAGGAATGTGCGAAGCTAGCCAAGCTTGCGCTCTTTAGAAAAACTGGGTCGCGACACAAGGATGCCTTCTATGACGGTCTCGAGCGCCAGATACTCGAAGACGTAAACTCCCTCGGTATCGGCCCACTCGGATTCGGGGGGACGACTACGGCGCTTGCCGTACACATCGAGGCGGCGCCATGCCACATCGCCTCGCTTCCGGTTGCGGTCAACCTTCAGTGCCATGCGGCGAGGCGCGCGGAGGTGATCCTGTAGAATGCCGGGCGAGCCCAAGAGAATAGTAACTCCGCTGCCGCGGCGGGTTGTCGCGGAGCTTCGGGCCGGCGACGAGTGCCTCATATCCGGAGAGCTCATCGGCGCTAGGGACCACGCTCATAAGCTCCTTTACGAGATGATCCAGCGCGGCGAGGAGCTACCGTTTCAGATATCGGGTGCGGTGATGTACTACGTTGGGCCGACTCCGGCGCGGCCTGATGCAGTTATCGGTTCGGCTGGGCCTACGACGAGCGCAAGGATGGACCTATTCACGCCGGCTCTGTTAGAAAAGGGTTTGGCTGCTAGCATCGGGAAGGGCCAGCGGTCGGAGGAAGTCCGGCGAGCGATGATGATGCATGGTGCAGTTTACTTTGCGGCTCCGGGCGGCTTGGGAGCCTACCTTGCGAGCCATATCGTGTCCGCCACCGTGATCTTTGGAGCAGAGCTTGGCCCTGAGGCGGTACGAAGGCTGGTGGTCGAGGAGATGCCCGTCATCGTGGCCAACGATATCTACGGCGGCGACGTGTACTCAATGGGCAGAGAGAGATACCGAGCCCAGCGCTGAGCGGCATTGCCGTTCGCATCGTAGCTTCAATTGTGAACTCATAGGGCTCGGTTATGTCGGCAAGAAAGAGACGCTTCCATCATAAACAGGACACACCCATATCCTGGTCCAGCTCGCGATCACGTTGAGGTTGAACGTCTTCGGCGGACGTACTATAATCCCATTCCGAGATGATAGAGCTCGACCGCGCCAAGAAAGTACTTGCTGAACGCTTTGGCTATACTGCTTTTCTTCCGGGTCAGGATGAGTCCATCAGGTCTATTCTGTCTGGACGGAACCTGTTGGTCGTGATGCCGACCGGCAGCGGCAAATCGCTCTTGTATCAGCTGCCAGCGCTGATGGAGAGCGGGTTGACGATCGTCATTTCTCCCCTGATCTCGCTCATGAAGGACCAGGTCGATGACCTGAAGCGGAGGGGGATACCCGCCACGTTCGTCAACTCGAGCCTCAGCCACGATGAACAGCAAGCGAGGCTTGCGCAATGCGCTTGTGGCAGAATCAAACTCCTATATGTCGCTCCGGAGAGGTTCTGTAACAAAGGTTTCCTTCAAACGTTGCGCAGTGTCAACATAAGCCGTATGGCTGTCGATGAGGCGCATTGCATCTCGGAATGGGGTCACGATTTCCGGCCGGACTACCTGCGCCTCAAGCAGTTCAGGAAACAGATGAGATGGCCGCATGTCACAGCGCTTACGGCAACGGCGACTCCCGGTGTGCAACGCGACATCATTCAGTCGCTTGGGCTTGAGCCCGATGAGGTTGACGTACATGTTCGCGGTTTCGACCGACCGAACCTTGTCCTGAGCGTCCGGGAGTTCGCTAGGGTGGGGAAGAAAGACGAATTCGTGCTTGATTTCGTCCGTGAACACAATGGGTCAACGATAGTCTATACCTCCACGCGCGGCAGCGCAGAGAAACTGGGCGAGGTTTTGAGAGCCGTTGAGCCGCGCACTGCCGTGTATCACGCCGGCCTTGAGACCGAGAGGCGGACCGAGGTTCAGGACAGGTTCATGACTGGCCAGGACCGTGTTGTTGTGGCAACCTGCGCCTTCGGGATGGGCATTGATAAGGCCGACATCCGTTTCGTCTTGCACTACAGCTACCCGGGCTCTGTTGAGCAGTATTATCAGGAGATTGGCCGCGCCGGGCGCGACGGAGAGACCTCGCATTGCGTCCTGCTGCACTCTTTCGCAGACCGCCGCATCCAAGAGTTCTTCATTGATCTGAATCACCCGGGGACTGATCTAGTGAAGAAGGTTTATGAAGAGCTCTTCAAGATTGAGGATAATCCGGTGATGCTGACATACAAGGAGATCGCCACGCGCTGCCAGGCAAAGGTCAAGGAGGGGCACGTTGGCGCGGCTATCAGGCTGCTTGACGCTGCCGGCATAACCAGAGCCCTATCAGGCGAGCCCAGGATTGCCATAACGTTGCATGAGCGGGGCTCGAAGGTGATGTCAAAGCTGAGGGGGCCTGCCCGGATTCAGGTTCTGGAAGGGCTTTCCGCCACGGAGGACATCGAGGCCCCTGGACGCCACGAGGGCAGCCTCCGCCAACTGTGTCGAGCCTCAGGGCTCTCAGAGCACCAGGTACGTCGAGCGCTCAAGGCGATGCACAACGATGGCGTCATCCATTATGAGCCTCCATTCCGGGGCAGAGGTATCGAGAAACTGGTCAACCCGGCGCCGCGTTTCGAGGAGGTCCCAATCGACTGGAAACGCCAATCACTGCTCCGGGGCGCGGAGGTTCAGAAACTCGAGGCGATGGAGGAGTACATCAGATGTGACGGGTGTCGGCGCGAGTTCATCCTGCGTTATTTCGGCGAAAAGGAGAGCTTTCGTTGTGGCACTTGCGATCGCTGCCAGTCGTCCCGTCCCCGTGTTAGGCACAGGTCCGACGACGAGGCCATTCGCGCCGCGGTGCTCAAGTGCGTAGCGGCCTTTCACAGACCACGAGGTGTCACGAGTGTTACGGAGGTTCTCACTGGCTCAAAGGCCAAATGGATAGAACCCGCCGCGGCCAACCAGATCGAGGTTTACAACTGCCTGAGTGTTTCACGAGAACGTATCCGCCTCGTCATCAACTCAATGCTCGAGGAGGGATTGCTGCGAAAGACAGGGAGCAACCTCTATCCTGTGGTTGAGCTGACGGACGCGGGCCATGAGCTGCTTAAACGGCTGCGCGATGAGGCAAAGCGGACGATCAGCAGCGATAGTGACGCTCAGGAACAACAGCATGTTCAGCCCGAGAGAGCTCCGTTGGGCGCCGGGCGAACCTACGATGCCGGCGAGCTGCTTGACCACGCAGTAGAGGTACTGCTGCACGCTTTGCCCGATCAGGCAAAGGAGATGCTGCCGAAACTCCGTCTGTTTCATCCAAAGGAGATAGCGGCGTGTTTGTCCGAGAAGTTCTATGCTTGCGGAAACAACCGCGTTCGGGCACGCGTAGTGTGGGTAATGGGTGAGCTGTGCGGCCAATACGCACTTAGCTTCTTGGTGGGCTGTGCCTCGTCTGAAGTAACAGACATCCGTCTTCTGGCCGCGTCGGCCATAGGAAAGGTCGCCAGAAGTGTCAGCTCTGATGCGAGAGCCGCTGCAACGGACATGGAGCGGGCAAAGCAAGTGCTCTTGAAGCTGACGGACGATGCCGGCGTTCAGGTGCGCCAATACGCGAAGAAGTCCCTTAGGGAGTTTTCCGGGAAAGATGCGGAGCGCGGGCTGGAGTAACGCCCTTTCGATGCGCTCCTTGACAGCGTCCGGTTTCAGCCGAGGAGATGCCTCAGTCAGAGCCGTGTCAGCCGGATCGGAATTCGATGAGGGCATTTCCCGTTTGTTAAAGCTTGCGTTAGAAATAGAATATAGGTATGTTCTAGCCAGTTCGCTAGCGGAAATGCGTGCAGACGACATTGGAGCAGCTTGGGATTGGGGACAAATGGCGAGCGCGCATCGGGGAGGTTTCCGGGGGGGAATGCCAACGTGCAGCTATTGCTCGGGCGTTGGTGAAGAGGCCCCAGCTTATCCTTGCCGACGAACCCACGGGCAACCTCGACGGGAAAACTGCTGAAGTCATCGTAGGAGAAATGAAGCGCCTTCGGGACCAAGGCGTTGGTGTGCTGATGGTCACGCACAACGAGAAGATAGCTGAGAAGTATGCAGACCGGATCATAACCCTCCGTGACGGCTTAATCGAAAGCGATGAGCGCAGGCGTGGGTCGGGCATCTCAACGCAGCGCGGAGACAAATTGCGACAGAAGAAACGGGACGGACAATCCATTGAGGCCCGTGGGGATGACAAAGATGTGCGCTCTGTTCCTTTGATGGGCTAGGACGTCACACCTGAATATGCGAGGTCCGTAGGCGCGGGTGACCGCATGGCTTTGGATGCCTCGAAGAAAGACGACTATGATGCAGAGGCCCCGACGTCGAACTGGCCGAGTACTGAAGCGATTCCAATGGACGGTGAGCAAGATGATCACTTACCTCGGTTTGTTAAGTCTATCATCGTTTCCGCTGGGGATTTTGTGGCCTTCTCACTGCGCGAGGCGCAGAACCAGGCGAGCGCTGGCTCGCATTCGATGGAGCTCAGGACCCTCGGCGGTATCACGCGCGTGGCGGGCGCCGTTTACGATACGGAAGGGAAGGACATTGTGCTTGTGGGTCGTGCTGTGGACAGCCTACCGGAGTGCCTGCTTGACGACCTCGTGGTGGCGCTGTGTTCCCGGCTCTTGCTTGACGAGCCCCCCACCGTCAGCATCGACCCCATTAAGATAACGCCAATCACACGCAGGCAGGCTGTAACCTTTCATGGAGGGCTTGCCGGGACGAAGTTCGGAAGCGACTTTCTTCTCTGCGACGTGGTTCTTAAGAACTATAGCCTTGGGCTCTTGCGCACGGTGTCCCACGTCAAGAGTTACAGGGACCTGGTGGCTGGAAATGTGTGCCGGAGGATAGAGGATGCCGGGGGGAAGGTGCGAGATTTCAAGTGGTTGTCCTCAAAGGATGCCGCTGACGTCTGTGAAAGTATGCGCGGCCGGCCTGTAACGGGCGAGGATTCTTGTCAGCTTCAGTTTTGGTTCTATTGTCGCGAGCCATTTCATGTGAAGAATAGGGAAGGCGTTTTCTCGATTGAGGAGATAAAAATAATCGTCAGGATCAGGATCACAGCGGGCCGCGGGGAGACAGGCGCCAGTGGGTCCGAATCCGCCAATCTGATCAGCGCGGGGGAAGCCTTTGCCGAGCAGTTTGCTGGCAACTTACCTGCGGTCGAGGCCGCCCACCCCATTCTTAAGAGGCTAAAGGCACTGTTTGATCTAGTTGGGGTGTCGGAAGGAATCAGTAAAACCGGAAGCTGCACTGATCTCAGCGTTGAGCGGGTCATCGCTTAGCGTTCGACACTGCTGCGTTGAGGGAGGCTACCCTGGCGTGCGGAACATCGTGGGAGACCCGCTGTTTGCGCCGGGGCCGCTGGGCGACTACTACCTGTCGTCGGTCGAGGCGGGACAGGACGCGGACAGCCCCTGCATCGACGCAGGCTCCACAAGCGCCTCAATCGCCGGCGCAAGCTTCCTCACAACGCGGACGGACAACGCCTTCGACACGGGCATCGTCGATATCGGCTATCATTACCCTGCCACGCCGCCCACAATCGAGGCGAGCATCGGCACTGCGGGCGCAAGTTCTCTGGACGTGCAGCTTTCTCAACCGGGCGACGCTCTCGGCGCAATTGCGGCAGGGGCGACTTCTCTGGACGTGCAGCCTTCCCATCCGGGCGACGCTGTCCGTGCAATCGCAGCTGGGGCGGATGAGGCACCGGTCTTGGGCCCTGGCGACACGCTGCGGGCGCAAGTTGCAGGGGCGGATGAGGCGCCGGTCTTAGGCTCTGGCGACAAGCTTTCGGCGCAGGTAACGGTCGAGAACTATGGTTGGCCGATCTGGGTTGACTTCTATGCGGCGTTCGTTGCCGCTGACGGGACGGTCTTTTGCATCACGCCGGACGGCCTCACGACGAACTTCACGGCCTACGCTATGGACGTTCTCTTGGACGATGGGCTTCATTTCGGCCCGGCTTCCGTCTTTGAGTTCGCGCTGAACGAGCACGTCATCCCCGGCGACTACGTCTTTGCTGCCGCGCTCAGTCGTGCCCGTGAGCCTTTCCGCTCCATCGGCCCCATCGCAAGCGTGCAATTTCGCATCATGTAGGGGCGAATCGCAGTGGCAAGGCCAGACCATTACCCTGGGCGTGGTCAGTTGAGGTGAGCTCGGCACGTGCGAGCCGACCGGTCGCATTCGCCGGCAAAAAAAGCTATGGGAGCGGAGACACTCCGCCGCCCGGAGGCTATCGGTTCCGCTTGCCGCCGGCGAGGACAGCTGGGATTGTCTTCAGAAGGATGGACAGGTCGAGCAAGAGGGAGCGGTTTCTGACGTAGTAGAAGTCGTATTCCATGTTTTTGTGCAGTGGGAGTATCTCGGAGCCGACCAGCTGCCAAAGCCCGGTGAGACCTGGCTTGACGTCGAACCTGCGCCTCTGCCAGGGGCTGTATTTTTTTGCAATGAGTGGTATTTCCGGGCGCGGGCCGACGAGGCTCATCTCGCCCTTCATGACGTTGATAAGCTGGGGCAGTTCGTCGAGGTGGAATCGCTCTAGGAAGCTACCGACCTTGGTGTATTGAACGGAGAGCGCGATGGGCTTTCCGTCGAGCTCCGTGGGCTCTGGGAGGTGGAACGTTCGGAACTTATGCACGAGGAAGGGTCGTTCGCGGAGCCCAAGCCGCTCGAATCTGAGCACGACGGGACCTTTGGTCTCGATCCTTATCGCGATGGCAATTAGGAGGGTGAGGGGAAGCGTGAGAATGAAGAGGATGAGGCTGATAGCTCTGTCCGCCGCCGCCTTAACGGTGAGGTAGAAGGCAGAGGTCTCCGAGGGTCCGAAATCGACTAGCGGCAGGTCGCTCACGCTCTCCATATCGACCTTGCCCGTCATTATGGAGAATGCGTCCGATACGATGTGGAAGCCAACGTTTGCGCTCTCGCACTGAGCGACTAGGTTTAGGACGTCGGTGTGGGGCAGATTTGGTTTGGAGATGTATATCTCGTCGATTCTGTGTTCTTGTATGAGGGAATCGAGCTCTGATGTGGGCCCAAGGACAGGGATCGAGACTGTCCCCCCGCGTGGGGAGGCCCAATTCAGCGACTTCAGGTCGGTGTCGTCCACGAATCCCACAACCTCGTAGCCGAGTTTTGGGAATGAGTGCAGCTTGTGGCCGACCAGTCGGGCCGATTCGCCCGTTCCGACGACCAGGGCGCGGAGCTTGTCGTAACCCTTGCCTAGAAGGAGCGCCTGCACGAAGTAGATAAGGGCTCTTTCGAGTGTTGTCAGCACGAGGCTTATCGCCCAGAACAGCAGGACCATCGAGCGCGAGTACTCGACCCTAAACAGATACAAGATAGCCATGAGGATGATCGCAAGCTGCGACACTGCCAACAAGTCACGAGCCAGCTGTGACGGCCTGAAGGTGCTCTGCGCCGGGCGATACAGGCCGAATGCGCCAAACACAATGAGCCAGAGCAAAGTTATGCCCGGAAGCATCATGAAGTAGATAGACGGCGGGAGTATCCCCGGCTTGAAATACCGGCCGTATTGACTCAACCCAAGAACGCCCAGCACGAGGTTTATGTGGCTTCTGAGCCAATAAAGCAGAACGAGCGAGATGTTGCAGACAACGATGTCGCTCGCGATTAGGATTGTGGGCAATAGGAGCTTCCTTCTCTTCTGCGATGCTACGCCCGCCAGCAACCCGAACCCGAAGGCCAGCGAGCGCACGAAGAGCAAGAGCGGCGCAAGTAGGGCGAGGTTCTTATCCTTGCTGGCCGCAAAGAGCGCGAATGGCAGACAGCACAACAAGAATGCGATGATGGCGGAGCCGATAAGCCATCCCACGAACTCCTGAAACAGCAGGGACCCCAGCAGCGCACCCAGAAGGTAGAACGCCAGCAATATCTGGAGCTTGAGCGTTTGAGGCGTGTAAGAATCCTTAAAGACCTTGCGTGGAAACTTGTCGTAAACAAACGTTCGCCAATAGGCCCGTGAGAACTTGAGCTTTGCGTACTTGTAGATGGTGTCGGGATGAGTGTGATAAACGATGGCACCTGGGCTGAAAACCATCTTGTGGTGCTTTTGTGCCACCCTGAATGACAGCTCTACGTCCTCGTTGTTAGCCTTGGGATAGCGCGGGTTGAACCCCCCGAGCTCATTGAAGATGTCTTTCTTGAAGCCTGCCGAGTAGCTATCGACGAAGTCTATTGTTCGACGTTTTTTGAGCCGCTTGAACCGCTCCTCGAACTCTGCCTGCGCGAATCTCGCCACTAGCCGCTTCTGCCTCGTGCGGTAGGCGCCCTTCACGCCCACCACATCCGACTCGTTCACCAGCGGGATCACCATCTCCCTCAACCAGTTGGGCTCCGGCACGCAGTCAGCGTCCGTGAAGACGATTATGCTGCCCTGAGCGTGCCTGACCCCGACATTCCTTGCCGTTGCCGGGCCCCGGTTCTCCTGATAGATGTATTTGACGTCGAACTGCTTCACAACCTGCGCCGTGCTGTCCGTCGAGCCGTCATCGACCACGATCACCTCGAACTCCTGCATTGGCACGTCTTGGGCCGCGAGCGCCTCGAGGCACGAGGCGATCGTATTCTCGCCGCTGTAAACGGGTATGATGACGGAGAACTTGGGCGCCCTTTTGGCGGTTGGCATTGGGTCGGTATCCCTACCGGTTGTCTCAGCCGTGCGTGTCGAGTATCAGAGCCACGGCCCTGAGGGCAAGATGATACGATTCAACTCCCATACCGCATATCACGCCCCGGCACGCGCCAGCCGTGAGCATATCCTGCCTGAACAGCTCTCTCCTGAAGACGTTCGAGACGTGAACCTCGACAGTTGGCAACGAGGAGCTTGCGATTGCATCACGTATCGCGACGCTGGTGCTCGAGTAACCCGCTGGGTTGATAACGATGGCCGAAAAGCCAGCCGGCCCGGCCGATTGTATTTTATCGATGATGGTTCCCTCGCTATTGGACTGGAACGTTTCCACCTGAAGGCCCAACTCACGCGCTAAGAGCCCAAGCTGCCGATCAACCTCCTGAAGCGATGTCTTGCCGTATATCTTGGGCTCTCGCGTCCCAAGAAGGTTCATGTTCGGACCGTGAATAACTAGAACACGTTTAGTGTCATCGACCATTTCCAATACCTCATGCGTGAACCGTGCCTCTTTGCAGAAGTAGGCAATGTCCAATTGCAGAACTTCTCCAAGAGCATAGTTTGGCGCCCGGTTCCGTGTCAAGCACGAGCCTTTCAAGGTCCTCAGACAGATTTGAGAGAACAGACCTTTTCAACGTAGTGTGGTTTTTTGTCGGATAGGCAAGTTGAGCCTTGCCCTCAAGGAGCTTTATAGTCTATATTCAGCATCCCGACAATTTGTTATATAACTTACTGCAAAAGGAGCGTGGAGATTGCCGATACAGGATTGTGACGGACCGATTGATGTTATGCTGGTGTATCCGGTGATACCCCAGGGGCACCAGCTTAACTTGCCCTATGGCTATGAGGTTCCGCTATCTGTGACCACGGTCGCAGCCTATCTAGAACAGCAGGGGATCAAGACCGAGATACTCGATATGAACCTGCACCAGGAGCCGTATCGGCTGCTGCGGCGGTTTTGCGCGAAGCTGAGGCCAAAGGTTGTTGGTTTCACGGCTATAACGTCCCATATCTACAATGCGCACAAGGCTGCGACGCAGGTCAAAGAGGTTGACCCACAGGTCGTAACCGTTGTGGGCGGCATACATGTGTCTGCCGTCCCAGAGGACACGCTGAGGCGCTTCCCGATGTTCGATTACGGTGTTTTGGGCGAAGGTGAGGTGACGTTTCTCAACTTTGTCCGGCATGTTCTTGAGGCTTCCTCGCCGCAGAAGGAGCATGGCCTTGCGTATAGGGAGGATGGCCAGCCGGTCGTGAATCCCCCAAGAGGTCAGATTCAGGACCTCGACTCGCTCCCGTTCGCAGCTAGGGAGAAGTTGGAACACAGCAAATATGTGGGCTCCCCGTCCAATTACCTCAGGCTGCCAACGACGAGCATCGCTACCACGCGGGGATGTCCCTACAGCTGCACCTTTTGCTCGAAAAGTGTCTATGGCAGGCAATCCCTGCGGCACATGTCCCCCGAAAGGGCTGTTGCGGAGCTCGAGCACTGCATAGAAACGCTGCATATCCGCAATTTCAAGGCAGTGGACGATACAATGACGGTCAAAAAGAAGTGGGTCATGGCGTTCTGTGAACTTCTACTCAAAAAGGGTCTAAACTTGAGTTGGAACGCGAGTTCTCGCGTGGATGCGGCCGATCTGGAGATGCTGAAGTTAATGAGGCGGTCGGGTTGTTTTCAGATCAAGTGGGGTCCGGAGTGCGGCACCGAGAAGTCGCTCAAGAAGATAAAAAAAGGCATCACGCTTGAGCAATCTGCCCAGGCGATGGATATGTGCCGCAAAGCCAGGATCGAGAGCAACGCCAGCTTCATGATTGGCATTTCCGGCGAGACGGTCGAGGACATCGAGGCGACGATAGATTTCGCGTGCAAGATATCGCCAGACGTGGTGACGTTCACAATTATGAAGCCGTTTCCTGGCAGCGAGATTTTTGAGGAGGGCTTGGCCGAGGGTAGAATCATTCACACTGTTTGGGACGAGTATCTACATCAGGGGTTCGCCCTGATGAAACACGACGTGCTCACTGACGAGGAGCTTGGACGTCTGTTCAGGCGATGCTACAACCGCTTTTACTTCAGGCCGAGATACTGGGCAAAGCGAGTCAAGTGGTTCTTCAAGCAGCCTATCCGGGAGACGAAGATCATCACCGAGAACGCCTGGATGCTGATCAGCAAGAAATAGGCGACCCATGGTCAAGAGGGCCTCATCATGAAAGTGAGTAGCCTGAAGCGCTCAGTCTGCGTCGGCGCGTTTGGTCAGGTTGGAGGTGTCATAAGCGGCTTCTTGTGTGTGGTCATCATGTCCCTCGTCTCACCTCGGGATTTCTTCGACTCGCCGATTCGAGTCGCCGTTTTCACTACCTCCTGCGGCCTCATCGGGGCGATAGCTACGTTCTCTGCGTCGTTCTCGCTCGGAGTCTCCAAGAGCCCACTGGTCTCAATTCCGGTCGCTCTGGGCGTTGTGATTGGCCTGTGCCTCATTCTGAAGCTCATCCTTTCCCCGGCCGGCGATGACTCACCGATTGGCAAAGTCTTCTCGCTCGTTACGATTGTATTCGCGCTCTGTCAACTTGCGGCCGGTCCAAAACCTGCCTCCCTGAGCGATTCCCAGCGAGTTAACGGTCCGCAAACCCAGGAGGCCCCGACCAAACCTTCTTATTACGAGCTGTCCCTCCCAAGAGTGCTAAGAACAGGCTTGACGACCGCCCTTGCGACTCTTGTAGTCCTTCTGGCAGTGCTGCTCCGATTACCTCTTCTGAACCTGTTTGAGATTGATGGCTGGGGTGTTTTTCTCTACGTGGTTCTCGGTTTCTTCCTCGGCGGCGCGGGATCGTTGGGCAACGCGTTGTGCCCTGGCACATGAGGCAAGAGCCAGTGCCCCAGACCATTTGCGCTGAGCTCGAGGCCGTGGCTCTGTTTGCGCCGATCTGTGCAGCAGCCTCCCCAGTATCTGCAAAATGTGGACTTCCATGCCCCAAGGGCCCGTTGCTATCCCCAAAGGGGCGGTTGTGAGATTCTGGACGCTTGGGACTTCCGCCGCTGTTGCCACGCTGGATAGAGACAATCTGTCGTTACTTGTCAGGTCTCAGAATGAGCTCTTTCTTATCGAATGCAGCGGCAGCCCCGTCAAGCGGTTGCTCAGGGTGAACTGCGACTTAAAGGACCTGAACCTGCTCGTCATCACACACAGGCATCCGGACCATATCTACGGCCTCCCGTCGCTCGTTCATGCCCTCAAGATCAGTGGAGGCGGCCATCTCCCGATGCCGATCTTCGCGCCGCCTGAGACAGTCGAAGTCGCCAGCAAGCTGCTCCTGTCTTTTTGGGAGAGGGGTACTCTGTCCGAGTTAATCTCACTCATTCCGGTCTCGCTTGAGGGAAACCACTTGCTTTTCGAGGGCTCAGGTGTTCAGATTTTTACGAGTCCGGCTGAACATGGGCCGGAGACATTGGCTGTGAAGTTCGTGGAGAAGACGACCGGCGCAAGTATGGTATATTCTTCGGACACGATGCTTTGTGAGAGCGTTGTTCGTCTAGCAGCGGGTGCGGATGACCTCTTGCACGACAGCACGTTCTGCGCTGCGGACAGAGAGAATGGCCCGCTTTTCGGCCATTCAACTGCCCGACAGGCGGGCATCGTGGCGAGACGGGCCGATGTTAAGCGGCTGATTTTGGTGCATTTCTCGGATGCAGCCGCAGACGGCTGCGAATGCGTGGCACAGGCCGCGCTTGAGTTCGCCGGGCGGATAGTTGCTGCGGGCGACTTTCAGGAGTTCACGTGTGGGTCGTCGTAGGACGGTCATTGTTATTGTGGAACTGAAGTAACGGGAGGTTGATTTGAGGGTTTTTCTCGGGAACTCGCCGTGGCGAAAGGAGGGCTTCTACGGCGTCAGAGCCGGCTCTAGATGGCCGCATTTCGAGAGGTCCTGTACGGATTACATGCCGTTCCCGTTCTTTTTGGCATACGCCGCGGCTGTGCTGGAGCAGGAAAAGCACGACGTGCTGCTCGTTGACGGCATCGCAGAGGGAATCGAAGACGACGAGTTTCTCAGTCGCGTGCAGAGGTTTGCGCCCGACGTTGTCGTCTTTGAGGTCTCGACCATCTCCATTGAGGTTGACCTGGCCTGCGCCAGAAACGTTCGCAGCGTGTGCCCCAACGCCAAAACCGTCTTCTGTGGCCTTCACACGGA
>Ga0307378_10003781_pt1 | contig 21963 bp, 21 predicted proteins | sample UN1MG_FD_202238 | JGI IMG/M metagenome (GOLD analysis project Ga0307378, IMG submission 202238) | Soil microbial communities from Risofladan, Vaasa, Finland - UN-1 | ecosystem: Environmental > Terrestrial > Soil > Coastal area > Acid sulfate soil | place: Finland: Risofladan, Vaasa | collected...
TTTTTTCTTGAGGGGAGGTTTAAATTTCAAGTACATTTGCACAGGGAGGTTTTGCGGGCTGTCATGCGACAGATTCTCGGCTCGGATTACGAGAGATTGCGGGGAAAAATTTGTAAAGAGTATGGATGGGACGAATTGAAGAAGAATTTATTCACAATTGCTTCGAGGCGGTCGGGGAAAACAGTGGGAATGGCGGCAATGGTTGCAGCGCTGGTGATAGTGGTGCCAAAAATTGAGATTGTCGTTTTCTCTGTCGCTCTGAGGACGGCTACGGAGTTTGTGCGTCTGGTCGAGGAGAAGGTGTTAATGTACAGTGGTGGCAGACAGATGATCGAGAGACTTGGAAGTTCGCAAAAGCTCGTGCTCTACGGCCCGCAGGGCGATCAACGACGACTGCGCTCTTTCCCCAGTGGCGGTAATGCTAAAAATGTAAGTTTATTTTTTCCCAAGCGCGGGCTAGACCATACACATATTACTACACACGCATATATAGAGTAACCAAAATTACAGACCCCCTACACAGCAAAAACTGCATAACCGTAGAATACCACGTGCGATGGAAAGCGAGTCTGACAAACAACTCAAAGATGAGAGAGACGAATGCAATCGCATTGCCCAGCTCGTTAGAGATTACATGAAAGATGTTGAAAACGACAATCCGTTGACAATGTTCGGAAACTTTGCCCGTCTCGTACAAAACATACACAAACACTCAAACGAGCACACATCCTCTTTTTCAGATATCATCTGGCTGAATGCCGTGCCTGAATTGGTGGAAATACTTTTGGTATGGTGTGCGCAAACACTGGGACAAAAGTACAACATTAGCGGAATTGAGTTGGCGACCCTTTCAAAAGTCATTGTCTCAAAAATTGAAAGTCAAAGATTTCCGAGTCACGAAAGTATTACAATACTTTCTCCCACTGACATGCTGTTTCCCGAGAACGATCCACTCTTCTCCAAAGTTCTTGACAACAAAGCCGCTGAAAATTTAGTATCCCTGGCGAAAGCGATTTTGGAGTCAAACGATAAAATCACCGAACATCAACTGGTCCGTGTCACTGAAATTTCAAAAGGTCTATTACCTTGCGGGTTTAACTCTGAGGATGCGGTTCGCTACCGAACCATCGACAATCTGGAGCGTCTAAAACCGAATTATATCGAGCCAGAACTCACTGAGAAAGAGAAAGAATACCTCCTGCAAGTCCACGAATCTGCTATTGCCGATCTGGAAGCGTCGTCTGACTTCGATTCGAGAGAGGATAATTTAATACCATAGTTTAAGGATTGGAATTTTAATTAAATTCTCATTGTTCAAAAACATGTTACGTGATAAATCACCATCGAGAAACTCGTACGAATCGGATGTGTGGAATTGTACCCAATGTATTGACACAGATGCTATACCGGAAGACGATTTATATTTTTGTTGCAAATGTCATGCACATATGTGCCAAATATGTTTTGACTATAGTGCCAACATAGGATGTATATTTTCTGAGAACAAGGTATGCAAACTATGTTTTGAAAATGTCTACAAAAACAAACCAGTGTATTGTGATGACAGAGATTGCGATTGCGATAACAAAACTCCAAAGCAGCTCGCAGCAAGACGCTACAAAAGTGAATTTAATTCACTTCCTCTGTGTGGAATCGATGTTGAAGAGTGGAAACACGCGCACAGTCCAATCAATTACCCTGGAAAGTACACTGGACGCTATCTTGTTGACATTGCCCTTAGCAATGATGATTTCGAACGCGGATATATCCAATGGCTGATCAAAGAAGGCAAAAAGTCACACGATACGTCGAAATACACTCTCGAACAACAAGAAAACTTTCAGCGTTACGTTCAAGAGGCCAAAGAACTAGAAAAGTTGCTCAAACGCCGAAGATATTCTTTTCGACCGAGAAAATAATTTTAATTTATAAAGAGTTGCATAATTTGAAAGGATTGGGATTCTAATTGCATTTTATTCATCAGTACGAGGCTTGGTCTCTCTTTCGATCTTGAGCACGTATTCGGGGTTGGAATTCATAACAGTGGTCGATGTCAAATGCTACCTTTTGCAATATGCAATTGTAAAAACACGAGAGTCTATTTTTGAACAACCGTTTTATTACTTAAATTTTCTCGGTGACCAATATTACATTTTCTCAAAAAAGAAAAAGAACACGCCAACGTAATCGGTACGCGTTTCTTGAATTAAATAGCGTCCGATGTTGCCCCCGGTTTCGTTCGTTACAAAACCGTTTTTAACGAAGCCAATGGTACGCTCATCGCTGTTCTTCACCTCACCACTCGAACCGATACTGCCCACGAAACGCTGCGATAAGTTGTAGACGCAGCCGTTGGAATGCAGCTCTCCCATAGGTCTACCACTGTCATTGTAGACCCGGCCATCGCTGTCGATTTTCCCGATAGGCTTTCCAGTGCTGTCTCTGATCTCGCCGTTCAGACTCACAGACCCCAACGCTCGTCCGAGTCCGTCGCGCAGTGCGCCGTCGACTGCGGTACAGGCGCGCAGCTCCTCGTAGACGATGGTGCACTGCAACTGTTTCAGCACTACAAACTCTGGCATTTCGAATAAAATCTTTGAACCAGTGCAAAGTTGCCAGGGTTTCCCATTCCGATGCTTTGCCACGTCATAGTGCCAGCTCTGCTCGTTGCTTTCAACGTTCCACTGCGCTATTGTGACCCGTGTGTTGTTCCGGTCTGGACCGTTCTCCAGTACCAGACGCACGTTGTATTTTCCTTTGGGCACGGTTTCAGCGTTTTTCGTCCCGTCCAGTGACAAAACCAAGTTCACACTGCGCATTGAAACAAGAAAATACTCCGGTCTCGGTCTTACAGTTTCCACGAGCGAGAAGCGCTGTGTGTTCCCTTCGCGTTGGATGATGGTTTCCCAGTTCGGGTCGGTGGCATCGAACTGCAGCACTGTCAGCGTATTCCTATTGGAGAGGAGTTTTTGAGTCAAAAACACACCGGCTGAAACGATCACACGGTTCTTGGCCAATTTATCGATACGCTCTTTGGGATAGGGGCATTTGTGCTGCAGATTGTGGCCTTGTTCAGCGCAGTCGCAACAGTAGAACTGGATCCCGCATCCGCAAAAGTACATGTCGAGATGCATGATATCCACGCCGCAGTTGTCGCAGAAATCGTTTGCCACGTCAAGTACATGGTCGATTGCGATATCGAAGGAGGTCGGGTGCGAGTCAGTGTACTCTGTGGTAAATTCGAAACTCATCAGTCGCATAAACTTGTGTATCTCCATCGACACATTCGAGTGCACGAATATCTTCTCCAGCATCATGTAGGAGGGTACTCTCTTCCACATGAGCAGCACAATCGCGTTGACAAAATCGAGGAATCTTCTCGTCTTCTGAACTGGATAGTGTTTTTTCGCATCCTGGTACTGCTCCCACATTGTGCTGATGATCTTTTGCGCTCGCAGCAGGTACACTACCAGCAGACTGTTCAAGAGCTTTTGCGACTCCTTCTGCAAATACTTTTGCACAGATTTCGCGTCCTCTTCAGACAGGCCCAGTGTTTCCAGCGCAGCGACCAGCTTGATCTGCTCAATTCGAGATTCGAATTTCACGTAGGGCATGTGCAAGTTCTTGCGCTGGGCTAGGTCGGCCAGCTCGCGCTCTTTATCGCACAACATGTCCGGCTGCAAATGCTCCATTGGCACTTTCATATTCGTGGCCGTGTCACAGTGTGCGCGGATGCGGTCGTAGAGGCTCACGGCCACACGGCCTTCGGTTTTCCAGACACGTGCGTCGAGCAGTTTCCACATGTTGTGCAGGTCGTCGCATTGCAAATCGCTAAGCGCGCGCAACTCTGAGAGAAAGAATTTGTGCTGCTCAAGGTACTTTGTGAGGTAGACAACGACGCTGTAGCCGGTTGCTGGCCAGATCTTGTAGGGCTCGTTGAGATTCCGCAGGTAGAGCAAATCGTGGTTCTCCACCTGTATGTCGTTGAGGCTCTTTCGGTACTGCTGACAGAGGCGTATCACAGTCGACAGCCACACTTTCGGGTTGGAGAAGATGTGCAGAGTTGAGTTCTCATAGTACTCTCGGATCTCGTCAATAATGTACTTGTGATTTTCGAACGTCTTGATTTTCTGTGTTCGCAGAGCGAGCAGCAACTCCAGCACATTGTGGCGCGGAGGCCGGTCGACCATGCTGAGTTTTTGCCTGATCTCGCGGTCCATTTGAGTGGTCAGCGTGTATTGTGGGCGGCGGGCGAATTTCATGCCAACTGGCAGCAATCCGCCGTCGTTGGTGAACGGTATCGTGTTTTTGTTCGATTCATGGGGCGTGGTTTTGAAAATGAAATTCTCAGTAACGTTGGCAGTGTTTTTTGCGAAATTGCACAACACTGGATGGCTCTGGTAATCAAAATTGCACAGCGTTATCTTGCGTTCACCAATCCACAATTCCATCCTTTTCGTGCACTGTTTTTTCGTTTTCGTGCACTGCGTTAATTTAAGAATCCGCAAACAGTGGAATTATAAGTATTTGCGGCGAACAGATCCGGTTCCGCGCTGGAAATGGGCGTTTTTATCGTTCTCAGGGGCGGTAAACTATGCAACGAGGGGCGGAGTACGGCTATAATAAAAGCCTCGTCGTATATTTTTATGACCATAGCGTACTGGGCGGAAACTCCATTTCTCCATCTACCAGAGTGATCAACGTCAAAGTCAAAACGCTAAAAAGACGGGCTGTATACCAAGCGCGGAAACATTGGAAGCTAAATTTGGCAGTTTTGAAACACGGGAGATGGTACTTGGGGAGCATTACAGTAGCAGCGACTCTGACAAGACAAAGTTTCCTTTGAGTTTTCGCCTAGTGCTCGATGACAAAATCAAAGCCCACAAGTTCGACGAAACCTCCGCACAGCAAAAGTTGAAATATCTCGACTCTCTGGAGAAATGGCTGCGCAAACGGCAGGAGCATGAAAATCTCGCAGAAAAATTCGACAAATACCGCAAAAGTTTCAAGAAGAAAAGCGAGCCGTATGATCTGCTGAAAGTCTCCATTGACGGTGAAAGAGACAGGAAACCCGACACGATGGATGTGGATAGCAGTGGTTCGGAGTCAGAAAACTCGTCTTCAAGCGCGGAAAAATCCTCCAGCGTTGAGCTGAAAGTACCCGCCGAAGAAAAAGTCTCTAAAAAAGAAACAAAAGAGGAGAACCTCGCGCCAATACAAATCTTAACAGTACGAGACACTGCAATGGACGACAGTGTGCCGAATAATGTGGAAACGGGCGATCCTAGTACAACTTCCCCTTCTGAAGAGGACAAGCAGCAAACTTCATCTGGTGAGGGTAAAAGCTGGATGCTTGAAAACAGTACAGAAGACAAGAGCCCTGTTATTGTAGAAGAAAAAGAAAAAGACGATGAAAACACAAAGACTAAGGTCGCTTCCTTTATCCCGATTGAATGGCTTTTTGAGGATTTGAGAAAATCTGCAAAGTTCCCAAATATATATACACAATGAACAAAAAGCGCAATAAATCATACCATATACAACTTCGTTTTCCCCTCTCTAAAAACCTTTACAATTCTCAAAATAATTATATCGCAAACCATCGGACAACATCTCGATTGACTCAATCTAACTCAACTATGCACGGAATCTTGAAATGAGAGTGATGCGACAAATATTTTTAACATATATCGACAGCATATTGTTTCCCGTAGAGAGCAGATCATAAAACCTGTCAGCGATGGGAAAACTTGCATACCTTCGCCCAAAAAAGACCTACACAGACTACGACAAGAAAACAAGTCAAACCATAAAAGGGTCTCTGGACCGAGTGATCATGCCCGCAAAGCGAGAGGATTACGATAATTATTGCGTTTTTGTAATATGCGAGAAAACCATCGTTGGCCAGCTTCCGTTTCTCGACGACTACTACGTGTTTAACCTAATATGCGAATCGAAAGAGCATCCCGTATTCGGCATGCAGTATAAAATCATCGATTTTGGAATTCCTGCTTTCGAACCGGTACCATTAACACTGTACATGTTGAAGCGAATGATGGTGGACGAATATGGCATACGCGACATTGTGGCACTGCGTAGAGTCGAGCAACTGCGCAAGAAGCTCGGATTACAGACGATGTCCGAGGTGATCGACATGGAGACTCTGGTAAAATTCGAAGATCCCGGATGGCTGGTCCAAATATGCCAAGATATGCTGGTATTCAAATACCCCTACCTGATTTCACTCGGAAAACTATGGCCTGTGAATATTCTGTCTCGGAAAACGATAACCGAGCTGTGCGCGATTGTCAACACGCTGTTGATGAACCCGGTCTCGTTCTGCTGCAAATGGTGGAACGAACACGGGATGCCAGAGATAGCTTACAGCAAATTGGGTGTGCTCGAGGAGGTTAGCAATAGTAAGATCGAGGAAACTATCAAACAGGCACTGCAGATATACAACCACGCAAAAATCTGGTCTCAAAATAGGCGGCGGTTGTCCTGTGACGGAAACTTTTCCCAACCCTACACTAGCGAGTCGCTCCGAGAAGCGATCAAATTGAAGTTGATTGTTCCGAAATACACTGAAATCTACGAGTCAGCGTGTCTGCGCCAGGACAAACAATTCTACATCTACCACGACCTGCAGATGCTGGACAGAATGCGCGAAGGAATGGCAGCGCTTTTCCGATGCAGAAAAGACCCCAAGGAAAAGCAGAACCCCCCCTCTATCAGCAAGCTTACCGACCAGCAGCTGGCCGCTTACAACGCAGTAACCATGCAAAACTTTCTCATTATTCTGGGCGATGCTGGCACGGGGAAAACTGAGTTGGGGAAATACATTTACAATCGATTCAGAAAAAAGAACGTGCTCGTGCTCGCCGCTTACGGGAGAATAGCATCGAATTTGAAGGCCAAGTACGGAAAGGGTATGACAATCGACATGCTGCTGTCGCATGTCAAGCGAAAGACTGCGATGGGACAAATACTCGCGCGTGACACCAGAGTGATCATTATAGACGAGATTTCTCTGGTGAGCTACTCCAATATAGCGCAGCTGTTGATTTGCGTGCCCGAAGTTCGGAAACTGGTCCTGATGGGAGACGAAAAGCAGATGCCCTGCATCGGGAAAGGCGGTATCATCGATGCGCTTGTCCGAAAATACGCAGACACGCCTGTTGTGCATCGACTCACAAAAATCATGCGTCTCAGCGACTCTGGGAAAAAGCTGAAAGACACTTTCACAAAGATCATCAATGGAAACTCCGATCTCAACTACACCATGGATCTGGCAGACGATGCCAATCCGCTTGTGATGATTGAGCGCGTTCCTGCGAGAGACAACAGTCCAGAGGCTGAAGTCGAAGCAACGCGCGATACGCTGAGACAAGTGCTGAACTACTACAATCCAGAGGATCTGCAAATTTTGACACAGACAAACCGATACCGGCACTACATCAACCAAGCAATGTTCGAATTGTCTGGTTTCGACGTGGGATTCAGTAGCAAGAAATTCCATGTAGGTGAGAAGATCATGTTCTCCGAGAATTTCTATTACAAAGGAAAAGACGCCAGATACCTCAGAAGCGACGATGTGATGAATGGCGAGATACAGCAAATCAAACACATATTCGACGTACCGCCCATGCTCGGGGAGGACGAAGAGGAGCCGGAAGGCGTGGTTGTGAATTCGACCGACTGTCCCAAACCTTTTCCGCAGTGGCAGAGAATTCTAATTTTTGAGAGCGGAAAGCGATTGAACATGACGCACTACAATCTGAGCAACATAACAAAAGGCAGTGCGAGTACTATAGCTGCGGCGGAAGGGAGTGAATACGATATTGTCGTGATCTACGGGCATCCGAATCCCTCGAGGACTTTCAACGTCCGCGAGTTCTACACAGCGATAACACGAGGCAAAAGCCGTGTAATTTTGATTTTTGGACGCAACAACTCGGGTGACTTGCTACACGAAGTGAGAAATATAATCAACAACCCGTACCAAGCTCCTGCCTGCACATTGCACAACTGGCTTCCCAATGCCTCTTGATTTGACTGCGAAATTCCGAGTGCTTTGTACTTTAAATAAATGAGAAAACCGGTTTCGTTTTCCTTTGTGAAACCTTTTTCGTCTTTGCCGACCCTTTTCGACTCTTTGAGCTGAAAATCCGACGAGTGCTCGTATACAATGACCAAATCCTTATCTCGTGCCCTAAAAAATTAGGGCACGATGCATGAGAAATCGCTCTGTACAGCGGTCGTGAAACCATATTAGGCTTCATTTGGGGCACCCAAAAAACGAACTTGCGTATATTATGATTATTTCACATAATTATGTGAAATTTTTATTAAACGTTCCACTAATTAGTAGTACAAAATTTCACATAATTATGTGAAATAATCATAATATACGCAAGTTCGTTTTTTGGGTGCCCCAAATGAAGCCTAATATGGTTTCACGACCATCATACGAACTTCGATTTCATACCTCGTGCCCTAAAAAATTAGGGCTCGATGGATGGATTTTACCCCTGTATGATGGTCGTGAAACCATATTAGGCTTCATTTGGGGTACCCAAATTACGAACTTGCGTATATTATGATTATTTCACACAATTATGTGAAATTTTGGAGATTTTATTTACTAATTGGGGACACATATATATTTCACACAATTATGTGAAATAATCATAATATACGCAAGTTCGTAATTTGGGTACCCCAAATGAGAGCTAATATGGTTTCACGACCGCTGTACAGGGAGATTTTACATGCCTCGTGCCCTAAAAAATTAGGGCACGGTGGATGAATATATCCCTTGTATGGTGGCTCGAAGTTATTGCCAAGCCCCCAAATCGTTCCACGAAGCTTGGCAGAACATGTTCAAGGATTACGATAAACCCATCAAACCATCCATGTTTGGGCGCGCCATTGCAAGCCTATCCCTCTATTGCTTCCGCATGCACGATGGGACTATTCGGGAATGTTTTCCAAATGCGACACTCGAAAATATTGTCTATCCTAATATAGAATGCAAGAAACCAGAACGATCTATGCACTGGTCCGGTGAGATTGTGCAGAAACCTCAAACCATGCGGACACGTAGCCAAACAAGGGCCACTTCCAGGGAGGATAGTCCAGTGCGCAAAACTGGGACTGCAGATGAACGCGATCGAGCTCACGGTGCCGGTGAGATCGAAGACAATCTGGTTGTTCATCAGCTTGGATCCAAGATACCTTTCAACGACGATGTCTGGTCACGTCAATCACATGATGAACAGGCAAAACGAGAAGCCTTAAAAGAAGATCTCGAAAAACGGGGCCACATTTGCATCGAGGTACTGGAAGTATATCCAGTAATAATCCGATGGTGCGAGCAAGAGCCTTGTACAAAGTTGGATCCCCAATAAACGTTCAATATGAATTTGCCCGTTTCCACCAGTAGCTATCTGGATCCAGTGGAGCCGACTATGGTGCAAGAATCGAATATGTAGACTAAAATTTAATTGACTTTCTAAGTTTACTTTGCGTACAAAAAATCCTTGGACTAGTTGGCGTGTTTCGTTTTGAGCTTGTCGAGTTCCATTTTGATTTTGTTTTGTGGCGCGAGCATAATCCATTGCGGAAAAATGTAGAGGATGTTTTTTGACGTGGTCGGTTTTTTCTTTTACATTGTAATCCGAGAGTGCTTCGCGAGCTCTTGAAATCACACACGTTGTCATCGTCTTTCAAATTTGCAATTCTGATTATTTTTTTCTCGAATGCCAAAATCTATCATCACTATGAAATTTCTATATTTATTGGGTATTAGGTTCTAGCAATTTAAAATCGTGCACAGCCTTGTCGATAATCGCCTGCACCTTGGCAATCTTCTCGTGCTGAGCCTCGAGTTCATAGTCAAGCTTCTCGCGTCTGTGATCTCGTATTTTCTGCTCCAGATTGTCGAGAAAACTATTATATAGGAGGAGCTTGTGAGCATCTCCCGGGGCCTTTTTGAGACTTGTACCGTCCCACTGTGAGTACAAGCCACGAAGGTATTTCCAGTGCTCATTATCGGCATCGTCTCGTCGGAGGTTTGGTCTTATCTTGGTGTCGCTCGGGCAAATGATGTAGACAAACTTGACCGATTCGAGACGAATGCGCGAGTTTTTGATGGGGTGAAAAAGCGCCCGAATGTTGTCAGCGTAAGCGACCAGTTCAGGACCCGCGTTTTGCTCTGTCGAAAAGTACTTTTCGATACTCCAGGACACCCCGGTCTCAATCGGGGGTGCATAGCTGTATCTCATGTTTTGCAAGCATCCTTCGTAATCTTCCGACCAAAACATGAGCTTCCAAGCGCCTTGGCTCTGAGATGCATGCTCGATGAGATGACGTCTCCACGTATTGAGGTCTCGATCGAGAAGCTCGATGACGCTCTCATAATCGTCGAGCTCGCGAGATTCTTGTTTCAATCGCTTGGATTGTTCTTCCAGGTTTTCGGCCTCTTTTAACAGATCTTGCCCACGTTTGCTCATGATGATGGTTTGGTAATCTTCACAAATTGTATGATAATAATATGTATGATAATTATTTTATCATGCAAATTGTAACTAATATGTGTCGCAACAGACTGTAAATCAATTTTACAATTTCACTACCTCGAGCCCCAAAAGTGCAACAGGCCAATGGCAGTTTCGCGCCATAAAATAAATAAGGGCTTGATGATAGGTAATCGATCCAGTTTCTACCATCGAGCCCTAATAATACATTTTCTCCGAGATTTTTCTTCATTTCAGAATATAACTTTTCAAAATGGAAGAAAGATGCACCGTCCTCAAAGAGAAAATTGAAAAAATACTCAAAACTCTGCACGCACAAGAGCATTTAGCAGTTAGGGAAAAAATAACAGCAAACGGTGGTAAAGAAAAGTTTCTCGGCTTTGCGCTAACTGAACTACATTTCAAAATAGCCGTTATTGGCGCCATCGCGTCTATGGACGAATTCTCTGAACATGAGATTTCGTCAGAGACGGGTTTTGATCGATATGTAGGAGGTGACATTGTCAACGGGAGAGTAGATCTTTTTCTCGAGTCTCCTTCGGAAAGAATCTTACTGGAGTTGAAGTACTGCCCAATCCAAACGATGTCCTCGGATTCATATCATCTTTTTATCAAAGGAATGAATTACACTGAAAATGCGAAAAAAATCAAATCTATACAAGCCAATTTCGACAGATTCAGCGAAGACGAACAAATGCAACGTCTTTTTATGGCAAACTATCTTGAAGATGATGCAATCTCAAAGTGCGAATCGACTGGAATGAGAATTGACAAATGTCAGAATATAACTCGCGCTTCCCTTGCTGCGCTTATGTTCCTGGCAAAAGATCAACTAAGCTCCTATATCCCCGAAGACACGGACGTGAAACGGTGGGTCATATTTGGAGTTGGGAGTTCGGCCATAATCGAAGATTGCAAATTAAATACGTAGGCTGCATTACGACTTTGGCATTCTCCTTTGAGAACGGTCATAGTAATGAGTAAATTTTTTACAATTGTTTTTGGTGACAAAAATCTCCTTTACATAATGCTTTATTAAGACAAAATGTGCGACATAATATTTAGGGAAGTTGCATATTGTATCCGCGGGGTGGAACTTTTATGCATAAAATGCAATCTACAACATTAAAAAGTACCTCCATTGCCCCGATTTCGAATGGCCAATTTCCGCAACAGCTGCGGAGAAAAGCCGTCGCCTTTGAGGGTCTGATTGGTGTGGGAAAGACCACGTTGACCCAGGCCGTGCAGAAAGCGAACGCGAATGACGTGTCTGTCTATGGCGAACAAATCAACCAGGAATTTCTGAAAATGTTCTACAAAGATCCTGCAAAGTACGGATGGGCTCTGCAGTGGGGCCAGTTGCAGCTCAGACTCCACCAATTGGAGCTAGTGAAACGTGACAAAAGCATCATGCGAAAGCCGCCTATGCAGCTGGGTATGTGGGACAGAAGTCTCATTGGAGATTATTGTTTTGCACTGTGGAACTACTTGTCTGGCTCGATTACAGAGGACGAGATACGAGTCTACGAAAAGGAACTCGAACAAAAAAACAGCCAATCTACATTTCACAGTCTTTTTGCAAATGTCGATATATTTTTGTTCTTGGACGATGAGCCGGCCAATTGTCGTTTGCGCGTTAATGCTCGTGGCAATGAAGCTGAAAAAGACATACCGATAGAGTACTACAATGGTCTGGACCATGTGCATTTTTATCTTTTTCAAAGGCTGTTGAGTTCTTCGCGTGTTGGCGTGTTACACTTTGGTCAGTACAATTCAGCGGAGTGTGTGGTCAACTATTTGGCCAAACTATTGGAATTGCCGCAGCACACTGCGCAGGATGTATGCAACATAAAATACGAAACCCCTGCCCAAATCAACGAAGACTACTCTAAACTATACGCGAAGCAGAACAATGTACTAGATTGTACCTACATGCACGTCTCGTTTGACAAAAACATCATGCGTCTGACTCCCGAATCCGTTGGAGTTGTGCAAAACCACCACGACGACATACCCTTCTACGAAAATGCTTATCGCAGATTGGTATACTACTGGATTTCCAGAGGTGCAACAGTGAGCTTTTTTTAAGCTGCACCAGTGCTTTTGGCTTAAAAATTAAAAGTCTTCAGATGCATGGTATAACCAACGAATTTGTATTTCAATTGTAGCATAGTGCTGCACACTGCAGCATGTCAAGTCAATGGGAGCAGGAGTGTTTTGTTTGCGGCACAGTCGCATCGCACAAATGTGCTGACTGCGAGGATTTTTACTATTGCGATTCGGAATGCGCTGATATCGACATTCTCGCGCATGCGATGGACTGTGGAAGCCCGTTCTCCCGCTCGTTGTGGTGGAGAGTTGTGCGAGTGCAAATCAATCTCCATATTAGGTATCTCACTGTGACAATGCAAAACGGTGCCGATACGCTCGTGTCTGACAAAGCCGCAGATATGCTATTTCAGCACATTTGCAAGTGGCAGGGTATGTTTCGCGACAAAACGAAAAAAATGACTATTGGCAAACTGATTGAAGAGCACGACAAAGGACTCAAGCAGTACACAGATGCGATGGTGGCCAGTTTCGGATATCAGAACAATGTCACGAGAGCCTCTGTAGACCGCATAATGGCTAATCTCGCCCTTATTATCGCTTTCTTTACCGGGCATTCCACGGACAAAAAGCAAGAGACGACCGAAGCCGACTATCAAATGGCGTTCAACGACCACGTCATTGCAATGACAATGTATGTGCAAAACTACACGTCCAAAGCTCCGGAAAAGGGGGAAACCAAGGCACAAGAGGCGTACACCCAGGGGCGTGCGCTCTCAGATACATTGTCGGGAAACAGCTATCGCAATTCGTCATTCATGTCGCAGGTCGGCTGTCATTCTGGGGGGAAGAGGGCCAAGACTATTATGGATATCATTACGAAATCCTACAAATTTGACACACTCGAAGATTCTGTTCGGAAAACAGGACTTGTCGATACTCTCTCTTCCATCGGCCCGTATACTATATTCGCGCCTTACGATCCCGCCTGGTCCAAGGCTCCAGACGATGTCGTCGGCGCGCTGATGCGTGACGAAGACAAACTGCGCAGCACTCTACTCTACCACGTGGTCAAAGGTGTCTACCAGGCCAGAGACCTTATCGAGACTGGAAGTGGCACTGTCGAGACGCTCAATGGCGCTCGAATTGGCTTTGAGCTGCGAGACGGGAAAATATTGCTCGATGGTCATGCGCGTGTCCGCAAGACCGATAAAATAGCCAGCAACGGAGTAATGCATATTATTGATAATTTGCTTTTGCCTCCACAATAAAACCTTCCCAGTTCAAATATTTTTCTCCCCAAAGGGTATACAGGTTGCAAAGTGGAAATTGGTTTCTTTTTGCAATGTTTGACATCGCCCTCGGCTGGAGGCTCGCGCTTCCTCCGCGATGCCAATTATTGAGAAACAAGTTGAAATCTAGAAAAAGGCCCGAGGATAAGAGTCGGGACAAATCGCCAGACAGAGCAGTGGAAAAGAGAACTGTCAGAAGGAAGAAAGTGAAAAAAACCGTGCCCGAATTTTCCTGCAGATTGTATTCTCGGAGACTCAACGGGTTTCTGAGCGAGAAAACTGACGTAACCAATGGCAAGGTTAAGCTGGTCGTTAGGAAGCCTCTTTTCCCCCGCTTGGAAGGATTGAGCATTTCGCGAAACTCAGACGAAGACGAGATCCAGATTCGCCGTCTCCCTGAAAAGCAGACGTTGGACAGTTTCGATCTTGGCACAATCAGCGCCCTGTACGACATACCTTGGCGCTTCGAAGACGTCAGTATGGATTCCTCGAGTGAAGAAGAGTTCAGGCCGGAGAAAGAGGTGTTCGAAAGTGTCGCGTCCAAATGCGTGAAAGATCAGGCAATCTACCGAGAGAAAAACTGGAAATTTTACTTTAGTCTAGTTGACAAGAGAAAAGTCCGTCTCGATGCGATCGAGTGGCAGGCGACAAAATAACTTATAAAATTTAGCGTGAACCCTGACTGGCCATTTTTTAATCGATCATTTCAACGTCTTGATTCGCATCCTCTATTTTTTGCAGTTTTCTCGAACTTGGCATTAAAGCCGGGGCTTTGTTTTTGTACTCCTCCCAAGTGAGAGTCCCGCCTTTGCCCATGAGCTCATACCGGGATGGCAATAAACGCACCTGCCGTTTGAGATGCAATTCCAATTCGTTTTGATAGCACGGAAACACATCCTCGTACATGTTTTGTTTGGCATACGAGAGGAGACATTCTACGTCACACAATTCCTTTCGATTCTGGTTGAAGTACAGCGGTAAAGACGTCACCTCGATGGCCAAAGCTGGATCGAATTCTGCGCCGCAATTCCAACAAATGAGAAGACCGTCAATGTGGCGCCGCTCGTTCGGGACGATTTTATCCCTCCCGTAGAAGCTTTTCATTTTTTCTGAAAAGTTTGGTGTACTATATGTTTGTCATATTGCATCGGCATATTATAATATATTGTGTTGGGATTATTATATTTTCGCAAACACCACAAGCAATGACGTTCCTCTCGGCTTCGTCGGCCCACGTTCTCGCCACTCTCCTCTCGTTACACGACTCTGAAAGCTTTCCCCGCAGAGAGTTCAGGCTGAAATTCAAAATCAAGGAGGACGAGATCAACCAGCGCTACAACTCGTACGATAGTCATATGGCGTTGCACAAGGACATCGTTCGACGACGTCCAGTTCAGCTGGACATTGGCCCGGTTTTCTCGGAGAGACCGAGATATCAGTGTTTGATTGGACGAGATAATCTCGAGCGTGTCGGGAGAGAGTTGATATTCGATGTCGATCTGAAAGACTACGACGATGTGCGCCACTGTGCCTGCGTTCAGAGACAGCAGGGTCTCCGTGTCTGCCGAGATTGCTGGCCCATTGCAATGGCTGCGGCGAAAATCATCGAGTTCCTGCTTCGAGAGAAATTCGGGTTTATCCACACGGTGTACTTTTTCAGCGGAAGCAAAGGCATCCACTGCTGGGTTCTCGACGAAGACGCTTTCACTATGCCGGACTCTGCTCGCCGGGCGATCTCTAATTATTTTAAGATATTCTGCAACCCGAACTCGTGGAGCGAGGTCCACGAGACCAAGTGCTTTGCTATGCAGGCCTGCTTCCACTCTCTCATGACCCCCATGTTCACTGAGATTCTCGGCAACGGGTTCTTCGATGCGCGTACTGAGGTTGTTCGCAACGCTATTGCAGAGGTGGTCAACAGCAACAGTGGTTGCGATTTTAAATTTCCAATTCTCGATTCTGGCTGGGATAGCGCTTCTACGTGGGAACGCTATCGAATGGCGATCCAGAAACAGTGTGCGAATTTCAAAGCTGTTCTGCGCACAATCGTTTTTCGCTTCATATTCCCTCGCATAGACTACTCTGTCACCGAGACTGTGCAGCATCTTATCAGGGCACCGCTGACACCGCACTCCGCGACCGGTCTGTACTGCGTTCCACTGCGTCTCGAGAGCATAGATTCGTTCAACGCAGCAAATGTACCCAGTTTGCAGGCCACTGAAAATCTGAAAGTCTACGAGAATATGCTCCTCGAAATGTTAACACCGCCTTGGAACAAAGTTTACGTGTGTGCGCAGTGCACGAAGAATGTGAAGGACGTGTATGACACGCCGCCTGAGGCGCTGCTTTTCACAGAAACAGATTTTCACGACCATACAAAACAACACGGAAAACAATTCGATCCGGAGGTTGTAGTTTTTTCGATGTACATGAAGAATTTAATACCAAAAGCATCCAACCTAAATATCAAACGGGCGTTTATGCAACTATGCATGAATTCCTGAGACTGAAAACTGTGGGACGAATTATTATTTATTGCGTTTCGCTTTTGGAGCCTGGCCATTCGACACTTTCTTGTCGAGGAAAGGTTGCGCATCTTCGCCCATCTTCAGTCTCAAATAAAGCTCAACCTCTCTAACACCAACAGTGCGTCTCTTGGGTTTGCATTTTTGCTGCAGAGCAACTGCGCCGTCGTAGATATCGGCAATTAAAAATTTGTACAACTGGTCCAGAAGAATTCTAGATTTCTCCTGTGACCGGGCACTGGGGTCGATAGTTCTCAAAATTCGCTGTATGAAAGTGCGGTTTGATCCATAGTTGGCGGGCCGTAGTATCGGACGCGTGGATTGGATGGATGCCGGACGCATTCCTGGATGTATAAGAAATGAGTGCAAGCGGTTGTCAAAAAATAGAGTATGTAGTTTTATCTAAATTTAGCTTGGATAGTATTAGCATCAAATATCACTGCGAAAGACCAAAGGACGCACTTCAAAAATTATCGATTTTTAATTGTTCAACAGTGCAAGCAATCCAGATTGGGCAGATTTCTCGCAATTGTCCATTGCACAGAGCCATTTTATAATTTACATTTCTAAAAAATGTATACAAGGATATGGCGTTTGACAATATATCATACCTGTTGAGAAGTTCGTCGATGGTATAATATGTGCATTTTCTTACACGACGCAAATTGACAGAATTCTCGTAACGTAAACTGCTAAACGAAATGGTTAGAGAATACTTTGTCTATCAAAACAATGAGAAAGTTGAAATGGGCGCGATGTTTTCAAAGAAAAAGGCCATAAGTCAGGCACGTGCGCTGCATTTCAAAGAGAGAAAAACAACTGTCACTGTTCAAACTAGAAAGGGGAAGGTTGTTTTCGAGAAACCCGCCGAACTGTACTTTTCAACTTTTATGAAGAATTTGGGCATGGAAGAACACTTCAATCTCCAATTGTTTGATCCTTGGATTGCAAGCGAGTGTAGAAACTTGGGGATAGGATTTATTTTCAGCATCGCGGATGGAGAATTGAGCACTGGTGAGAAAGAGAGGATACGCATGGTTTGGAACTGCGATATGGCTTGGGTGTAGTGAACTTCACACGAGGATTTAGGTTTGTTCATTTTTCGGAGCAAAGATGACCAGCAAGAATTCTTTCAGAGAATTGAAAAACAATGACAACCTGGGACATGAGAACAGACTGAGACGGTCTATCCATGTATCAATGGACGTTTGGCGAATTATCAGGGTACGAAAGCTTAGATGTATAAAACGTTTACTATTGGGAAAAGTAATTTTGTGCTTAGCGATTCTAATATGCGTATATTATTACAGAATACGTACAGCATTGTGCAGCGTAGCGGATAATTATATACTGTTTTTAAATAATTACATGTATATTATTTCTTGAGAATTGTCCACAAACAAACTCTCAAAAATTACTGAGATGCCAACGATTATAAATTTGGACGAAATCGAGAGTTTGACTCTAAAACAGGAAACTGCTTTAGACTACGCGCGCAATGGTCTGAGTTTCTTCCTCACTGGGAGCGCGGGCACGGGGAAATCGTTTCTCCTCACACGTATCATATCAGAGCTTGCGGGCAATTCTCGCCGCAAGATGAATATCGCACTTACAGCCACTACTGGAATAGCTGCGGTTGCGATCAATGGGCAGACACTGCACAAATGGTCTGGCATCCGCTTGGGAAATGGCACACCATGTCAGTTGGTAGACGGTATTAAAAAGAACGCAAAGGCCGTAAACAATTGGAGAAATGTGAAAATCCTGATTGTTGATGAAATTTCTATGCTGCATCCAACATTACTGGAAAAACTAGACACTGTCGCGAAACTTATGCGAAACAGTGACAAGCCTTTCGGAGGCATTCAAGTGATATTTGTTGGCGATTTCTACCAATTGCCTCCGGTTGAGAAGAATATGCAACCCGATATGCCACAGTATTGCTTTGAGACGCCGGCATGGAAATCCATCATAGGCAACAACTTCGTAGAGCTGGATACCGTTTTCCGACAGAAAGATCGCAAGTGGATTTGCATTTTGGAGAAAGTACGACGCGGGATTGTTGACGACGAGGTGAGAGAAGCATTGCTAGGACGTGTGGGTGTGAAACTGGATCTCTCAAATGGCATTCTGCCAACTCGTTTGAGGCCGACAAATGCACAAGCTGAGAGAATCAATTCTGCAGAATTGAACAAACTTGCCACACAACCTAAGACTTTTATTGCAAAATGGACTGTGCCACAAATGCCCTCTTGGTTAGAGCAGCAAGTCAAACAGAACATGCTCGATTCGGTCAGAGTACCGGAAAATCAGACGCTCAAAGTCGGTGCGCAAGTTATACTGAAAATGAATTACGATGTGAAGCGAGGTCTTGCGAATGGCTCGCGTGGAATTGTGGTAGAAATGTCGACTAACAAAGATAAAGTAGACGTGGTCAAAGTCTTGTTCATCAACGGCGTGCAGGAGGTTATAACCCCGTATGATTTCGAATGGGAATACGAAAATAATCGTATTGTCTACAAGCAAATACCTCTGATGCTCGGGTGGGCTTTGACGATTCACAAATCGCAAGGCATGACACTGGATGCTGTTGAAGCGAATCTAAACGATGCGTTTCTTCCGGAGCAGATTTACGTTTCGCTCAGTCGATCGGTGTCGCTCGAGCGTTTGAGTCTAGTTGGAATAGACCCGGAGCAAATCACCGCCAATCCAAAAGTGGTTGAATTCTACAAAGACTATGGCGATCCCTATTTTGAGTTGAAGTTTGACAATATCCCTGAAACAGTGAAGCGGAAAACGCTTCCAGATGCAGAACCGAATCATGCGAAAAGAGTGAAAGAAACCGAAACCGTAGAGGAGAGGTCCTGGCCATCTCAATTTTATTTGAAACTCGAAAAGGGAGAAATGAAGGTGCATGGGCCTTTTGAAACGAAAGAACAGCTGGTAGAAAGCAAAGAATATGGGGTAGACATTTTTTGCCGATTTGAGCCATTGGAGAAGGTGTAAACAATTAAATTGAAACGCCAAATTCCCGGTGTCCATGCGATATCCAGATTATCGTTTTATCGAATTTTTCCGCCATCTCCTCCATTTCTCTATAGTACATGCCAATATACTCGCGCTGCGTCATCGTTTGCGCTACGATCGGCCTTCCCAATGCAACTGTTAGCGTGATTTTCTTGGGCCAGAACGTTCCCCATCGCCCAAACGCAAAAATCGGAAACGGGTAGCCGAAAACACGCTGGCAGAGCGCCTGCAAACGCGATGGGGAGTGGCGGATATCGTATGCCTGCGTTTCGCCGATAGAAAGAATCGGTACAACTGTGGCGTTGTGTCTGTAAGCGGAGATAAGCCATTTCGGAGTTGCGCGTCTCAAAATGTGTATTTCGTCGTCTGTGCAAAATTGCGACAAGCCCATCTCCCGTGTACCGCCGGGGGCGATTGCAAGTGTACTGTGCTGTTTCAAAAGGTAGTGATAATTGAATCGGCTGAACGAAGCACAGCCAAGTAACTGTGTAACGGGACCAAGGAGAGGTAGGAACAGTAACTGCCGCGCCACTAAAGGTATCGTTTTCCCTTCGGCATTGACACTGTGATTTCTACTGAAAGTCGCAAACAGTGCAATCAAAGCCAGGCAGAATGGTCCGTGGGGTGCACAGGCATAGACAATGCTCGTCTCCTCAGTCAAGGATAGATTTTCAGGATCGGTGTGGACAATCGACAGTGAGAGATAGTCTCTGAGCGGCTGCCAAAGGCGCGAACCTCTGAAAAGATTCAGCTTCGGCAGTCGGAGAAGATGGAAACCGACAATCAATGGAATGGAGGCCCAGTACGGCAGTAGATAGAGCGGGAGTAGAACGCCGACAACAATGCCTGTTATTATAGTGATGAGAATCCACATATTGCCAGTGTCATATTATTTCACTATTTATGGCACAAATAGGAAACACGAGAAAGTTGAGCGTGTTGCAATTTATTTTCATGACGTTCCAGTTTTGCACGCAAACGCCACCCGAGGCCTACAAAATACTGCGCGAGCGAGTGCATCGCCGATATAAATCGAAAAAACGGTGGAATCGCATAATCCTACAAATCGATGCCGGCAGTGATGCGGATGATAATTTGAACAAATTCCCGTTGCACAAAATCCAGGACAAAGAAGACCTCGACTTGTTTATTCTGTTTTTCTTCAACGCAACAAAGAACCTGGCTCTCTGGGATTACTGGATAAAAATAATCAAAATTATCATGGGAAATTGACGTTTTTCATTAGAAGCCTGGTCGTACTATCAAATTCAAAGGTCGTTTTTCGTTTAAAATTCAGCAAATGCTCTGATAAACTATCCTGATCCAAGGAATATAACCAGAGAAGCGTGTTGATCAGTAAGAATTGCGTTGTCAACACTTTTAAAACGTATATGCACGCGATCAAATATATGTAAAATATCAAATCCGCTACCACGTGTTTTGGCAAAAGCATCAAAATAAATATTAAATCAAAAGCCGTCGTCATGAACTTGTATCGTTGGAAATGCAAATCGCTTATTGCAAAGTTGTGAGCGTGCAAGTTTTCGTTTTTGCTAAGACGCATTTCGAAATGCAATCGCAGAAGGTAGAGTATCGCATCGACGACAAGTGTCATTAGCATTTTCAACAGGTAGGAGATAGCCACCGTGGCGAGAGATATGTCAAAAGGAAACATTTTGTTTCAAAAGATGTCTGAATTGTAGATTCGGAAATGAAAGCGGTCTGCTTTGTAAAAGTAAAAATACCTTTTCGGCCATATTTAAAACACTGCTCTAGGGAACGTTTTCACTCCTTCACTTGTGCAAAATGGTAAAGACCAGTCATGTAAGGACGCTCAAGATGAGCCACGCCCGTACCAAGAAATATCTATCCGCCAGAAATACGAAAGTGCGCCACAGCTCCGATCTTTTCCGCTTCATAACAGCTGTCGGGGAACAGGCCATGGAACAATTGCTAAAAGAGTGTATCGCTGTTACACGAGAAAAACACAAGTGCACCATCACACCGGAAATAATCAAACTCGCGCTAGATCGCGTTCACTACCTGAGTCCTTTCTTTCCCGATGCAATCTCCATTGTGTAGAGCGGGGGTCGGTGAGACTCGATCGACGAATATTAAAAATCCTTATAAGCTTTCCAGACACCGTGCCAAGTACAGAGTTTCACGACTGATGCCGGTATTACACAAAATACCACGACCGGTCTACTATGACGGGCCTCAGCAGAATTACAGAAAAGAGTTTCCGCACATTTCTAAGTTTCTCTACGAAAAAACACTAGAAGAACGCATACAGGAGTACACGCCGTACTCGGGAAAGTACTATGCCAACACAGTCTATGCCACCTCACTCAGCAGCGGCGAGTCACGCTTGAAGAAAGTCGAGGAGCTTCTGGATATGTTTTTTCCTGAGGGGAGGTTTAAATTTCAAGTACATTTGCACAGGGAGGTTTTGCGGGCTGTCATGCGACAGATTCTCGGCTCGGATTACGAGAGATTGCGGGGAAAAATTTGTAAAGAGTATGGATGGGACGA
>Ga0307378_10003784_pt1 | contig 21957 bp, 16 predicted proteins | sample UN1MG_FD_202238 | JGI IMG/M metagenome (GOLD analysis project Ga0307378, IMG submission 202238) | Soil microbial communities from Risofladan, Vaasa, Finland - UN-1 | ecosystem: Environmental > Terrestrial > Soil > Coastal area > Acid sulfate soil | place: Finland: Risofladan, Vaasa | collected...
GAACATTTACAACCTTTTCAAAAATTACACTTCTTGTGCTAACTGTAATAAAACCACTAGTAATTATAATGGAGTTTTCTTTTAATTCATATTGAATAGAATCAAATCTTTTCTTTATAATTATATAACCAAATATAACTAATAAAAGCAAAACACCTAGTGAAGTAGTTGGTAATACTATCCAGAAAATAGGTCCGAAAATAGATAATCCACTGGGAATTAGACTTAATTCAACAACACCTAATGGTAATAGTATTGCAATATACATAGCTAAAGCATAAAGCCAAAGAAAGATTATTTGCTTCTTTAATTGTCCCTTTGCAGGTCTAATTAGTTGAGATTCTATATTATTCATTTGATAATCCTCAATAGAAGGAAATAATAATTTTTATTATATTAAGGATTGTTATTTAGGTTCTTTCCTATATTTTTTACAAAATAATGATTTATTTCATTATTTCTTAAGTTTCTTCTGCTGAATGTTTTTTAGAAACTAATAGTATAGAATAATTTAGGTGAAAAAAAATGAAAATTTATTCTTATGTACTAAGGAATGATTCGGGTTTTGCTCCTAATCCTTTTTGGGATTATATTACTTTAGCTTGTGACCAAGCTCTTATTCGACAATTAGCTAATGTAGGAGATTGGGTAGTCGGATTAAAAGAAAGCTCTAAGAAAATAGCCGATCATAAATTAATTTTTGCCATGCAAATAACAGAAAAAATTACTTTTGAAAAATATTGGGTTGATCCTCGATTTCAAGTTAAAAAACCTGATTTCTCCATTGATGAAGAAATATTCAGAGTTGGTGATAATATCTATGAAAAAGCGACAAAAGATTTTACTCAACATTATTCAATGCATTCTCGAGATTATTTCAACAATGATTCTGAATGGTTGCACCAAAAACAAGAAGATATCCAAGGAAAATTTGTTCTAATTGCTGATAAGAATCATTTCTTTTATTTTGGTTCCAAACCAGTATCCTTCCCCTCTCTTGAATTAACTGATCTATTATATTGTGATATCGGAAACAAATGCATCGCTGATCCCAATGTCCCAAAGGAATTTTTGGATTTCATTGATGTATTAAAGAAGGTTGGAAAAAAAGGATTCATTCATCCTCCTGAATTCTGGCCTAATAAAGATGATAGCTGGAAACAATGTGAAGTAAAAGAATAGGGTTATTCCTATTCTTTACATCTTGTTAAAACTGAACTTCTTTCTTAATTTAATTAATGTTGTAGTAATTGTTAACACTGCTAATACCAAATAAAATTCAAAACCAGGGAATAATTTTCCACTTGTCCATATTGAACTATGAATCGTATCAACATTAATTGTAACTGAAGAACTAGCTGTTATATACTTTGATCCTGCGTAATATGCTTTTATTGAATAGTTTCCTTGTGTTAAAATTGTATACGAGTATGAAAAATCACCAATTGGATCAATTGAAACTGTATAATATTCATATACATCCAAATCGGTATTTTTTATTTCTAGTAAAATTGTTTTCTCAGCAGTTGTTTGCGGGAATTTAGATGATGGTAGAGTATCCAAAAATGTTAATTGTCCTTGTATAGTTACACCAGAAGTTCTGAAATTCACTTCTAAATCTAATTCTGAACGATATGAAACAGTAGCTGTCAGTGAACACCCACCTACCGTCTCGAGATGTATGTCACCCATGAAATCTTCTGAATCAGCACCAGTATATTCTTCACAAACAATCAAATATCCATCGAATCGATCTGTAAATCGTATTTCATCAGCAGGTATTATCGTAATCTCAAATTCCTTAGTTTCTAATGATTGAAATTGTGTGAATGAACCGAGTCCCTCACCTTGAACTGTCCACTTGCTTGTGGTATTGATAATATCAACAAATAGCTCTTTTGGAAAATTATATGGATTATTAACATTAATTGTAGTTGTTATTGGTTTAAAAACTGAACTTGGTATTTTATACAAATTAGTACTATCCGCCGTTACTTCATAATATGCAATATTTTCTTGACATTTATTATTTGCAAGATCAATCTCATCTAATTGTTCTTCTATTGTAACAAAAATGCAACCATGTAATTTCATAAGACCATCGTCATTACTACTTAAAGAAATTTCAGGAGTCCAAGGAATGGATATCTCAGCACTACTGCCAGCATTGATATAATCAACTGTTGCTACACCAATAAAATCCCAATCTTGATCATCCCCAGCACTGATCGGTACTTTCTCATAAAAATAAACATTAACATCTTCAGCTAAACCTTTTCCAATATTATGTACTCTTGCATATAATTTGTTTACATGATTTGCCCAAGGGTCATCACCACTTCCTACAGGTGTACCATCACTTGTAGTATATCTATAATTATTATAACCATTGAGAATACTATCAACCCATACATCTTGGCTTTCCCAAGGTCCTGGATGACCTGGTGGATTGCCCCAAGGACTGATCATTACATCGGGAAATCCGGAACCACTATTTGTAACACGAACTTCAAACATGTCACCTATTTTATTGAGGACCGTTATGTTGACATTATATGTAGTATTTACATAGCTTTGACCCACATTCCATAAACAATCCTTCAAATCTTTTAATCCTACATCGGAATTGGGTGTGCTATCCATATCTGTACATTGATCAGAGTTTTTTTCATTTTCATTTACTAGATAAATATATACACCTTCATTTGTTAGTAAAGCATCTTCTGATTTTTTCTCTACAACCTCAATCCGATAATAAATCAAATTTGAAATTTTAACTAATATATATTGGGGTTCTGTTGCAGATTGCATATATCTTGGTTTGATATATCCTTGCTTAATTTGACCTGGAAGAACGATTTCTTGTTGTGTAGTAACATCATACCAATCTGTTACCCCATTCCAAACCATATGATAACCATTTAATCCACCTGGATCTCCTCTTGCCATAACACTATAGTAACTAGCATAATTTTTTTCACCATTACTTCCCCCTCCATGTGTATGTGGTAATCCAAATGAATGTCCTAATTCATGAGTTACAGAACCTAAAATGGAATTGTATGAATAGCCAGGTTTTTCAAAAATAATACTTAAAGCGACATTAATTGTCCCGTCATTTGTTTCGCGATTAGTTTGCTTACCAATATTACTAACGCATCTCCAGGTTATATTATTTAGCCATACTTGAACACAATCATATTGAGTAAAATCACAATCATTGTCTGCTTTATCTATAGCAGTATGTGCAATTTGCCACTTGTTCCATTTCCCTGAATTATTATATCCTTCAAAAGAATCGTCAAGATCATACCAACCAAAAATATCATAATCAATACTAATATGCCCATTACTTGCATTTATCCAAAAAAGATTTACCCAATCATATAGATCAGCCATTTCTGTTGGGGTAAATCTGGTTGGAGAATCCAAAAATTTTGCAAGAATTACAGCTATTCTTTGTTGTCCTGCTAATGGTGCTTTAGTATTATAATTTTTAAAATCATAATTTTCTATGATGGTAATTTGTTCTTCAGAAGTAGGTTCAATCCTATTAGAATTGTTCAATATCTCATAATTAAGCGTATTTGAATTCACATCTCCAAAAAATATCAAGGATGTGCTACTACTTGTAAGAAATAAAATTGTAATAAATATTAAAACCAATCTTTTTTTCATAATTTAACCCTTGTAAAATATTTACAAATTGCTTATTAATTGTATCAAGTTATAAATATTTATCAATTTCATACATTGCTCTAACCAAAACCTTAAAAATTGAAGTCTCATAAAAATAAGACTAAGTTGATCATCATGTCTGAAAAAGCAAAAATTGTTTTCGATAAGAATAAAATAAAAACAGATATGAAATTGGAAGAAATTGTCGCATTAATATCAACTGGTGATAGAGATTCACCAGAATACGGTCTTACTTTTATGATACTTAATAGATTAATTTCGGGTAATCGACAAATGAAAAAGGATGATATGTATGATTTATATATGCGTAATCGCGAACACATTTCAAAGGCAAGTTTTTATCGAATACTTAAAAGATTAATAACACGAGGGATGATCCTATTTAATGAACAAGAACAAGCATACATGCCTTCGGTTTTATTCTCAAATTCATTACAAAAAATAGCAATTGCTTGGGAAAGATTGGCGATAAAAGATTTAATTGATTAAAAGGAAAAGAAAAAAAGAGAAGCAGCATTATATTATCTTTCTTTTCTCTAGTTCTTCTCTAATATCTTGTGAGGATAAATGAATATATTTCAAAACATTATTGATATTTCTATGTCGAGTTATTCTTCTAACCCATCCAACATCTAAACCTTGTTTTATTAAATTGGTAGCTCGACTATGTCTGAGAGTGTAATAACGAACATCGAACCCAGCTTCTTTTGCTATAGGTCTAAAGACATGGGTAGCAAAATTATTTGCATGATAAGTTTTACCCATCTTTGTTGGGAAGAGAATATCATCAGGCTTTTTTATGAATTTATAATTTGCTAAATAATCCTCAAGAATGGTAACTAAATTATCGGATATGGGAACCGCTTGTGGTTGAGAGTGTTTCAAAGGTTTTTCAATAAAAATTTCCTTTTTGATTAGATCTAAATGAGCTAATTTTAAATTGCATAATTCATCTGTTCTTAGAGCTGCTTCATAAGCTAATAAAATCATAGCCTTTAATTTCAAACCATCAAAGTAAAAACAAACTTCTGGATAGTTTCTTTGTACTGAAGCTCTATGATTTTTTGGATGGCGATATTTTTGACATTTTATACAATCTATACTCGTAATTGTTTGATGTTTAAATGTACAGTATTTTTCAGCTATTGAAGCAATTTTCTGAATATCTTGCACTGATAAAACTTCAGGATTAAAATTATCATCATATTTTGGGGTAGGTATTTTAGTCCAATTTAGCTGTTGTTCATTTACTTCTAAAAATTTCTTAATTGTTGTTAAATATTTATAGATACTTTTACCATGAAGAATTACTGATTGTTTTTTTGAAAAATCCTCTAATTGCTCTTTAGTCGGTTGATGATTATACTGTTTTATATAAGCTTCAATGAGACGTTTTTCTTTTAACCATAATTGGAATTTTATAATGTCTTTCTCTTTTAAGGCAGAATAATCAATATTATTTTCTGTTAAAAATTCATTAAACCAATCTACAATACTAAGATATTGCCTAATTGTATGGGAAGATCGTTCCTCTATTGTTAAAAAATTCTTAAAGACTTCAATTTCAGCTTCAATCATTAGCTTATCAACTCAAATATTACTTATTGCTCTATCATTAAAAATAGAAGTACTATTAATATCATATATCGGTATTACCTTTTTTACAAAGAAATTTATTAAAATTATTAAAAGTGGTCAAAACAAAAAATAAATAAGCAAAATGAAATGTTACCTTATTTTGAATAAGTCTTGGTGAGTATATATAAAAATAAAACTATTGTTTACTAAAGAATAAGAGGAATTTAAATTTAATAAACAATTATTAATTGAGTGTATTTAATGTCAGAAAATCAAGGAGATAATTTAAAGAAAAAACAATTATCATTAGAGGATTTTGAAAATTTACAAAAAGAATTAGAAAAAACAAAATTAGCAGTGAAAAATTCTACTGATCAATTTGAATCTCTTTTTGAAATGACAAATGATGCGATAATTTTGATGGATGTTGAAACACTTAATTTTGTTAGAGCAAATAAGAAAGCAATAGAATTATTCGATTTAAATCCTGAGAGATTAACTAGCTATAAAGCTGATGATTTTATTTTCTTAAAGGAAAAAGATTCTAGTATTGAACGTTTAAGTGAAATTAAGAAAGGTAGGATCCTTCCAATTTATGAAAGGACTTTCCAAAAAGAAAATGGGCAAGTTTTCGTTGGAGAAATTAATTTATCTCTTGTTCATGAAACTACTATTAACAAATATTATCTACAAAGCATTATTAGAGATGTTAGTTTAAGAAAACAATTAGAAATTAATAAGGAAAAAGAACGTACTTTATATTTAAAAATAGCTAAAGCAGCTATAGAAACAATTGATATCCCTGAGTTTTGCAATACTGTTTTAAGTGAAATATTAAACTATCTTGATTTTGATTTAGGTACTCTGCGAATATTTGATAAAAAAACAGGGATGCTAGAGCCTTTAGCGATAATTGGAATACCTCCTCAATTATTAATTGAAATAAAATCAATAAAACTTAATGATAACAATTTTATGATTTCAGAAGCAATTCGAACAAAAAAACCATTATTTATTTCAAATACTGAAAATTCAACTATTTACAATAAATTTTCTCATAGAATAAAACTCTTTAATATTAAATCAATTATTTCTTGTCCAATACTTGATAAAAATAATAGTATTATTGGAGCAATTCAATTAATAGCTACAAAACATAAAGAAATCTTGGATGAAGATAAAATTTTCTTTGAGTCAATTACCAATATGTTAGCTACAGCACTTGAACGCTTCATATCATCAAAAGCTCTTCAAAAAGCATTTCAGGAGCGCGAAGAATTATATTCTATTATAAACTTAAGTCCTGCTATTGTTTTTCTTTGGAGAAATGAAGAAGGTTGGCCTGTAGACTATGTATCAGAAAATATTAAACGCTTTGGATATTCGCCCGAAGAATTTTACTCTGGGAAAATCACTTATGATAAAATGATATTTCCTAAAGATTTAAGTAAAGTTATGAATGAAGTTAGCAATTATGGTGAACTATCACATAGGGAAGAATTTACTCAACAATATAGAATTGTTACAAAATCAGGTAATATTAGATGGATTGAAGATTATACTACAATACGAAGAGACTCTAATGGGAAAATAACTAATTATAATGGAATAGTTTTAGACATTACTGATAGAGTTGTTGCTGAATCAAAAATAATCGTTGAACGTCAAGTCTTTCAAACTATCGCTGATGGTGCAGCAATTTCCAAAACATTGCCTGATTTATGTCAATATATTTTGAATGGTTTAGTTGATGCCTTTCGATTTGATATTGGTTCAATTAGATTGCTAGATAAGGAAAAGAAATTATTAGTGCCATTTGCTACAGTTCGAGTTGAAAATACAACTAACGGTAATATTATTGACATTTCAATAGATAGTCCAGATTATGTAAATGCGTTGGTTGCACGAACAAAAGAAAGGATCTTTGCCCCAGATATCAATAATACAAATTTGGATAAAAGATATCTTGATAGATTACAAAAACTAAATATCTCCTCTTTAATTACTTGGCCTATATTAAATTCTAATAATGAATTATTAGGTGTTCTGCAATTAGCAGCATATGAAAGTAAAGAGATTACGGAAGAAGATCAAATTGTTTTTGATACAATAGCTGATACTCTCTCAAATAATATTGAAAGAGTATTAATTGATGAAGAAAAACGAGAAAGTGAAGCAAAATTCCGTGCTTTCGCTGAACAATCATTAGCAGGGGTATTACTCTTTAGAGCACATGGTGAAATTATTTTTTCCAATAAACAAATGGAAAATTTAACTGAATTTTCTCAAAAAGAAATTATGCAACTGTCTATTTTTGAATACTTTCAAAAGGTTCACCCTGAAAATATTACTTTTCTAAAAACAATTCTTGATAAGGATAATTTTCTAGATACTAAAATTGATGAGCTTAAATTAATAACAAAAACAAATCATATGAAATGGATTTCAATTAATATTACTCCTATTGATTCTATAGGCAATCCAATTTTCGCTCTCTTATCATTTGATATAACAGAAGAGAAAAATTATCAGCTAACACTAATCAGAGAACGATCAATTTTAAAACAGATAACAGAAGCAACAGCTAATAGTACTAATGTTTCTGAATTATGTCAAAAAATCCTAACTTCACTAATACAAATTTTAGAATTAGAAACAGGCTCAATTAGATTATTTAATAAAGAGGATAAAAAACTCTATCCTGTTGGTGATTTTGGTATAATAGATAACGAAAAATATCTTTTACGACCAATTTCAGAAAATGATGATCATCCAATATCAAAATATGCTTTCCTAAAACAGAAATTCTTTAGTTTGGATGCTTCAAAAGATGATATAATGAAACTTTGGAGTACAGTCAAAGATTTTAATTATAAAACTTATGTTTCTTGGCCAATTCTAGATGCAAATGGTGAATTTCTTGGTTCATTTCAAATTGGTTCTAGACAACCAAATAAATTGTTGGCTGAAGATCAAACATTTTTCGATTCAATAACCGAAATTATCGCTACGGCAATTGAACATATTAAAGCATTAGAAGAGATTCGTGAAAACGAAGAGAAATTCAAACGAACAGTCGAAAATATCTCTGATGGTATACTAATAATTGAAGATGATAAATTGGTATATATGAATGATCAAGTAGAAAAAATCATCGGTTATACTTTTGAAGAATTTAAAACAATGAATGCCTTTGAATTTTTTATAAATAATAATTTTAAAGAACATGATAAATTGAAAGAAAGAATCTACTCTGAATATTTGAATCAAATCTATGAACAAGAAATGTGGTTCACTCGTAAAGATGGTGAACATCGTTGCATGAATAGTAAATTATCTCTACAAAAACGAGATGATAAATCTAATAGTTTGTATATTTTAATCCGAGATATTACCGATCGAAAACTAGCTGAAGAAACATTATACAATCTAAATGAAGAATTAGAAAAACGAGTAATGGAACGAACAGCTGAACTTGAAAGAGTTAACAAGGAATTGGAAGCATTTTCTTATTCAGTTAGTCATGATTTACGATCGCCATTAAGAAGTATAGATGGTTTTAGTCATGTTCTCTTGGATGATTATTCTGAAAGATTGGATGAAACTGGTCAAGATTATCTTAAAAGAATTAGAGCTGCAAGTCAAAGAATGAGTAATCTTATTGATGGCTTGCTTTCATTGTCCAGATTATCAAGAAGAGAGATAATAAATGAAAATATCAATTTATCTGAAATTGCTCAAGAAATTAATGAAGAATTAACGCAAAATAATCCTGAGAGGAAAGTAGAAGTAGATATAGAAAACAATATGTACGCTTCATGTGATCCTATATTAATTCGAACAATTTTGGCAAATCTATTTTCTAACGCATGGAAATTCACTTCCCAAACAGCAAAAGCTAAGATTATGTTCGGGTCAAAAGTTATTAATAAAGAAACTGTTTATTATATAAAAGATAATGGTATAGGATTTGATATGAGTTATGCGAATAAACTGTTTTCACCATTTCAACGTCTACATACAGAGGATGAATATGAAGGAACAGGTATTGGTCTAACAATTGTCCATCGAATAGTAAATCAATATTATGGAAGAATTTGGACGGAAGCTCAAGAAGGAAAAGGAGCAACGTTCTATTTTACATTAACAAAAAACAATGATAATAGAAATATTGGTGATAACAAATGAGAAAATTGATCCTCCTAGCAGAAGATAATCCTGACGATATTCTACTCACTCAAAGAGCCTTTCAAAAAAGTAATATCTTAAATGAACTTATAGTAGTAAAAAATGGAAAAGAAGCTCTAGATTTTCTATTTTGTGAAGGACAGTTTAAAGATAGAGATTGTAAACATATGCCTGAACTAATCTTACTTGATTTAAAAATGCCAAAAATAGATGGATTAGAGGTTTTGAAACAAATACGCAATAATAAAAGAACAAAACATTTACCAGTGGTAATTTTAACTACCTCGAAAGAAGAAAACGATATGATAGCGAGTTATTGTTTGGGAGCAAATTCGTATATTACAAAGCCAGTAGACTTTAATCAATTTGTAACAGCAGTAGAGCAATTGGGACTGTATTGGTTAGTTTTAAACCAAAAACCACAAATTGAAGGTTGTCAAGAATAAGTGTTTAATAAATTAAAAATCTTGTATATTGAGGACAATGAAGATGATATGATATTAATAAATCACACATTAAAAGAAATTTGTCAAGATATCTATCATCAACGAGTGGATAACAAATATGATCTTGCTTATTTACTTGAAAGTGAAAAATGGGATATAATTGTTATTGATAATTCTCTTCCTCAAATGACTTCATTAGAAGCTATCAATCTAATTAAAGATAGAGAAATAGAAATTCCAATGATTTGTGTTTCTGGATCTGATTTTTTTGACTTGAAAGATCAATGTATGGAAGCAGGTGCTCAAGCTTTTATTTTAAAAAAGAATTTAGATGATATTGTTGAAACAATAATGAAAATAATACAATAAGGTTTGATAAAAATACAAATGAGAAACTCAGGTATAAAGAAGAACCTAAATCATACCTGAGTTTCAATCTTTTGTCTTGAATTTTCTGAGGGATATTATTAAAGACAAGAGCTTTTCTTCTAAGTAAGTCATATAGAAGCGCCACAGTGAGGACAGTATTGTCCATCTTTAGGTGTTAATGGGGTTCCACATGATTGACAGAATTTTCCTTCTCTTCCAGAAGGACTTTGTCCACTGGTCGTTTCTGTTATTTCTTGATTTTCACTTATTCCTGTACTTCCTTTGATTTTCACTAATCCATTATAATATGCTGCACTCAAGATTTTCATGATAAAGACTAATATTGATACAGCAAATAGAAAACCTACAATAGATATTGCTGTAATGTGTCCCCAAGGGATAACAGTAATTTCAATATCTACTTCACTAACTAATGATTCAGTATTGTAAACAATAAAGAAATATTCACCATTAATTTCAAGTCTTAAGTTATCAACTTGGATTTCACTTCGATGAAATAGATAAGTAGAATTTTGAATATTTGGTTCAAGATTACCAGCTAAACCCCATGCAATAAATTGGTCTTTCGACATAATCGCTAAGGTCGTTGGTATATTCTGCCATATGCTACCATTTTCAATTGAGTCAATTTGAATATTTATACCTGCTTTGCTGTTAATTAATAAATTAACATAGGTGTAAGAATCTGGTAAAAGAACTTCATCTCGTAAATAATAGTCTTGATAATTTTTTGCAATATTGATCCCTTCTACTATGGAAGGAATAGCAAAACCAATACTCAAGAAGATCATCCATATAGATAAGGCTGTCATAAATTTTGTTTTTTTAGTCATTTTTCTATTCATCTCTTCTTCTCTTTTTTTTCAATACCAAAATAAAGATTTCATATAGTTACTACTTTAGTGGTTACCTTTATATATCTATCTAAACTTATAGTATATAAAGAATTATATTCGAATTAAGATAGTTGGTGAAAGGAAAAAATGCAGATAGAAGAGAAATTGATCGAAGGATTAACGAAAATTGGTTTGCAAAGATATCAAGCACAGGTCTATATTGCTAGTGTTGTTTTAGGAGAAGCATCTGCATATCTTATCGCTAAAGAATCTAATGTTCCTAGAGCAAAAGTCTATGAAGTTATAGATAGTCTTGTCGAACTAGGATTTATGGCTAAAATTCCTTCTGATAAAGGTATGTTGTTTAGAGCTTTACCACCTGAAGATACAATTGATAATGCTATCTCGCAAATTGTTTCTACTATCAATGGTGTAAAAAGAGAAATTGGCTTATTGCAAGATCTACAAGAAAATAGATCCTCTGATCCACCAATTGTTATTTTTAATAATAATAATGCTTTTCTAGATATGCTTAAAGATGGAGAAATCTATGAAGGTTGGGTTGATGATAAGTTAGATATTGGTTCTGAAATTAGAGAAATCCTTCAAAAGAAAAAATGTCAAGTTCGACCAATATCAAGTAATACTCCTTTAGCATTTATTTTGGGACCAATCGATTCCTATTTTATTAGAGGATTAAATGGTTCTCAATTTATGATTAAATTTTCCAATAAGATCATTCAACAAATTTTAGGTTTAGTTGAAAAATCCAAACCAGAATATAAAGAAGAAATTACTCGAGAGAGTGGTGTTCGCATCCTTCGTGAAACAGCAATTATGAATGCTGAAGATCGAATTAAACTAATTGTTCCAGGATTTACTTTCGATACTGAAAAATTGCTCTTTTGGGGAACAGTTGATAGTATTACCGGTAGCTTTGAAAGTCACACTCCTAGTGATTGTTTTGTTACTGATACTAGAATTCTTGTAAGCGCTGACGATGGTCGTGTTTGGGCTCGTGCGCTTAAATTCATTCAAAAAATTCAATTGCTAAACGAACAAGTTATCTTAACCTTAACAAAAGTTGGTGGGAAGGAAACTCTCACTTTAACTTCAGTTCCATATGCAACCATATTAGAGAATTTGATATCATTTATCTTAAAGAAACAATAGTGCCAATTTAAAGGAAAATTGTATTAATCCCTTTTTACTATTAGATTTTAGTAGGAGGAATTCTTTATGAAACCTAAACAATCACCTAAATTAGGCTTTCTAGTAACCTATGGCACAGACACAATGTCTTGGGGTTTATCCGCTATAAGATATATGTTAAAAAATCTTCCAGCAAACGTAGCGATTACAGGTTCACAGGTACCGTTAAGTTTTCTTTATTCATCTTCTGATGTTTATCCAAATGTTGAAAATTCAATTAAATTATTGACTCAATTGACTGGTCCAGAAATATTCGTTGTTTTTAATAATGGGCAAGCGGCATTTCAAGATGCTCTCTGGAAATTTGATAAATGGTCTCCTGATGCCTTTAAAGGTGAAGAACTTGCTAGAATCACTCTTGATGAAATTATTATTCATGGTCGAGCTTATCCCATGATTCTTAATAGAAAATTGGATAAACTCTATCTCATTCGTACAGGTGGCACAATTGATTCTGAATTTTCAGATGATGGTGTTTTAGTTCCAAGAGGTAATTTAGTGGTTGATTTCATTAAACAACGTTTTACTGATTTCTATAAAGAATTTGAACCAATTTCTGTTATGGCAGTAGACTCTTCAGAGATGGTTTTGAAGTCATGGATAGATATATCAAAATGCATTGCTCAAGAATGTAATAATGCAGGTTACACCACTTTTTGTGATGATAAATTTAATTCAAATATACAAATAGTTGCTACATCTCCTATGATGCGTGAAGAAGAGTATTATGAAATATTTACTCGAGCAGATGGAATTATACTGAATGCTTATGGAAGCGGTACTATTAATGCCGATTTAAAATCAGGTTATTCCCCATTACCAGCAATTGAAAAAGCGATAGCTGATGGGAAGTATATTGTTATTGCATCTCATACTCCTGTTGGTACACAAGATTTTATTTATCAAAATTCTTGGGAACCTATTAAGAAAGGAGCTATTCCTGCTGGTGATTTTAGCATTGCTCATTGTCAAATTAAACTTTCATATATTTTAGGTCATATAAAAGAAATTCAAAATCTCTCAAATAAAACTAAAATTCCAATTGATGCTTTAGTTAAAATTGCTTTTCTTTCAGGAGTAGATTTTAGGTCCAATTCTAGTAGAATGAAGTTTGAACAATTAATAGGTTATCAAATACCTCTTAAAGATCCCTTTTTCAATTTACCATTTGCTGTTGCATTACAAAAAATTGAACGCTTCTTAAATAAAAAAGAGAAACAGAAAATAATCATCGATTCTTTAGATAAATTTGAAGAGGTTTTTGATAAATACTTCAGTGATCCAAAAATAAGGAACAAATGGGCTATTATATTAAAACCTGATACTGTTATTGGGGCAAATCAATGGGGGGAGCTAATTGATGCTTCTGAAAATTTTGCTACAATTACAAGTGAATTACTTGATTGGAATATTATAGCATTAGAACTATCTGAGATCAATTATCAAGCACTTCTCGAGAAAATTAAAAGTTTATCTAGCAACAATGAAAGCATAGGTGAATTCTTTAGAACTTTCAGATATGTAATAATTGAAGGTGGACGCCAATCGTTATATGATAGTCAGAGTTTTGATGATATTTCAAATGGTAATTTTACAAAAGAAAATTATCTTCACTTGCTGCGTTCATTGATGAGTGCGAGAAATATCAGTGGAGCAAACCCGGCACTTTACCTATGTTTAGGCCATCAAGGGTATGCTGAAATGCTCAGAGATTATCTTGTAACGATAATTAATGATAGTCAAAAAATTGCTGAAAAAATACGTCTTAAAGATGAAAAAGTAGCAAATCAATTTCTCAAAATAATTTCTGATATTAAATCTATGGATGGCAAAATTATTGTTAAAAGAAGAAATCAAGAAATTGTTGCTGAAAAATTAGCCGATCAATTTTTTGCTGTCAAACAAAACGAAATGCCTGAAATTGGATTGAAACGAGTTATTGAATATAAACCTAGTAAGGATATTGTTCCTGATGAAATTTTAAAGGTGTATCAAAGGAATGCCAAATTGCACACTGGTTTATTAGAAGACTTTTATTCATTAGAATCATTGGATATTGTTATGCTTCATGGAGATGAAGTAAATGAAGAAGCGATATTATTCATAAATTGGATATTGAATTTATTTTCAAAATTCATAAGAATGAATTATACAATTTTAGAAAGCATTCATGGTCTTTCTGAATTCATTTCATTACCTGTTGGATTAGAAATTCCGAGTTCAACTGATTATAGTATGGCGGAAAAGAGTACTTTAACTGAAATAGCTGGATTTGTTATTTACTATTATAATCCCATTCAAGAAATAATCAAACGTGATTATACTTTACAATTCCATCCAGAATTGTTTGAAGAATTAAGAATTATGCAAAAAAGAGATTTTGAAAGCAAAACACTTCTTGATCTCTCTGATGGGATTAAATTATTATTGTCTTGTCTTCAAGCAGGATTTATAGAAACTACGAAGAAATTCTAATTAATTTTCTTATAGTTTCTCTGTTGGAGTTTCTTCTTCTTCTTTTGGTTTCTCAACCACTATCCAAAGATAGCCACGAAGATCATTTTGGCGTAACAATCGTTCATCTTTTCCAACACTATGAAAAGTCCATCCTTTGAAGATTTCACGAAATTCCTCCTCATAAATAAATTTCATGGGAGGATCAGTTTCAAAATGAGGGGGAATGTTTCCAGAATAAGCAAAGAAACCACCGGGTTTTATTGCATTAGCAATTTCTTTAATTCGAGGAATAGCTCTTTCAAACAAATATTGTAAACATTGTGTAGCAACAATTATATCATAACTTTCGGGTTCGAAATCCCAACCATCAATATTCTTCTTTTCAACTTTTATTGAATCATTTAAACCTAGTATTTTTGCACGTTTAATTGTTACATCAACAGCACTTTGAAGTGCATCTATTGCTTCGACTTTGCAACCCATTTTTGCTAGGAAACAGGCATATCTACCATCACCACATGCTAATTCAAGTGCACGTAATCCTTTTTCTCGTCCAAAAAGTTTTGTTCCTACTACTTGAACAGGTGGAGTAATGAACATTAATTCATTAAGGGTCTCATCGGGAGCTTCTAATAATTTCTTATGATAATTATCCCAACCTGTCATCCAATTATCAGGAGCTGGAACATTCAGCCAATTTTTCTCTGAATCCATAGTAAATAACCTATTATATTCTTGTTAAAGACTATTTTAAATCAGTTCAAAGCTCTTGATTTTTTAAATTAAGAATACTTTATAATTAAATTCAATTATTACTTCAATACAGGAATTGTTAGGAGAGCAATTATTGAAACAAAGGCTAAAATATCTAATAATATTGATTACTGGTCTAGTTTTGATTTTAATGCCCGTTTTTCTTCAAATTAGTGTTGATGTACGAATGAGTAATAAAGAAATCAACATTATTACTGATACATTTGGAAATAAGCTCTATACAACTTATTATCCAGGGAATTCTGATGCATATACAATAAGCATTATTGGTGTAATGATTTTTCATGGGATGGCGGAAGATCAGAGATCTTTTGATCTTTTTGCTTCAAAATTCCAAAGATTAGGGATGGATGTATTTTGCACAGATTTTTCGGGTCATGGAAGATCCACTGGTGTTATGCCAATGGGTGAAAATGGTGATAGTATTCTTGCAGATCAAGTAAATAAAGCAAAAATGAAATTTCAAGAACTCTCACATTTGAATGATTCACAAATATTTATGATCGGACATTCGCTAGGAGCTAGAGCTATTTTAAGTTCACAATTAACAGAGAGCTCGCCTGTTAATGGTTGTATCTTGATAGGTCCTGCAGTGTATTTAGATTTTGAATTTGGAGAAGATTTAGAAGATAACTTGAGTCCAGCAAATCCCAATAATAATATCTTTATTTTAGTAGGTGATTTGGAAGATATCTGCCCTCCCAATTATGCTTTAAGATTATATCAAAAATTAACTAACGATACAAGTATTGATACTCCAGAAAATGCTATTTTTAAAACCACCTCAGGATTAACAAGGGAATTACGTATTCTCAAATGGTTGACCCATACAAATGAAGCTTTTAGCATTAGAACGGTTCAATTATCAGCTTTATGGATCCAAGAAATTGTTTTAGGAGAAAGTCATATTCAAACTAATTCCAGTTATTTTGCATTTGAAGATTTTCGAGTTTATTTTTCAATTTTAGAAATCATAGGGATATATTTGTTAATTATTTACAGTAACAAAATGATAAAATTGATATCTGAAGAAAATAAGAATGAGGTACTAATAAATTTAAGACTATTTGACTCAAAAATTATCAATCCTAAAAAATATTTTTCAGTAAAAATACCTATACTTCTGGGAGGGTTGGGAATTAGCGCTATTATTGGATTTTTGTTAGTTTTGCTGCCGATTGGTACTCCGATTTTTACTTTGCTATATTTTTGCCCAGTAACAGGTTATGGTTTTATGATGTTAATACTTTATAAAACTAATAGAATGCCGGGGTATGAAGGAAAATGGAAATCACGAATCAAAGAGTCTTTCAAATCAATCACTTGGATAAATGTTTTACTAGGAATGTTATTTTTAGGAAGTGTTGCTTTTCTTCTAGCTTATTATTTCAATGGGTATATGTATAATTTCTTTCCAAGAAAAACAAAAGTATTGTGGTTTTTCATTTTACTTGTTTTATCACCCATTGGTTTCTATGTTCTACAATTAGAATCAGAAGAAATAAAAACAACATTCCCAGAAAAATCCAAATATCTTTTCATTAATTATATTATTTTTCTTTTGCCTTATATAATAGGTAGTTTGAGTGTTTTTTTGTTTGGCTATTTTATTTTTATACCTGATGCTATTAACAATATCATTCTACTCGTAATTGTTCTTTTAATGGGAAATCTATTGCAACAAATTTGGAGAAAACCATTATTTACAGCTCTAGCTCAATCATTTCTATTCTTCTTTTTATTACTACCCAGAGGACAGTTGATGGCATTCTTTATGTAGAAATTATTTTTATTTACCTAATGTTACTTTTATTAGGTTAATACTTGAGGATTAAAAATGAAATTAGAATATAAATATAGACTAATACTTCTATTAGGATTTATTTTCATAATAGGACCAATTGTTCTTCAAGCTAATATAGATATAGAAATGAGTAATAAGCAAACTGATTCTATAATCGATTCCTATGGTAATAGATTATTTACTACTTATTATCCTGGAAGTGATCAAGTAGATGGTTCTGGAGAATTTGGCATCATGCTTTTTCATGGAATGGGTAATGATCAGAATTCCTTAGACATCTATACTACTAAATTTAGAGGGGTACATATTTTTTGTACTGATTTTTCGGGACACGGAAGATCCTCTGGGGTAATCCCTTCTGGTAATAATAGTGATCTTGAGCTTGCTGATCAAGTGCTAAAAGCAAAAGCAAAATTCAAAGAACTTTCAGGTCTTAATGATTCTCAAATCTTCATGTTAGGGCATTCGCTGGGAGCTCGAGCTATTATGAAAGCTGTAACAATAGATTCATCGCTTGTAAGAGGTTGTATTTTATTAGGAGCAGCAATCGATGTTGATAATGTTTCGAATAGCTCTTGGGTGAATGACCTTAGCCCAACTTATCCAGATACCAATATCCTTATTATGAGTGGTGCATTAGAAGATGTTTGTCCACCTGAACAAGCGTTAAGTCTCTATCTTAAATTGTCCAATGATACATCTCTAACAGAAACACATGATCATGAAATACTTGAAACTCCTTTAGGAATAAGAAAGGAATTACGTATTTTCAAAGCACTTACACATACTCACGAAGCATCAAGTTTCAGATGTGCTGAATTTGCTAAAAGATGGGTATCTGAAGTTCTTACCAGTGAAGATCCCCTTGATCCTAAATTTAATTATTCCCGATTTGAGGATTATCGTGTTTATTATTCAATTATTGAATTAACTGGAATTATTTTACTTCTTATTTATGGTCAAAAATATATCAAATTTAAACAAGAAGAATCCATAACTCAAATCTCAGAAGTGCAAGAAGATACCAATCCTATGAAACTAACTAATTTTAGGAAATATTCTTTATATAAAATACTGATTTGGTTTGGGGGGTTTGGATTCGCTTTTATTATAGGATTACTGATTGTTGTATTACCAATAGGTATACCATACTTTACATTACTATTTGTTTGCCCAATAACTGGTTATGGAATAATGTCTATTATTCTTTATCGAGTGGGAAAAATGCCTGGCTTTGAAGGTAAATGGAAACCTCGAGTAACAAATTATTTCAAAACGATTAATTGGATAAATGTTATATTTGCTATTTGTTGTCTAGTTATAATTACTACTGTCTTAGCTTCTCTTATCAATAGTTTTCTATATCACGTTTTTCCATTAAATAAACGCCTTATCTGGTTAGTTGTTTTCACGATTTTTTCAACTTTAGGATTTTATGTTCTAAGATTAGAATCTGAAATAATAAAGGAAAAATATCCTGATAAAGTAAAATATACTATTTTTAACAATCTACTATTCTTATTTCCATTCATTATAGCAGTAATTGTAATCTTTGCTTTGGGATGGATAATTTATTTACCAGATGCTATTCATGATGTGCTTATTATTGGGTTAGTGATTTTAACAGGGAATTTACTACAACAAATCTGGAAAAAATCGTTGTTTACAGCAATAGCTCAAGCATTTCTACTATTCTTCCTCCTCCTTCCAAGAGGTCAATTTGCACTCTTTTTCTGAAAAGAAAAAAAATTAGTGATCTATTTACAAGATCGCTAATCCTTTATTTTTCGCTTTTTTCTCTACATATACAAGCAAAATTCTAGCAAGTACTAAATAGAAAACAAAACAACAAGCTAACAGGATAAACTCTAGTCGTATTGGTAAAAGCATGATGTATTTGTCGCCAAACATGAAATGTCGCATCAAATCAAAATTATATGTAAAGGGAAAAGCTAAAGTGATATATTTCATTACCGTTCCAAATCCTTCATTTATCGCCATGAACCCTTGAACAGGTAAAAATGCTCCAAAAAGGAATTGAATTAGTTGATGTGTCATTGAAATGAATATCCGTGCTTGTCTGGTGATCAATCCAAACATGCCAAAATAAATACCGACTGAAATATTTGTTACTATTGATAAAAAGGCTACCATTAATGTATAGCCTATTATTACAAAATTTGTTAATGCACCAACTAACCATAAAGTTAGGATGTATAATGGTATGAAAAAGATTGTATTGATAATTGCTCGAGAGATTGTTGTTGATACCATATAACCCATTCTTGAGGATGGTGTAACAAAAACAGCTTCTATAGTTCCAAAATGGATGTCTTCTTCAACTCTATTTAATGGAGCCCAAGTAGCAACACTAGAAAACATTTGTAGGATTGCCCCTGTTAACATAAAAACAAAAAGATCAGACTCCTCTAAGCCTATCAAAGTTAAAACTTCAGGACTGAAATAATAAGCACCACCAATAATAGCAAATCCTAATGTTAATGAAACCATTTCCAAAATCGTTCCAGTGAAAAAGGCACGATATCTAAAATAGGTTTTCAAATCACGCCAGACTCCTTTGAATATTACTCGACTAGTGTATTGTATACTCATTTCTTTTCCTCCTAAAGTATTGATAATCCTGTTTTCTTTGCTTTCTTCTCAACCCGTTTTAAAAGAAAATAAGCTAGAAGAATAAAAAACAGTGAAGATACTACTAATAGAATATATTCCAACCAAACTGGTAATAGAGTAATATAATTTGGACCAAACATATAGAATCTGAAAAGATCGTAGCAATATGTATAAGGAAATATTTGAGCGATATATTTCAACACTTGACCACCATATTTACTCATACCGATAAATGCTTGTACTGGAACAAAAGCACCACAAATAAATTGGAAAATATTATTCAAGAAAATGGCGATTGGATCAATTCTCCTAATTAATATTGCTAACATAGCAAAAAAAAGCCCAAAAGCTATCATACTGCATATCGTTAAGAAAACAATTAACAAAGTTGTACCTACAATATAAAAATTTGTTAAAGCACCATGTACCCCGAGTATAATTACATATGCTGGGATGAAAAATAAAAGATTTAAAATTGAATCTGATAGAGTTGGGGCTAATAAATAAGCAATTCTACTTGTGGGAGTAACAAAAACCGCTTCGAGTGTACCATAATGAATATCTTGAGTCACTCTACCCATTGGGGCCCAAGTAGCAGTATCACTAAAAGTACTTAATGCTATTCCTCCTGCAAAGAAAACAAACACTTGATTGTATAAAATACCTGTTTCTGATGTTGCTATGCTATTAAAATTTAAAATAACACCAAAAATATAAGCTGCTCCTAAACCGATCATCATATTAAGAAGCCAACCAATTAGTCTCATTTGATATCTTCTAATATTAACTAAATCTCGCCATATACCTTTACCAACGACTCGCATAGAATTTTGAAAAGTTATTTTAACATTTTGAATAGACATTACTAAGCCTCCAAATCAACTTTTTTATCACAGAATTTTAAAAAGACATCTTCAAGGGTAGCTGTTCGATAGGAAATGACTGGATTCAACTTATATTTTTCACACACTTCCATAACAGCTTGAAAGGCAAGAGAACTATCTTTAACAGGTAATCGTAAATATCCGTTCTCTTTCTTTACATCAAGAACTGATTCCAAAGTTGCTATTTCTTGAATGAATTCAGGGGTAGCTATATCGGTTGAACGCAATCTCAATTCAAGTAATTGGATATTTACTGAATCCATTAGATTTTGTGGAGTATCAACAGCAACAACTTTACCTTCAAAAATAATTGCTACTCTATCACACAATTCTTCAATTTCAGACATTATCTGAGAGGTAATAATAACAGTTTTTCCTTTATCTTTAGCATAATTTTTAACAAAATTCCTTATTTTCTTAGCTGCAATTGGATCTAATCCTTTACTAATTTCATCAGCAAAAACCAAATCGGGATTGTGTAGAAAGCCACGCATTACAACAATTGCTTGTTTTTGTCCACCAGAAAGTTTCATAACTTCCTTATCAAAGATTTCGTCATTTTCATAGGTCTTTTTAAAATCTTCAAGCCGTTCCAAAAAATCTTCCTTCTTGACATTGTAAAGTGTAGCGAAAAATTCTAGATTTTCTTTACCAGTTAATCGAGCATATGTTGATCGTTCAGAATCTTGACCAATATAGCCAATTCTTTTTCTTATTTCTCGTTCATTTTTATCCAAATCTAAACCTAAAACTTCGACATGACCTTCAGTTTTACCTAATAAAGTAGAACAAATTTTGATCAAAGTAGTTTTTCCTGCTCCATTCGGACCCAAAATGCCAAAGATTTCTCCTTCATTAACTTGCAAATCTAATCCAGTTAATGCGTTTGTTTCTTTCTTTCTACTTTTGTAGGTTTTTTTTACTCCTTCAACATTTAGAGCATACATTTTATTCACCATAATTTGCTAAATTAACAAAAATAGCACTTTAAATAAAAAGCAGATTCAAATTTTGAGGTCTCTTATGGTGTCCTCACTTTCAGAGGTCTCATTATG
>Ga0307378_10003785_pt1 | contig 21953 bp, 18 predicted proteins | sample UN1MG_FD_202238 | JGI IMG/M metagenome (GOLD analysis project Ga0307378, IMG submission 202238) | Soil microbial communities from Risofladan, Vaasa, Finland - UN-1 | ecosystem: Environmental > Terrestrial > Soil > Coastal area > Acid sulfate soil | place: Finland: Risofladan, Vaasa | collected...
GAGAGCCTATGATGAGTGGGATCCGGACTTCTTCGGCAATCTCTCGCTGGATCAAGGTTACTGGCTAACGGTAGACAGCCCATATACCATAACCTATCAGGCCTACCCGGGGTATGCCGGCTCAAGAGAGCAGTCACTTCCAAAGGCAGGGTGGAACATCATCGGCTGCCCATTCCCGACCGAGCATAAGTGGGCCGACATGAGGATTACGAATGGCACGACGACCGTCTCCCTCGAACAGGCGAGGGACAATGGATGGCTCAACTCTGTCGGCGTCTGGTGGGATTCCGAGTACCAATCCAGCCGGGATGTCGGTCTTACTGACGACTATTGCTTCACCGACTATCTGCAGCCATGGCATGGGCATTGGCTGAGGACATACGTGGACAATCTGACGCTGACTCAGCGTTAGCATGCATTGACCAGGGGAGGTTCACACGAACCTCCCCTTTTTTATGCGAGGTGCAAGATGAAGATTGGAGTTATCAGCGACACACATGGCATAGTGCCGGCCTGGCACAAGGCGATGGGCCTTTTCGCCAACGCCGACCTTATCATACATGCAGGAGACGTCCTGTACCACCCGCCACGCCTGGGTTTTACGCCCGGATATGACATACCGGCGATGGTCCAGCTCATCAATTCGAGTCCGATCCCGATCATCATCGCCCGAGGAAACTGCGATCCTGAGGTTTATGAGGAGCTGCTCGAGCTGCCGGTTCAGGCGCCCTATGCTTTCGTGCAGTTCGCCGATCTCCCAATCCTCGTCTATCACGGACACAACCCGGATCCCGACTACGTGCGGCGGCTTGCGTTGAGATACCGGCCGGGCGTCCTCATCACAGGGCATACGCATATCCCCGTGATAGAGAGAATCGAGAAGACCATCTATCTAAACCCCGGGAGCCCGGCTCATCCGAAGCTGGAGCGAGGGGGAGTAGTCATCCCAACCGTGGGGTTGATTGAAGGGGGCAGAGTGCGGGTGGTGGAGCTTGATACCGGCAAGGATATCCTCTCCATGCCGTTGGGGTAGGCTCAGTACTTCCTGACCATGGTGATGACCCAATCGCAAGAGAGACGGTCAACCTGGATATCATCCATCACGCTTTCTGCCGACTTCCAGTCCATGTTCGCATCGCCGAGCATGGCGCGGTGACATCTCAACGTGACGGAGAATTTGTCGGGCTTCGGAGCATACACCATGTGGACATGAGGTTTTTCGATGCCTGAAGCAACCCCTCTTACGACATTTACAAACAAGCTGCGGACAACTTCTTTCATGCTGTCTATGTCCGGCAAGGTCATACTCGTGCGAATGGCAGTCTCCTCAACATCTGAGACGATCTTCTCAGCCTGATCGAGAGTCGCCGGGTATTCCCTATCCATTCGACGAAACCGATAGAGCCCTGACAGGAACTTGTCCGTTTCCACGAAACTTCGGTTCAAACGCATGCTCTTGCTGCTGGCGATGAACGGATGAACGCTCTTGGCCTGAAGCACGTAGCCCCTGGGGAGGACGCTCGCCTGATACCCGCACAGCGCCGTTACGTTGGCATGCTGCTGAGCGTTGAACAAGGCTTCGTACTCCAGGAGCTTCAACCGGACCGCCCGGGAATCCAGGGCGAAACTGATATCTCCGAAGACTCGCATGCCGTTCCATTTGCTTTCGGCAACGGCGGCATTCTTGATGTAGTAGCCGGCGACATGCTTTGTGTCAAAACGTCCGCCCGGCAGATAAAGGTGTTCCGCATCGGGCATGAGGAGTTGATCGGAGGCAAGGCTCACTCCGACGCTCTTCAAGTGCTGTTTGATCCGCATTTGGTGGGGCTGGAGGACAGCGCATATGCACATCTGGCCGGAAGCGATCCCCGCCACCATGTACTTGGAGACACTCAGGATGTAAGAATCGTCAGGCCTGCTGTACGAAAGCATGCAATGACTACCGGAGTATATGACGCCTGGAAGAAACCCCAAGGGCGTGCTGACTTGATTCATGTACTCACCAGCTCTACGCAATGGAATGCAAGCTCACCAGATAATGCTGCGTTCAGGTGGCTGGTTACTTCTTTACTGCTCGACTCCTTCTACTTGGCCAACCTTCAGATCGAGATCAGCCCTTTGTTCTATTCTTTCTACTGACCCATCACGAATCCAGACTATGCGGTCTGAGATATCGAGCATCTTCAGATCATGGGTAGCCGATATGATAGTTACTCCCTGCTCCTTATTCAGGCGCTTGAGCAGGTGAATGATCTCCGTGCCGGTTTTCAGGTCAAGGTTGCCGGTGGGCTCGTCGGCAAGGATAATGGCGGGGTCATTGGCGAGCGCCCGAGCGCACGCAACTCTCTGCTGCTGGCCGCCTGAAAGCTCTGATGGCTTATGATGCAGCCTATCGCCGAGCCCGACGAGGTTCAGGAGCTTGATTCCCTTTTCGACACAGTCATCCGTGGGAGTCCCGGCGAAGATCATAGGGAGGGTGACATTCTCAAGCGCAGTCATGACGGGGATGAGGTTGAAGGTTTGGAAGATGTAACCGATAGTCCGACAGCGAAGATAGGCGAGCTCATGGGCGTCGAGCTGGGCCATATCCACATCGTTGATGAACACGGATCCGCCCGTAGGTTTGTCCAATCCCCCGATCATGTTAAAGAGGGTAGACTTCCCTGAGCCGGATGGGCCCATGATGGAGATATACTCGCCCCTGAATATGTCGAGATGTATCCCGCTCAGGGCTTGGAGGACGCTGTCGCCCATAGTGAACTCTTTGAAGAGGTCTTTCGTTCGGACTACGTATTCATTCGCTGGCATGATGTCACTCCGTTCGTAATGCGTAAGGAGTAATGCGTAACCGCCCCACCCCTTACGGATTACTCGTTACTCGTTACGTGTTAGATTTCCGTCCTCAACGCCATGGCAGGCGGCATTTTCGCGGCTTTGATGGCGGGAGGGATAGTGGCGACTATCGTCAGAACCATTCCGATGAGCATTGCAGTGCCCATGACTCGGAGGATATCCAGGAAGCGGATCGCCCCTACGACGGCCCACCCGTGGCTGGCCAACGCCAACAGGCTGATGCTTCCAAAGCCCACTATCGAGCCGACGAACGACGCGATCAGGCCCAGAAGCCCCGACTCGAGAAGGAACAGCTCCACAACGAACCGATCCAGAGCTCCCAGGCATTTCATCGTGCCGATTTCCTTGAAGCGCTCTGTCACCGACATGAGCATTGAGTTAGTAATCCCTACTGTGCAAACCAGCAGGGACATTATGACAAGCCAGAGCTGCCTGTTCTGAGCGGCCGCCTTAGCTGCCGCATCCATCGTTCCGGGAAGATTCGCCTGGATCAGCGACGTTGTGAGCACCGAGACCAGGAACGCAATTCCCAGGAATATGCCGCCCGCGGTGATCATCGAGCGCCAGAACCTGATCCTGATGCTGTTGATACTGATTTCCAAGGCCTTGCGAAGTGGAAGCTGAATCTGCCTCCCGACCCCTGTCGCACGCGGCGTAGTCATTTCTTGCGCTTGCCTCCCACCTGGAAACCGATTAGCCTTCTGTCACCGAGCATTTTCAGGTATGCGGCGACCGACGTCTCGCATTCACGGCGATTGAGCTTATACTTCCTGCACATCGTCGAGACGACCGCCTCCACTCCATTCTCACCGTCGCAGAGCTCCCAGATGTCCGAGCCCACTTCATCGAGGACGATCTCCTTGTAATCGGGCGCTCGGAACATCCGGCAAAGGAACCTGGCGACGAGATCCTTCCTTCGAGGGATTCTGAGGCGGACGTCGCCATCCTCTCCCCTCGCCCACTCGAGCAAAGGATTCCGAGTCGGTTTGGAGCGCAGGGCCTGATCCCGGCTCAGCACGGGCTTCTTCCTAAGGAAAGGAAGGTATTGTGAAACTGTATTGTAAACTGCACTCATGCTAATGGCACTCTATTCTTTCCAGCACCTGATCCAGTATGTCCTCGCCTTTTGAGTGCATTGACTGGATCGAGTAGACCTTATTCGATTCTTCGCAGACCCAGACATACCCGTCGAGGCAAGCTGCCGGCTTTCTGAGCGTCAGCAACTCGCTTGCAGACTTGAGCATCGGCTGGATGCCTGATCGTCGTCCACTGACCTGAAGCCCCCGCTCGCCATCGAAGTCTACCTCCTCGATGGAACTGCGGTACTGGCCCATGTCATGGCCGGCCCGCTGATTAAACCATTCTCGCAGGGCCTGATTCTTCAAGACCACATTCGCCAGGCCCCATCGCTCGATGATCAGCCGATTGCTCCCCTTGCGAAAAGCAAGCTGGATGTAACCCGCCATTAATTGCTGCTTCTCCAGCGAGTATCCCGGCGGCGACTCGGCAACCAAATCATACATCGCCCAGGTTCGCCAGCCGTCTTCCGTATGATCCTCGATCGTCGGGAGAACGACCGACGCCAAGCCGGACACATCATCCGATGGCCCGCCGCTCAACTGGGCGATCACTACTCGATTGCTCTCGGCGCAATGCCAGAGCCTGCCCTGAGCCTTCCTGTCCGAACGCCAGGTGAAAGTCAGCATCCCGGCGTCTTTTGATTTTATCTTATGCTCGAAGTCGGCTCGCCTCTTGCGTGCTCTTCGGCGCAGATCGTTCAGATACTCATCGAGCTTTCGATGAAGGTCTACCTGTTTGCCGACTTTCTGCCACTTCACTTCGAGCATCAGGCCGGCGGCATTGTCGGCTCGGAAGTATCCGCTGTTCTCGCTCCCATTCACGGCGGAGAGACTCCAGTCCGCTGGGACCTGGGCGACTACCCCCTGCCAGCCGACCCACGTGTGCTTGCCTTTATAGCTCATGCACCTATTTTATGGCCTTCACAGGCCGAATGTCAAAGACTAACGAGTAATCCGTAATGCGTAAGGGAAAAGTCCGGTTTTCTTACGCATTACTCCTTACTCATTTACGCATTAGTACGGTAAGTACGACACCGACTTCGAGATCAACGCCAGTGCGATCGAGCTCATGCCCATGAGACCCATGCCGCACGAGAATCCGGCTAGAAGAACGGGCGCATACATCCGCCATTTCTCGACACCGAACCGCTTTGCGAAATAATGCCTCCCCAGCATCGCCCCTACGAACTGCGGAATGGTGAAGTGAGGCAGCGCTCCTATCCCGCCGGCGAGACCGTAGAAATACAGGACCGGGACCTTGAACACAGCGAGCACGCCATATCCAGCCATTGCTGCGATTCCGCCCCAGACCATGACCGGCGGCTTCAGCGCCTTCAAAAGGAAGCTGTCACCACCCTGAGCGTTGGAGGAAATCCAGATGCTCTGCATAGTAGCATGCAGCGGCCAGAACTTCTGAGCGAACGGGAACTGAGGCGATGGGATCGGGCTTGTGTGCCAAAAGAATGCCCAGAACAGGAAGCTCGATACAAGCATGACTGGAAGCATGAATGCCTCGGCCTTTAGTACGCTGGTGAACTTCGTGCCCGTAAGCTCAACCTCGCGGAATCTCTGCGCGGCCCAACCCATGTCATATAGCGGGATCGGCGCAAACCAGATGTCTACGCCCTTATAGCCGCTTTTCAGGAACGTGGCCTCCCGGATGAACGGGAATCCGACGCCCGTGCCGGTGAGACCGAACATTCGGGCGGAGACGTAGGACATGATCGGCGAATAAAATACTCCGAAGAAAATGAGGATCGGCAGCGGGAACAGGGGAACCAGTTTGTGGGAAACGACTATGTACCCCACAGTTGCCAGTGCCCAGCCGCCTACCGCCAGGGCAATCGGGAAATCGCCGCGACCCGTCGGAATGGTGTATGCGCTCGCCCGCCGCTGCCTTACTGCGCTCGCGGATTTTATGCTCATGGCGATGACTGTGTAGAGCCCGATCAGCGCGACTGTTACGCCGACGCCTATTCCAACGCTCATCCAGAAATCCAGGTTCACGGAAAGCTGGGTATCAATCGTGCCCATGCCGGGCCGCCACGTCGGCAGGAGGCTATGCTTCTGGAGGATCGGATTGGTGACTATCTGGCAGAGGATCGAGCTTACTACAGCGCCCACAACGATCTGGAACGGAAGCACAAAGCCGATCAGCACGCCACCCAGGTCGCCGGACATTCCGGTCAGCGCCGCGGGCAGGATGGTTTCGGTATTACGGGTGAAATCAACGAATGGAATAGGTATAAGCATCAACGGCTTGCTGAGGACAACGCCGGTGAATATGGGCACGGCGAGGTAGAAGAAACCGAATACTAATCCCACCATAGTGCCGATGGAGAACACCTGCCAGCGCCAGGACTCCTCCTTCGAGGAGGCCTCAGCAAGCGCCGTTGCACCGGAAGCCGCCACGGGCGCCATCGGGAACGGCAGCCGCTCGACGTCCGAAGTCGTCCTGAACAGGAGATAGCCCAGGCCAAGCCAGTTCAGCCTTCCAAGGACTTCGCCGATGAGGAGCAGCCCGATCGGCGCCGCCCAGGCCGCGTCGAAGAAAGTCCGTTGGACGAGCGCCTTCGAGCCTGCCGCCGGGACGACCCAACGCGGGATCTCATGAGCGATGGCCGCCGCCTGAGGACTTTGGACGAAATACTGGTTCCAGATCATCCCGCCGAACGACCCGCCGGAGATTCCGCGGTCGGCCATGGTCATGTGGACCAATGCGCCGGCAACGTAGAACAAGATGTAGATCTCTTGGCGCTTGAGCGGGATGAATGAGCGGCGGGCAATCTCGGCGAAAAGGACGATCGTCACCCACTGAGCGGCTGCACCCAGTCCCTGGCCCGCAACCAGTCCCAGGTACAGAGCGCCGGGCAGCATGATGACGGCGATGAAGAAGCCGCCGATGACGGTCTTGATCGTGAACCCTTCTTCGAACTTTACGGGTTCGCCGGCATCAGTCGAGGCTTGCGCTGCCTGCTCTCTCGCTTGCTCGATTGTGCTGTCTTCGGGTGCCATCCCCTAATCCTTATCCTTATGCAATCGTTGTCTCGACCGCTGATGCAGTCGGAGCGGACTCTTCGCCCATCAGGTACCGGTCTCGTTCTTCGGCCCTCAGGGTCCGCCAGATCAGGAACTGCTTTCTGAGAGTATTGAGGAATCTGCGATTCACACGCTTCCAGTTGGATATGTCACCGCTCTCGCGGTTGATGGTCAATCTGATTTCGTACACGTCTTCCATGGAAGTGGGTATCGTCTCGAGGACTACGTCCTGGCTAACCCCGAGGTCGAATGGCGCGAGCCAAGCTCGGCACTTGACGCTATGCCCGCCGCCATATTCGCACTGGATGAGGCCGGAAGATACGTCCTGAGTGACAAAGTCGCCGACCGAATACTCCTCATACGCCTGGAGCCATTCCGAGATGAAGCTGCTGACTCCCGCGGCCTGCTCTCCCGTGACTGCGAACGGCAGCAGTATCTTCCACACGTCGCCCACTGGATCGGCAACCTTCCAGCTTCGCTCGATGGCGGGAGTTGCGACTTCAGACGCTTTTCGGGCAGGGTAGATGGTGGAAAGAAGCACGACCCCGATCACGATAAAGGTCGAAAGAACGGCGGAAATCGAGCTGAAGTTCAGGTACAATCCCGGCAGAAGGTCGAACGTGTACAGAATCTTCGACGCTCCCTGGCCGATCAGATAGCCTGCCACAGCGCCAAGGATGGCGTAGACCATTGCCTCGGCCATGAACAGCATGGCAATGTGGTTCGGCGCAAGGCCCAATGAGCTGAAGATCCCGATTTCCTTCACGCGCTCATAGACCGAGCCCAGCATGGTGTTCAATACGATCAGTGCCGCGATCAATATCGGGATGAATACGGCGCTGAAGCCCTTGCCCGACGCGGTGGCGATGGAGCTGAAACGGTAGGTCTTTTGACCAAGTCCGGCATATAGATTCAATCCCAGGCGAGGCATGAGGTCTTCCAGGACGTGCTGGACTTCCTTGGGCGTGATGAAGTCAATAGCGATGGAGCGGATCTCGCCGCCAAGGTTCATCAGGGTGTGGTAAGGCACATAGAAACAGGTATCCGGCTCGAGGTGAACGTACTCCCTGAAGCCCGCCTCGCCCATGGACTTGCCCTGAGCGGTTAGCTTCTGCATGAGGATGAAGTCAACCGGCGTCAGGGGCTCGCGGTCTAGATCTGTAATCTTCTTGAACTTCGCATTGTCCACTATGCCGATGACCGTATACTCGACGCCGCTGAAGACGATCTTCGCCTTGCCGACATCCACGGGGGTGATCTCCAGCGCGGTGGCGATTGCGCCAGGAATCACGGCGGCATAGATATCCCCATCTCGAATCCAGCGGCCGGCAGTTAAGGCCCGATCAATATGAGTGACCGCTTTCTCTTGCTCCGTGAGGCCGACGACGCCCTTAGCGTCGTAAGTCTTATCATTACGCTTCAGGGTGAGGAACGACTGCTCCCCGAGGATCGCGCCGAAGAACCATGCCCTGGGAGCGACGGCCCTCGTTCGGCCGAACTCGTCCTTCAGCAGTTGATATGCCGGCTCCTGCAAAGTCTCCCACATGGCGGTTCGGAGCATGAGACCATTATATGCCGGTTTGCCGGGAGCGGGGACCTTGTTGAACCGCATAGTATTCACAATCGAGGTAAAGGCGAGGACAGTGAAAGTCAGGAGGACAAGGGTGATACATGTGAGAATCGTTCGGGCCTTGCGCCGCCTCATGTTCGAGATGCCGAGCGAGAAGGCCGCTGCGGCGATGCTCATTCGGCCGATGTCAACTTTGTGGACGCCGCTGATCTGGCGGTTCAGGGCCTTCAACTGCTCCTCGAACTTGTTGCCCACCATCACCGTCACGATGACGCTCAGCGCCAGCATGATGAAGGCGATGAACACGATGATAGGGTTCATGGTGATTTCGAACGCCGGGTGGAAGAAGTAGAAGGCAAGGAAGACAACCAGGAATATGGCGAACGCCATGGCAAGCTGGCGCTTCAGGTCGGGATAGCCGAAGAAAAGCCTCTCGCAGAAATAGGCGAACGGCAGCATGAGGGCAAGGTAGAAAAGGACGCCGTTCACGACATCTTTCGCGGTCTTCTGGACATCCGGATAGGCGCGACATTCATAGCCCCAGGCAGCACGGGCATAGGAGTCCAGGGCTGAATAGCGCTTCTCTGCCATTGCCTTTTCGGCCAGGTCAATCTGGCCCTTGGCCACTCTGTGCAGCTTATCAATGCCCTCGTTGATGATTCGGTACTTGGCAAGCCGATTGATCCTGAAGTCGTCGAGGGTCCACATGTCTTTCGCGACTTTAAGGGAAGTATTGGTGATAGAAGTGCCATTGCCTACCAGATAGCCAATTCCCTCGGGATGCTCCTTCGATGCGTTGATGAGGACGAGGCGGGTCGCAGCCGGGCCGGCAGCCATGGTGATCTTCAAGCGAGTATTCGGCATCGTGAAGATGACCGCGCAGTCTTCCACATGGGAAACCTGCCACTCCGGGATAGCCAGCGAATACCCGAACATTCGCGGCCGGGCGTTTGTGTCGCCCTCGTAGATCTCAATGAAAGGCAAGGTATGGAGCGCTTGTGGATCAATGAGGTCGAAGATCGAGGTCGCACGGCACCTAAAGACTACGAGTGGGATGTCCTTTATGCCCGAACTCATCAAGATGTCGGTCGGGTAGAAGTCCGCGCCGAAGATTCCCATGTCGGGCGAGTAGACTATCTCCCCGGTATCGGGATCAAGCCGGTACGCCGCCATGACGGTCTTGCGGCCTGCACCCCCATGAGCGGTGAGTGGAGCGAGCCCCGGGAAGCAGAACTTCCCGTCCTTGCCCACCATCTGGATGATGCTGCCTCGGACGCCCATCAGGGACTTATTGAAGATATTGACCGCATTGATGTTGTACCCTCGCCAGACGACGAGGCTGTTCGGGACGGGGTCATTCGGGATGAAGCCCTTCTTGAGATTGAGGATGAGCACCTGACCCGTGAGCCTTGCGAACCCTCCCTGGAGAGTCATCCGCGAGAAGTTCGAGGCCTCGGTGATCGGGAACTTGGAAACATTGACAGACTCGGGGCTGTTCGTGTCGTTCGTGATGTGCTGAAGCAGGCAAGCGAGAAGCCGGGTCTGGAAGGCAAGGTTCGCCACATTGACCTTCTCCGGAGTGTCGAACGGCGTATCCACGAGCGCCCGGGAGTCATCCGTGCTGACGAACGAGATCCCTCTCGCGCCCGCGAGGGTGACTGCCTCCGCATCCAGGGCGATCTTGCCTGGGATGAAGTTACGCCAGTTCTTGCCGGCGATGGGATTCACGCCGTCCGCGAATGTCTTCCCCGGGTCGAATCCCAGGACTGCGCCGACTTTCTCGGAGTTCTCGCGGCAGACTCGGGCGATATCGGAAAACTTGTTTTGAATATCCTCTCGGATGTCATAGAAATAGCCTTTATAGAAAACGCCTACGCCCTTGGTCTGGCTGCTGAGGTCCAATCCGCAGAAGAGGTAAATCTGGGGCGGCTTCTTCACGTAGTAGTGCGAGCCGCCGGGGATGACTCTGGAGAACCAGGCTTTCATTCGCTTGCCTACGCCCGGGTGCTGGAGCTCCGGCAGATGTTTCTCCAAGTACTCCCTTATTCCCGCCAGACTCTGGTAATGGCCGCTGGTCGCGATGAACCAGACCGTCCTACCCGGCGGATGCTTCTTGTAGATGCGCGCCAGCTCCAGCATGCCGGCGATTCCACAGGCGCTCTCCGCACCGGGAGCGATGGAAGGAACGACCGAAGTGGAGTCGTAGTAGGATTCAATGACGATTATCTGATCCCTGAGCTTGGGGTCTGAACCCGGTATGATGCCGGTGATGTTTCGAGCCAGCTTGCGCTGCCAGGTCATGCGGCACTTCACGCGAACCGACGGCGCTGCATGGACCGCGCAGAGCGCCTGAAGGGAAGCGGCATCGGCCTTTGAGATCCAGAACCTTGGGATGGAGATAGGGATGGAGATGAACTTCGCCTCGGCCTCGCCTCGCATGGTCATCTCTGGCTCGATGAAGAGGACCGCCTTCGCTCCGAGTCGAGGGGCATTCAGCCATTGTGAGCCGGTGTTGAACTCCATCAGGACGATGCTGCCCTGGACGTCATACCCGTCGAACTCCGTCAGGTTGCCCGAGCCGCCGTAGATGAGCGGACCTTCGATTCCGCCTTTGGGAAGCTGAGAGGTCCTGACGAGGTTCGGCCACATCGGGTATAGCCGAAAGGTCTTGCCGCCGACTTCCAGGGAAGCACCTTCGTCAACGGGGACCGTCACGTAGAAGGGCTCGGTCTTGATCTGCTCCAGGCCTATCTTCTTGAACTCATCACGAATGTAGTCCCCGGCGGCGTCACAGCCGGGATAGCCGGCAATCCGCGACTCCTGAGAAGACAGAGAAACGATGGTCTTCTCCAGGTTCGCGGGCTGCACCTCGGCCGCCAGCATCTCATAGATACCGGCGAGTTTGGGATCGATCTTCTGCTTTGGGGCGGCATAACCTGGAACTGAAATAAACAAACAAACGAGGGGGACAAATACGCCCACCCGCAGGTTGAACATTGTGTTTACCTTCCTGGCAATGAGGTTACAGCTCAGCCTTAGCACGCGAACGATTATAGCATACGGCAAACCGGAAATCAATACTAGGCCAAGCCCCAGATTGGAGTAATGGAGTGATGGAGTGGTGGAGTAACGAATATCCAGTACTCCAAGACTCCCCTACTCCATTACTCCGTCCGGCGTATGCCGGACAGCATGACGACTGCCGGCTGATCCGGGAGCTGCTCGCAGACCCGGATGACATCCTTCCGAGTGACCGCCTTGATCTTGCTCGCATACTGGAAATCGTATTGATACCCTAGCCCGACCGCCTCATGCCAACCGAGGTTGAACGCCCGGTCGCGAGCCCTCTCGTGCTTCAGGGCATGGCTGCCGATGAGATATCTCTTCGCCCGCTCCAGATCATCATCCGTAAACGAACCTGACTTGATTGCCGCCACCTGCTTCACCATGGCATCCTTCACAGCCGTGAGAGCCTCGGGAGTTGCTCTAGCCGAGTCCATCCCCAGGTACAGGGCAAGGTGGCTTCCCTTCTCCAGCGGCGGATAGAGACTCCCGACCTGATACCCCAGCCCCCGTTCTTCGCGAAGCGTCCGAAACAGGAGCGAGCTCTTATTCCCGCCAAGAAGTACGTTCGCAATGCACATCGCCTCATAATCGGGACTATCCAGACCGGGCGCGGGATAGCCAAGGAGAACATAGGTCGCGGGGCCCGGCTTTTCAATCGTCAGTTCGCCCGTGCCTGTCGGGGATATTTCGGCGCCCGAGGCGGTTCGTCCGCGAGGTATGTTGGAAAAACAGATCTCCGCCTTCCGAATGACCTTCATAGCGTCCACATCGCCGACGATGGAGATGACCATCCTGTCGGCCGTGACATTCTTTTCATAAAAGGCCTTTATCTGCTGGCGGCTGATGGTTCTGAGCTTGTCGGGATCGCCAAGAAAAGCCCGATCGTAGTCGCTGTTTCGCTGAACCAGCTTGCGCAGGGCGGTGTAGGCCGTGTTGAACGGATCGGCTTCCATCCGGCTGATCTCCTTCAAGACTGCCGACCTGGAGTACTCGACCGCCTCCCCGTCGAGCTTCGAGTTCTGGATCGAGTCGGAGAGCAGGGCGATTGTCTCCTCGCACATTGCGGGGACTGTGACGGCATAGACCTCCAGGTAGTTCCACTGCCACTGGGCGTGGAAGTTGCCGCCGACCTCCGAGATCAGCCTGGCCAGTTTGGTCGCCGAGCGAGTCTCCGTCCCTGCGAGGATGGAGCCTGCGAGCAATTGACCGATCCCGGTGTTGGCTGAATCCTCATCGGCCGCCCCTAATCGGATGAAAATTTCGATGGCTGCCACCTTCGCCTCGGGCTGGGATCGGACGAGAATTGTGACTCCATTGCTCAGGATGCTCTTTGTCACCCCACCGGTCTCATAGGCGGCTTGAAGAGGCATGGCAAGGAGCAGGGCCAACAATATGATAGGGTTGCGTGCCCTCATTTCGGCGGCTCCATGATGATCAGGCAGTAGTTATCCGGGCCGAAGTATTTCCTCGCGGTCGAGATGATGTCCGCCTCGGTCAGACTCCGCACCGTCGACCCGTAGTTCAGGGCCATCTCATACGAGCCGATGGACTCATAAAGACCGAGCGCCCTTGCCTGGCCCGAGAAAGTCTCCTGGTCGAAGAGATCGGCCCCCTCGACCAATCGCTTTGCATGCTCCAGCTCGCCATCGGGAATTGGGCCTTGCCCAAGCTGCCGGAATGCATCCCGCAAGACCAATCTGGTCTCCTCGACATCATCCGGCTCGACCGAGACTATCGCGGTTATGGGTGACTGGTCTCTCTGGGTGATGAAATCGGTGCTCACGGAGTCGAAATGGACTCCTCTGGCGGTCAATGCTGCCGGCAGCCGCCCGCGATACGTATCGCCAAGCAGCATCATGATCACATCAACGGCGCATGCCTCCTTTGCCTGCGAGGCCGGCGGGCCGAGATAGCCCGGCATGACGTAGGCCTGCTTCGTCGGCGATGGGAGCTTCTTCACCCGGGGCGACGTGATCGGCGGCTCGGAGGGTATGACCGGCGAATCCTTAGCCGCGCCTTGGTAGCCGGAAAAGGCGCGCTCGACTTGAGAGACCGCATCCGTTTTCGAGACATCGCCCGCAATGACGATACACGTGTTCTTCGGCGAATAGTGTTCGCTATAGTAGGCCACGAGATCCTCGCGAGTGAGCTTCATGAGGGACTCCCTCAATCCCATCGCGGGCAGGTGATATGGATGGCTTGCGAAAGCCGTGTCGCAGAATGATCGGAAGGCAAGATGAATCGGATCGCTGTCCGAGCGTGCAATCTCGTCCGAAATGACCTGCCGCTCCTTTTCGAGGTCCTCTGCCCGGAATTGGGGGTTCGTGAGGGCGTCGGAAAGGACATCGAGGGCGGAGGGGAGGTACTCGCTGGCGACCGTCGTGTAGAAGTGAACCCAGTCCTTCGATGTGCCGCCGTTCAACTCCGCGCCGAGACCCTCGATCTGGCGATCGAGCTCGCCCGGGCCGTACTTGCGGGTGGCCTTGAAGATCATGTGCTCGGTGAGGTGGGAGATGCCGTTATTGGCGGCAGTCTCGTTGATACTCCCGGCCTTCACCCATATATCCACCGCCACCAGATTCGTCTCATGGCCCTCACGGACGATCACCTTCAGGCCGCTGGGCAGAGTGGTAACCGAAACGTCTGCGAGGATCGGGGCGGATAATAATATAAGGAAAGCGGCTATCGCCGGCATGAATCTCAACTAAGCGGTTCTCCACGCACAGATATGCTTATAATTGAACGCCAATGAGGCAAATACCTCCTGTCAAATAATACGCAGGCAAGACGGGAGCTATTGCATAATCCGGGAATTTCTGCTACAATTCGTTTCGGATTTCGAATTTCGAGTTTTGGCTTCCTTCGGGGTGTAGCTCAGTTTGGTAGAGTGCTCGGTTCGGGACCGAGAGGTCGCCGGTTCAAGTCCGGCCACCCCGACCATTTGTATTTAGGCTGACGTTTTGGTTCGATCGCGTATCAGCCGAATAATATTTTTCGTTTCCCTTCTCCTGCTCCCCTCACTTCTATTCGCCGATGAGCCCGCCATTCGCGTGGGACTGACCGGCATTGGGAAGCCGACCGAGGTCACAATCAAGTGCGATCAGGCGTTCAAGATCGGCGACACAGAACTAACATCCGTGACCCTGTCCCTGGTTGATGGCGAGATCAGCGCAGATACGGGACCCATAGGACTCATAGGGCCCATACGACTCATCCCCTTGAAAGACGACGCCATCTTCGAAATAGTTTCTCCCAAGGTCAGATGCGCCAAGTATCGGGGGACATTGGAGATCAGCGGCGGGAAGTCACTCAGCATCATCAACGAGCTGCCGCTCGAGGACTACGTGCGGGGCGTTCTTCCCATCGAGGTGCCGGCGTCCTTCCAGCCGGAGGCACAGAAGGCGTTGGCGATCGCCATTCGCACCTATGCGCTCAAGAGCCTCGACCGCCATAAGTCGAGCGGCTTCAATATGTGCGACAGTACCCACTGCCAGGGATTCGCGGGCGCATCGAGGGATGCGGAGTGGGTGGACAGGATTGTGGATGGTACGGGAGGGCAGATTCTGGAGTATAAGGGCCAGCCGATTTATGCGCTATATTCGAGCGACTGCGGCGGTGTAACGCAGAACAACGAGGATGCAGGATATGGACCGGCGTTTCCATACTTGCGATCGGTCGTGGACCGGCCGAACGTTCAACTTCCAACTTCCAACTCTCAACTTCCAACGTCGGAGGAACCGGACTACTGCGCCGGCTGTCCTTACCACATGTGGACCAAGACGTTTACTGCGGAGGAGCTTGACAAGGCATTCTCCAAGAATATCGGCAAGTTCCAGTCAATGGAGTTTTCGGAGTTCGACTGCTCGGGGCGCGTGAAGACGGTCGTCATCAAGGGCGAGAATGGCGAGTACAAGCTGACCGGCGGGAAGTTCAGGGAGCTTTTCGGCGAGAGCGTGATCAAGAGTGCGCTGATGACGCTGACGGTCAATGACGAGGGCGAGTACGTCATCGAGGGCAAGGGCTTCGGGCACGGAGTCGGCCTCTGCGCATTCGGGGCGAACGGCATGGCGAAGGCAGGGAAGACCTGCGAGGAGATTTTGAAGCACTACTACGCAGGGGCGGAGATCAAGGCTATATCGGATAAGGAAGCATCCCGGGACTAGCGATAGTCGGAGAAGCAGATGGACGATACTAGCCAACTTGAGAAAGAGATCGCCGAGCTTAGAGCGACCCTTGCGGCAGACCCTGATGATGCAGGGGCGATGAATACTCTGGGGATCGCCCTGGAGGAAGCCGGACGTCTGCAGGAGGCGCTCGATGCATATCGCAACGCCATACAAGTCAACCCCGAATATGCAGCTCCGCACTATAACATCGGGCTACTCCTAATGGATGATCACCCTAGCGAGGCAGAAGCAGAATTCCGAGAGGCGGTTCGGCTTGATCCCGAATACTCGGATCATTGGTGGGGTCTGGGTCGAACTCTCGATGATCTCGGAAGATATGAGGAGTCTGAAGCTGCCGCCCGGGAAGGTCTTCGTCTTGCTCCGGATGATGCAGGCCTCCATGGCATCCTGGCCGGCGCTCTTTACTATTCTGATCGCTTTGAGGAGGCGGAGGTTGAGGCCCGGCAGGCAGTCCGAATTGAACCCGAGGAAGCGACTTTCCACAGCGGCCTCGGACTGATCCTTTCCTACCTTGGCAATGATAGAGCTGAAGAAGCACTCGCCGAGTACCGGATCGCCCTAAGTCTCGACCCGGATGACGCTGACGCGTATTGCGACATGGGATATATCCTCGTGGAACTCGGCAAGAATGAAGAAGCCATCTCTGCTTTCAGGCAATGCATTGCCCTTGGCATAAACGATGAAGCATCTGTTTGGAATAGCCTGGGCATTGCACTCAACCGCCATGGTGAACCTGAAGAGGCAGAAGCAGCTTACAAGCGTGCGATCAGTATAGACCCAAGCTACGCGTATGCTCATTACAATATGGGGCTTCTCTATGCAAGAGCCGGAAAACCTGGCGAAGCAGCCGCCTCATTTCACGAGTCGGCGCGTCTGGCTCCGGACGACCCTGACATGCACTACGACGTAGCTTACGAGTTGGCAGAACTGGGCAGATACGAAGAAGCTGAAGCCGAGTATCGCGAGGCAATTCGTATAAGACCGGACGATCCTGATTTTCACAACGATTTGGGAAACGCCCTGTCCGAAATGGGATGGTATGAAGAAGCGCTTGTAGAGTATCGGGAGGCCATGCGCCTGAACCCCGAGGAACCTGGCTTCGATAACAACATAGGGATCGCCCTGACTGATCTCAACCGATATGACCAAGCCATCGGGGCATTTCACACTTCCATATGCAAAGACCCGAGATACGCTAGAGCTCACCGGAATCTGGCGAACGTGTTTCACGAGATCAATCATCCACAAGAGGCTGAAAACGAATGCCGTGAGGCGATTCGACTAGAGCCTGAGTATGCGTCAGCGTATGATCTGCTGGGCGAAGTGCTCCTAACACAAGGACGACATCAGGAATCGGTGGAGGCGAGTCGAAAGGCAGTTCAGTTGAGCCCTGAGGACAGTGACTTTCACGAGAACCTGGCCATCGCGCTGGAGGAGTTGGGCAGATACGAAGAGGCGGAGGCCGAGTATCGCGAGGCAATCCGCATCAGCCCGGATGATGCCGATCTTCGTTACGATTTGGGGAATGCCTTATCCAAAATGGGACGAAAGGAGCAGGCGCTGACAGAGTATGAGGAGGCTGTTCGGCTGGATCCAGAACAGCCCAGATTCTACGTCAGCATCGGCAACAGATTGGGTGAACTCAGTCGGCATAATGAATCCATCGAAGCGTTTCGTACCGCCTTGCGTAAAGATCCTGAATATGCCTTGGCTCACCGTGATCTAGCGAATGCATTCCTCTATGTCAACAATCTTGAAGAAGCTGAAAGGGAGTGCCGAGAGGCGATTCGACTAGAGCCTGAGTATGCGTCAGCGTATGATGTGCTCGGCGAAGCGCTCCTGACTCAAGGACGACACGAGGAAGCAGTGCAGGCGCAGCGGGAGGCAGTCAGGCTGGAACCGGAGGATGGTGACTTTCGTGAGAACCTGGCGATCGCGCTGGAGGCTCTAGGCCAACTTGACGAAGCGAATGAAGAGCGACGAGAGGCTGAGCGGCTGAAGCAGTTGGAGGCGAAGACCAGCTAGAGCGCGCGCCTGATGATCTCGCGGGCGGCGATGACGCCGGAGGCGGATGCCTGGATCAATCCCCTGGTGACCCCTGCCCCGTCGCCGATGGTGAAGAGGTTGGCGATGTCGGTCTCCAGCGATGGAGTGAGCCTCAGCCGAGATGAGTAGAACTTGACCTCCACGCCATAGAGAAGCGTGTGCCTGGAAGCGACTCCCGGCGCGAGCTTGTCCATCGCCTCGAGCATTTCCAGTATTCCGGTGAGATGCCGATATGGCAGCACAAAGCTGAGGTCGCCGGGCGTGGCGGTCCTGAGCGTCGGCTCGACCAAGCCATGCTCGATCCGCGACCACGTTGAGCGCCGGCCCTCCATGAGGTCGCCCAGCCGCTGGACGATCACGCTCCCGCTGAGAAGGTTTGAGAGCGAGGCGATGTACCGGCCATAGGTGATCGGCTCACGGAACGGCTCGGTGAAATTGGTCGAGACGAGGAGCGCGAAGTTGGTGTTCTTGGTCTTCTTCGCCGCGTAGCTATGTCCATTGACCGTTGTGACGCTCTCGTTGTACTCCATCACCACCTCGCCATACGGGCACACGCAGAACGAGCGAACCTTGTCATCGAATGAGGGCGAGTAGAAGATTAACTTTGGTTCATAGATGATGTCGGTAAGGCTCTCCAGCACCGGCGCAGGAAGCTCCACTCGGACGCCCACATCAACCGGGTTGTTGATTGATTCAAGGTCAAGTCGCCGAGCCTCCTCGGTGAGCCAGTCTGAACCTTCCCGACCCGGCGCGATGATGACGTAGTTGCCCTCGATGGTCTCGCCGCCGCTGGTTTCGACGCCGGTCACCCGCCCCTCTCGCGTGAGAATCCGGCTAACGGCGGTCTCCATCCGAATATCCACCTTCTTCTCGATCATCTCGTGGAGCTTGCGGAGGAGGGCCGGCCACTCATCAGTGCCGACGTGCCGGATCGCCGAGGGGATGAGCTTCAGGTCGGCGAGGATGGCCTGCCGGGCGATGCGGTCTATCTCGTCCTGATCCGTGCCGTAGACCTTGCTGGGAGCGCCAATGTCAACGTAAATCCCGTCAACGTACTTGATGAGGCGGTCAACTTCCTCATCGGGGAGGTAGGACGTGAGCTGGCCGCCGACTTCGGTCGAGAGGGTGAGCTTGCCGTCGGAGAATGCGCCCGCGCCGCCCCAGCCAGTCAGGAGCGAGCGAGGGACCTCCTGGATGCGCTTCTCGATATCACTGCCCTTGTCCAGGACGAGCGCCCTCAGACCGTCATTCTTCGCAAGCTCCAGGGCCGCGAATATCCCGGCCGGGCCCGCGCCGACGATTATGACGTCGTATTTCTTACCCATTCTCCGCCTTCTGACGGATGGCGTTCAGCATATTTTCCACATTCTGCTTCATGAGCTTTGCGACCAGGGACTTGATGATAGGGCCGATCAGCGGTATGTTGTACTCGAAATCAATCACCGAGGTATATTTTGTGCCGCCGCCCTCGGGCTCAAACTTCCACGTGCCGGAGTAGCTCTTGAAGTCGCCCCGCACGAGGCTGAAGTTGCAGGTCTTCTCTTGCTCATCCCAAAGATCCTCCTCCACCCACTTGATGGTGATTCGGAAATCCTTGATGTAGCCAACGAACTCACTGACTACGCGATCGCCGCTTCGTTCGAGGATGGTGACTTTCTTGAGGTCGGGCATAAACTGGGGGAAGGCTTCGATGTCTTTCGCGAGGGCGAAGACTTTTTCGACGGGGGCATTGATGAAAACCGAACTCTCGACTGTGGGCACAAATACCTCCTCTATTGTATAAGGAAACCAGGAAGGCAGGAAGACTACATTTTTCTTAGCAGACCGACGACTTTGCCGATGATGTTCACCTCGTCCACGATGATCGGCTCCATGGCCGAGTTTGCCGGCTGCAGGCGGACCTTGCCGTGCTCCTGATAGAAACGCTTCACTGTGGCCTCATTGTCCATGAGAGCAACCACCGTATCGCCGTTCTCGGCATTTGCCTGCCGGCGGACGATGACCAGGTCGCCGTCATGGATGCCGTCCTCGATCATGCTTTCGCCCCGAACTCGGAGCATGAAGCCGTCACTGCCGCCAAGGAAATCGTGCGGTAGAGGAAACGTCTCTTCGTAGTCTTCGACGGCGAGGGTGGGCTTACCTGCCGCCACTCGGCCGACGACCGGGAGATAGACCACTCGCTGGACGTTTGTCCTCTTAGCCATGCCGGGGAGGAGCCTGATGGCTCGCGTCAGGATGGCGTCTCGTTTGATGAGGCCGGCGCCCTCAAGAGTCCGAAGGTGGGCATGAACGGTCGAACTGGAGCTTAGGCTAACCGCCTCGCCGATCTCGCGAACGGTCGGCGGATAGCCCCTCACATCAATGTGCTGAAGGATGTACTGCAAAATCTGGCGCTGACGAGGCGTGATTTCCTTTGGCATGGCAAAACCTCCGTTTTGGATGGTCGATGGTCAAGGGTCCATGGGGAACTCCCCGCATTGACCATTCTCCATTGACCCTGGCTCAGGTTGTCTTCGAGTCAAACGTCGAAGATAACCTGAGCCTCATATCGCTCATCCGTTCGATGCACATAGAGATCATAATGAGTCACGGCCTTCACGGATGAGCCAAGCCACTCGATCTGGTGACTGAAAGGCAGCCCGCAAGCCTTGCCCTTCAGGTGACTATTGTCTATGGCCTGGACTTCAAAGTCAACAAACAGTATTCTATCCACTTCGAACTTGTAAAGCAAGTCGGCCAGCCAGGTTCGAAGCAGCGACTCCAGATCCGATGCCTGGACCTCGAACTCATGGCACTGCGTCGCCTGGTACTTCCCCAGGTCGGCCATGAGGGAAAACATCCCGAAGGCGGCGTTCTCAAAGAGCTCCTTCAAGTCACTACCGAACGCACGTATGCCTTTATCGGCAGTGTGTTCCAGAATCTCGAAACGCTGTCTCATCATTTCCAGCCGAGGTAGTATGCCGGGTTCAGCAGAGGCATGAGCACCCAGTTAGCGATGCTCCACACGCCAAGGATTATCCCAGCGACCGAAAGCCCTACCGCGCCTGCCCGTCGCCTCGCGTTCCGAACTGCAAGGCCGAATACCAGAATGGAAAGGATCGCCCCGACGGCATAGATCGCGAGGAGGATCGGCTGCAGGCTGTGAAAAGATGCCAACCCTAGCGCCTTGTATATATGCAAAGCGCCAGGAGCCAAGACAAACGGCATCCAGAGAACCACCAGCACAAGCCCAATGATGAGCGGCAACCATGGTGATCTCATTGCACGGTCCTCCTCATTTGCAGACTACTGTTTCGGCTAACTTGGGTGCGATTAGTGAGTATCCTAGAGCCAGGAACATCACAATGCCGACGACTAGCGATGGCCAGGGTAACCGCATATCCTCGCCTCCAATCGAAAGGATGTTCGCCCCTCTCTCTTCTTATTCCTTCCGAATTCGAGATTATTTTTCCGAGCGGTTGGCCGCTAGTAGTTTGGAATTCGAGCGAGTATAACGGCGGACCAACTCCATGTGCCCCAAAGCAGCACGCCCAGGACGCCAATCATGATCGCCAGAATTCTTGCGCCCGAACTCACGTTATCGAACTTGTACATCCGGAGGGCCAGGAAAAAGAGAGCAAGAGAACCCGCGACTCCGAACAAAGACACCGGAAAGGCCCACGGGGTTATCCGATGCTGGGCGAGTGCGCCTTCCAGCATATGCCTGCAGAACAGCACTCCCCCGATGATCACAAGCACGCCCACAGTTATCATCAGCCGGGAATTACGCATATCACCATCTCCGAGACCTCAGACTATAGGAGAAACCCCTATCAAGGGATTGTTCCATGCTTCCCGGCGAAACATCAAATCCGAAATTCGAAATTCCCGAAACTAAGATTCGTTTATTCGTTTCCTGATTCGTTGTCAGGACTCGCTGATTCGTCGGTGTCCTCTTCCTCATTTCGAGGAATGATGGCAACTGAGGAGACTGTGTCGCCCTCGGTCAGGTTGATCAGCCGCACGCCCATGGTACTCCGGCCGCAGCAGCGAATCTCATTGAGCCTGAGTCGGATGGCGATGCCGTTGGAGGTCAGGATTATCATGCGGTCGTCAGCACAGACGACCCGCCCT
>Ga0307378_10003788_pt1 | contig 21942 bp, 18 predicted proteins | sample UN1MG_FD_202238 | JGI IMG/M metagenome (GOLD analysis project Ga0307378, IMG submission 202238) | Soil microbial communities from Risofladan, Vaasa, Finland - UN-1 | ecosystem: Environmental > Terrestrial > Soil > Coastal area > Acid sulfate soil | place: Finland: Risofladan, Vaasa | collected...
GTGAGCAGGCCCGCATCGTCAGAGATTTCTGCGACGAGCTCGCGGCGGCATTGCCCGTGCCGGTCGAGACCTGGGACGAGCGCCTGACGACGGCAATGGCGGGCGCCTCGCGCCGCGCAGGCGCAGCAGCGGCCGAGGACTCGATTGCCGCCGCCCACCTGCTCGAGTCCTATCTGGTGGCTCTCGAGCGGCGTCAGGGGGACCGATGAACGAACAGGGCGAAGGCACGCGGGATCCGTTCGACGAGGGTGACGAGGAGGCCACTGAGCGAGAACGCCGCAGGCGCGAACGCGAGCAGCGACGCCGGCAGGAGGGTGAGCGCGACCGCAGCCAGGGCACTCGGCGCTCGCTCGGCGAACTCGTCGCCGGTCGCCGTCCCGGGCGGAGGTCACCGACGGGGTCGGAGCCCGCGGTGCCGGTCCCCGCGAGGCAAGATCCTGGGCCCTCCGTTGGGCCTCCGGAGCGAGCCGCGGCGACGCCGAGTCCCCCGCCGGACTCGGCCACGCCGGACACCCAGGAGCCAGGCGCTCCAGCGCCGCCGAGGTCGGAGATCATCACCCGGCGTCTGCTCGCCGGTGGTGCGGTGCTCGCCGCGATCGTGGTGATCGTTGTTCTGGCGAAGCTCGCCGGAGGTGGCGACGAACAGCCGACGGTGGCGGCACCACCGCCGTTGAAGACGACCGACGTGACCGTGCCTGAGGGACTGACGATCGACCAGATCGCCGGGGTAGCCAAGAAGGCGAAGCTCAAGGGGAGCTATGTGAAGGCCGCGAACAAGGCGCTGAAGAAGTTCCCGTTGAAGCGCTACGACGCCGAGGGCGCCGACTCCCTCGAGGGCTTCCTCTTCCCGGCCACCTACGAGCTCGAGAAGAACGCCCCGGCCGCGGATCTTGTCGCCAAGCAACTGGAGGCATTCGAGCAGAACTTTGCCGGGGTCGACGAGCAGCAGGCGAAGAAGAAGAACCTGACGTCCTACGACGTCCTCACGATCGCCTCGATGATCGAGAAGGAGGTCCAGGTCGCCGATGAGCGCCCGACTGTCGCCGCGGTGATCTACAACCGCCTGGCCGCGGGCGACACGCTAGGGATCGACGCGACGCTGCGCTACGAGCTGCAGAACTACGACGAACAGTTGTTGCAGAGCGAACTCGACGCGCCGACTCCCTACAACACGAGGATCAACCCGGGCCTGCCGCCGACGCCGATCAGCAACCCCGGGCTCGCGTCGATCGAAGCTGCCGCCAACCCGGCGAAGACGGACGCCTACTTCTTCGTCATCAAGCCGGGCACCTGCGGGGAGCACGTATTCACCGCCAACGCCGCGAAGTTCGAGGCGGCTCAGGCGGCCTACCAGCAGGCGCTCGCGGAGCAGGGCGGCTCGCCGACCGATTGCCCGGGGTAGGAATGAAGCGGCTTGCGGTGCTCGGGCAGCCGATCTCCCACTCGCGCTCGCCGGCGATGCAGAACGCGGCGCTCGCGGCCCTCGGCCTTGCGGGAGAGTGGCACTACGAGGCGATTGAGGTCGGCGTTGATGAGTTCCGATCGCGCGTGGCGGCGATGCCGGCGGAGGGGTTCGTCGGCGCCAACGTGACGATTCCTCACAAGCGAGCCGCCCTGGCTATCGCCGACCATGCCTCCGCCGCCGCGCGGGAGATCGGCGCCGCCAACACGCTCAGCTTCCTGGCGGACGGCATCCACGCCGACAACACCGACGCCCCGGGGCTGATCGCAGCTCTCCCCGGTGATCCTGCGGGCATGCGAGCCCTGGTGCTGGGGGCCGGCGGGGCCGCGCGCGCGGCGATCTGGGCACTTCGGGGGGCTGGGGCCGAGGTCACGATCTGGAACCGGACGGCCTCCCGGGCGGTCTCACTGGCGGCCGAGTTCGGCGTTATCGCGCTCGGCGAGGGCGCACAGCCGGATCCCACGAGCTGCGAGATCCTCGTCAACGCGACCGCGGTGGGGCTCGCCTCCGGTGCGGACCTGTCCATTCGCCAGGGTGCAACATTCAAGGCTCTGGGCTTCACGGTCGATCATCTGACTAACAAACTGGTCGTGGTCGACCTCGCATACGGGGCGGACGAGACCGAGCTGATCGGGACCGCAAGGAACCGCGGTGCAACAACCGTTGACGGGCTGGAGATTCTGGTCCGCCAAGGCGCCGCATCCCTCGTGATCTGGACAGGCTTGGAGCCTCCCCTGGGGACCATGCGCCGCGCAGTGAATCTCAACTTCCATGAGCCTCGATCACAATCGCCTCGGACACCTCCGCCCGGTTCCCGCCCCCGGGGTCGTCGCTGAGGCGACCGCCCGTGAGCTCGAGGCGCCGCAACCCACCGGGGTCGTTGGCCTGACGCCGCCGCTGACCCGCGTCCATAGCGGCCAGTTCATCACCGATGTGATCGTCGACCTCGGCTTCACGAGCGAGGAGCGGGTCCAGCAGGCGATCGCCGAGGCGCGGACCGCGGGCCGCTCGCCCGAGTCGCTGATGCTCGAGCAGGGCCTGATCGACAGCGACCAGCTTTCGCGGGCAATGGCCGAGCGCTACGGCCTCGATCACGTCGACCTCAACAGCTTTCAGGTGGACATGGGCGCGGCGAACCTGATCGATATGCAGATGGCTCGCCGCTACCGCGCGGTCCCGGTCAGCTATGTCGACCCGGAGACTGTAATCCTCGCGACCGCCGACCCGGCGAACATCCTCGCGATCGACGATATTCAGATGTTGACCGGCCTCAACTGCCGGGTCGCCGTCGCCGCCGAGATCGACATCGAGGCGCTGATCGGGCGTCTCAATACGCTCGAGACCAGCGTCGCCCAGGCGATCCAGGACGACGAGGAAGAGGAGGCCCTGGCCGCCAGCGAGGTAACCGACCTGCGCGAGTCGGCCGACGATGCTCCGGTGATCAAGCTCGTCTATTCGATCCTCGGGCAGGCGGTCGCCGAAGGGGCGTCCGACATCCACTTCGAGTCGGGCGAGAAGGAGATGCGGGTCCGCTTCCGCGTCGATGGAGTTCTCTACGAGGCGGCCCGGGTCCCGAAGCGGATGATCGCCGGTGTCGTCAGCCGCGTGAAGATCATGAGCGACCTCGATATCGCCGAAAAGCGGGTCCCTCAGGACGGTCGCGTCGGGCTCACCGTCGAGGACCGCAAGATCGACCTGCGGGTGGTGACGATTCCCACCCAGCGGGGCGAGGGCTGCACGGTCCGGATCCTCGACAAGTCGCAGGCGCTGCGCTCGCTCGACGACCTCGGCATGGAGGGTGATCAGCGGGAGCGCTTCCAGGAGTCGATCCGCAAGCCGCACGGGGCGGTCCTGGTCACCGGGCCGACCGGCTCGGGCAAGTCGACGACGCTCTACTCGGCGCTCGACCAGCTGAACGACGTCGCCAAGAACATCATCACGATCGAGGATCCGGTCGAGTACAGGCTGACGGGCATCAATCAGATGAACGTCAACCGCAAGGCCGGCTTGACCTTCGCCAACGGCCTGCGGTCGATCCTGCGAGCCGACCCCGACATCATCATGGTCGGCGAGATCCGTGACGCCGAGACGGCTCGGATCGCGGTCGAGGCGGCGCTCACCGGCCACATGGTGCTCACCACCCTTCACACCAATGACGCGCCCGGCGCCGTCACCCGTCTTTCGAAGATGGGAATCGAATCGTTCCTCACGGCCTCCGCCGTCGATTGCGTCGTCGCCCAGCGTCTGGCGCGGACGCTCTGCGTCAACTGCAAGAGCCGCGTAGAGCTCAAGCGCTCAGCACTCGAGGAGGCCGACTTCCGGGTCGGAGCCGACCTCGAGGCCTACGAGCCGGTTGGCTGCGCCCGCTGCAAGGGCACCGGCTACAAGGGCCGGCAGGCCCTCTACTCGGTGATGGGGATGACCGAGCGGATCAAGGATCTGACCGTCTCCGGCGCCTCCCAGGCCGAGATCTCCGCGGCGGCCCACGAGGAGGGCATGCTGAGCCTGCGTGAGGACGGCCTGCTCAAGGTCCGCGCCGGCCTCACCAGCATCGCCGAGATCGCCCGCGTCTCAGTCTGAATCGGGGGCTGGGGTGGAGGTCCCGCCGGCGGCGTAGTCGACCTGCCCGAGCTGGGCCAGCCAGTTGCGGAGGACGGTGTGAACCTGCTCGGCGCCGACGACCGGCTCGGGCGGCCACTGCAGCTCGACCGGGTGCAGCACGAACGGCCGGCTCTGTGGTCCGCCGATTCCCCCGTGGGAGCCGACCAGGCCCTCGAAGGCGGCTACCTCCTGCGTCATCGGCCAATAGCTGCTGTTGACGACCAGGTCCGGGCAGTGGGCGAAGCCGTCGGTGCGCCGTAGGTGCCGGGCGGCATTGGGACCGAATGGGAGCAGCGGATCCTCGCCCTCGACGCGATCGTCGGCAAGGCTACGGCTGCCCTCGGCGCCAAGCGCCAGCGCGCCGTCGGCCTCGGTGCGGACCATCACGAAGCCGATCCCGGGGTGGCTTCGCAGGGCGCCGATCAGGTCCGGGTGCAGCTGCTCGATCCGCTCCCGGGTGACCCGTCCGGGCTCGCGCGGGAAGGTGATCAGGCCGAGGCAGCCGCTCGCCATCACTGAGAGCTCCGGTAGCTCCTCGGCGTCCTCGGGTTCGTCAGGGCCGTCGGGCCCGCCGTCGGGGATGACGGCGCCGGCCTCGTCGACGTGGCTCCTCGTCACCGTGCGGACGGTCCGGCCGGCCGCCGTGTCGTCGCGCCGCAGCTCGGTCAGGCCCGCCCCGATGTAGGCGGAGGCCTCATCGCCGCCGCCACCCTCGGCGGTGACCTCGCTCGCCTCGCAGTTATCGCGGACGATCTGCTCGAGGCTGATGCCATAGCGCTGCGCGAACGGCTCGCCTTGCGATTGGCCGTGGTCGGAGAGGACGATGAGCCGGTAGGGGCGGGGAGCTTCGGAGAGAACCGAGGCGATTCGGCCGATCTCTCCATCGACCTTGGCGAGCACAGCGAGCGTGTCCGCCCGCTCGATCCCAGAGTGGTGGGCGACCTCGTCGTAGGCGAGAAAGGTCGTGTAGATCACCGGACGGCCGCTGAGCAGGTCGCCGACCACGGCAGCGACCTGTAGGTCGAGCTGGATCGCGGTAGCCCAGGCGCGGACGAGGGCGTAGACGCGGTCGCGAGCGATCCGTGGCCGCACGTCGCGACGGCGCTGGCGGCTGGCGGCGCGACGTTCGCGGAAGTAGTCGGCGGCCGCCGAGCCCGCCGTCTTGAGGACGGCGTAGGGCTGCGCGAAGTAAGCGGCGTAGTCGCGGCCGAGCGGCCGGCGCCGGGTGAGCACGGTGCTCATCGTCAACATCGAGTGCGGCGCGTCTCCGGAGAGGATGTTGGCGCGGCTGGCGCCGTCAGCGTGAAGCAGGCCCCGTCCGTCGGAGTGGCGGCGCTCGATCTCGGCCGCGTCGCGGGGGTGGTTGGTGACGATCGCCCGTCCCCGGTCCTTCTCCCACCAGCGGAAGGCGGGCATGTCGTCGTTGTTGCCATGCAACAGGCCCGCCTGGCAGGCTCCGGTCTGCGAGGAGAGGTCGGTCTCCCAGGGGCTCAGCGTGTGGCTGCCCTCGGCGACCCAGCGAGCGAGGTTGGGGGTGGTGCCGTCGCGCATCGCCCGGCTGACGATCTCGTGGGCGAGGCCGTCGATCTCGAGGAAAAGCACGCCCGGGACCTCGGTCGTCTCGACCGTTCCCCCTCGGCGTACCGAGCGGACGACCACGTTCCGGTACCAGGAATCACGATCGCCGATCGCCAGCAGGGCGGAGAGCAACGCTGTCAGCAGCGTCAGGCCGACCGAGACGAGGATCCCCTCCGGCAGCCCGGAGATCGTCGCGCCGGGGATCAGCTCGATGCCTATGGTGACCAGAGCCGCGTTGAGCAGGATCGCGGCTCCGCCGAGCGTGAGCACGCTGAGTGGCAGCGTGAAGCGGGCCAGCGCGGGCCAGACGAGCGCGTTGAGCAGGCCGACCATCGCCCCCGCGCCGAGCGCCGCGGGGGCGCCATCGAGTGTGAAGCCGCTGAGCAGCTCCGAGAGCAACAGCAGGGCGATGGCGTCGACCAGCACCACGGCAAGCGCCCGGAAGGCTATCCGCAGTGGTCCCGGCGATACGTCCGATCCCGTCCTTACAACCATGGCGATGGATAACTCTGGCGCACTCGGCGGCGGCGAGGAGGCGCGGGTGCGCGAGCCAGATCAGGCACTGGCTGACCCGAACGGCCGCGAGCCGACCGTGAGGGGGATTCTCCGCATTGTCGTCACCGTGGTCGCCAGCGCCCTGGCGCTCTACATCGTCTACCTGGTACGGACGCCGCTGTTCTGGCTGGCGTTCGCCACCTTCATCGCGGTCGTGGTCTCGGCTCCGGTGAACGTGCTCTCGAAGCGGATGCCGCGTGGCCTGGCGATCCTGGCGGTCTACTCGGGGCTGATCCTCGTCCCGATCCTGATCGGGGCGATCCTGATCCCACCCGCGGTGCGCGCCACCTCCAGCCTCGTCAGCGAGTTCCCCGCCTATGTCCAGGACGTCAACGGCTTCGTCCAGGACAACGAGAAGCTGCAGGATCTGAACGACAACTTCGACCTCACCGCGAAACTCGATGATCTGGCGAACACGCTCGCCTCCGACCTCGGCGACGCCGCGACCGCCCTGGCTGACCTCGGCGCCGGGTTGGTTAGCTCGCTGTTCGCGATCTTCACGGTCGTCGTACTCAGCATCTTCATGGTCTCCCGCGGTCGCGGATGGGTCGACGCGGCGCTGCGCTTGAGGCCGCCGGATCAGCGCGAGGCGCTGCGGCGGGCGCTCGACCGGATGGCGATCGCCGTCAGCTCCTACGTGGGCGGCGCCCTGGTGCAGGCGACGCTCGCCGGGATCGCCGCCTTCATCGTGCTCTCGATCCTCGGCATCCCGGCCCCCCTGGCGCTCGCCGTGATCGTCGCCCTGCTCGACTTGATCCCGCTGATCGGAGCGACGATCGGCGCCTTCATCGTCGGGCTGATCACCCTGTTCACGGACTTCCCGACGGCGACGATCATCTGGCTGGTCTTTTCGATCGCCTACCAGCAGTTCGAGAACTATGTGGTCCAGCCCCGAATCCAGAGCAGGGCGGTTGCTCTCGATCCGTTCATCATCGTCGTCGCGGCCCTGTTCGGCGCCTTCCTGCTCGGGATCGTCGGCGCCCTGGTGGCGATCCCCATGGCCGCGGCCCTGCAGATCGCCGTCCGTGAGTACCTCGCCTACCGCCGAGCCTTTCTCAGCGGGGAGACTGGATCGGAGGGAGGGGATGACGGGCCCGAGCCACCAGGAGGGGAAGAGGCGGGGCCCTCTGCGCCCGAGCCTGCCCCCGGCTGAGATTCGCTGCATGGTGTCCACCCGGGCTCAAGGATCTGGTCACAGCTGACGAAGATGAGAGCGCATGAGCGAGTTCGATTTTGCCGAGGTACTCACGCGGATGGTCGAGGTGCGGGCGTCCGATGTGCACTTGACGCCAGGCTTTGCGCCGGCGCTCCGCGTCCGTGGGCGGATCACGCCGATGGACGACTATCCGCCGCTTTCGCCGCAGCAGACGCGCGACGTCGTCTACGCGATCCTCAACAACGATCAGCGTAAGCGCTTCGAGAACGAGCAACAGCTCGACTTCGCCTATTCGATCCCCGACGTCGCCCGCTTCCGGGTCAACTGTTACTTCCAGCGCGGCGCCGTCAGCGCCGCCTTCCGTCACGTCCCGCAGGAGATCAAGACGGTCGCCGAGCTGCAGCTGCCCGCCGTGCTCGAGGAGCTCTGCCGCAAGCCTCGCGGGTTCGTCCTCGTCACCGGGCCGACCGGCTCCGGTAAGACGACGAGCCTGGCGGCGATGATCGATCTGATCAACAAGGAACGCGAGGAGCACATCCTCACGATCGAGGACCCGATCGAGTTCATGCACCACCACCAGAAGTGCATCGTCAACCAGCGTGAGATCGGTTCCGACGCGATCGACTTCGCCAAGGCGCTGAAGGCGGCGCTTCGCCAGGACCCCGACGTGATCCTAGTCGGCGAGATGCGCGACCTGGAGACGATCTCGACGGCGCTGACCGCGGCCGAGACCGGCCATCTGGTTTTCGCCACCCTGCACACCCAATCGACCTCTCAGACCGTCGACCGGATCATCGACGTGTTCCCCGCCGAGCAGCAGGGCCAGGTGCGGATGCAGCTCTCGATCGCCCTGCAGGGGATCATCACCCAGCAGCTCTTGCCAACCGCCGACGGCGCCGGCCGCGTCTGCGCCTGTGAGGTTCTGCTGCCGACCCCGGCGATCCGCAACCTTATCCGCGAGGGCAAGACGCACCAGATCTACTCCGCGATCCAGACCTCGGGCGCGACCGGGATGCAGACGATGGACGCCCACCTCGCCCAGCTCGTTCGCGAAGGCAAGATCACCCGGAAGCTCGCCGAGGCACGCGCGGCCGTGCCCGAGGAGCTTCGCCGCCTGCTCGGTGGCGGCCTCTCGGCGCCCGAGGTGCCGCAGTATCAAGGGGCTGCAACAACCCTCGGGACGCCGGTCTGATGGCCAGCTACGCATTCCGCGCAGTCGACGTCGCCGGCGTTCCCTCGAACGGCAAGATCGAGGCTCCGACGAAGGGCCAGGTCACCGAGCAGCTGCGCCAGCGCGGTTTGATCGTTCTCGACGTCGCCGAGCAGCGCGACGCGCTCAAGCTGGAGTCGCTGTTCTCGCGCTTTCAGCGCGTCCCGATGCGCGACCTGGCGGTCTTTTCGCGGCAGTTCGCGACCCTGATCGCCTCCGGCATGCCGATGCTGCGCTCGCTCTACACGCTCGAGGAGCAGACCGAGGACAAGAAGATCAAGGAGGCTGCAGCCGGCCTCCGCGCCGATGTCGAGGCGGGCAGCTCGGTGGCTCAGGCGATGAATCGGCATCCGGTGGTCTTCGACCCCCTCTACCGCTCGATGGTCGAGGCCGGCGAGGGCTCGGGCCGGCTGGAGAGCGCCCTGGAGATGGTCGCCTTCCAGCTCGAGAAACTCGATGCGCTGCGTCGCCAGATCCGCTCGGCGGTGATGTATCCGGCGCTGGTCTTCGGCTTCGCGCTGGTCGCGATGATCGTGATCGTCGCCTTCATCGTTCCGGTCTTCGTCGGGCTCTTCGAGGAGATCGCCTCCGAGACCCCGGGCGAGAGCTCCGATCTTCCCTTCACCTCGCAGCTCGTCGTCAACGTTTCAGACGCGCTCACAGGCTCCTGGTACATCATCCTCGCCGTCGGGATCGCGGCCTGGATTGGCTTCTCGCAGTGGAAGAAGACCGAGCGCGGCCGCTATCAGTGGGACGCACTGAAGTTGAGAATGCCGCTGTACATCGGTGACATCGTCCAGAAGGTGGCGATCGCCCGCTGGTCCCGCATCTTCAGTGGCACGATCTCGGCCGGCGTCCCGATCCTGCAGGCGATCAAGATCTCCGGTGAGACGTCCGGCAACCACGTCGTCGCGAAGACGATGGAGGACGTCTATGCCTCGGTCCGCGGTGGCGGCACGATCGCCGCCCCGCTCGAAAGGGCGGCCGTCTTCCCGACGATGGTCACCCACATGGTCGGCGTCGGTGAGGAGACCGGCCAACTGGAGGCGATGCTGAGCAAGATCGCCGACTTCTACGAGGCCGAGGTCGATGCCAAGGTCAAGGCCCTGACCTCCCTGATCGAGCCCGTGATGATCATCTTCGTCGGCGCCGTCGTCGGCTTCATCGTGATCTCGATGTACCTGCCGATCTTCTCCCTCTACGACAAGATCCGCTAGCGCGGCTATTCAGCCTGGCGCGCGGCGCCGGTGACGATCACCGCCACGGTTCGGCCGTCGGGTCCGCGAACGTCGAGCATGCCGAGTTCGCGCAGCAAGAGGTCGAAGCGGGCCGGCGCGGCTGGGCCGGCGCTCTCGACCAATCCACGCATCGGGATCGCGACCACCCCGGGCTCCGCAACCGAGACGTGCAGCTGGATCTGATCGCCGACCGCGCCATGGATCTTCAGCGGCTCGGAAGCGGCGGCGGGGGAGGGGTCGACCCGACGACGCAGGAGTCGCCCGACCGCCGCCTCATTCCCCGCGGTCGTGGTCGCCTCAGTAGTCGTGGTGGTCGTGGTGTCGGCTGCCTCCATCTCGGTGCTCGGCGGCCGGGCGAGCTGGGCCGTGATCGAGGAGATCACGAGGAGCAGGATAAGGACGAGGATCAGGCGTCGGGCGGCCATCTAAGACCCTGATCGTCGCGTTCGTGGGGCCATTAGGGCCGTATAGGGGCCAGCACCTAGAAGGCCCTGAGGTAGAACACCTGTCCAGTTTTGGGGAAGCCCGCAGATATTCCTCAAGGTCGACCCCTCGAAGACCGATATTGGCGGTGTAAAGACAAGGGCTAGGGCCCTGGTGTCAAAGGCAAAACCGTCGCGAGGCGATGACGCAAAGCCACGGGACTCCGAAGCGGAGTCAGCCGAGCTACCACCGGGGTCACGAGACTTCCGATTGGCTTGATCAACGGGCTCTGGCTCCACACATAGGACTCACAAGGAGGGTACCTAGATGTTGGACAATATCCGAAGGCGGAGTGGTGAGGAGTCAGGTTTCACCCTGGTTGAGCTGCTGGTTGTAATGCTCATCCTCGGGATCCTGGCCGCAATTGCCGTACCGTCGTTCTTCAATCAGCGGGACAAGGCGAAGGACGCGGACGCCAAGGTTGGCGCCCGTACCGCGCAGACCGCGATTGAGACCTACGCGACCGACAACGGTGGCTCCTACGCCGGAGCAACCGTCCTCGATCTGACGACAATTGAGGCGACCCTCAACGACTACACGTTGACGGTTGCTTCGGCTCCTGACACCTACACGGTGACCGCAGCCTCCTCGAACACACCGAACACGTTCTCGATTGAACGTGCCGCAGCCGGTACCACGACACAGACGTGTACCGTCGATGGTAGTGACGGGTGCCCGACAGGCGGCAACTGGGGCGGCTAGAGCCACTCCCAGGCACGCCCGCCAGGAGCACAGACCTGGCGAAAGCATCTGGCGTAACACAGCGGAAAGGGTGAGCCTTCGGGCTCACCCTTTCTGTTCGTGTAGGGAGCCGCAACTCGGATCTCTAGACGGATGTCCTATGCGGGGGGACCGGGGGCCCTGGACGGCGCTCAAGGCCGCAGGGCGCGATGTCGATATCGAGACGGCTGGCCTGTAGCCGGCGCCGGACAACCATGTCGCGAGTAAGAGGGAACTGAGGATGGCAAGACTTAGGACAACCAAGGGGCCAGGCGAAGCCGGCTTCACCTTGATCGAGGTGATGACCAGCGCGATCATGGTCGTGATCATCTCCACCGGGGTCTTCGGAGCGATCCAGTCGATGACCAAGGCCAGCGCCCAGGAACGGACGCGGGCCACCGCTCACGCGCTCGCCCAGGGCGATCAGTCGCGGATGCGCAACTTCAAGATCGCCGACCTTGCCAACTACTCCGGGAGCCGCGATGTCGTCGACGGCGGAACGACCTTCACGGTCGACTCCAGGACCACGTTCGTCTCCGACGCGACCGGGACAGCGACCTGCGAGGAGAACAGCACCTCGGCCGACTACATCCGCGTCACCTCGACCGTGACCTGGCCGACCCTGGGCTCGCGGCCGCCGGTCGTCCTGCAGAGCACGATCGCGCCCCCGAACGGGTCGATCGCGCCCGATGCCGGCGCGCTTGCGGTCCGGGTCGAGGACGCCAGCGGAGCCGGCCTTGCCGGCATCGGAATCTCAGGCACGGGGGCCGGCGGCTTCAGCGGCCAGACGAACAACAACGGCTGCGTGATCTTCGGCAACCTGCCCGCCGGCAACTACGACCTGGTGGCGGCTACGGGCGGACTCGTCAACCGCGACGGTGAGGCGGCGACGGCCCAGACCGCGAGCGTGATCCCCTTCGCCACCAACGTCGTCGTCCTCCAGTACGACCAGCCGGGCTCGATCGGGCTCGATTTCACGACCTTCATCAATGGCGCCCTGCAGCCATCCAGCGCCGACTCCGTCGTCGTCTTCAACACCGGCATGTCGGGTCCGAAGGTTTACGGGACGGTCGGTTCTCCGCAGGCGAACATGACGATCTCGCCGCTGTTCCCGTTCTCCTCGCCCAACGCCGCCTACGCGGGGACCTGCGAGGGCAACAATCCGAACCCGACCGCGCAGGAGCCACCGCCCGCCTCCCAAGCCAGTCTGCTCGTACCCGCGGGCGGCACCATCTCGGGCACGATCCAGCTGCCCGCACTGGACATCCGCGTCTTCACCGGTAACAACAACTCGAACCCGGGCGTTCCTCTGGCCGGCGCCCAGATCAAACTCATCGATAACGACTGTGACGATGGGGCGGGTCAGCAGATCACGCGCGATTACATCAGCAACTCGCTCGGGGTGCTCGACGATCCCGGTGTGCCGCGCAGCCACTACGACGTCTGTGTGTTCGACGGCATAAACCACAGGACCTTCACCGACCGCAACGTCCAGTCGCTCACCTCGGCGCACCTGCTCAACGTCTACACCACCAACAGCAACTTCGACATCCCGGGGCCGTGCTGATGCGCAACGAAGCCGGTTTCACCCTCGTAGAGCTGATGGTCTCGACCATGATCGGGATGCTGACCCTCGGGGTGACGCTGATGATCCTCCAGGTCACCTCGCAGGGAAGTGAGCGGGTCGTCGGTCAGGTCGAGGCCAACCAGCGGATCCGACCGCCAATGCGAACGATCGTCGATGAGCTCCACTCTGCCTGTGTCTCGCCCGGGTTGGCGCCGGTGCTGGCCGGCAGCACCGAGGACTCACTCAGCTTCCTGCACGCGGAGGGTTCGAGTGTCGCGCCGACCCCTGATCGAGTCCTGCTCACCTACTCGAGCAACACGCTGACACGCTCACGCTACGCAGCGACGGGTGGATCGGCGCCGAACTGGACCTTCGGCCCGACTCCTTACGAGACCCGCCAGGTAATCGACAGGATCCGCCCGGCTTACCTGGGGAATCCAGGTGCGATCGTGCCGGTATTCCGCTACTTCGCCTACCAGGGTGGGTCGCTCGATCCGAACCCGCTGCCGACCCCGCTCAGCGCCGCGGATGCGGCGAAGACGGTCCAGGTATCGGTGGCGTTCGCGTCTGGCTCGATCTCGACGGCCGAGATCAGCGCGCTGAACCCGGTCAGCGTCTCCAACGACATTTCGCTGCGTTTCACCCCGGCATCCGAGGGCGTCTCGGTGGAGAACCTGCCATGCGCCTGAGAAGGATGATTCGAGATGAGGCTGGGATGGTGATGCCGCTCGTCCTGTCGGTGATCATTATCACGACCCTGCTCGTCGCGACGATGGCCACCGCCGTCAACGGCGATCTCTCCCTGACCCGCCGCAACCTGCACGAGAAGCAGGCCTACGAGGCCGCGCGGGCGGGCATCGCCGACTACGCCTTCCATCTCAACAACGACACCAGCTATTGGGCGCGCTGCACCAATGTGCCGACGCCGAACGCGGTCAACCAGCAGGGCTCGACCGCCAACCGCCGCCCGGTCCCGGGTACGACCGGTGCGACCTATGCGCTCGAGTTGCTCCCCGCCACCGGAGAGTCGGCCTGCAGCGAGGCCGCTCCCGCCCAATCGATGCTCGAGGGCGCCGGCGATGCCGAGGGAACCTTCCGGCTCCGCTCGACCGGCTACTCGGGAGACTCCGAGCAGTCGATCGTCGCCTCCTTCAAGCGGTCCGGCTTCCTCGACTTCCTTTACTTCACCCAGCTCGAGACCTCGGATCCGAATACCTACGGCAATCAGCAGACCATCGACGGCGCCAACCAGCAATGCACGAAGTTCTACCGGGAGGGTCGTCGGGATCAACCGATCCCCAACTCGGGCGGCCAATACTGCACCGAGATCTCGTTCATCAGCGCCGACACGATCTCGGGCCCCCTTCATACGAACGATACGTTGGCGATCTGCGGCTCGCCGACGTTCGGTCGTACGCCCGCCGACAAGATCGAGGTCTCGGCCCCGCCCCAGGGCTGGTACAGCTCCGCCTGCGCCGGCAATCCCAACTTCGCCGGAACCTACGTGACCAACTCCGCGGTGCTGACGCCGCCTCCCACGAACGCCTCCCTCCGCTACATCACCGATCCCGCCTACCGCTTCAGCGGCCAGACCTCGATCGTCCTCTCCGGGAACTCGATGGCTGTCACAACCAGCAGCGGAACGCAGACGCTGCCGGTACCTGCCAGCGGCCTCGTCTACGTCAGCAACAGCGCCTGCACGGGCTCCTCCTCGCCGTTCACAGCGACCTACCCGACCAGCTCGGGCTGCGGCAACGTCTACGTGCATGGCGACTACTCCGGCAAGCTCACGATCGCGGCCGAGAACGACATCATCGTCGACGGGAATCTCACCCGCTCCGGCTCGGGGCTGCTCGGCCTGATCGCGAACAACTTCGTCCGCGTCCAGCATCAGTTCGACACGCAGACGAGCAGGAGCAACTGCGGCGGAAGCTCGAACGGGTCCGCGTCGCACCCCAACATTCAGATCGACGCCGCGATCCTCGCGATCCAGCACTCGTTCATCGTCGACCACTACAACTGTGGCGCCGCGCTGGGGACCCTGACCGTCAACGGCGCGATCGCTCAGCGCTTCCGCGGCGCCGTCGGCACCTTCAGCGGCGGCGTGATCAACCACGGCTACGTAAAGCAATACAGCTACGACGACAGGCTTCGCTATCTGACCCCGCCGCACTTCCTCGATCCGGTCGAAACGGCCTGGGCAGTGCAGCGCGAGACGATCGACTGAAGCGCCTGAGCGTCGAATAGGATGCCGCCCCGATGGCCGTCCCAATCATCTTCTCCGCGCTCCTCGGGATGGCCCTGGGCAGCTTTCTCAGCGTAGTCGCGCACCGCCTGCCACTGGGCCTGTCGATCGTTGCCCCCCGCTCCCGCTGTCCTCAGTGCGAGACCCAGATCGCCGCCCGCGACAACCTGCCGGTCCTCTCCTACCTGCTTCTCCGGGGTCGGTGCCGCCACTGCGGCGAGCGGATCCCGGCGCGCTATCCGCTGCTCGAACTCGGCCTCGGAGCGGTCTTTGTCGCCTCGCTGCTGGTTTTCTGGGACGAGCCAGGCGAGATCGTGCTGGCCTGGGCCTTCGCGATGACTCTGGCGACGATCACCCTCACCGACCTCGAGCATCGCCTGATTCCCAACCTGGTGCTGATTCCCAGCGCGGCTGCCGGCCTGCTGATCATCGCGCTATCGGATTCCGACGGCCTGCCCGAGCACCTGATTGCGGCCGCCGCCGCCTTCGGAGCGCTTTTCTTGATCGCGCTGATCAAGCCGCAGGGGATGGGGATGGGGGACGTCAAGCTAGCCGGGGTGATGGGTCTCTACCTGGGCCGTGCCGTTGCCCCGGCTCTCCTGTTCGCCTTCGCGTCGGGTGCCCTGTTTGGCCTGATCCTGATCGCCCGCCACGGTCCCGAGGCGCGCAAGCACCAGGTGCCGTTCGGGCCCTTCCTCGCCTTCGGAGGGATCGTTGGGCTATTCGTCGGCGATGAGATCGCCGACTGGTACACGGATGGCTTCTTCAGCAGCTGATCGCCTGCATCTGGGCGCTTTCTGTCATTGGTCCAGCCTCGGCCGCGAATCGCTCAAGCATCCGCGCTCGCCGTCGATAGGGGGTGAGTTGCTGGAGAACCTTGAGAATGTTTAGCCGCGCCAAAAAGAACACCCCTATCGTCGGCCTGGATGTCCAGACCTCAAGCGTCGCCGCGACCGAGATCATCGGCGGCGGCTCCTCCCCCCGCGTCGGTAAGACGGCCATCGCCCCGCTCCCTCCGGGAGCCACCAGGGACGGCGAGGTCATCGACTCCGAGCGTTTTGCTGCGGCCCTGAAGGAGCTCTTCTCGAGCCAGAAGCTGGGCCGCCGTGTGCGGGTCGGCCTGGCCAACCAGCGCGCGGTCGTCCGCGTCATGCGGCTGCCGACGATCGACTCCCGCGATGACCTCGAGACCGCGATCCGCTTTCAGGCCAAGGACGAGATCCCGATGGCGCTCGAGCAGGCGGTGATCGATTGGCAGGTGATGGCGCGGGGCGTCGGCGACGGCGGCCAGCAGATGGACGTTGCTGTGGTCGCCGCTCGGCGCGACACCGTCTCGGGCGTCCTGGAATCAATCAAGCTCGCAGGGCTGCGCCCGGTTGGAATCGACATGTCCGCATTCGGGATGATCCGCGCGCTGCGCCACGAGGTCAGCTCCACTCTCCCCGGCGCCGTTTCTGATGCTTCTTCCGATCAGCAAGGCGACGCCGGGAAGGGCGGGGCCGGCGCGGACTCCGTGCCGCGGCTCTACTGCAACCTGGGGGATGTGGTCAACCTCGCTGTCGCTCGCGACGGCGACTGCCTGTTCTGCCGCGTCTCGCCCTTCGGGGTCGAGGGGATTGCTCAGCGGCTTGCCGAGCGCCGGGGGCTGGAGCTCGAGCATGCCCGTGAGTGGCTCTTCCACGTTGGTCTCGAGCAGGACCCCTCGGAGATCGAAGGCGACCCCGAGATTGTGCTCGCGGCCCGCGAGGCGCTCACCGACGGCGCCTCGAAGCTCGCCGACGAGTTGCGCCTCTCGCTCGACTTCTTCTCGGCCCAGGAGGGCGCGATGCCAATCGAGAGCGTCGTGGCCAGCGGTCCAGGCACGACGATCAGCGGCCTCAGCGAGCGTCTCGCCAGCGAACTCGACTGCCCGTTCGAGTCCGTCCGTCCGGCTGCCCTCTCCCACCTTGACAATGCAGCGGCCGCGCGGCTGACGCTCTCCTACGGGCTGGGACTCGAGGTCTAACGGGAATGCGCCCCGTCAACCTGATCCCCACAGACGAGCGCCGGCGTGACCGCAGCGGCGGTGCAAAGGCCAGCCAGCTTCCCTACCTGGTCGTCGGTGTGCTCGCCCTGGCGCTCGTCGGTGTGACCGCCTTGACGCTGATCGGCAAGGGCATCTCCGACAAGGAGAACGAGGTCACATCGCTGGAGACTCGTGAGGCTGAAACGAGCGCCCGGGCGCAGAGTCTCGCCTCTTTTCTCAGCTTCGAGGAGCTCAGCAGCGCCCGCGTCGAGACCGTGACGGCCCTGGCGCAGAGCCGATTCGACTGGGAACGCGTGATCCGCGAGCTCACCGTGGTACTCCCCAACAAGGTCTGGTTGACCAGCTTGATCGGGACGGTGAGCCCGGCTGTGAGCGTCAGTGACGGCGAGGGCGTCAGCCTGCGAGCCGAAGTCCCGGGCCCCGCGCTCGAGCTGGTCGGCTGCGCCCCGGGCCAGCGTGATGTCGCGTCGTTGATCTCGGCGCTTGGCGACATCGACGGTGTCACGCGGGTCACCGCGGGCCGCTCTGAGAAGCCCCTCGGCGACACTACAGACAGCGGCGGCTCGGGCAGTAGCGACACGGTCAACTCCGACTGCCGGACCCGTGACTTCATCACCCGCTTTGAGGTTGTCGCCGCTTTCGACGCGGTGGTGGTCGCTGACACTGCGATCCCGCCTGGGACGGAGCCGGCGACGCCGAGCGACTCCTCAGGGACACCTGCCTCCTCCGAGGATTCCAGCTCCGGGAGCGCCGCTCCTACCGATGGATCCAGCGAGGCCCAGCCGGCTTCCACGGATTCGGGAGGGGGTAACTGATGCTTGGCTCCGATCGGACCGTGCTTGTTCTCGTGCCAATTGTCGCCCTGGCGGTCGCCTTTTGGTTCCTGGCGCTCGCGCCGAAGCGCCAAGAGGCGTCGGACCTGCAAGCCCAGGTCGACACACTGCAGACCTCGATCAGTGCCAACGAGGCCCAGATCGCGACGGCGGAGGCGGCGCGGGAGGAGTTCCCGAAGAACTACGCGCGGCTCGTGAAGCTGGGTCGCGCCGTACCCGAGGACAGCGATCAGTCCACGTTCGTCTATGACGTCTCCGAGCTGGGCCGCCGCAACAACCTCATGTTTCAGGACTTCGAGGTCCTCACCGGGGTGACCGCCGCCAGCCCAACCCCAACCCCAACCGCGCCGACGACGCCGCCCGCCACCGACGATGGCGCTGCCCCGGCCGACGCGTCCGCGACTGCCGCCGTTGCCTCAGAGGCTGCCGCAGCAGTGCTGCCGATTGGTGCCGCCGTGGGACCCGCGGGTCTGCCGGTCATGCCCTATGGGTTGACGTTCCGGGGCAGCTTCTTCAATGTGGCCGATTTCCTCGCGGACCTCGACAACACCGTTGCTACCGGCACGCGGACGCCGAAGGTCCAGGGGCGCCTGATGACGATTGACAGCTTCGTCCTTACCGGCAACCCGGCGAAGGGCTTCCCGTCGGTCGAGGCCAATTTTGCTCTCACCACTTACATCACCCCGGCCGATCAGGGAATCGCCGTCGGCGCCACGCCGGCAGGCCCGGCCCCGGTCAGCGCGGAGCCCTCCTCTTCGAGCGTGGCAGCTGCCACGACTACGCTGCCATGAAGATCCCGGCCCCCCTCAACCAGCTGTTCAGCGACCTGCGCGAGCGGAAGCTGCTGCCGATCGTGGCCCTGCTTGCGGTCGGCGTGATCGCCGTGCCCTTCCTGCTCGGCGGCGGCAGCGACCCGGTTCCCCCGCCGCCGGTCGCGGCGGGCAGTGCTGCCCTCAATGAAGGCGCCCCTGGGGCGAAGGAGCTGGAGCCGGTCGTCCTGGCCGAAGCTCCCGGCCTGCGCGAATACCAGACGCGGCTCGAGCCCTTCCAGAGCCGGAACCCTTTCAAGCAGCAGTACAAGCCGAAGGGTGACGGCAGCTCGGAGGACACCGGGTCCGCCTCGGCCGCCTCGTCGAGCGCCGCGGCCACCGGCAGCGGCTCCGGGAGCACCGACGTTCCTGCGTCCCCCACGGGCAGCGGTAACTCCGGCGGCAAGACCACAGTCGAGACGTTCACGATCTTCTACGAGATCGACGTCAAGGCGGGCGAGCTTGGCAAGGCGAAGAAGATCAACGGTGTCGAGCTGCTCGACTACCTGCCGGGGAAGAAGGTCCCGGTTGTGCAGTTCGTCGGTGTCACTCCGGACCTCAACAAGGCGGTCTTCGTGGTCTCCGGCTCGGCGACCAGTGCCGGCGGAGACGGCAAGTGCGTGCCGAACAAGAGTTCATGCGAGTTCCTCTCCCTGAGCATCGGCAAGACCCACACCTTCGTCTACGAGCCCAACGGGCGCACGTACCGGATCAAGCTGAACGGCATCGACGAGGTCAAGGTTTCCGGCAAGAAGGGCAGCGCCGGCGCAGGCAGCGCCGTCGGCCGCCGGATGAGCCACTAGGTGCGCGGTGGGTAGCGGGCGGCTGCCGGCCCCGTCGGGACGGCTAGCCTTGCGGGCTCAGTGGCGCGCTTCGATTTCGTAACAGCCGGTGAATCCCATGGTCCCGGCCTGACGGCGATCGTTGAGGGCATGCCCGCAGGGCTCGAGCTCGACCGCGATGGCCTCGACCGAGACATGGCCCGCCGCCAACTCGGCCACGGACGCGGCGGCCGGATGAAGATCGAGACCGACTCGGTCGAGATCCGCTCGGGCCTGCGACACGGCCGGACTCTCGGCAGCCCGATCGCTGTGCTGGTGGCCAACCGCGATTACGCGAATTGGGAGGAGCGGATGAATCCCTGGCCGGTTGAAGGCGAGGTCCAGCCGGTGCACCTGCCGCGGCCCGGCCACGCGGACCTGCCCGGCGTCCTCAAGTACGACCACGACGACATCCGCAACGTGCTCGAGCGGGCCAGCGCTCGCGAGACGGCCGCGCGCGTGGCGGCCGGAGCGCTTGCCCGGCAGTTTCTCGCCGCGCTTGGGGTTGGTATCTACAGCCACATCACGCGGATCGGCTCGGTGACGGCCCCGTCCCCGGACAGCCTCACGCCCGCCGACTTCGAGGCGGTTGACGAGAGCCCGGTCCGTTGTCTCGACCCCGAGGCCGAGGCTGCGATGGTCGAGGAGATCAATCGCCTGCGCAAGGAGAACGAGAGCCTTGGAGGGACCTTTGAGGTGCGGGCTTTCGGACTTGTCCCCGGGCTCGGTTCGCACGTTTCCTGGCAGGAGCGCCTCGACGGCCGCATCGGTCAGGCGATGCTCTCGATCCAGTCGATCAAGGGGGTCAGCATCGGCCCGGCCTGGGACGTTGCCGCCTCACGCGGCTCCCAGGCCCACGACGAGATCTTCCACGACGCCGAGCGCGGCTACTACCGCGAGAGCAATCGCGCCGGCGGGCTCGAGGGTGGGATGACCAACGGCGAGCCGCTGCTCGTCCAGGTCGCGATCAAGCCGATCTCGACCCTGACCAAGCCGCTGCGGTCCGTTGACATCCACAGCAAGGAGCCCCGTCAGGCCCACAAGGAGCGCACCGACTCGACCGTGGTCCCCGCGGCCGGGGTCGTCGGCGAGGCGATGCTGGCCCTGATGCTGGCGCAGGCCTATCGGGAGAAGTTCGGCGGCGATCACATCGACGACGTGCGCGCGTCGGTGGCCGCCTACCGCGAGCGCATCGAGCGCTAGGGGCCGTGTCCGGCAAGAGAGCAATCGCGCTCATCGGCTTCATGGCCGCCGGCAAAACGCGGGCTGCCAGGGCGATCGCCACCGAACTTGGGGAGCCGGTGCTCGACACCGACGTGATGATCGCCGACCGCGTTGGGGAGCCGATCAGGGACTTCTTCGAGCGGGAGGGCGAGGGTCGCTTCAGAGAGGTCGAGGAGGCGGCCGTGCTCGAGGCCCTCGATGGCGGCGCCGTCGTCGCCCTCGGCGGTGGAGCTGTGGGCTCCGAGCGGGTCCAGGCCGCATTGCTGGAGTCGATTCCGGTCTGGTGCCGCGTGCGCGAGCCCGTCGCCTGGCAGCGGGCGAGGGGGAGCGGCCGCCCACTGGCCGACGACCGGGCGCGATTCTCTGCGCTGTTCGCTGAGCGGTTGCCAGTCTACGAGCGGCTTGCGCGGGTGACGCTGCCCCGTGGCGGTGAGCAGACGGCAAAGGCCGCAGCGCGCTGGATCGCGACCCTGCGTCGCAACGACGGCCTGCGGATCGCCTGGGCGCGCACCAACTCAGCCGAGTATCCGGTGATCGTCGGCGTCGGCGCCGGGGGGCTTCCGGGCGAGGTCGGCACACCGCGGGTTGGAGAGCGCCTGTTTGCGGTCGCCGATCCGCTTGCCCTCGCCGGCGCGGCGCAGCTGCCCACCGGATGCGAGAGCGTGATCGAGGCCGCCGGCGGCGAGCGCTCGAAGACCCTGCAGGAAGCGGGCCGGGTGCTCGCGGAGCTGGCCGCGGCCGGTGCCCGCCGCGACGACGCTCTGCTCGCGCTCGGCGGCGGTGTTGTCGGCGATCTGGTCGGGTTCTGCGCCGCCGTCTATCAGCGCGGCATCCCCGTTATTCAGGTGCCGACAACGTTGGTGGGCCAGGTCGACTCGGCGATCGGCGGCAAGACCGGCGTCGACCTTCCCGCGGCCAAGAACTACGTCGGTGCCTTTCATCAGCCGGCAGCGGTGCTGGCCGACCCAGGGACTCTGCGGAGTCTGCCGGCCGCGGAGTTGGCAGCCGGCTTCGCCGAGGTCGTAAAGACGGCCCTGATCGCCGGCGGCGAACTCTGGGAGCGGGTCCGGGCGATGGACGGATCCCGGGTCGAGCAGCTCGAGACCGTGATCTTCGAGTGTGCCGAGGCCAAGGTTGCGGTCGTCGCCGAGGACGAGCGCGACGCCGGGGGCCGGGCGGTGCTCAACCTCGGGCATACCGTCGGCCACGCGATCGAGGCGGTGACAGGCTACGAGCGGTACCGCCACGGGGAGGCCGTCGCACTCGGTCTGCTCGCCTCATTGCAGCTGTCCGGTCAAACCGAGTTGCGCTCCGAGGTCGCCGACCTGCTGGGCTCCGCCGGTCTGCCCACGAGCCTTGACGCCGCCGTCTCTCCGAAGGAGATCGTGACCGCCACCGGACGCGACAAGAAGGC
>Ga0307378_10003789_pt1 | contig 21939 bp, 15 predicted proteins | sample UN1MG_FD_202238 | JGI IMG/M metagenome (GOLD analysis project Ga0307378, IMG submission 202238) | Soil microbial communities from Risofladan, Vaasa, Finland - UN-1 | ecosystem: Environmental > Terrestrial > Soil > Coastal area > Acid sulfate soil | place: Finland: Risofladan, Vaasa | collected...
CAGTGATAACCTGTGTATATTCTAAGCTGGTGTTCCCACACTCATCGGTGGAGGTCCACTTACGGGTGCGGGTATAACTAAAGTCCGTGCAACTGCCATCAAAGGTCTGGGTGCTCACATCCGAGGTGAGTACTACCGTAAGGGTGGCATCACAGTTATCCGTGAACGTCGGCTCAAGGGCAAGGGCTGCTGCCAGGCCTGCTACATCGCTGCACTCAAGTACGGCATCAAGGGCATTAGCCGCCTGATCAACCAATGGGGCCGTAACATCCCCTACCCTGGTACATCTCTCTCCAACAGCAAACGATCCACTTCCGGTAATGCCTGACCTGGTTTTTGTATATGGGCCAGCTCCGGCTGCAGCAGAAGGGGCCTCTCCAGACCATGAAATACCGTCATGATACCCGAGGCTACAGTCTGCATGATCAAAGGTTGCCCCTTCATCAGATGCACCATTCCATTGAACAGTAACAGCAAGATTTGATCCTGATGCAACTTGTTCAACTACTCTCCATGTATATTTTACATAATCAATGTAGTCTGTTACCTGTGTCCCACCAGAAAGTCCATCTTCGGTAACTGATGTAAATAGATTAACAGAGTAATTATCGGCAGTACCTCCAGTATTATTTAATGTAACAGGCAAATAGGAGGTAGATATTCCGACCGGAAAAACTTTATCTGCAGAATTCACAAATTGTTTAAGATATCCTGTACTTTCTGTAATAATATAACTTGATGAAGACCCACCAGAAATTGAACCCGAGGAAGCTATGGTTAAATTGTAAGTTCCAACATCAATATTACCGTCGGTCAAAGTAAGTGTTCTATCTACAGAAACCCCATCTGTAAGTGTAACTCCATTTAAATTATCAATTGTAAGGTCACGAACGGTTGAGGGCAGCGCATTCCCGGTTACCTGGGCAACCGAACCGCTGTAAGTATAATCTGCATTGGTGTCAAATGTTTTTGCCCCTGTAACCCGAATGCTACCTGTTCCTGGAGTTGTTGAAAGCCCCTCAGCATGAGCTGTAATAATTCCGGCATTTGAGTTGAGGGTAAAGGTGCCGATACTGCCATCAATGAGACTTGTTCCTACATCCAATATGGAACCACTGCTAACATTAAAGTTGACTGTATTTGAAATAGTTCCACCTGTCCTTAAATAGGTTTGTGTAGCAGAACCATTAAAATTGATGACGCCACATAAACCATTATCTTCTGCCTCTTGTTTAATTACCCCGGAACCAGTAAGACTAAGATCTCCTGCTGCATTTAAGGTCCCGGTTGTTAGGACAGATTCCCAATCTTCATTCAGACATAAAGTGCCATCTATAATACTAACATCACCATCAACCGTTAAGGTGGAATTGTTAATTCCTGTTACAACCGTAAAATAACCGCCATTTATCGTAAAATCACCGCCTACATCAATAAAACAGTCACCGGTAGAATTGGCCATTTTGAAAGTCGCATTGGTGTCAATGAAGAGATTTCCAGTCACAGTAATTGTGTAACCGTTACCTGAATTTGACATACGTAAGGAAATCAAATTATAATCCGTCGTACCGGTTTGAAAAACAGAAAAATCACCAGCTATAGTGATATCAGATTCCATGTATCGAGCTCCAGTGTGCCCCGGACAATTCCATGTAAAATTTCCAAATGTCTGATCAAAACCAGAAGGAGTAGTACCAGTGACACCCGTAATATTACAGTCTGAAGTTACATTCCAGGTAGCAGTTGGAATCACCCCTCCGTTTCGATTATGATTATAAGCGGATGCAGCATTAAACGTAATAGTTGCCCCTGCATTTATGGTTATTGTCCATGAGTTATTAACTGTCCCTGAGACATTTAAATCTGTCCCCGTCCCATTAGCTAATGTAAGTGTTCGATCAGCATTAATATTCAGGGTCCCTCCTGCATTCACAACAAGCTGATCGAGAGCTTTTGAAGCAGTCAGGGTAGCTGTATGACCATTTCGGATTGTAATTACACCATCGGTTGATACAGGTGCGGCAACAGCAGCATTCCAAACAAAACCATCATATTCTTCCCAAAATGTATTAGCCGCAAAAGTTACATTCCCTGCTGTTCTGAAATCCCCTGCAGTTTGTCCAAAAGAAACAACCGAGATACAGATAAATAAAAGTATAATCGGGAGGACAATTGGTTTCCTCCCTGGAAATCTCCGGGAATTGAAAGCAGGCTGGTTATATTTAAATATGTCTGGCAAGATTATATACAATACAAAAACGTTCGACCTAGTATCTTTTTTTTTTAAGTCGGCACAAATTTTACTAATATGTTAGCCGTCCGTTTAATATTATTAAACGGACAAACTATCTATTTTATGACAACCTTTTACAGTTTTAGGTTGCATGGTTTTTATTGCTACAACATTTAAAATTAATATTATTCTTCAATACCTAAAGTTGATTTTGACAAACAACCGATTTCATGAGATTATTTTAGGAATTTCATATACTAAAATAACCGGTCATTTTCAAGGAATGACCGGTTATTATAACTTTCTTCAATTATAAAATCAGATTATTAACATAGCATCACCATATGTACCAAACCTGTATTTCTCCTTAACTGCATTTTCATAGGCTTCGAATACCAGATTATATCCTCCAAAAGCAGCTACCATCATTAACAGAGTTGAGTAGGGAAGATGAAAATTACTAACCATCATATCAGGTACTTTAAATTCGTATGGTGGAAATATGAACTTATTGGTCCATCCGTCAAATGGCTTTAGGTATCCGTCTGTTGAAACTGAGCTTTCAAGTGTTCTGACAACCGTTGTTCCAACTGCACAAATTTTATTCCTGTTAGCTTTTGCCTTGTTTACCTGGTCAGCTGCCTTATCTGTAATCAAGATCCTTTCAGAGTCCATCTTGTGCTTCGTAAGATCTTCAACATCAACTGACCTGAAGTTCCCAAGACCAACATGTAAGGTAATTTCAGCAAATCCTGCCCCCAGGATCTCAAAACGTTTAAGCAGCTCCCGGCTAAAATGAAGTCCGGCAGTAGGTGCAGCGACTGCTCCTTCATGTTTTGCAAAAATAGTCTGATACCTTTCACCATCTTCCGGTTCAACCGGTCTGTTTATGAATTTTGGGAGTGGCGTTTCTCCAAGGTTATAAAGCGTGTTCTTAAATTCTTCATATGGTCCGTCGTACAGAAATCTCAGGGTTCTCCCCCTTGAGGTTGTGTTATCAATTACTTCTGCAACAAGTATATCATCCTCCCCAAAGTAAAGCTTATTCCCTATCCTGATCTTCCTTGCAGGATCAACAAGTACATCCCATAATCTTTGTTCACGATTCAACTCTCTTAATAAAAACACTTCAATTTCTGCTCCGGTCTTTTCTTTGTTCCCAAATAATCTGGCAGGGAAAACCTTTGTATTATTGAATACCAGAAGGTCATCCTCTTTAAAATATTGAATTAAATCCTTAAATACCTTGTGTTCAATCTTTTCAGTCTCCCTGCTGACAACGAGTAACCTCGCTTCATCCCTGTTCTGTGAAGGATACAAAGCAATTAATTCCTGGGGAAGTTTGTACCTGAATTTGGATAACTTCATCTTAGTTTGTATCATCTTAATTATATCCCACCTTATACGTAACAGATTCGAATTTGTTACGCCGTCCCTAACATTAATTTAAAATTTTCTATGGTTGTTGCATTGTCGAGATTAAAATCACCAATTTTTGTCCTTTTAAGATCAGAAAGATAAGCTCCGCTTCCCAGAAATTTGCCAAAATCCCTGACAAAAGATCGAATATAGGTACCCTTACTGCACAACAACCTCAGCCTTACAACTGGTAATTCAAAATATAACAGCTCAATCTCATGAAAAGTAATTAAGCTGGGTTCAAGCTCCATTTCAATTCCTTTTCTCGCATACTCATATGCTCTCTTACCATCTATATTCTTTGCTGAGAAAAGAGGAGGTATCTGTAATTGTTCACCGCAAAACTCATTTATAGCCTTGTGAACCATTTCTTTTGTGATATGGTCCGTGTGGTATGCCTTGTCAAACCCTGTTTCAAGATCGTACGACGGAGTGGTTTTCCCGAGGCATAAAGTCGTAATGTATTCTTTGTCTAATCCCTGTAAGCCATTAATCTTCTTTGTGGCCTTTCCTGTGCAAATTAACATCAATCCCGTTGCCAGTGGATCCAGGGTTCCCGTATGGCCAACCTTTATTTTTTCTATCCCGCATGAATCCCTGATTAGATTCTTTACCTTTTTAACCAGATCAAATGAGGTCCAGTAGAGGGGCTTATCAAAAAACAGAATCTGTCCGTCGAGAAATGATTCCGCCGAATAAATTGTCATATTATCCAATTATGATTGCAAAAAGTCCCAGAAGAAGACAATAAATACCAAACCATAGCAATTTACCTTTCTTAACTAAAGAAACCATCCATTTACATGCAGCATATCCGGATATGAAAGCTGATAGAAATCCAAATATCATGAGCGCAGCGCTTAGATTCTCCGAGCCCGAAAATCCGCCTGTTATAAGCTCAATAGTATTAGCTCCTATAACTGGCACCAGAACCATCAGAAAAGAGAATTTTGCAACTTCACCTCTGTCGTTACCAAGGAGCAACCCTGTTGAGATGGTAGCTCCGGACCTGGAAATGCCCGGGAGGACTGCAAGAGCCTGTGCCATCCCGATAATCAACGAATCCAGATATCCTATTTCCCTTCTCCTGTTCCTGGCAAAATGGCCTGCAGCTAAAAACAGGAAGGTAAATACCAGCATTAATCCGACAAAAACGATATCCCCGTTAAATAAAGATTCAACCTTTCCCTTGAGAAGGAACCCAACCATGGCAACAGGAACAAGTGAGATCAATATCTTGGCCAGGTATTTTGTTTCCCAGTTTACTTTAAATTTAAGTGCCCCTTTGATCAGTACCCATACCTCCTTCCAGAATACAAGAATAGTACTCAGGACTGTGGCGCCATGGACAACTATTGAAAACCCGAAGCTTGATTCGGGCTCAATATCAAACAGGTATTTCCCGATCTCCAAATGGCCACTACTGCTAACAGGCAAAAACTCAGTTAATCCCTGTATAATACCAAGGACCATCGCTTCAATCCAACTCATTTCCTATCTGGTGTTTTACTTTTTTACTCTGAACCCTTACTGTCGCCAGGTTTTTTCATTATTGCCCATATTTCAAAAATAAAACCTGCCAGTACAACTATTGGGGCCAGTGTAATTCTCCTGAAGCTGAAAATCTTTTCACTGAATGTATTCGGGTCCTCGGACTTGCCTCCAAGCATAAGAAGGAATCCCAGTACTATAATAGCAAAACCTATAGCAAGTAGTTTATAATTTTCCTTTGCAAGTGCAAAACCCGTTTCCTGTTTTTTCTCTTTTAATGCCATATTTAGAAATATAATTTATCTTCAGAAATTCCAAGATACTTATTAACTGAAAAATAGGTTGATACGTAGTTTATTATCATACCTAATAATACTATTCCACCAAACAGATATAATATTAATCCAATATCCTGCAGGGTAAACAAAAGGTAAAACTCCTGTTCAATAAAATAGAGTATTGTCATCAGCAGCAATATTGCTATCAGGGCGGCAAGAATGCCATGAATAATGCTTCTCAGAAGAAATGGCTTCCTGATAAAGGACTTTGTAGCTCCAACAATCTGCATAGTGTTTATCAGGAATCTTTTTGAATAAACTGAAAGCCTGATAGTATTATTTATGATGGTAAGCGATATAAATAGCAGAAGTCCACTAAAGACCAATAAGACTATGCTTACTTTTCTTACGTTTTCGTTTAGCAAATGCAGGAATGACTCCTGAAAATAGACCTCCTTGACAACAGGGTATTCAAGCAGGTAACTTTCAATATTCAATACGCTGTCCGGGTGAGTGAATTCGGCCAGAAGATACACATCGATTGAGGGAAGCAGTGGGTTATAACCCATGAATGAGAGAAAATCCTCACCCAATTCCTCCTTCAGGTTTTCTGCTGCCTGCTCCTTCGAAATATATTCGGTGCTTTTTACAAAATGCTTAGCGTCCAGGTCTTTCTGAAGCATTCTGATATCGGCCTCTTTAGCATCTTCATCAAGCATTACAGAAAAGCTAAGACTCTCCCTGAAGTAATCAGATAACTCCTTTGCATTAATAATTAGCAGGCCAAGCAGGCCAATAAGAAACAGGACGAGAGATATACTGACAATTAAAGTCAAATATGAGCTTCTTAGCCGGCCTTTTGGTATACCCCCCGAATATTTTGCCATCTAAATGATTTTGAGATCAAAAATACATAAGATAAGTTAGAAAATCATTATGCGTTACCATTTATTAAGCTCAGAAAATAAAGAAAGGCACCCGATAAATATCGGATGCCTTAGGCCTGGTATTTCAACTCAATTAATCCAAAATGGTTATCCATCCAAACTGGTCTGGCAGATCACCATATTGAATACCAACTAGTTGGTTGTATAGTTTCATTTGTATGGGTCCTGGTTCACCATCTTTACAAAACTCGTAAATATGGTTATTATCAGGATCAATGATCTTCCTGATCGGGCTTATGACAGCAGCTGTTCCACAGGCTCCCGCTTCATCGAATTCATTCAGTTCTTCCAGTGCAATCTTCCTTATTTCGGTCTTCAAACCAATGCTCTCTGCTATCTCTATCAGGCTCTTATTAGTTATTGAAGGCAGAATTGACTCTGATTTTGGAGTAATATAGGTATTACCCTTTATAGCAAAGAAATTAGCAGGTCCGCATTCATCAATATACTTCTTCTCCCTGGCGTCAAGAAAAACAACATTGGCATATCCCTGATTCCTTGATTCAACAATTGCTCTCAGACTTGCCGCGTAGTTACCTCCAACTTTGTATGCCCCGGTTCCCTGTGGGGCAGCCCTGTCGTACTTCCGGCTAACCAGCATGTCTACGGGTCTAATGCCCCCTTTGAAATATGGCCCGACAGGTGTAACAAATACCATAAATGTATACTCCTTCCCAGGATTAACACCAACTTCGGCACCGCTGCCAAAAAGAAGTGGCCTTATATAAAGGGAAGCACCTAATCCATAAGGGGGAACATATTTTTCATTCAATCTAACAGCTTTGAAAATTGCATCCCTGAAAAGTTCTATCGGCACCTTTGCCATAAGGATGCCTTCCGCTGAACTTATCAGACGTTTCGCATTATCCTCCCACCTGAATAATCTTATTTTGTTATCTTTTCCACGGTAGGCTTTTAGTCCTTCAAATGCTTCCTGCCCGTAATGAAGACCAGTTGCAGCCATATGCACTGTCAGATATTCTGATGCGGACACTTCAAGTTCACCCCATTTATCATCTTTATAGAGACATCTAATGTTATAATCCGTCTTTATATAACCGAAGGATAGGTTACCCCAATCTAGATTTTTCATGAGAATGTATTTATGATTTGTTAAACCTCAAATGTAGCTTTTAAATAATAGATCACCAACCTGTTTTATAATACCTTTATGAGCCAGAAAGATATTTATCAAGAGCAAAAGCCTGTTCTTCGCTGGTATTAGATCTCAGTAAGTTGGCAGTATTTGTTTTAAATTGGTGCTCCCTCACCTTTTCAATCTCTTTATTTATCCAATCCCTCTTATTACCGACTTTAGTAAATTCACTCTGTTCTGCAAATAACAGCTCGCTCCTCTGGATAATGTCGACCCGCCCATAATAATTAAAAATAGCATCATTCAGAATTTCTCCTTCCTTTGTTTCCGGTTCGGTTCTCAGGCTGTCTTCAATAATAGCCCTGGAATTCTTAATAAGCTCCTCGCTGAATCCATACTCGTTAGCATATTTCTCAAGATAATTAATCGAACTACCAAGGAAATTTATATAATCATCCATATAGCCGGTCAGAACAAATAAGGCTGCAAGCCTGAGGATCAGCATCCTTTCATCATCCAGCAATTCAGCCCGTCCAATAAGTTCAGCCTGTGTGCATACATTCTTCAAATACTTAAGGTCATGGAAAACCAGTTTGTCTGATGCCTTTTTATCAAATTCCTCAAACACCAAATCTTCCAGATCATATAGTTTTGTCATCATCATCCTCGTCAGAAAGGTGCGATTTGGTTTTGTTTCATCCCTCTCCCTTAACTCAGGTCTTATACCATCGACAAAATACATATCCAGTTCACCCTTATATTTAACAGGCATTTTTCCCCTGTATTCACAAATAAAAAACTCCTTGGCATATTCATACGTGACTCCTGAGATATTGATCTTCCCCGGCTCACCTGACGACTCCATTCTGCTAGCCGTGTTAACCGTATCGCCCCAGATGTCATATGATAGTTTTTTCTGTCCAACAACACCGGCGATAACCGTCCCGGTATGGATGCCTATCCTGATATCCCAGTAAATCAACCCTTTCTTTTTTTGCTCTTCTTTCATTTCGTTCATGAATCTTTGCATCTCCAGAGCCGCAAGTATCACCTCGATTGGATTTGTTCTGTTTTGGGTAGGAATTCCACCAGCACACATATATGCATCACCGATGGTTTTTATCTTTTCAATATTGTACTTCTCTACTACCTCATCGAAATGAAAGAAAAATTTATCAAGTTCATCTATTAATACCTCAGGGTTAATCTCTTCAGCGATCTTTGTAAATCCTTGAATATCGGAAAATAATACAGTCGCGAAATTAAACTTCTGCTTTGCTACTTTTCCCTTTAACTTAATCTCATCTGCCGTGCCTTTTGGCAGAAGGTTTGCAAGTAAATTCTCCGATTTTTCCTTTTCGATCATCAACTCTTCGGTCCTTTCCTGAATCACACTTTCAAGCCTTTTCTGTACCATGAGGTGCCTGTATATTGTTAACTTGTAGAAGAGCCAAATAATGAGGATTATCAAGAAAAAGTATATTGCCAGGAAAATATTTGACAGGTATATAGGAGGGTCTATTCTGAAAGAAACGAGATCTTCAATCCTCATATTACCAGCTGAATCTTCCCATTTTATCTTTAACAGATAATTTCCTCTTGACAGGTTGGTATATTCCTTGAATCCTTCATAACTCCATCCGGACCATTTCTTATCATATCCCTCAAGGTAAAAGGAGTACTCAAAGGGATCTCCCGGGTTATTAATCTGAAACAGTAAATCATTAAGATCATTTCTTAATCTGAATGCTTTCCCTTCTGAGCTGAAGCTTGCAGGAAGAATTACCGAGTCATAATCCACAACGACCCTGAGAAGATCTATATCTATGTCCTGAGATTTTGTTATTGCTGTTATTCCGAAGAATAATAAAACCAAAATCCCTATTGATCTTGTGATATGCTCTCTGCCGGATAGATTCACTCTATTTTAATATGAATCAGGTCAGATATCAAATGTAATATATAAAATGATCTACTCAAAAGGATTCTTATTTTTACTTACTTTGGGGTAAAATATTTGAAGATGGATCTTGTCTTTGCTACAAATAACATTCATAAAATCAGAGAGATAAAAGTTGTTCTTGGATATAGGTACAACTTATTGAGTCTTGAGGATTCAAATATTTTTGAGGAAATACCTGAAGAGGAGGATTCTCTTGAAGGGAATGCATTGTTCAAAGCCAGATATGTATATAACAGAACCGGTATGACAGTATTTGCTGATGATACAGGCCTTGAGGTAGAAACTCTTGGCAACAGGCCAGGGGTATATTCAGCCAGGTATGCCGGTATTGAGAAGAATTTTGATGCGAATATATCCAAATTACTGAAAGATCTGGATGGGCAGAATAACAGGTCTGCCAGGTTCAGGACAGTAATAGCCTTAATATATGATGACAATGAAATCCTTTTTGAAGGAATTGCAACCGGGAAAATACTAACTGAAAGGCGTGGTTTTGGGGGCTTCGGATATGATCCGGTTTTTCTGCCCGATGGCTATGAACATACTTTTGCCGAAATGCGGCTCGAGGAGAAGAACCTGATTTCCCACAGGGCAAAAGCAATCAGGGAACTATACTCATTCTTTGAACAGCATTAAGTACAATATTTCTTATACATGATAGTTTTATGCATAAATGAACTACTATTTTCTTATTACATTATTATTAATTTGCCAGCTTTTACGGCCGCAGGGACCTGTGGGATCTTGGGCCGACCATCTGCCATATAGTTCTGTAAAATTCGTGGCTGTAGGGGAAAAAGAGGTCCTTGGGTCAACAGATTATTCTCTGACAGTTTATAATAAGGATTATAATGAATTGCGTAAATTATCCAAAGTGAATGGATTAACCGACTGTGGAATAAATACCATTGCATATTCAAGTGAACATGACCTTTTCATTATAGCCTATACATCTTCTAACATTGATATCTATGAAAATGGCACCATCACTAATATTCCTGATATCAATAATAAATATATAACTGGCACCAAGGATATTAACCGGATCAGGATTTCAGGCAGCTATGGTTACCTGGCCACAAGTTTTGGAATCGTACTTGTCGATCTGGTCAGATTTGAGATCCATGATACCTGGAAACCTTCAGATGATGGTAATAATAATAACGTTCATGACATTGCCTTTACCGATGATAAGATTTACGCAGCAACTGAGCAGGGAATATTCTCTGCCTCATTAAATGAGTCCGGATTATCTTTTTTTGAAAACTGGGAAAAACAATTCGGATCAGCATCTGATGCAATATTCAACTCAATTGCAGCTATTGGCTATAAGATCTATTTCAACAAGAAAGGTACAACTCAATCGGGTGACTCAATTTTTACAATTGAGAATAATACAGTCAGCTTCCACAATGCTACTCCAGGTATTTCAAATCATACGTTTGAGATAAGTAACCACAATTTAATTATCAGTTCCGGTTCAGTTATTAGGATTGTAGATCAGTCGGGCCAGGTTGTGACAACCATTTCCTCCTATGACTGGACCTCTCCAAATGCCAATAACTCTATTATAGATGGGAATGATATTTATATCGCTGACCTGTCTCAGGGCCTTGTCAGGGGAGAAGGACTGACAACTTATTATAGCTATATCCCGCCAGGGCCCTTTTTGAATAATTGTTCAAATATAAACTCTGATAACGGAGTTGTATATGTTGCCGGAGGACTGGTAAATAACGCATGGAACAATACATGGCGTACTTTTCAGATGTATACCTATAAGGATGGGAAGTGGACTTCAATACTTGATTCCGGTTCATGGGATGTGATGCGTATCCGTCCATTTCCTGGAGATAACTCAAGAATTTTTGTTTCAACCTGGGGATCAGGAGTCTACGAATTCAGTGGTAATCTGATTGTGAATCATTATGACGAAACCAATTCGCCACTCGAGACAATTATCCCGGGAGCAAAATATGTTCGTATCTGCGGGCTTGCTTTTGATACCGAACGAAATTTATGGATGACACAATCTGGTATGGAAAACAGTATTAAAATCCTGAAACCTGATGGATCCTGGATCGTACTTCCATATACTATCGAAGCTCCTACAATTGGAGACATTATTATTAGCAGGACCGGTAAAAAATGGGTTGTTCTACCCAGAGGATATGGCCTCTTTGTTCTTGATGACCATAATACCCCGGATAACTTCGATGATGATGAATATAGGAAACTCAGTGTAAAAGACCAGGATGGGAACCCATTGCCAAACATTTACTCAATAGCTGAAGACCTTGACGGTAATATTTGGATCGGTACTGACCAGGGACCTGCTGTATTTTATAATCCCGATCAGGTTTTTGACAGGGAGATATTTGCATTCAGGGTAAAAATCCCCAGGAATGACGGTACCGGGCTGGCTGACTATTTACTGGAAACAGAAATAATTACTGCAATAGCAATAGATGGAGGTAACAGAAAATGGTTGGGTACCAACAGTTCCGGAGCATTTCTTATATCGGAGGATGGCAGGGATCTGATCAGAAATTATAATGAATCTAACAGCCCGGTTCTATCTAATATTATTACGAGTGTCGCTGTCAATGGAAGTGATGGAGAGGTTTGGATAGGTACTGATAAAGGACTCGTTACTGTCAGAGAGCTGGCAACTGAAGGTGCTGTAACAATGATAAATGTTTATGCTTTTCCTAATCCCGTTAAAGAAGATTGGAATGGAGATGTCATAATTACCGGGTTGTCAAGAGAAGCCAACATCAAAATAACCGATGTAAGCGGAAATCTTGTATATGAAACTTTTTCTGTTGGTGGACAGGCAACATGGGACCTGAGAACCTTTGACAACAGGAAGGTGACCACGGGAGTATACCTTATTTTCTGTTCCAGTAAGGACGGATCTGATACATATGTTTCTAAGCTACTTGTAATCAGGTGATAAGGCTCTGTATCCTTTCGATCTGCTTTTGTTTATTTACCTCTCTGAGACTCCGTGCGGTTTTTGTAAAGTACTGGTGAACTGATATGAATTTGACCTGGAGTTTATTCCAGTCGTTAAGTGTTCCGACTTTTTCCTGTGCCTTTAATTCATCATAGAGAGTATTTGAGACCGGGATAAAGTCACTCCTTCCAAGATAATCGAGATCAGCATCACATATAATGTTTTGTAGAAGGTCTTTCGGTTGCGGCGGCATCCTGGTTGATATGATGATCTCACAAATTCTATCAATTTGTTTTTCCGTGTAATTATATTTTGGCAGGGACTCGCGTACCAGCTGCGTACTAAATTCCTCATGATTATCATAACCAATGGTATGACCGGCATCATGAAAAAGTCCGGCTGTTTTTAGAAGTAAGAGCTCTTCGTCGGAACATCCTTCTGCCCACCCTATAAGTTCTACTTCTGTAACAACATCAACCGTATGTTTTACATTATGGTAATATAGATAATCGGGTAACTCTTTCTCCAGCTTATCCAGGATAATTTCTTGAATATCTGTGAATTGAATAAGCCCAAACTTAATTCTGAAGGCTTCATTTGGCAACATCCCTTTATCATCAACTGAGAATTGTGGTATCAGCCCAATTACCTCATATACATCAAGGTCGCCCTTGTACTTAACAGGTAATTTGCCGAAATATTCGCAATGGAAAAACTCCTTAACCAGCTCATAGGTCATAACCGAAATGAGTATATGCCCACTGTCAGAAACCGTTTCAACCCTGCTGGCAGTATTTACTGTATCACCCTTTATGTCGTAGGAGATCTTCTTCTTACCGGTAATATTTGCAGCCACAGGACCTGTATGGATTCCTATTTTCAGGTCCCATATCTTTTCACCATTTGCTCTTCTTTCATTCTCAATACTATCAAGGAAATTCCGCATCTCCAGAGCCGCCATAACTACATCTATCGGGTTTGTGATATTCTTCACCGGAATACCCCCAGCACACATATAGGTGTCGCCTATTGTTTTGATCTTCTCTATTTTATATTTTTCTACTATTGCATCAAATTTGTATAGCACCTCATCCAATTCATCCATGTAATCAGTCGATCCGGATTCTGACATAACCCTTGAGAACCCATGAATATCAGCAAATAAAACAGTCGCCATCTTGAACTTAAGGCTTCTCTGCTCCTGCAAGGATCCGGCCTTCTCTTTTACCAGCTCAGGCGATAACTGTTCAAGAAGAGCATTCTGCTTTTCAATTTTCCTGGTTAATTTTTCATTTTCCTTCATCAGTTGCTTGAACTTCTCCTCAAGCTCCTGATTCTGCTTTGCAAGTTTGGCTATTCGTTTAACCAGGTTTTCGTTTGATTCAATTGTCATATCATCGAAAGTTAAGTTTTAAATATACAAATTTTTGCCTTTTCCCGGTACTTGAAGTAATATCAAGTTTTTGTAATTTTATTCGCTGATACTTTTTATCCAATCTATGATTGAAAAGACAAGGGGAGTCGTATTGCATACTCTGAAACATTCAGACTCAGGTATAATCAGCCATATCTTCACTGAAGATTATGGCAGACTTTCGTTTATGGCAAGGGGCGTTCATAATAGGAAGGCACCAGCACGTAGCGTATACTTCCAGCCACTCCAAATGCTGGATATTGAAATGTATTATAAGCAAAACCGGGATATCCAGAATATCAAAGAAATTACATCATCCTACATTTTTACATCAGTTCCTTTCGATATTAAACGAAACAGCATTGCACTGTTTATCGCTGAAATACTTTACAGGTCAATTCCTGAAAAGGAACCAGACAAGGCACTTTTTAATTATATCGTTGAGAGCATAATTTACCTTGATGACTGTAAGGGGAGTATATCAAATTTTCATTTAGGATTCCTCGTTGGTTTTGCCAGATTTCTGGGAATTGCACCTCGGTCAGGACTGCCATCTGAAATCAACTACTTTGATATGCAAAATGGTAACTTTGCAAAAAATATTCCTTTGCATGGTTTTTACTTCGATACCGATCAGTCGGAGATCTTTTATCTCTTTCTTAAATCATCAATGGAGGATTGTGAACTGATCAGGTTATCCGGCAAGATCCGAAGCAGATTCCTCAATAATCTTTTAAACTTCTTTTCACTCCATCTCCCCGGCATAAAAAACATCAAATCCCTCGAAATACTAACCGACCTGTACGGCTAGTTTTTCAAATATTTTGAACCCTTCAGCTTAATTTTATATATATTAGTAATTCCAAAAAACAACATAATGCCAATACTCATATCCTTAATCAACTGGCTGAATACCAAAAGGATGTATTATATTGACCTCTTTAAAAAATATCCTTATGAGGTTCAACAGGAGGTATTCTTTAAATTAATCACTACAGCACAAAATACTACCTGGGGTAAACAATATTCTTTTAATAAAATCAGATCAATAAAGGAATATCAGGAAAGGGTACCGATCCAGACATATGAGGATATGGAACCTTATGTTGAAAGATTGAGAAAAGGAGAAAGTGACCTGTTGTGGCCTGGTGAAATAAAATGGTTTGCAAAAAGCTCAGGCACGACCTCATCAAAAAGTAAATTTATACCAGTAACCCGTGAAGCACTGGAAGAGTGCCATTTCAGGGGAGGCAAGGATGTACTGGCAATATATACCAGATTGAATCCGGATTCCAAGATCTTTCAGGGTAAAGGCCTTACTCTTGGAGGTAGCCACCGGATAAATAATTTCAGTAACTCATCCCTTTACGGGGACCTTTCGGCTATCCTGATCGAAAATCTTCCACTCTGGGCCGAGGTTCTGAGATCACCAAGGGCCAAAATCGCCCTTCTCGAAGACTTTGAGTTAAAAATGGAAAAAATCACAAAGAAAACCATAAATAAAAATATCATATACCTTGCTGGTGTCCCATCCTGGTTTCTGGTACTGATCAGATATATCCTAAATTATACTGGTAAGGAGAATCTGCTCGAAGTATGGCCCGGGCTGGAGCTTTTTTGTCATGGTGGAATAAGCTTCAATCCTTACAGGGAACAGTATAAGAAGATAATCCCTTCTGATTCGATGAATTATCTTGAATCATACAATGCATCAGAAGGTCATTTCGGAATCCAGGATGACCTTGATGCCGATGACATGCTATTGATGCTTGATTATGGGGTATTCTATGAATTTGTCCCTGCCGATGAATTGGAGCAGGAACATCCGAAAGCATATACCGTTGCCGATGTTCAAAAAGGTGTGAATTATGCTATTATTATCAGTACTAATGGCGGACTCTGGAGGTATATGATCGGTGATACGATCACTTTTACATCTCTATTCCCTCATAAATTTAAAATAACAGGAAGAACAAGGCATTTTATCAATGCCTTTGGAGAGGAGTTAATAATAGAGAATGCAGAAAAGGCTCTTGATGAAGCCTGCAGGAGGACTGGCGCGCAGATAACTGATTTTACTGCAGGTCCTTTCTTTATGAGTACAACTGAAAAGGGTTACCATGAGTGGCTAATTGAATTTGAGGTTGAGCCAGATGATCTTGATCATTTCTCCGATATTCTCGACACTTCACTGAAAAGTCGTAACTCCGACTATGAGGCAAAAAGATATAAGGACCTTACACTTGATAAACCGGTGGTAAGACCTCTTCCTAAGGGTTCATTTTACAAATGGCTGGAGACAAAGAATAAACTGGGTGGACAGAATAAAGTTCCAAGACTTTCGAATGACAGAGCATATATTGAGGAATTGTACGAGATACTGGGTATCTGAACTAATATTAATTACTTTTATTTTGGTAAAATTTTAAGTTATGCATATAGCTATCGCAGGAAACATAGGCTCAGGGAAAACTACACTTGCCGGGTTGCTTTCAAAGCACTACGGATGGGAGGCCCATTATGAGGATGTTGACGACAACCCCTATCTGAATGATTTTTATGAAGACATGCAGCGCTGGTCGTTTAACCTGCAGATATTTTTTCTCAATTCCCGGTTTAATCAGATCCTTGATATCAGAAAATCAGGCAAGACAGTTGTTCAGGATCGAACAATTTATGAAGATGCATATATTTTTGCGCCGAATCTCCATGCAATGGGTTTGATGTCGACCCGTGACTTTGAGAACTATTTTACATTGTTTAATCTTATGAGCTCTCTGATTGAGCCACCTGATCTGCTTTTATATCTCAGGGCTTCGGTTCCGACACTGGTAAACCAGATACAGAAAAGAGGCAGAGACTATGAGAATTCAATCCGTATCGATTACCTTAAAAGACTTAATGAACGATATGAAGCCTGGATAGAGTCGTACAAGCTGGGTAAACTGCTGATCACTGAAGCCGATGCTTACGACTTTCCGGATAACAAAGACCATCTTCGATTGATTATTGACAAAATAAATGCTGAACTTCACGGACTCTTTTAATATTGGTCCCTATTCCGAAATCCTGGAACAAATTCTTCCTGTATCCGTTAGTTTCTTAACTGACCGTAGAAATATTTATAATTAAAAATGAAAATGAAACGTAAAAGTCTCTTATTACTCCCGGTAATAATTATATTCTTATTCCCAAACATCTACTCCCAAACCTGTTCAGAAGAGGCGGTACCAATGGATCCGCAGATAAGATACGGAAAACTGGACAACGGAATGACATATTATATCAGACAAAACGGTGAACCTGAAAACCGTGCAAGCTTCTATTTAATACAGAATGTAGGATCCCTGCTTGAGGAAGACAATCAGAAAGGGCTGGCCCATTTCCTTGAACACATGGCTTTCAATGGTACCAGGCATTTCCCTGGCAAGGGGATCATCAACACACTGGAAAAGCACGGAGTTGCCTTTGGCTCCAACATAAATGCCACAACATCATATGGCGAAACAGTTTATAACCTGAGTGATGTACCGGTCGATCCTCCGGGATTAGTTGATACATGCCTTATGGTCCTTTTTGACTGGTCGAATTATCTTCTGCTTACTGATGAGGAAATTGAGGCTGAGCGAGGAGTAGTTACCGAAGAGTGGAGAACAAGAAGAAACGCCGCAGCAAGAATGATGGAAAATTTCATGCCGGTACTCCTTCACGGATCAAAATATTCCGAAAGGGATGTCATGGGTGATCTTGATGTTATTCAGAATTTTGAACCTGAAGTGCTTCGTGACTTCTATCAAAAATGGTACAGGACAGATCTGCAGGCAATTGCAATTGTAGGTGATTTTGACCCTGTAGAGATGGAAAGGAATGTGCAATCCCTTTTCTCGAAGATTCCGCCGGCAATGAATCCGCCTGAAAGGAAATTCTATGAATTACCTGATCATGACGATATGCTCTATAGTCTAACAACCGATAAGGAAGCTAGCCAGAATTCAATCGACATGTACATTAAGATCAGGGCATTTGATCCGGAACACAAATCCATGGATTATTTGAGAGAGCAATATATCAGAACCCTCTTTAACTCAATGCTGTCACGCAGGGTTGGTGAGCTGCTACAGACAGGTATACCCCCTTTCATTACAGGATCAGTCTATTATAGCAGTTTTGTCAGGGGTTATGATGTGTTCAGCATTGGAGCACAGTCCAAGAAAAATGAAGATGCACTGGCATTTGAAGCCATATATACCGAGGCAGAGAGAATCAGAAGGTGGGGATTTACCCCCGGGGAGCTCGATAGAGCTAAATCCAACATGCTTACAAGCTGGGAAAGTTACTATAAGCAGAGGGATAAAATCAATAATGAAACCTACGCGGGTAACATAGAGCAGCACTTCCTTATTAATGAACCACTTCCTTCAGTTGAATTTGAATATGAAGCTATTAAGGAAATTCTGCCCGGAATAACCCTCGGGGAGATTTCAGAGAAGGCAAGGGATTGGATGACAGATAAGAACCGTGTTCTCATTGTCACGGGCCCTGAAGAGGATGGCACTGAGTACCTGACCGAAGAAATGGCCAGGAAGATCATAACCAGAGTATCTTCGGAAGAAATTGAACCATATGAGGATATTTCTGCAGGCGCTTCCCTGATAAATGAGGATCTGGAAGGAGGGAAAGTAGTGAATATCAAACCCCTCGAACAATTTGGGGCTGTTGATTGGTTGCTTTCAAACGGAGCCAGGGTAATATTCCGGAAAGCTGATTATGAGAAAGATAATATTACGCTGTCAGCATACTCTCCTGGCGGATCTTCCCTTGTAGATGACCACCTGATTCCTGAGATCGACATGCTTGCTACATTTGCTTCTACCTACGGAGCAGGCGATTATGATATTATCACCCTTCAGAAAATGCTGACTGGGAAAAAAGCTTCCCTTAATATATCCATAGGTGAACTTACGGAGAATCTGAGCGGTTCGTCAACACCCGGGGATTTTGAGACTATGCTTCAACTGCTCTACCTGAAATTTGAAAGACCAAGATTCGATAGCGATGCGCATAATGCATTAATGGAACGTTACCTGGCATTCATGACCTCACTGAACAATAATCCTCAGAAGGTCATTCAGGATTCTTTAACCCTGATCCTGTCGGATTACCACCCCCGGGCCAGAGTGATGGACACCGATTACCTGAAGGATATTGATTTCGAAGAAATCGTCACACTTTACAAGTCCAGGATAAGGGATGCTGATGATTTTACATTCTTTATTGTAGGTAATATCGATGAAGCGGATGCCCGGCCTCTGATCGAGAAGTATATTGGGTCGCTTTCAAGTGTAGATGGATCAGAGAGGTGGATCGACAGAAATGAGGAAGGACCGGAAGGCATTACCCAAAAAGAGATCGTATTGCCTTTAACAGTGCCTAAGGCAACTGTAGTTATAAGCTTTGATAACCATGTTCCGTATACAGCATACAACCGACAGGCGCTCAGGATAATCAATGGTATACTTGATATTGCCTATAATGAAACCATCAGGGAAGAAGAGGGAGGAACTTATGGTGTTTCAATAAGTATTTCGCTCCAGCAATATCCAAAAGAGGAGGCTAACGCAATGGTCATTTTTGATTGCGATCCTGAAAGGTCCGACCAATTAAAAAAGATCGTTTATGAACAGATTGAAACACTTAAGTCCACCGGGCCAAGCCGGGAGCACCTCAATAAAGCAGTCAGTAATGCACTCAAGAACCGTGAAGAATCAAAATTGCACAATTCTTACTGGCTATCAGCTTTATATACCTATTATTATAACGGAATAGACTATAATGATCCAGCTAACTATGAAGACCTTTTAATTGGATTTACAGTAGAAGATATCAGAAAAGTAGCGAATGACCTGTTTGGTGATGCTGATATAGTGGAGCTTATCTTTAGATCCGGCTCAGAATAATTTCCCTCTATGTTGGTGCACTGTAGTAGCCGTGTGTCACCGTGGTAAAATAGTATATCTGCCGGTTTCCGCCTGTGATCTCAATGATCTTTTCAAAGAATGCCTTCTTTCTTTCTGAACTGATAAATTGAAGCTCCTCGCCGCAAGAAGCCGGGAACCGAGTTTACGGGCTGGGCGAACTCATCGGACGTAGCCCCGGGAAATCGGGGCGAAGTTCGAAGCCAATGCACTAGCCGGGATTCATACTTCGTCTATACATTTCCTATGGTTTTTATTACGCTTGCCCATTTTCTTCTCTCCATCCGCGCACCTACTACCTGGATTATATTACCGGCAAGTATAGTAGCATATCTTGCGCACTTTTCAAGAGTGGCGCCTGTTGCCAGACCATAAAGAAATCCTGCTGCGTAAAGGTCGCCCGCCCCTGTTGTATCACTGCTTTCAACTTCCAGGGCATCTTCTTTTATCACCTCTTTCCCTCTGCGTATAAGCGATCCTTTCTTCCCTGTTTTAATAATCGCTATTTCACACAACTCAGATAAACTTATGAGTGCTTCATCTGTTTTAAGGCTTGTAAAAGCCCTGGCTTCTTCTTCGTTGGCAAATATCAGATCAACATATTTTTCCGTAATATTCCTGAATTTATCCAGGAATGCTTCAACCACATTAAAGCTAGCCAGATCAATGGCAATTTTCATCCCCTTTTTTCTGGCAAGGTTGCATGCTTTTTCAACCAGATCAGTATCTGTTATCAGGTAACCCTCAAGATAAAGCCAATCCCAACCTGAAAAGTTGTCAGCCTCAAGATCATCTGCTGATAACTCTATGGCTGCGCCAAGGTGCGTAGCAAAAGTCCGCTCCGAATCGGGAGATATGAGTGCAACTGCAGTACCTGTATCTGACTCCTTTCTTAGCAGGTAGGTCTTTATTCCGGCAGCTTCAAGCTCCTTTTCAAAGAAGTCACCCGTGTCATCTTTACCGATTGCCCCGATAAATCCTGCAGGTACATTCAACATCCCCAGTGCGTGAATTGTGTTTGCCGCCGAGCCTCCTGAGGCCATTTTCCGTTTCAGCTGTGACGTTGATTCCCTGATCTGTTTTGATTTTAATGAATCTACCAGTGTCATGCTGCCCCTGAGAAAACCAAGTTCGTGAATGACCGAATCATCTTCCAGTATCGTCATTACATCAACCAATGCATTCCCTATTCCCAGGATTCTTTTCATTTCAACGTAATTTTAAGCAATTCAGGCTCACAAAATATTTGGCAAATATATTGGTTAATTCACTAAAAGCCTTTATTTTTGCCACGCTAAATTTGAGCGAAGCGCTTTTGCATCTGAAACATTCCTCAGTAGCTCAGTCCCTGCCTTCGAGCCGTCGCCAAAGGCTATGGGCGCCGGAGACCGGCAGGCAGGGAGCGGCGGAGAGAGGGTATAAAGATAGAAATTCCTCAGTAGCTCAGTTGGTTAGAGCGGCGGACTGTTAATCCGTAGGTCGAAGGTTCGAGTCCTTCCTGGGGAGCTATGCGACACAGACCTCTGGCAGTGATGTCAGGGGTTTTTCTTTTAAGAAAAAGAAGGACGAGAAGTCTATTCGCCGGAGCGATAAGCGTAGGTGGAAGTCCTTCCTGCTTGTCCGCAATAATGAAATGAATGCGGGGGGAGCAGACACAAATGCTGAGAGGCCCATATATTCTAAATGTGTGGGCTTTTTTGTTTTTATATAGTGTAATATTAGTGTAACTTTCTATTTGTTTTTTATTACCTCATATTGTAACCTTTCTAGCTCATTTTCGTATAATAAAGTACTGACAGGCAGCATATTATCAGATCTACCTATGCTCTCCAACTCTTTGCTGCCCTCCCATCAGAAACATGGCTATTACCAATAATATTGATGAAAGACTAAGGTTGTCTTAAGTCATGTTATTTCCAATAGTACAAATATTTTTTATAAATTCGGATGGGCATTCCCTTTTTATATTGCCGCCTATTATTTTCTGTTGAGAATTGCCAAAGAAGAAAAAATCAGCAATCTTTTTCAATGGAATCTTCTAAAGTTTAAGATTTAATGAAAAATATTTTAATCCTCCTTCGCGTTCCGCTACGGCGGACGAGAAGTTATGGTTTAATTGGCTACGCCGAGCTCCCCACCAGTCGGCGGGTCGGTTCCCCGGGGC
>Ga0307378_10003792_pt1 | contig 21926 bp, 23 predicted proteins | sample UN1MG_FD_202238 | JGI IMG/M metagenome (GOLD analysis project Ga0307378, IMG submission 202238) | Soil microbial communities from Risofladan, Vaasa, Finland - UN-1 | ecosystem: Environmental > Terrestrial > Soil > Coastal area > Acid sulfate soil | place: Finland: Risofladan, Vaasa | collected...
ATCTCCAGAAGTTCCTTCCCTTTTGATTAAAATTTACACCGAAATTTACCAATTAGTAATCTTGATTACACGAAACTTCCGATAAAAATCCAAGTGATTCGAAAATAAAAATGAAGTGAATCTTGATCTACTGGGGGGCCTACAACTATGACATGCACCAACAAAGTTCTATCAAGACAGGCTATGATATTTGTTGTTTCTTTGATTGTCTGTCTTACGGCTGCCGAAAGGGCTGGGAATTGCCAGAATCTGATTATTAATACCCTTAACGGGAACCAAAAAGATATAGTGATGTTCACCGTTTCGGCTAAAAACACTCCGAATTCTGTGCAATCTTTAGGCTTTGACGTGCATTTTGATACTAAGGTCTTTGAATTCAGCCGATATGAGCGGGGAAAGATAGTAGAAAAATATAAATTTTTTGATTGCGCCCAATTAGAGCCTGGAATAGTGAGGTGTGGAGGCTTCACCGCAGGCACAGATAAGATTCCCGCAGGGCAGAGCGGAGAGATGGTGCTTTTATATTTCAAAAAGGTCAGTTGCCAGAACAGTGTCCTGAGTCTGGAAGTGTTGGTGGATGATTTGAAAAATTGGGAGACTGGGAATGGCCGATTTCTCTGTTGGAGAAATTGATCTACCCAAATCAAAATTTTTTCGTAAATTGTTAATGATAAATTGTTAATGATAAATTAAGAATGATGAGCTGTGAACTGTGAATTATAAACGGTAAATGATGAATTGTGACTTGTAAATTGCAAGTTCCACTGAAAAAGGAACGTCGATCTCGCATAAACATTTTTTATATCCTATCAAAATTATAAATAAATTGGGTGAATAGCTATGAAAAGATTGCTTTCCAAAACTCTCATGATGGTAATTCTCATCATCCTGGCCGTGGGTAATTTATTGGCCGTGGGTAACTCAGCCAGGGGAGAAGAACTGCAAGGCAGGGTAAAGAACCCATGTCATAGTTTAAATGTTCAAACCCTGAATAATATTATTGGAAGTAAAAAGAAGCATTGGGTAGCTGGAGAGACTTCAAAATCGAGGCTCTCTTTTGCAGAGAAGCGGGAACTGTGCGGCTTACTCAGAAAAAGGAAACCGGAATGGAACAAGCAAAATGGAAATTCAGGGAAACCAGCCATATCAGGTACAGGGTACTTAAAGGCCAAGGGCTTTACTCAAGAGGGATCTTACCTTATGGTGGAGGACAAGTTCCCCCATGAAGAGAGTTTTTCTTCGGCTGCCGGACCCGTCGTGAACCTGCCCTCTCGTTTAGATTGGCGGACCAAAGATAACGGCAACTGGACTACTCCGATTCGCAATCAGGGTGCATGCGGCTCCTGCTGGGCCCATGCATCCATTGCCGTGATGGAATCTATGATGAAGATCGGGTTAGATGAGCCGGATTTGAATCTGGATTATTCAGAGCAGTTTATGCTCTCCTGCAGTGAGGGTGGATGCAGTGGGTGGTTTATGGATAGCAGTGCGGCATTTTTAACTTCCAATGGAGTTCCGCAAGAAGCATGTTTTCCTTATCGAGCCAAGGATGTGCCTTGTGAGGACCGGTGCCCGGATTGGGAAAAGCAGATAGATAAGATCCCTGACTGGAACTGGGTCAGCGGTTTTCCTCAAGCTGTTAATCTAAACCTGATTAAGCAAAAGCTGCTGAAAGGCCCTTTATTGGTGGCCATGACCGTATACGATGATTTTATGTATTATTCCCGCGGCGCTTATGAGCACGTACAGGGATCTATCATTGGAGACCATGCCGTAGTCATCGTAGGCTGGGACGATAGCGATCGTTCCTGGATCTGCAAGAATAGCTGGGGGCCTAACTGGGGGGATTCAGGATGGTTCCGCATACGTATGGGAAAAAACGAATGTGGAATTGAGGATAGCGTAATCTTCTATTCCGTACCTATAACCTGGAATTGTGATCTTGAAGAGGGATTTGAAAATAAGGGAGGGCTTCCGCCGGAATGGGAAAAAAAGGTTCAAAACGCCAATTATTCCTGGAAAACCACGACCGCACCTATCTATGAGGGATTGCAGTCGGCCACGGTTGAATACGATCCTGATTTACACCCCCAGGATGAAATGCTGATGACCTGGAAGATTAAAGGGAATAATTTGTCCGTGGCTTTTGCTTTTATGGGCTCTTACTACTGGGGAGTAGCCCAAAGCCATTATCAAGTCAGTTTATGGGCAGTTCGTGGGGAATGGGATGGAGGAGCAGGCGATGACATTTTAATTACCGAGAATATCATGGAAGATCACCTGCAATACGATGATGAAAGTTGGACATGGACACCGGTACGCTACAATTTACCACCGGAACTCAATGACACTACCTTTCGATTGGCTTTCCACTACCAGGGTATAGATGGTGCCCAGTTTTGCCTGGATAAGGTCTGTATTCAGGGAATACAGGGAACAACAGGCTGTGCCTGTACCATGGACGACTCAGGATCGCTGGATATCAGCCAGGGGATTGATTCAATCCCGATACGAATTCAAAACGCCCCCCATGAAGTGCTCTCCTTTGGATGTGATATCACCTATGATCACGGCCTGACCTCTTATCTTGGATTTGAGCCAGGGGGATTTTTCAAAAATTTCAGCTTCTGTGACTGCCAGGAGATCAAGAGCGGACAAATCCGCTGTGTCGGAAGTAATGATGACTCTGACCGCGGCGAAAAAGTCCTTCCCAGTGGCTATACAGGAACGCTCGTTACCCTTCGGTTTTCTTCCGTTAGCAGTAAGGCAGGAAAATGCAGCCTGTGTCTTGAGAATCTGACCGATGATATGGCGGGATGGCAAACAACGAATGGATGTCTCCTTTCCCCGCCACCCTGCCCAGTTGACATCACCGGAGACGGTCAGATAACCCCAAAAGATGCCCTTTGTATCTATGAAAAATCTCTCGATATCTGCCCCACTACTTTCGGCGGCTCCTGCTCCGAAATATGCTGTGATATGGATATGGATAAAGAATGCACCGCTTCCGATGCCACGATTCTCTTTCGTAAGTACCTGACCGGAGATAAAGCCAATCCCTGATAAGGGGTGAGAAGCTAAGTACAGGCCGAGGGAATTACCCAGCCAGTTTGTAGGGCAGCCTTCTGTGGCCGCCTGCATATACGGGGCAAGGGCAGGCACAGGAGCCTGCCCACTACGGCACTGGCTGCGTATTTAATGCGCCGTGTACTAAGCAAGGGACCCAGGAGTCAGAAGAAAATTTGCTTTTATTCTGACTTCTGAATTCTGGCTCCTACTTTTATGCGTTTGCCCCCATTTCTATAATGGGAAATAGATCTTTGATACTTTGACAGAACTTCTCCTCCTTGGTATGCTTAAAATTAAATTCCATTATGAGAGAACATCTATGAGAGAACCTCATTCTCTCTGAACAACTTTCATCTTTTCGTAAAGCATAGCGGGATATGAGGAGAAGAATATGCCATTCCAGGAAGAGTCACAAGCGGAATCAGCTCAGTTACTAAACTTGGATCAGAGCAGATTAGAGGATGCCTACAATCAGCTCATAATGGAATTGCCCATCGTTGATGGTCAAAAGGTGCTGACGCTTTGCCGTGGTACCCAAGAGTCGGCGCAGGGAATTATAGAGCGGAATCCAAAAGGCCACCTGTACGTAGTCCTGGGGCCAAGCGACAAAGATGAAAAACAAATGGCGGGCTGGACGCAGAGCCGCAATCTGACTTTTCTCTACTCCCGCCTGACGGAATTACCCCTGCCGGATATTTTTTTAGATCGAGTGGTAATTGTCTATTCAGCAGTCCTTTTCAAGTTTAAACAGGCGATTGTTAAAGAAGTATGCAGAGTCTTAAAACCAGGGGGCATATTTTATGTATTATATTTTAATGTGAATGAGATCGACAACGCCTGTTATTTCGAGATCAAAAAGGATTATTACCCGCCTCCCCAAAGATAAAAAGAGAGCAAAAAGGATTATATTTCTCGATAAATATTTCAAGAGCTGGCTTCTTTTCAGTCTGAGAAAAAATTTTTACCCCACACCGAAATATCAAGATATACGAAATCTACGAGATTCATAAAAATATTTCATAAAACGATTCTTCCTTCCCATGCCTTGGTAGTGGCCAATCCTTATCTATGCATTTAAAAATTACTGGATTTTTCGGATAATAACTTTTATAATTTCTGCCGATAGTATGGACAAACAGAGGGCTTTATTAACCTGCCAATACATTTAATTTATGGTGAATTATGATTATTGAAATACATCCTAAAAATCCCCAACCCAGGCTGATCAAGCAGGCTGCCCAGGTTATCCGGGATGGTAATATCCTGCTTTTCCCAACAGATACTAAATATGATATTGGGTGTGATATATTCAATAAAAGGGCTGTAGAGAGATTGTATCGGATCACCCAAGCAGATAAAAAAAAACATTTTAGTGTAATCTGTACCGACTTCCATGAGCTCAGCAAGTATGCTCAGATAAGTAACCTGGCCTACAAGATTATGCGACGGCTTCTGCCCGGACCATACACCTTTATCTTGCCCGGAACCAGAATTCTCCCCAAAATCACCTTGACCAAGAGAAAAACCATCGGGATACGTATACCGGACAACCAGATTCTTCTCGATTTGGGAAAAGAGTATGGCGGGCCTATTTTAAGCGCCGGTCTTCCGGAAACTAAAGAGGATGAGCCTTTAGACCTTTGGGAAGTGGAAGAAAACCTTGGCCACGAGATTGATATGATTATTGATGGAGGTCCCATCTTCCCCAGGGACTCCACTATCGTTGAACTGATTGAAGACCAGATTGAGATTATTCGCCAAGGCGTGGGAGATATGAGCTGGTTTCAGCAAAGCGAGGTCACTGTGGATTAATAATAAGAGACGAGAGAAAGATGAGAGAAAAAGGAATGTGAAGAGGGAGGGGAGAGAGATAGGGAGGGAGAGTAAAAGGAAGAGGGAAATAGAGAACAAGGCCCGGAGGTTAAACCCCATTTTTTGCGGATGGGGGCACATACCCGGTATCTACAGGTAAACTGCTCTTCCCTGCTGCACTCGTGGCCAACTCATCGCATCGCTCATTTTCCTCATGCCCGTTGTGACCCCGAATCCAGCGAAATTCTACAGAGTGCGCATTCATTACCTTCAGCAGCCGCTCCCAAAGGTCAGCATTCGGTACCTGGTCCTTTTTATCTCGCTTCCAGCCATTGGCTTTCCAGCGATAAACCCACTTTTTGGTTACGCTATCCACCAGATACCGGGAATCGCTGGTTATAATGACATGGCATCTTTCTTTGAGGTTTTCCAGCCCTACGATGGCTGCCAGAATTTCCATCCGGTTATTAGTGGTTTTCCGAAACCCTCCGGAAAGCTCCTTGCTATGCGGGCCAAAGCGCAGGATAACTCCATAGCCCCCTGGACCCGGATTACCGAGGGCTGCCCCATCTGTATATATTTCTACCTGTTTCATTGTCCTTCTCTCTCAGGGTCAGGGCCGGGCGAGTTTGATGGCTCTTTTGGTGACTCTTTTAGTGACTCTTTTGATAACTCTTCCGGCAGGATCATCTTAAAAGGCAATCTGTCCAGAATGTTATAACTGCGTGGACCACAGGTCATCAGCAAATCCCAGGCCGAAAGGTTATACATAAAATCTCCCCACAACTGGGGATAAATCGGATGATGAAAACGAAAATACCGGACCTGAATTCCTGCCCTGGAAAAAGCCTCTTCCTGGATAAAATTCCAGGCCTCGTATTGAGCAAGATACATGGATGCCTTTAGCCTTCGGCAGATCTCAATCAGCCGCTCATTCCCCGTGGCCTCTATGGCCAGGGATGAGCTGAGCTGCACCTTAGTGGAAATCCCTAAAGAAGTCTTCAAGTACTCGATAATCCGCAGGTTAAAATCAATCAATTTGGGACTTTTCTGCAAATACGCCTCTTCCCAAAAAGGCTTATGATCCTCCCAGTATGGAGCATGGCCGTAAGCTGCGCTCAGGCTGGATAAATGCTTCCTTGGCCAGTCCTCCTCATAGCAAATTTCCACCTCATTGATCTTTTGCAACCCCCTCCCCTTTTTCCATACCGGGACCGTCAGCCACAACTCTCCCTGATAAAATTTGAATCGGTTTCTGCTGATCCAGGTGGTGCCTCTGGGAAATTGCACATCATCCAGAAGGACCAGAAGGTCACAGTGAAGTGCCTTGTAGAAAAGCCCCAGCCAGGGGGAAAAGATTGGCTGATGTGTGGCTATGATCATGGGAGTTCCTCTGTCAAACAATAAGATAAATTGGCTTTAGTTTACAGTATAGCACAATTTGCGTATTTTTCCTCTAATAACTGAAGGATTTTCCGGCAAAATAAAGTCAGGGTATCGTCGCGGCCACCCATAACCACAACCGTATCACCGGGTCGGGTCTCTTCAACCAAAGGCTTGAGAATGGCATCCTTGTTTTCCCCATACCGTGCATCCCTTCCCTTAGCAGCAATGGATTGAACAAGATCGCGTGAGGAAATATCGCGGGTAGTTGTGCCCCCTGTATAAAAGATTTCGGGCAGGAAGATTACATCCCGATCCGATGTACCTGTCGCCAGCGAGTCAACCAGTTCCTCTCGCAAGAACCGGGTCGGGCCAAAGCCGTGAGGCTGGAATACGACTATGAGCCTTGAATTCAGCAAAGCTGCTGCCCGAAGCGTAGCCGCGATCTTATCGGGATTGTGGGCAAAATCGTCAATCACCCGGATACGCCGCATAGTTCCGACATGGCCATCGCCAGCATGGCCATCCCCGGCACAGCGATCTCCTGCACGGCCATCCCCGGCACGGCCAACCCCTGTCTGGGCATCTGTGATCCGGGGACCTGTGACCCGGTCGCCTATGGCCCCTGCATCATCTCCCACACACACCGCTCCAACCAGGTCGAATCTTCGGCTTATTCCCTGAAAACTGTCCAGCCCCTCTTGAATGAGTGACATCGGTATCCCCAGATGGGTGGCTATAGCTATGGCGGCAAGGGCGTTATAGATGTTATGCGGCCCTGGTACTTGCAAATGGAAAACCTGACCTTGACACTCGAATGTACTGCCGAAAGGTTCCAGGTGAATGCGGTGCGCCTTACAGGGTGAATCTTTTTTCAGGGAAAAGGTAATAACATGGCCCTGGTCCAGATTCATTGCGGAAATGTTTTGGCAATCTCCGTTAATCGCTACCTTCTCTTTGGTCTGACTGGCAAAGGTCTGGAAAAGTTTTTGAAGTTCGGGGATGTCCTTGTGGTCTTTAGAAATATTGGTAATAATGGACAGGGCAGGGTAATAATTGACAATCGATCCATCGCTTTCGTCACTTTCAGCCACAATCATATTCGAAGCGCCAATACGCATATTGTTTGGCCTGCCGTCAAGCAGGAAATTCTTCATGCCCCCGCCGTTAATAATCGTAGGGTCCAAGCCTGCATGAGTCAGGACGTAGCCGATCATACCGGTAACCGTAGTTTTACCGCTGGTCCCGGCAACGGCGATTCCGTAGCTTTCATTCAGCAGCTCGGCCAGGATATCTGCGCGCTTGCGAATCGGAATGTGTAACTGCCTGGCTCTGGCTACATCCGGGATGCTCTCCTCTATGGCCGTGGATACTACCAGTACATCCAGATCCGAATCCGATATTACCTCTGCATCCGAATCCGATTTTATCCCTGTATCCGAATAAAAATTCGATTTTACTCCGCTGCCATCCTGGGGGAAAAGCTTAATGCCACTTGAAGAGAGCCTATCAAACAGGGGAAGATTCACCCCAAGATCATAGTTGCGGTCAGATCCGCTGACTCTGTTTCCCCTGGCAGCCAAAACCTGAGCCAGGGCACTCATTCCACTTCCTCCCACCCCAACAAAGTGATATGAAGACATGGTTAACCTCCTCCACCCATAAGCCTAATGTCATGTGGTCTATCACTTAGCATAATTTTATAACCTCTTCCAGATCTTGACATCTATAAACCTGGGAGGCCAGTTTTTGTAATTCATCGATATCCTCTATTCCTTTAAACCTGGCCAGAAAATCTTCAGGGGCTTCACCAAAACGAGTTATCAGGTATGTCTTGATCAACGCTGCTATTCCTTCCCTTATTCCTTCTTCCTTCCCTTCGAGCCTTATCTCCTCCAGCGTTGTTGCCAGCATATTTTTTACCTCCGATGGATTAGTGAAATGATAAACTACTCCTTCGTCATCCTTTAATTGTTTCTGCTCGACGAAATTTTTAATCCAAGTTATGAATCTGCTCACAGCCATTTTGTCCTGCTCATTCATGATGATCTCTGTGATCCGATCGATAGCTTGTTTTATCTCCTTTTTCGAGCTCTTTTCTATGTAAAACAAAGCTGAGACCAAATTATTTAACTCAATCAAGCTTTCTTTCAAAAATTCATTCTCGGCTATCTTATAGTATTGAAACCTTGGGATGTAGGTATCTAATCCTCCTCTACCTTTCTCCTCAATCAAGTCACTGAACTCAATTGGCGCTGTCCATTGCTCATCTCCATTATACAGGATAACAGGAAAAACAGGAGGCAAAAGCTTATATTTCTGAAAACTTCGGGAAACACTTCCACTCCTTGATATCAAAGGATTGGCGAGTTATAAGAATCATTCCCAAAAACCGTGATGCTTTGGTCATCTTTGATGAGAGTTAGTGATAGTATTAAAAAGGGATGTTATAACCTCCATCAATATAAATAAAATTATATGGAACTGATATATATCTACATTAAGAGTTGGGCATAATGATGGCCCTATAATTAGCCTCAACGTATTGAAAATACGTAGATTATACCGTTTTCCGAAGTTTTTAGTATATTTATTCCTTTCCAGTATGTCCAGGTAAAGTTTGCAGATATAGTGAAGAACCCGGAGGGCCATAAATCGATCTACAGTGGATTGGAATTCAATCAGCAGGAAGATATAGGCTTCACTCCCTTGATACCGGACCTTGTAAATAATGTCTGATTCTCTCTTCTGATACTCTTCACTGATAAACTCTTTATCTAGCTTTTCCATCCTCGTAAAATCAACATCTTTTACCCACTCCTCCTTTACAAAACCGGTTATGAGATACCTTACCAAAGTAGGATTAGAGAACAGATACTTATAGCCATGATCATGAAAAAAGCTCTTTTTATCCATCAATACCTCCTTCAAAATCTCCTTTTTCCAATACCATCCAGACATTCCCGTACCTGCTGCAAAGCCGAATCCCCATTCAGTGCCTTAAGGTTCGTGACCCGGCAACCCATAACACCCCAAACTTCAGGATCTGTAACTTTATACAGGGCTATAGTGGGCGTTCCCAGAACTCCGGCCAAATGGCTTGCTCCTGAGTCGTTTCCAAGGTAAATGGATGCTCCCGCCTGTAACCGGGCCAGAGCTTCCACATCTTCCGGGGCCTCTACTCTCTCTCCTGCCAGGTATTGGGCAATTATCTTGTCCTGTGCCTCTGCCGGCCCCAAAACAAACCGCACTTCAGAATAGCCCCGATGGCGCAGCTCATCAGCCAGATCACAGTAAACTTGCGGATGGTAGTTCTTGGCAGTACTGCCGCTGCCTGGATGGATTAAAGCGTATTCTCCCCTCCTGGAACCAAGAGAGAAGCAGGGTGAGCAGGAATCGGGGATCTGTGAATCAGGGATCGGTGAAGCAGGAATCGGTGGATCAGGGGCTTCTATGGGAAAATGGGAGGGGAACCAAGACTGGACGGCCAGCCATTGATACAGGCCTACATGCATTCGCTTTCGAGGAAAGGGGGGAATGAGGGCCACAGGTAAAGATGCCCCGGACTTCTTTAAAAGCTCTGCCACTGCCTGCCCCTCGGCCAACCAGAGTATGGCACCTTGTATGGCCCCTTTCGAGAATCCGGGCATACCGGGCATAGAGGGTATGCACTGGCCGGAAAAAAATCCGACCATTTCGGATGATTCGGCACTGCAACAAGAGTCCAACAAACCCAATCTGATAGCCAGCCGCATATATTCGGTGCGACCTACGCCTATAAACCGAAGGTCCGGCAAACTTCTCTTGAGTGTATAAAGTGCAGGCCAGGTGAGAATAAAATCACCAAGAGCACCTCGGTGACAAATTAAGAATTGATCCATAGGCTGATATTTTTACTTCCTCCCTCGCAGCCAGCTAAAAAATAGAGACAACAAGGGTTGAATGAGCTACTATAGCAAAAATAGCGTATGAAGTATAGCCTGATTCCTGACGATATATCCAGCATAAGGTTCTTTTTGTCGTAAAAAATTAAAATCTTACTTGACAAACATCCATAAATATTTTTAATATGATTAGGTAATGAGAAGTATATAGTAAAAGTAACCAAAATAGAGATTACAGCAAGGATAGATAGCTAAGGATAAATAGCAAGGATAGATAATGACCGATAAACGTGGGTATTATGGGCGCTTCGGTGGGGCTTTTATGCCGGAAATTCTGGTAGCCACACTGGCTCAGGTGGAGCGTGAATTTTATGCAGCCAAAAGCGACCCTGATTTTTGGGCTGAGTACATTTCACTGATGTCAACTTACTCCTGCCGCCCTACTCCCTTGACTTTCGCTGAGAACCTGACACGGTATTTGGGGGGGGCAAAAATATACATCAAACGGGAAGACCTGAATCACACAGGGGCGCATAAAGCCAATAACGTTATGGGCCAGGGTCTGCTCGTCAGGCGAATGGGTAAAAGCAGGGTCATTGCCGAAACCGGTGCAGGCCAGCATGGGGTGGCTACAGCCACCATGGCCGCGCGATTTGGCCTGGAGTGTACTGTCTATATGGGCGAGGTTGATGTAGAGCGTCAGCGGCCTAATGTCTTCTGGATGGAGCAGTTGGGAGCCACGGTGGTATCGGTGAAGGATGGGTCACGTACCCTGAAGGATGCCATGAACGAGGCATTACGCGACTGGAGTGCCAATATGGAGACTACCCACTATGTGCTGGGTACGGCTTGCGGTCCCCACCCCTTTCCTGAAATGGTCACCTATTTTCAATCCATTATTGGTCTGGAAGTAAAGCAGCAGATGCTCCAGAGGGAAAATCGCCTGCCGGATCATATCTACGCCTGCGTGGGCGGGGGGTCCAATGCTCTTGGCATTTTTTATGCATTTCTTGAAGATAAGCAGGTGAAACTGCATGGGGTTGAAGCTGGAGGAGAAGGGCTGGAAAGTGGGCTTCACGCAGTCCGGCTCTCTTCTAAAGATGCACGGTTGGGAGTGGCCCAAGGATATAAGACTTTCTTTTTACAGAATGAGGAAGGACAAATGAAAAAAACTCATTCCGTAGCTGCCGGGTTGGATTACGTAGGAGTGTCCCCGATTTTGGCCAATTTGAAAGAATCTGGTCGAGTCCAGTTCCATGCAGCTACGGATGTTCAAGTAGTTGAAGCAGTGAGACTGACTATGAAAAAGGAGGGTATTATCCCTGCTCTGGAATCCGCACATGCCTTTGCCCATGCTTTTCTTGAGGCTCCAACCTTGAGTAAGGATACGATTATGGTCATCAATCAATCCGGCCGTGGTGACAAGGATATTTTCACCATAGCTGATGCTTTGGGCGATGAACGATGGAAAGAGTTTATCATCAAAAAGGCTCAAGGTTATGAATCTCACTGAGTATATCCGAGAAAAAAGAAAGACCAAAGAAATTCTTTTCATGGCCCATCTGGTATGCGGGTATCCGGATTTTGAAGTAAACAAAGAAATTATCCGGATTATGGTAGAGATGGGCGTGGACTTGATAGAGCTGCAGATTCCCTTCAGTGAGCCCATCGCTGATGGGCCAGTGATTCTGAAGGCCAATCAACTTTCCCTGGAGCGAGGAACCCGGGTCGGGGATTGCCTGTCCCTGATGAAAGAGGTATCAAGCCAGTATCCCATTCCTTTTCTCTTTATGACCTACTACAATATTCTCTTTTCCCGTAATGTGGATACCTTTGTCCAGGAGACTCAACAAGCAGGGGGAGCAGGACTGATTGTTCCGGATATTACTCCGGAAGAGGGCGAGGAGTACCTCCATGCCTGTCGCAAACACCATATTTCCCCAATCCTGCTCATGACTCCAGCCACCAATCAGGAGCGGTTGCGTCTTATTGCCGGAGCAGGTGATGGGTTCTTCTATTGCGTGGCCCGCAAAGGAGTTACCGGCGTCAAAACCCATCTATCACAGGAAACCATCGAGTTTATTCAACGCTGCCGTCAGGCAACGGATTTACCCTTAGCGGTAGGACTCGGTATTTCCAGCCGGGAAGATTTTGAATACCTGGCAGGGAAAGTGGACATTGCTGTCATCGGAAGCGCTATTCTTCGGACTATTGAGCAAGGAGGGTACCAGGCTTTAAAAAAATTTTTGGAAAAGTTACAGTAAGAGAATCTATCCCCAGAGAGTCTATCCCCAATGAGGATGCACAGTTGCGCATGTTCTTAAGCCTTGTGCATGCTCTTAAGCCTTGCGGCTCTTTTTCACGGTACAAGGAATTTTTTGAGATAGGATCTCAAAGGAGTTTTGAGAGCGTGGGGGAAATAAGTATTTTCCCTTTTCGGCTTTCAGACTCCGGACGCAGACCGAAGAGAAGGATCTCTTAAAGGCAGGGAATCTCTACCCTGATCGAGTGATTCCTCCGGAAGAAACAGCCTTCTGGGCGAGAATCTATACTTTGATATGTTTTACATAATTCCATAGAGAGAGTTTGGAGAATGATCAGAAACGATAAAAATAATTTTGCGTCTGTTACGGAGAAGTTGTCAATAGGAGACACGATAAGGCAGGATCTTGAATCCTCCAGTCAACTAATGCTGAATGAACTGCCATCAGCGTTGGTGTGGGAGTGGGATGACCGGTTTGATGTACCTTTGCTGGTCTTTCCTAAGGATATGGAAGAAGAAATCTCTACCGTAATAAAACGCCACTTTACTAATCAGTGGGACATTAATTCCGTTAAAATGTCGCCACCGGTAATCCGAAAATTACTGGATAAGTCTTTTGGTATTCGAGGCGGGCAAATAGTCCTTGCTACGGATACAACCAAAGAGGCGTTTCTCTTTGCTTTATACTGGCCGTGGGGTGATGGTGCTACTATTTCCCTGCGGGTCAGTCTGACTGGAAAAGGAATTATGGGGGCAGATCAGGAAAAGATTGAAGAGTATCTTCGCCAGTGGTTTCGCCTTTAGGATGTCTGTTTTAAGATGTCTGTTTTAAGATGTCTGCAAGCCAAATGGAATACTCCTGCCTATGACAAGATAGGCAGGAGTATTTTTGTGGTGCCTGTAATGTACTTGGAGCCTATCTGAAAAGCCCTGCTGCTGCGATAGGCTCATAACAGGTGATCCAATCGCAAACTGCGGGGCTTATTATATTGGTTGGTTCTGAAGGGTTGATTCTGTGGTTGGTTCAAGACATCAAAAAGCGCATGAACTATAGCGACAGCACCAGACGCAGGACTTCTTCAAGTTGCTGCATTTGCTTCCGTGTAAATTTCCCTGCCTTTTCAGTTAAAAAAACTTTATCTACGGTGATTAATTGCGAAACATTCGCTACTGAGTCTTTGGGTAATCCGGTGTTTTTGGCTGATAACAGAATATTCCCTGGCGCTTCGGCAAGTCTCAGGTTTGAAGAAATCACGACAGCTATAACCGTTTGGATGCGGCTGCAATTGAAATCATCAGATTGGACAATAACAAGAAGACGTCGATAGCCTGGTTCTGAGCCACCAAGCACTGGCAAATAAGCCCACCAGATATCTCCCCGCATCATTTATCATTCATCCTTACCATTCATCCTCTTGCAAGGAGTTGAATTGTAAATTTTGGTTTGTCGGATCAAGTGAAGATTTTTTTTCGCTGTATACACGATTTAGCGTGTCAGTAATATTCATATTACGATGGTCATTTATATACTCGGATACTGCCTTTGCATAGAGTTCGCTACGCGATATACCTAATCTGCGGCCCAACTGCTCCGCAGCCTCAAACACTTGATCCGGAATTGAAATCGCTGTTTTCATGGTTATAGTATAAATGCGAATTAAGGGTTGGAATCAAATATGTGAAATCAAGGGTTTATAAAATCCCTCCTCAAGAGGCAGTTTCGGAACTTTCTTGTTTTTATTGACTTCGAAACTTTCAACCCTTAATTCGCATTATAACTTTAGTTATACTATAACGTCAACAAGTATGGGTTTAAAATCCCTCACGTCCCCTTCCTTTCAAAAGGTGGGGATCTTGCCCCAACAAAGATTCAAAAAATTTTATCATATTCCAACCTTGAGAATCAATCTCATCACTCTCAATGAAGTCTCTTCATGGGCGTCTTTCCATGTGACGTAAAAATCGTTTCAACAAAAAAAGTCCTATACAAAAAAGCTTTGAAGTACTATACTCGGTTGACAAGAAACTTTGTTTTAAACTTCAACATAATTTATCTAGCTCGAAAAATCTATAAAAAAGTAACGGCTGAAGGAAAAGGAACATAAGAAGCTATGCCCAAAATCTGGAAAATCAGGAAGGCTAACTTTCAATTACCGGATGGTTTTAACGTTTCTCCCCTTGTTTTGCGGCTCCTGGCCATTCGGGGGATTGACACTCCGGAAAAAATTCACCAATTTCTGCATGGTTCCCAGTCGGATTTACATCAGCCGATGTTATTGCAGGATATGGAAAAGGCAGTAAAAAGAATCTTCCATGCCAAGGAAAAAGGAGAAAGAGTACTTCTCTATGGAGATTACGATGTCGATGGCGTGACCTCCGTAGTTTTGCTATCCAAGCTGTTTGATGAGCTTCACATCCCCTTCTCCTATCACCATCCTAATCGCCTCAATGAGGGTTACGGTTTTCATCTTTCCGGGATAGAAAGGGCCAGGGCCGAAGGAGCCAGTCTGGTTATCACAGCAGATTGCGGAATCACCAACTATGATACGGTAGAGGCTGCCCGGTCTATGGGTATTGATGTGATTGTCACCGACCACCATAAAGTAGTTGGTAAAATTCCCAATGCTGTAGCCGTTATTAATCCTCAGCGGGAAGATTGCACGTATCCATACAAAAGCCTGGCCGGAGTGGGGGTAGTATTAAAGCTGGTACAGGCCGTTTTTCAGCAGTTGGACCCATATCCCTCTCTGGGTGAGTATCTGGAAATTGCCGCGCTGGGAACAGTGGTTGATGTGGTTCCGATCACCGGAGAAAACAGGATTATCACCAAATTGGGGTTGGAGGTCATGGACAACCAACTGAATCAGGGGATTGTGGCCATACGCAAGCTGGCTGGATTGCTGGACAAAAATCTAAACTGCGGACATATCGGATTTCAGATCGGCCCGCGTCTGAATGCAGCAGGACGCCTTTCCAGAGCAGGGCTGGCCACGGAACTTTTGCTGACCTCGGATGAGAAAAAAATCGCTGAAATTGCCGCCTGCCTGGATACAGAAAATACGAAAAGAAGGTCATTGCAAGATGAAATGACTGAAACAGCAGCCAGGGAAATCGAGAAGCATTCGGAGATTCACAACGGTAAAGTCCTGGTGATTTCCGGTGAAGGGTGGCATCCGGGTATTGTAGGCCTGGTGGCATCCCAACTGCAGGAGACATATTATAAACCCAGCATTGTCATTACTACGGAAAATGGAATTGGTCACGGATCTGCCCGCAGCATTCCTGAGTTTCACATCTTCAACGTGTTACAGCAATTATCGCCTTTACTGCTTAAATTCGGGGGCCACAGTCAGGCCGCAGGTCTGACCATTGAAGGCTGTCACATTGGTCTATTGCGCCAGCAGATTAACCAGATCGCCGATGAGCTTTTGTCCGGAGATAGCTTGATACCAAAGTTGGATATCGATCTGACTACCGATCTTGCGGAGTTGACCATGCACGACATTGAGGAACTGGATCTTTTACAGCCCTTTGGTTATGGAAACCCTGCACCGGTCTTTGCTGCCTTTAAATGCTGTCTGAAGTCTGCTGCCCGCTGCTTCGGCCACGGTGGGAGGCACTTAAAATTTCGCCTGGTGGATAGCGAGGATCGGCCTTTCGATTGCATTGGCTGGAATATGGCAAATCGGATTGCAGAGTGCAAGGCCAGTCTTTTGGATATCGCCTTCAAACCTTATATCAACGAGTGGAATAACCAAAAGAATATCCAACTGGAAATCAAAGACTTCCGACCTTCGGGAGATGCATCACCCATTTTCTGACCAGGGGACCGGTCAGGGCACAAAGGACAAATTTGCCTAACACGGGGTTCTACCTGATACCTCATTTACTGGCGCTCATTAAAATAAAAAAATATCATCAATGGCTCAAATTCCTGTTGAAATAAAGAATAAGATCAATAAATATTTAAATGAGTTAAAGAAGAATAAGATACCGATAAAAGAGGCAATTCTTTTTGGAAGTTATGCCAGGGGAACCCAAAAAGAAAGGAGCGATATTGACATCGCTCTCGTATCGGAAATATTTAGCGGTAATAGAATAGAAGATAAGGATAAGATTTGTCATATTACGATCTCAGTGAGCAGCGAAATTGAAGTGATTCCTTTTTCCCCTAAAGATTTTAATAAAAATAATCCCTTAGCAAGAGAGATTATTGATACGGGAATAAAGCTTCTATAGCAAATCAGAAAACCTGATTAGAGATCGTAAAACCGAAAGGTTCCGCGTGTCCTCTTCCATCCCCATTCCAATCCCTTTGCCCTTGCCTCTCTCCCATCCCTTACCTATCCCCTTGCCCTTGGGGGTTTCTATAACCATAGGGACTCGCGCAAAGCGATTGTCATTGATCAGCAGCCGAAATGCCTCAAGCCCTAAAAAACCCTGCCCAATGTGCTCATGCCTGTCCTTCCTTGAGCCTGTTTCATGCTTGGAATCATTAAGATGAAAGGCCAGTATACGGGATATCCCGATGATCCGGTCAAACTCATCAAAGGTTCTTTCATAGCCGTGCGGAGTGCGAAAATCATACCCGGCAGCAAACGCATGGCAGGTATCAAAGCAGATTCCAATCCGGTCTTGATCCTGAACGCCGGAAAGGATCTCGGCCAGTTGCTCAAACCGATATCCCAGGTTACTCCCCTGCCCTGCTGTGGTTTCCAATAAAATGCGAAGCTCTGATTCCCTTGTTTCGGCGAACAGATCATTCAAATGCCGGGCAATCCTGGTCAGCCCTTCCTTTTCTCCGCTGCCAAGATGCGAGCCTGGATGAATGACCAGAAAGGGAAGGCCCAAAGCCGTAGCCCGCCGCAATTCATCCAGCATGGAATGGTAAGATTTTCGGGATATCTCAGCGTCGGGGGATGCCAAATTAACCAAGTAGTTATTATGGGCAAAGATAATCCCGACCTGGGATTTTTTCTGATAAAAATCAGCCAGCTCATCAGGAGGGATGGCTTTCGAGAGCCAGCGATTATTGTAGCCGGTGAAGATCTGGATAGCAGTGCAGCCTATGGAAAGCCCACGCTCAATGCTCTTGGCCACGCCTCCGGCAATGGACATGTGAGCGCCGAGCAGTCTTTTCAGTGTTTTGGGTTTATTCATGGGAAACCGTCATCTTTTATCAATTTGCAAGGTCAGTCCAGAACATCCAAAGCAATGCGAAGAGCTTGATTAAGAGCTTGGATTTTAAGGGGAGAGAGTATGCCAATAAAGTTTGTTAAGACTGACTTGGGCAGGCTCACAAGCTCATCACAGTGAATACTGCTCTCATGCTTTAAGCCTTCATCTATCCCAATGAGCACTTGGGTCGATAGGCCGTCATGGGTTGAATAAACAGGAGCACAAATAACGGTTGAAAAGCGTGACTCGATAACTACTTGACGGCTTACAACGACAAAAACCCTAAATTTCTTAGGGTCTCTGGCTGAAGGATTGGCAACACGATAGAGTTCACCACGTTTCACAGGGGCACCTGATAAGTGAGAACATCTTCTGCTTCCTGGTTAAGTTGATCAGCATTTTTATTGATAATCTCAAGGTCTCTGGCGTTTTGATCATCACGAATTGTCTGAGTAATAAAATTCCACAATGCAACCTCAATAAACTCAGAACGATTTTTATACTTGCCTGATTGCTGATCAATAGCTTTCAATAATTTTTCAGATAGGGTGATAGATGTCTTGACTTTCATACTACTAATATACTCCGATTTAGAATACTATGTCAACCTCATACTTGCACTTCTATAGTTCCCAGGTAAGTAGTTGCAGGGCAAAAGAAGGCTTCTTGGAATGACTATGTTGAACTCCACGCATCTTCGAGACCAGACCTTCAAAATTTTGTGGAGGATACATTACGTTGCAGTGTTTCTTTTTTCCTCAAGGGCTGCTTTCCATTCGCTTATATAGATCGGGTCAATAATGGGGCGTTCTTCATAACCACCATAGACCTTGTAAGTTTTGGTAATTTCGGCCAAATCCTTATTTAAAATCAAGGTCATATCCAAGTCTTCAATTAAGTCATCTATACTTGCTTGGGCTATTATCCGACGTTCTTTGGCCCGATTCCATAAAAAATGCATTTCTGACAGGGCTTCTTCGCTTTCAAATCTTATAACCCGGTCAGGATTCCCCTGAATAACTCTTTGGCAAATGGGACAATTACAAATGAGGTCGGGCCTTTTACGCAAAATAATGAGGGCATCTGGCAAGGTCAAAAATCTGTGTAACTCCAGGACATAATAGCGAATAGGCGCTGGTCCCGATCCCTTCTGGGCTGTAGCGGTTACTGACCTAGCTTCACCATAAGCTAAGCCATGGCATATACAACTCAATCCGAAATGGTAAAGAAGCATACTGAAATACCCGCCGTAAAGCATCACTACTTGTTGATTCTCCTTCGATAATGTGCTGATCAGCTTAATTAGGCCTCCAGCTTGGCTTCGTGTTGCCTGTCGCTCGTCAAAATCCTCCACCCAGACACAATAACCCAGAAAGGGATGGCCCTTTACGATAGAGATAGCCTCATCTAAAAAATCACTGGCAAGATCTTTTTTCCGAATAAAAAGCATTGGGAATAGATCTCCCTTCCATTTTGTTCTCTCTCTCCAACAATACTCAATAATACGTCTATTAAGATCGTTCGTTGCCGATCCTGGTTCAAAAAGGAAGTATGGAGGTATAATGAAAACTGGTCGGTACTTATCTTCCTCCAAATTTTCCCGTTCCTCATCTGTCATAAGATCTTTGGCTTCCTTTATAGTATTCCAAACAGTCTCCCATTGAAAATTAAGGGCATTATTTGCAAAATTAGAAATATTGTCTTTAGGATGACTTAGATAATCGATTAACTTAGTATAGTCATACTGCAAAAAATCAGCAGGCTTTAAGCCATGACCTACCATAAGCTTATCGAATGATGGTTTAAATACCAATCCCTTCTTGAGCCTTTGTTTAAGACCTTCGTATGGCTGACCGAATAAGTAAGACATCGGGTCCACAAAAAATTTCCGTTCACACATAAATATAGTAGTTGGAGTACTCCGATATTGATACAAAAGTATATTACCGGGCAAAACAAGGCCATCATATGTATTTCTCACATCTTTTAAGAACTCTTTTTTCCTCTGAATTCCAAAGCGTATGAATGAATGAGGCTGCCGATCTTGATCTGGGGTATTGATCATAAATCATATCTCCATAGCGGTCGTAAAACTTACGATATACTATTTGCTTAAGTGATCGATTTATCGAATTGCTTAACTCTGGCCTAACAGAAACAATCAAGGTTATCTCATTATCTGAGCACTCATAAAATATAAGACCAATACCCTGCTGAGCAAACACTTTTTGAGGAACAGATTGACTGCTCGACATTGGCATAACTGCAATCGAGAAGTGGCAATAGAGCTTAGTCCGAATTGTTTGTTGAAGTAGCTTACGCCAATTGGCTCGCTTAATCTCAAGGTTAACAAGTAGCAACTCTATGGGATCAAGGAATACGACATCCATTTCTGTGGGGTGCAATCTTAATCTTTGTAGAACGGGGAGACCAGCATCTTGTATTCGCTTTGAAAGAAGATTGTTCACCTCGTATTCTAAGAGCCTCTTTTCAAATTTTTCCATACAGTTGTAGTTCTTCCCACATCTGAAGCAAATCTCGACGGTATCTTTCAAGCTGTATAAAGGAATATATTCCATAGGCAAAGGTTTGTATGGAAATTAAGAACCAAAAGAAGAATAACATATCCGGCCATTTTATTGAGATTCTCAAAATTCCGATTGCTAACATAATTGAAAGAAAAAGAGAAGCATTTGCTAGATGCCTGCAGGCTTTACAAGCATCATAATATTGTTTAAAAATAGATGATTTCCTATAGTATTGTTGATCAATCTGGTCCAAAAAGTCATTACCCGACGAAGTTGAAAAAAAATCTTCAATGACTTTATCTGCTCTTTTAAGGTAATTTAATCTATCTTTCAAAGAAGACTCACTTATCAAGTCTTTTATTTCATCAGATACACATCCACATTTGTCATCTAAAAGCATTTTATCCTTTGGATAAAGATCCGTTAAGAGGCCATTAATTGTAATTTCATATGCATTCTCACGTGCTTCAATTAATTTTCTCTTCAAAAATGGCTCGACATGAGTATGGCGAAATCCTACCATTAGATCTTTGAGACGATCAATATTTTCATTGCGTAATTCTTTTTCGTATTTCCAAAAAAACCTCCAAATGAAAAAAGAAAAAAGCGTAAAAGTGAGGAGAACTCCATAAAATGTGAGCCCAGGTCTTATAGCCTGTAGGAACTCTTTTAATGTCGCATCCATGATAGGATAATTCATGTCTAACCTACATAAACGGAACTATTTTAGTCTAACTATGGATTTTATTAGAAAAATATGAAGTTTCTAATCAAAGGTCTAAACATTCAAATAGCTCTTTATCTCAGATTCAGTGCAATATTCAGGATACTTCTTATAGACATACCGTAAAAATTGTCTAAGATCCATTTTATTAAACTTTTTTTTGTTGTTTATAATACGCCTTTTCTCTTCCTCTGTAAGGCGGCTCCAAATTTCAGTAGCTTTCTTTCTGCCCTTTTCAGTAAGGGAAAAAACTTCAATCTCTTCTTCTACATCAGCCGCCGTTTTTTGATATTTATCTAAGACCATTTCGCTAAAAAGCTCATCATCGTGTGCAGCGTCTGCCGCAGATCGCTTGTCCCTGCTTTCTTTTGTCATCAATCCCAAGGATTCCAAGAAATCTACTTCGTCATAAACCTCATGAGTCCACGGTCCCATTCGAAATGGAACAAAATGAAAATCGTTTCTCTCTGGATCTGGAACAGCTTTTAAAAAACCTTCATCTTTCTTCAAGAGAAATAATAACTTTTCTAATCTAGTAATTCCAGCTATTGGTTCTGAAAATTGTTGATCAGGTGATAGAGCTTTCCCTGCATAAAGAAGAGCAAGTAACAAGTCTGCTTTGTTCCTTATTCCTCTAAGCATAAAAGTCTCCCTTTTAAAAACTTAATTGATGAATTGTAGATTTATCCTTATATTAGTATACAGCATGAAGATCTATACAGCAATTGTAAACTTTAAAATTATATGGGAAACAAGGCAATGAAATATTGAGATCTCTACCAAAGGAGGTATCTCCAAAAAGATCGAAGAGACCAAAGTGGTTTCATGTGGATTGAGCCTGGCTAATATATCCATGTGGACAAATTGGGTAGCATTGCCCACACCCATATGGCGGAGGAGGAAAAACTGCCGTGCCATTCTTGCCCCTGTCCTCTATCACAAGAGATAGAAATAAACAAGCCTTAGCTTATAACATCCATACTCTCCAATCCCCCCTTAAGAGCTGGTCGTTGCACACACTAGACACCGGAGGTACTTAAAGTGGAAGCGGCTTCCAGCAAGCTATCCTTGGAACCTTGCACGAG
>Ga0307378_10003797_pt1 | contig 21917 bp, 10 predicted proteins | sample UN1MG_FD_202238 | JGI IMG/M metagenome (GOLD analysis project Ga0307378, IMG submission 202238) | Soil microbial communities from Risofladan, Vaasa, Finland - UN-1 | ecosystem: Environmental > Terrestrial > Soil > Coastal area > Acid sulfate soil | place: Finland: Risofladan, Vaasa | collected...
TAGCCGCAAAAATAACAGGCAGGGTTGAGACTATGCAGGCAATAACAAAATACACCGATATAAAAGTTATCCCGATAGCAAAAATACCTGTTTTGAAGGAAGGAGAAGAGGCGGAGGGAAATAAGTTATACAATGTTAATGGGGTAGTAACGTTGATTAAAGAGGTTGCACCGGTTGAAATTACCAAAGAAATTGAACCGATAATAATAAAAAATTGAATTAATTATATATAATTTTAAATATTGGAACCATGAAACACGTTGATTTATTTAACAATGCAGAACATGCTATCGTAAAGGATACTATAGCACTGAATGTATTAACGCTGACCGGGACTTCTGGAACTGCTAATGTGGCAATCGGAGGTCTGACTTTGCTGGCTACCTGGAACGCTCTTGGCCTACCGTATACAGCAATGGATTTTATAATCTCACACCTTGAGACCCTTAAGAGAAGCGGGTTTAATGCTACTTTAGGCGCACAGGCTCAGGTTGAAACTGTTACACTTACAGGTACCAGCGGTACGGCTAATGTAACCGAGGCTGGTGGTTTAACTAAGTTAGCAACATTTGCTAGTGATTTAACAACTACTGCAGCTAACTTTGTAACAGCTCATGCTGCTGCTTATGCCGCTGTAGGTATTACTTTAACAAGCTCAACAGTTACTCTTATTTTTACTGCTGCTGTGGCTGGTGTATCTTTTGATGCTCCTGTTGTTGTAAATGTTACTACTAACCTTGCTGGTACTACTGCTCACACGACTCCTTACTTCACACAGGTAATTACTTTTACTCATGTTGCTGGTCAGGCTGGTGTAACTATTACTAACGTTACTAGTAACCTTGCAGGTACTTTAGGTGCTGTTTATATTCCTGACTTCGATAAGGGAAGAATATTCAGATTGCTTACTGCTGCTGCTTCTACTATAGGAGCCCCGAAGAATCCTCTGGATGGTGCAATGATCGTATTGGAAATTACTGCTGGTGGTGCTCATGCTATTACCTGGAATGCTGCTTATCAGTTTGCTGGTGGTACAGAACCTACTCAAACATCTTCCGGGTTGGATATTTACACAGGTCGATATAACAAAACTGCTAATAAGGTGTACATTTTTGCTGCAGTTCAAGATGTTAAAGCGTAATCTGTAAGGATTCATGGGAGCCATATATAGGGTAGAGATAGAGAAGGTGATGGATAATACCGGCACTGCTGCAAGACCTTACTTTGTTAAGTCTAAGGAGACAAAGGTATTTTACTTATTTGGTATAAGAATTAAATCGGTAACGATTTTAGGGACGTACCCAGATCAGGATTTAGCCTCTAACAAATAAGTTCATCTCCATCAAATCTCTGACTGAATCCTAACCTTGGGTCCCTGGGGTTAGGATTCTATTTTATTATTTAAAACAGTAGTAATGGAAGGCACTAAAGGTCAAAAGTATATTATAAGCACGTTTCATGCCGGGATCAATCAAGATATAGATCCGGAATTTATGAATCCTCAGAGCGGTCAAATACTTTATAGCGAATTTCTTCGTTTGGATGATGCTGTAAAAGGGGTATTAACTGCTCTTAAGGGGGATGATAAGCATGATGCTACCGGTCAGGACATTCTGGATACTTATGTTTATTTGGGGGGTATGTTTGCTATGGGTAGAATCATCACTTTCTGGTTTGATTCAGAGGTCGCAGCAAAGACTTACATTGTATTGGATAACGATATAGTAGGAATGAGTGCCGATCTTCCGGGTTGTGTTAACAATGAAGCGAATCTTCTGGATATGGATCATAACCCAGAGACCGGGGAAATTTTTATTACGGACGATGCCCGCACTCCTATTATATTAAGTATTCAAGATCTTTGGGATAGTAAAGCTCTTACCACATACAAAGCCGATTATGATCCGGTATTATACGAATTGAAGCTGCTTAATCAGGCGCATCAGCCTAAGTTTGCTTCTTTAGATGATGTGGGGGCAGGTGTGGGTCTTAAGGTGGGGAGTTACTCTTATGGTATGAGATATGGTACTTTCCAGGGGGAATATACTCCATGGGGACCGCAAACCCCATTCATTCCTGTACTGGATAGTTATATACAACAATATACCGGTAATGTTACTAATTATATTCTTCCGGGCACAAGGGTTTATGGGGGAGAGGCTTCTATTACTCCTTCCAGATATGGTATTCAGTTATTACTTCGTGTGGAGAATAAGGCTGGATTTGATTTTATTGAGCTCCGCCGGTACGCTAATAACGCCGGAGCTGCTATAGGATATACCCCAGCCGCAGAGATTTTACGGGTTACCATAGATAAAAATGGGGCTGCTGTGGATATTAGAGCTCAAGAGGTAGGGTATATAGCATTTCAAGATACTAATGCTAATATATGGATTGCTTTTGATGATTCAGAGGTTGAATTTAAAGCTTCTATTAAAGCGGCTAAAACAATCAGGTATTTTGATGGTAGAATTATTCTTGGTGGTATTACTTATGAGTCTAGGGAATTGGTTGATACTGATATATTTATAAATACTCCGAATGTTTCTAAGTTAGCTTACCCGATTAAGAAGTGGTTAGAAAAGGTAGGATATACAGAGCCTATTAATCAGGTTAAATACAAGAGTCATAGATTAGGGGAAAGGTATGGTTTTGGGGCTCAATTAAGAGATGATCAGGGAAATATCCTATTTACTATTCCTTTGAAGAATAATACAGATGATTTTAGGAATTATAAATTCCCCGAGCGTAGGGAAGAGGTGCCTGCTAGTGAATTAGCTGAAATGGATGATATGGTTAATATGCCTGCTATGGCTATTGCTTCAGGTGGGGATTTAGATGGTTCAGTAGTGAACACTCAAGCAAACGGATTAGAACAGGTGGAAATAGATACCGTCACTTTAACCGGTGGTAGCGGAACTGCTAATGTTACCTGTGATGGACTAACTAAATTAGCTACTTTTGATTTTGATTTATCAACAACGGTAATGAATTTTACCAGTGCCTGGACGGCTGCTTATGCTGCTATTGATATACAACTGTCTGATGCCCCTGTCGCTAATATTATTTTTGAGGGGAATTCAGGTAAAGGTGCTTTTGGTGGTGCTACATCAGTAGCTAATGTATCAGGTGATTTGGCTGGTAGTAATGCAAATACTCAGGCATACATAGCACCTGTTAACCGTATAGACACAGTGACACTTACAGGGACATCGGGAATGGCGGGGATACTTTGTGATGCAGTAACAAGAAATGCTATATTTAATGGTACACTTACTCAAACAGCTACTGATTTTGTAACTGATCATGCTGCTGCTTATCTAACAGGGGGTGTAGTGGTTACATCTAATGGGGTGAATATAATATTTACTGCTGCTGTGGCAGGTGTTGATTTTACAGGGGCTACAACTATAACAAATGTTCCTGATGTAGCTAAAACATATGAAGCTTCTCATCAAGATTATTACCCGGCCCCCAGGCGAGATAAATATGATGCAACTGTGCGCACTAAAAACATTCAAAAAAGTGCAACTTATGCTTATGCTCCAATGACTCCTACAGGACGGGATCCTGGCTATGCTGGTAATGGTAGGGATTATGAGGGAGCCGATACTAATTTATTGAATCATGTAGAAGCGACTGGTGATGCTAATCCGCAAGGATTTGGTACTAATATATGGGCTACCGGGTTAAGGATAGGGGGTATAGATACAACCAAATTACCTGAATGGGTTAAAGGATTTAGTATTGTCAGGACCCCACCGGCTGGTAGGGTTGTATGCCAAGGTATAGCTACATATGCTCTGACTGAGCAAGATCCGGATACTCAAACAGATGCCGCTGTTAAAGCCGCTAATAAAGTATGGTTCTATTCACCTGAGTTAGACCCTGTTATAGGAGATAAAGTTGGTATTTATGAAGAGATGAAAGCCAATCCTACTAATTATGAAATGCAACTGATAGCTCCATTGGGGTTTTTTTCGGAGATGTATAGTGGGTTTGGTACTGATAATCTCTCGGGCAAGGTTGATTTGGTAACCTGGGCTATGATGCATAGAAACAATGGTTCGGGGAATTGTCTTCCTTCTGTTATGGGCGGTGATGCTACAATTGGTAATGGTGAGGGGTATGTGGCTTTTGGGCGATACAGGAATACGGCTGGGGATATAGATCAAACCACGGATCATAGATGGGCGATATCCAGTGCTGTTGATATTGATATAGAGGGTAAGAATGGTAGATCTCAATATTTAGAATTAACTGTGAGTGAAGATGGTAAAGATTTTTATCAGAATTTAACGTGTGATGCTGGGACTGCTACTGCAGCTAAATCACGCTTGTTTCATGAACCTTTTTATCTTATTAATATTGTGCAGGTAGATAAAGATATTCCGCTAAACCAAACCGACCTGTATCAGGAAATCGGCCACTATCAGAAACTTTCTAGTACTATAGGATATGGTACCGGATTACTTAATCAATTATACTATCTTGCTGATGAGAGACCAGAGGATTGCGTGGCATCTAAGAGTTTTGTAACTTATGGTTTTTCTGAGCTTAGGTACATACTTGTGAATGGTCAGAAATGGATAGATGTTACTAAAGAGACTTCTGGTAGTATAGATACCTGGAGGGCGGTGTTAGAAAGTACTGGTTATATTACAATTAATAGTATTCTTTATTATGGTATCTACAACTCACAGAATAGGCGCAACGATGCTTATGTAAAATTTCCATACTCTCTTCCTACATCTGGAAACCCCGTAGCTCCCGCTGATGGGGATGAGGTAGTAATAGTATATAATAATGCTGTACCTTTAGATATTTATCTTGGGGATACTGTAGTCGGTTTTTCATCCTTCACCCCTATAGATGTTCAGAGGGCCGATACGTTTAATAATGGTACTGTAGATGTAGAGAGTTTTTTCTATCTTAATGCTCCTATGCCTTACGCTACCTATACTTTTAATCTGGCTTACAGGCAAATATATTCGGCTTTTGAGTCGGGGGTTACTGTGCATATTAGTGCAGAGCAAAAAAGGGCCGCATATCTTAGACAGTGGATGATAATGTTTGTTTGTGAGAGTACTGTTAATTTACCATTGGTATATAAGAATTTCTTTCCTCATAAGCACTATGTTATGAGACCTAATGGGTATGATATAATTAAAGAGGGGGAATCAGAAGCACAATACCTGGACAGAATAGGAATAGCTGCGGGGTATAAAGATGATTATCCTGGTGAGTATCAATACTGGGATTTTGGTGGTTTACATTTCCCCCAAGGGTCTAATTTTGATTATGAGAAAGGTATAGGTATAAAGGCTCCGGGCAAACCAGTGTCTTCTGAGACTGAGGTTGTAAATTATCCAAAGAGACTTGTATGGACTCTACAGAAACCTTCAAATAGATCTTCATCGAATGCGTTGAAGAGTATATTACCTACTAATTATTATGATCTAAATCATTTTAAATCGGAGAAGATAACATTATTATATGATGCTTACTCATCAAAAGGTAATAATTTATATGTGGTGACCGATAAAGCTGTAGGACTTTTACTTACAGATAAGGCTATTATTCGGGATTTTGTGGGGGATGCCTTAGGTATAGCTGCTCAGGAGGGTAATTTTATTCAGGCAGAGCAGTGGTTGAATGATCGGGTTGGGTGTCCAGATTTTATGTGGCGGGCTAAAACTGAGGGTCGTATAGTTAAGGAGAACAGACCTATTGATATATTAGTATTCCCAACAATAGACAATATAGCTGTTTTACTTGACAATTCGGTTATTACTCTGAAGGATGGGATTAATACTAGGATGAGTGCTTTATTAAATGAGTACGGCACCCCTCAAAACGATGACCGTGAAGATTTGCTTACCAGCTTTATCCATACAAAACAGAACGAGTTATGGGTTAATAGCCAGGGGACAATTCATGTATATGATTTCACTCATAATGCATGGACTATGGAAATGTCTATACCTCATTATATTAAAGGTTTCTATGCTCCATGGTTAACAGGTTATCCTGGGACTGATTTTACGATGATAGCATGGCAAACCGGTGATAAATATAACAGGGGGGTTTTAGAGGGTAATGATTATGATACCTGGGATAGTATGTCTCAGCCCGATAAAGAGCTTGTGTTTGTGGTTAATCCTGGGTTGGGTAATACATACCAGTTCGTTGATATGTTTATTAAGTTAGGTTCCGGGGCTGTGCCCGATACTGCAGAGTTTGGTATTGCTTATACACTTGGGGGAGCTATTACAGATCCTGCTACAGTTGTCACAGCAGATTTTAAATCATATGGCGATGGTTGGTACGAGTGCAAGATACCTAAAACAACTGGTAATAAGGTGGTTATAGGTAGTAAAATGTTCGTGAGGCTTGTAGGGACCAACTTACACGAAATTAAATATGTAAAAACAGGGTATATCCCTGTGGTTGGGGGGTAGGAAATTAGGGATATTTGTATTATATTTGTACAAGGTAAATAGTTAATAATTACAGAGATGAGTGACAAGAGACAAACGATGGCGAGGTATGAGATGATTCGCCTCTTAATGAAGAAGGTGGGAATGCCTGATTATCAGGCTGAGTACGCAGTTGATTCACTGTTTGATGCAATAGCAGAGTGGATAAAAGAGGGTAAGGAAGTGATGCTACCTGGGTTAGGTAGATATATATTTATAAGGCGCGATGCTTTCAGAAAGTCTAATCTGAATTTGGGGAGTGATATTGTTCCTCACAGTCAGGTTAAGTTTAGGATGAATCAAGCTTTAGCTCGCCATGTGCGGGTTACGACTAGAGATAAGAAGTAATATTTAAAAATTTTTATTATGCCTAATGTAGGAGCAGATACAGCAAAAGGAGCCCTTGGAGGTGCGGCTACTGGTGCGGCAATAGGATCTTTCTTAGGTCCTGTAGGCACCGGTGTAGGTGCTATAGCAGGAGCACTCATAGGAGGAATTGGGGCCAATAAAGCATCTAAGGGGATGCAGAGTGCCTTGCAAAGGATTGGTGAGATTCCTATGGTAGATCCAACCCAGTTAGCTTTTAAGGATAGGCTTGCAAGAGAAAGTAGAGCTCTTGCTTCCGGTCTTACCACCGATTTCCAGGTGGCTAAGGATATTTTACGATCTACGCAGGCCGGTAGTTTTAGTGTGGCTGCTAAGGTAGGCGCAGGTAACCCGGCTTTAGCGATGACTATGATGAGGGAGGGAGAGCGTAGTATGAATGTTGGACTAAATCAAGCTTTGGGCACTATATCTACAAGAACTATGGGTTATACAGAAATGATGGGCGATATGGTAGATAAGATAGCCAAGCGTAAACTGGATCTTGAGGTTTACAAAGCTAATGTAGAGCTTGGTCAGTCTGCTGCTGAATATAAGGATGTTATGGATCAAAGTAATGCGGTTATTGGTCAGGGTATGGCAGCACTTCCCGGGTACGTAGATTCTTTTAAGGCTGCGGCGGCTGGTGAAACTAACTGGTGGGGAACCCAAATAAAATAATAATTATGGCTGATCAAAATATAAATCCTAGCGTAGTTAAAGATTCTTCCGGGAGTAATTATGGGGGTATATCCAGCAACCCAGTGGAAAATGCTCAATTGGAGTATTTAAAAGGTTTGTGGGATAGGGTTCAAAAGCCTATGACTGCGCCTTTAACAACCGCCCAGGAGTTTCCTACGTTGGATCGGGGCATTCAGGTTGGTTCATTATCTAGCCAAACGCTTGGTAGCGTGCCAATATTTGGTGTTGGTGGTGGTGTTGTCTCTATGGCTGCTATGGATGCTATGCGTAAAGCTAAACAAGAAGCCGAGATTAATTACTATAAACAACTGGCGGTAGATCCTAAAGCTTTTGAACTTGATGTTGCTTTAACGGACATCAAAATGAGTAATGAGTGGAATCAGAAGAAAATTGATTTGGCTAACGAGATGTACGATAAGATTTTACCTTTATTTGATGGCGAGTCAGATGCGGGGCAAAAAGCTGCTAAGTATCTTTCAGTGTCCCCTGATTGGAAAAGAACTATGAAGCAGATGGATCATATGGGCAATATGATTGAAGCTTCCAGAGCTAAAATAATGGAAGTTATAGCGGCTCATGCAAATCCTGATGTGGCTTATGCTTCGGATGAGATGTACGGGCGAGCTCAGGATTTTCTTAAAAAGCTTGAAACTCTGGATGAAAGATCCATTCAGGAGGTATATGACGCTACAGAGAGTTTCCAAACACATGCTAGTTTATATACGGTTGTTAAAAAGCATATGAGTAGCTTTGGTAAGAAAACTCAGACTATCCTGAGCAAGGCTTCGAATATGGATACTAACACCAGGAAAGCTTATATTAAATCAGAAATTACGGGGGCTACTGAGGAAGACATTGAAAATATTTATAAGAATGTTCTATATGAGAATCCTTGGGTTAAGGGGGATAAGGAAGCAGAGGATTTTATCCGGAGAGAAGTTAAGAATCAAGCAGATTACGAATACAAGAAAACTCTTGAATTAGTTGATCAGAAAGAAGCCGAGACTGAAAAGAATTTACGTGCTTTAGGGCTCAATGTCGATGAGTATGGTAAACCTTCTTTTGGTACTATTGCTACACCTATTCCTGGCAAAACAGGGCAAGCAGCTATTTCTTACGGTAGACAAACCAGCGGCAAACCTTATTCCATTGGATTACAGAATGGGGCTGAGGGGTACATACGCAGGAATAATATAACTTATCGTGTTCGGATCGAGGACCCGGGTGATGTGGAACTTAATTCAGAGTATACTTTAACAGGAGCTGATTCCGGTGTTGATGCTGGTAGGTACATTCAAGGTACTTTTATTGCTTCTCCGAAAGAGATATACGAGAGTCCCAGGGAGATGCGTAACATAACTACCAGGAAAGGTACTGAAACTCAGTTTATTGATGATCCGGACAAACCTAAACTAAGTGAGCAGGTTCGTGCTATAGAGGCGTGGGATCTTAGTACCAATACTAAGCATACATTCTACGGTCCTCAGACTATTTTACTTAGTTGGGATGATTATCAAACGGCGGTTAGTGGCTCTGTTCCAGGTTTAAGTGATGCCCATAGGGAGTTACCTTACGGGGCTACTAATGTAGCTGGTCCTGTAGTACTAGATCATACAAATCCGAACCAAGAAATTATAAATGGTGCTCCATATATAATGGATGGTGAGTTATATGTCGGAACTGCTGATGGCGGTATTCGTAAAATAATAAAGTGATATGCCAAACGAACAAGATCCTAAGAATCCGTGGCTGAAAAAGGTAGTTACGGAAAAAGTTGCTAAGCCGGATAGTGCTGTAGTCGAGAATCCGTGGTTGAAAAAGGTAGCTTCTGATAGTCCAAAAGGTCCTGGCGTAAAGCCAGAAGTTTTAAACCCCGAGTTACAAATCGAGGTTCCGGATTTTACTATTCCATTCGATCCTGCTTTAAATGTTCCTGTAGCTAGTACAACCAGGGTTGCTAAGCCGGTGGATATGCAACTTACTAATCTTGAGTGGTGGGATGAAAATGATCGTAGAGAGGAAGCCGCACAGCAAAAAGCTAGGGATTTTATTATAACAGAAACGGATGATCCTATGGATGCTTATCTTCAATCAGATAAACATTGGACTAAAATGCGTAGGAAATTGGGTCGTCAGGATGATGATCAATTTATTAATGATGCCAATTTTAAATTTGTGGAGACAGAGATAGAAGATAAGATAGCTATCGATCAGATGGGTAAATTATTTAGTACTACTCTTGATGAAATAGCTTATGGTATTGATCCTGAGAATAAGGCTGCTGTAAGAATGGCAGAGACTTTACAAAATAAGTGGTACGAAAGAGCTACTGAAGAGGATCTTAAACATACTCAGATCCAACAAAAAATTAATAAGATTAAACTGGAGGAAGACACTTCAGATCCGGAAGTAATATTAAAGCTTAAAGATCTTGCCGGTCAAAAAAGTGCTTTAAAGGGCGATTCATTTGTAGATCCGATTACTGGTGAGAGGGTTACCAAAGGAGAAGATATTAAAGATTATCAAAAGGAATATACCGACCAGGTGGAGAATTATACTCAGGAATATGAGCAGCTAGCACAAACAGACATTGAGAGTTTGGGGGAAACCTATTATAAAGTAGGGGCGTTGCTAGAATTTTTAGAGGGGGAGATGGATGCGCGTGTAAGACCTTATTATGATAAGGCTGTAGGTGCTATGGTAGAGCCAGGGGCTCCTTTAGTAGGTCCTTTAGTGGGTGCAGGAATGTTGCAATTTATGCCCGATGAACTTAAAGCCGTTCAACAAAGATATATATCTGCTAGAGCCAGGTTTGATGCTGCTGGTAAGGCTTTTTTAGCAAACAGATCTCCGGAGGCTATTGATAAAGATGTCGGGTTCATAATGCAGACGGGCTTGGATAAATTTGCTGAGGGGGTGCTAACTAAATCATTGTATGAGGTGGTTAAAGCAAATACTAATCCTACTGACAGACAGTTGCTGGATGGTTATGATCAAGTAGCTGCGGCGGCTGGTATTAAATTAACCCCATCAGAAGAGGAGCATATAGAATTGTCTACTACAGAAAAAGCGGTAGGACAGGGTTCTCATCTTGCAGGTTTGATGTTAAAATTAGTTGCTGCTGGTAGGATTGAGCAGGTATTGTGGAAGGCTCCAATGTTTGGTGCTAAGGGGATAGGTATGGGGATTAAAGGAAGTAAAAATCTTACGGCTCCTTTTAAATACTATGCAAGATCTCTCGATGATATTGCTGGTGTTTTAAATAAGGGTACCGGATTACATAAAGCTGCAGGTGTGGGTATGAAACTGGCTAGCGAGGAATTAAAAACATTAACTGTAGGTATGCCTCTTGGAACCGGCATTGGTATGGGGGGAGCTACCCACATACTTAATAAGATTCCTATTGGAGCTATTAAAAGTGATTTTTTAAGGGGTTTTACCAAGCTCACCGGGGGCGGTCTTATGGTTGCTACATCTATGGAGGCTGGTCATGTTACTCAGTTACTTATGGCAGATGTGGCGGGGGGAGATCAATTTTCTACAGCTCTTAAGGAAAATTATGCCAACATGGAGTTTGATGATGTTATGATAAGTGCTGGTATTGGTATAGTCCTCGGAGCCCCAAGGGTGCGTGGTATGAGCAGCTACAGATATGCTGCAGAGGCAAAACTGTCAAGTGAGTTGAAAAAGGCTGGTTATAAGGAAGATGCTCGTTATGTGGATGAAGTTATCGGGTTAAATAAGAAAGTTGATGCTAAGATCAAAGAGTTAGAGAGTCAGATTAAAAAAGGCAAAACTACTCCTGAGGAGGCTGAGAGAAAATTAGATACAGAATCAATTAAACTTAAAGCCCAATTCGAAGCTAAGCAGAGGATACGGGATGAAGAAGCCGGTAATTTGGAGAAAATTACTCCATCTAAGGCGGATCTTGCTAATTTAGGTAAGACTGCTGTTGCAGATGCAGAAGGTAATCCTATTATTGTGTATCATGGATCTCCATATAAATTTAGTGTTTTTAGTAAGGCTGCTGCCAGAAAGAACAGGCAAAGTATAGGTGTTTCTAGGAATGAGTACCATCATTTTACAACTAACAGCGAGTTTGCTAAATCTTGGGGTGATAATATTCATGAGAGGTATTTAGCTATTCCTGAAAATAAAGTTAAGCGGATAAAAAATATTAAAGAGTTAACCAAAAAGAATGCTAAGCAATGGCAAGCCGAGGGGTATGAAGGAGTAATGGGGTTTGAGAGGTGGACTAAACCTGATGGTACGGTAGATTATGCTGATGTGTTTGTCCCATTCAGTAATGAGGCTATTATTAAACCTACCGGAACGAAGGATATTTGGAGAAATCCTACTGCTGATAATCTACAGAAATTAGCTGATAGGATAAGAGAGACTAAACAAATACCCAGCGAAGGTGGTGTGGGTGCAGCTCGTAAGAGACCCCCGTTTCCTTACGCTCCTGAGATATGGAATGCCGGAGTAGAGGGTGCGGCCAGATCCCTGGAAGGCGCAGCTACTGTGGTTCAGGCTATTGCAGACGGCATCGCTGCTGCTAAAGAACATCCATTGTATAAATCTATAGATCCGGAATTAAGAGTTAAGGTGGATAAAGAACTTGATGCCAGGATGAAACAGCATGTGGAAGATGCTATGGTAGAGATCCAGAAGAAGAATATGGAAGTGGATTCTAAAGAACTTCAGGAACATGCTGAGACAGAAATTAAACCATGGTCTGATAAATTACTTCAGAATGTAGCTGATAGGATTGGTGGAGAGTTGAGTGGTAGGGTTAAGACTCCTGAAAGGGTTAGTAAAAAGAAACTCGAAGGTAAAACTGTAGAGGATAATTTACAATATACTATCCAGCTGAAGAGTGTAAAAGACATTCCAGATGCTGTTAAAACACTACGGGAGGAAGGGTTTAAACTAACCATTGATAAGGGTCAGACCGGGTTCAAAGCTGTAAGACAGGAAGGAGATGTGTCTATAGAGGTACAATTACATACTTCACGAACTGCGGCGGCCCGGGATAAGATGTATGAGGCTACAAATATAGTACGTAATTATGATCCTGAGGCTCAGTTGGAAGCTCATGGAAAAGATACCGGATCTACATTTTCATTATCCGGAGAGAATTTAAAAGGCGTGAAAAAATCGACTGTTAGTATATTTCCGGAGCGTACTGAAATCGTAGAAGGGGAAATTACTAAGGATATTTTAGAGGAGTATATAGAAAAGAATAATGACTTACTTGCAGGCAATGAGTATATTTTATCTGTAGGTACATGGGCTGAGGTTGCTACCGGTAAAACTTATCTGGATATCGTAGCTACTTTACCTCATGCTGAGGCCATAAAGATGGGACTTAAATATAATCAGAAAGCTATATACAACCTGGAAACAGGGGAGACCCAAAATATAGGCGGTACCGGAGAGGTAGTTGATATTAAGAAAAATCTGGTTACTACTACAAGTTATCAGGCTGGTTCTTTAGGGGCTGGTGATAGTAATTCAAATATATTGGTTAGACCAGGAGCCCCAAGTAAATCAAATGCTGGCAGAGTGTTAATGGCACAGATACATCCAAGAGTATCTGCAGCTGGTGATATGGCTAGTCCTTATTTTGAGAGATTATACTCTGTTCGTGAGGGTTACTGGAAGTCTCCTGATTTCTGGGAAGTTCCGGAATGGGTTCCTATGGTATCCAACACATTCAAGAATGCTGATTTCATAGCTATCCGTGATCCTATAGAGGCTGCTAAACATATAAAAGATGCTGGGTATCCTACTGTGATGTTTAGTGTAATGGATGTTAACAAAACCCATGTTAAGGAGATCGCCAGGAGATTGCAAGAAATTTCTCCGAAGACCAAAATAATGGTGGGTGGTTATGTTAAACCAGAGTTTTTCAAAGATTCCCCTAATGTCAAATTCTTCAATAATATAGAAGAAATGGCTAAGACGATGGGTGTAAAGTATGTAGAGGGAAGGGATAATAGACATTTCAAAGGTACGAAGACTATACCTAGATTATGTATGTCGGAGGGTTGTTTACATAAATGTGCTTTTTGTGTGGTTCCTAAGGATGTTAAACCTAAATCAAAAGAACATATCGATCAACAGATTGCAGGGTTCAAGAATTTGGATTATGAACTAGTTTATCTGGATGATAAAACATTTGGACAGGCTGAGAATGTTGCTTATCTGGTAGATGCTTATACTGCTATTAAGAAAAACAACCCTAAATTTAAAGGGTTTATTGTACAGACCACGGCTCCGGCATTTCTAAAACTCGATCCGGAAATCATTAAAAATTCTGGTATTAAGTATGTAGAACTTGGTGTTGAATCTTATAATAACGATATTTTAAAAAGAGTTAAGAAACCCCATACGACAGAATTGATAGATCAGGCTATAGAGAAGATCCGGGAGATGGAGTTACAGTTTGTTCCGAATATTATTGTTGGTTTAGCTGGCAAGACTTCAGATGGTAAGATATGGTCAGAGAATGCTAAAACCTATAAAAATACTTTAGATGCTTTAAAGAAAAATGAGGATATTATATCTCATGTAAATGTATATAACCTAGCTACTTATGAAGGTACGGTGTTAGGAGAACAGCTTGGGGATGCCCGGGTTGAGGCGGATGTTAATGAAAATGCAGTACAAAGATCTTACTTAAAGGATAAGAAAGTACACGAAAAATTCTATAAAGATGTATTAGCTTTTGGGGAGAGAATGTTAGAAAAAGGCCCAAAACAGGAGAAGCTTGCACCAGAGGCCAGGGCTACTGAGTTTACTGATATAGAAGAGAAAGCACTACCAAAAGAGCAGGAAAGAATAGCCGGACTACGTGAGGGTTTATTTGGTGAGGAGATTGCTGCAGCTTGGAGAGGTATTGAAAATGTAGAGATATCTCCGGAGAAAGCAAAAGCTCCTACAGTTACCCAGAAAAAGATAGCCAAGGCTACTGGTATAAGTAAGGAGCAGAAGAAAATTGTGATGAATGAATACACCGCTTTGAAAGAGCAGATCAAGCAGGAAGCTCGGAGCAGTAAAGATCTTAAAGCCAGGGAGCAGGTTATTCGCGATAGTTTGGTTGAATTCGTTAAATCGAAAAAAGGGCTGGCCGGTATTGATGCCAAACTTACCCAGCCGTTATTACGGAGATTAGTGGATATGGATCTCAGCAAGCCCGGGTCCGTGGATGCAGCCATAGCATATATCGATAAGGTTATAAATGATCAGGTGTTCAGAAATGAATTAATAGCTCTGGATAGGGTTGATACTGATTTAAGATCTATTACTGATCCTAAAACTTATGAGAAGAAGGAGAGTGGTGTATTAAAAGGTAAGGATAAATTCTTCATCGAGACTAAAGATAAACTTGCGGAGCATGGTAGGCGCATGAACGAGGATAGCTGGGAAGGTGCTCAGAAGCAGATAGAGGATATGCTGAACAGTATTCCGGAAGGACAGTACCCTACAGTAGAGCAGTTCGAGCAGATTGAACGCCTAAGTTTTAGTGGTCTATTAAACGAGACTTTTGGCGGTAATTTAGCTGAGAAGCAAAATAGGCTACAAGATCTTAAGGATATTAGGAAGCAGGGAAGGACTGAGGCTTTTGCTTTGAGGTTGTTTGCCCGGGATATGGAGAATCAGGTAATTGATGGTTCTGTCAAAACAGTTCTTGGTGGGGCTGATCCACCTGTTATGGCTCCGGATGCCAGACAAGCTCTTAATATAGCTAATGTAGATAAGTATCGTAGATTTGTTGAGTGGGTATCCACGGATACCTGGTTCACTCTGATGGATAGAATGTCCAGGAATGATAAAATTTCTGATCCTTTTAAAAGTTATTTAAGTAAGACTATGGGGGGTGCTGTAATAGGGGCCGAGAGGTTGGAGTATAGGGGTTTACAAACACATTATGACGAAATAACCAATTCGTTTAGGAAGATTTTCGAGCTTGCCGAGGGTAAGAAGGGTAACAGGCAACAAATGAAACTTAGAAATAAATATAGCTCTGAGCGAGGGGTCTTAGAGTATATGGACATATCAGGTAACAAACAATCTGTAGAGGTTACTCAGAATGAGGCTTATAAGAGATGGATGGAGTTACAAGATCCTACTTTAGCTCGTAGTAATGAGGCGGCAGGTTATTTAAGAAACGGATTACCAACAGAGAAGGCTAAAGCACTGGAAGCTTTTTTAGATCCTAAGGTTAAGGCGTGGGCAGAATGGCAGTTAAATGAGTTTTATCCTAAATACTGGGCTACAATTAATCCAATATACAGAAGAATTTTCGGTACAGATATGCCATTTAATTCTAATTATTCTCCAATTTTTGTGGATTCTAAAATAGATTTTAAAGATCCCAAACAGGCAGCTGACTTATTAACAAATGTTACTGTCAGAAGTACTGCTAATAATGCAAGTCTTAAAGCAAGGGTTAATCATGGTAAAGAACTGGCCTGGATGGATGGGGATAAGGTTTTGATTAATCATATCGCCAAGATGGAATTCTTTAAGGCGTGGGCTGAGCCTCTTCGGTTAATGAATGGGGTATTTAAGAATCCGGAGATGCGGGCGGCTGTGCAACAGAATTTAGGTAGAAACTATTTACCTTATGTTGATGCTTTTGTCGATGATTTTTTTCCAAGGAAATATAAATTTACCACACCTCTGGAGAGAATGGCTACAAAACTGCGGACTAACTATACTATAGGCTCTTTAGCATTAAAACCTACTATATTTCTAAAACAGCTTACTTCTATACCAGCTTATATGGAAAATGTTCCGCTATCTGAGTTCTTAAGACCGGATAGAATGGCTGCTAATTTTGGCTTGTTCTTTAAAGAAAAGGGGTGGAAAGTATTAGGTGAAGGAGTGCTTATGCAAGAACGTTACATGAGGGGTTGGGACCGGGATGTTATTGATGCAATGCATAAAGATTACAATACCATGATGAAGGGCGGGGCTAAATTTAAAGACTGGGCTATGTTTCTTACTAAGTGGGGAGATAAGGGAGCTATTATTGCCGGGGGATGGCCTGTGTATAAACATCATTATAATAAGGCTATCAAAGAAGGCAGGTCTATAGAAGAGGCCAAGCGGACAGCTATGGATGAGTTTGAATTTGCTACCCGAAACTCTCAGCAGGCTGGTCGCACAGCTGACTTATCTTTTGTGCAGCAGGCTAATCCTTATGTGAAATTAATGACTATGTACAAGACTGCTCCTTTTCAGTATCACAGAAAAGTGGCAGGGGCTATTAGGAATATGGCTGCAGGTAGAGGAGATTTAACGAAACATGCTAAGACGCTGGTTATATATCATGTGTTACTTCCGCAAATATTCCAGATAGTATCCAATGGGTTTAAATGGGATAAGCAGGATCAGCTTCAGGCTGCTGTGTTAGGTAATTTCAATAACATATTTGCTTTTGGGGATGCTATAACCAATATTATAGATGTTATGCAGGGAGATCCATTCGAATATCGGGCTTCCCCGGTGACAACTATTGTTACGGATGTGAAGAAGATTCTTAATGATATGGAGAAGATTGATATCACAGATATTACAGCATATGATGTTTGGGAAGCTCTGGATAATATGTCCAGGTTAGTAGGTAATTTAACAGGAACCCCCGCAGATGCTTTTTATAATACCATCGATGCCTTCCTGGATATCGCTAATAATGAGACTAATTATCCATGGAGAAGAGCTCTTGGTTATTCAGAATGGACCTTGGAACATGCTGATTATGAATTACCTGAGGCTATCATGAATTTCTGGAAGGATAATCCGAATGCAACTATCGAAGAATTTCAGGCAAAAGACCTTGAAATTAAGGAGCTTGGTGTGCAAGATTTAAAGAAAAAACAGTAACTTTGTAAAAATACAATATTATGGCAAATTTTCAGTTATCAATAACGAATCCGGTTACTACGGTAATTGATGTCACAGATGCGAATGACATTCTTACGATAGTGGATCATTCTAATTACGATGAGGCTGTTCCGGAAGCCGGGCACGCTCAAACGGATTTCAGTGATTTCAGAAAAATGAAGCTTATACTACCGAATGCTGCGGAGTATTTATTCTCTTCGTTTTATCCGGCAGAGGGGGATGCTACACTGGTTGTACCAAGCGGTAATGTATTACCTTTATCCACTGCTTACTCGTATACTACGGGGGATGGTCAGTACTGGATCTACCTGTATGCTCTGCCTACATATAACGCAGCTGCGGCTTATCTCATAGCCACTGCTCCTATAGTGTATTATAATGATGCAATGTGGAAATTATTGCAGAATGGTACAGGGCAAACTCCTGCAGAGGGAGCATATTGGACTGAGGTTACTGATGTAGATGATTTAACTGCTAAATACAGGATAGCTCAAAGAGTTGTATTGTATAGTGACCAGAAAGAAGTTTGGGCCAGAAGAGTATATAATGCTGTGGTAATAAACAATAGTCTGGGGGTTACAGTTGAGCAGCTTTTTCGTGATCCGGAATGGGTTGATGCTATGAAGATGTACATGAATATTTCAGCCATTCCTGTATTAATGAAAGTTGATGCCTGGGCCATGGTTGATGTGATTACCAATTTTGGTAAAGAAATGAAGGGTAAATATGAGGCATAATGGGACAAACAGCTGAAGAAGTTTTTGCACGGGATGCGGCTAAGATGGCTGCCCGTAATACGTTTGGGGCGATTAAGAAGGTCGATCCTATTACGGAGTTTATCCGGTTGCTTATGAAGGCTATGATTTTGGATATACTGGAGGATGAGGATGTATGTATAGATGTATTTACTGATGCAGAACGTGAGACTCTGGAAGGAGCTCTTATAATACGATCATGACATGCCGGATATTTTCAGTGGTGGCGGTAAGGTTTTTGCTGAGGGCGAAGATCCTCAAAATGTTCTTCCTATAGAGGAAGATCAGGCAATTTTTACAGAGGGAGAAGATCCTACGATTGATACTGACATACTAGATTCTGAGATAGGGGCGGATGCTGATCCTACTATTGATACTGATATACTAGAAACGGAGATAGCGACTGGTGATGTAGAGAATGCGATTCATACTTCTCCATTTGAGGTTGGGGATATATTTACAACCTGTAATTGTCCTTTTTGTAATAGTTAGGGGGCTGTAGGAAAATTATAATGACAGACATATTAGGAAATAAGAATGTAGCTGCGGATGATAACCCACAATGGGATCAATCCATATTTCATCAGGGGAATTTACCTCCTGGTGTTATTGCTATTGATGATATGGACCTCGGGGCTGATCCCTGGAGACCTGGTGAGGACCCTACGCCATCGTTAGAGGGTTATTGGGACAGAGATGACGTTAACGGATACCTCTATCCTAAAATAGGCTCAGATATCGTCCTAATAGGCTCTACGGCTCCATACTTTGATGAGAAGTTTGCCGTAACCGGTAAGATTTACACTACTGGTGGTTTAATGCTGGGAAGTGGGGATACTTTAATACACGAACCCATTAGCAACGTGGTCCAGGTAGTAACCGGCGGATCTTTAGTGCTGACTGTGCAGGCCACCCATTTAAGCGGGGCTAACACAGGGTTTCCATGGAGAATTAATAACACAAATACTCCGGCTGCAGGGTATCCTACTTATACCTGGCTGGGTGATGAAGATACCGGTATGTTCAGATTATCGGCTAATGCTCTCGGGTTCTCCGGGGGTGGTACTTCATTATTAGAGCTTAATGCTAATGGTTCTGTGAGGATCGTAGCTCTTCCGGCTGATGATACCGGTGAAACATTTGATGCTATTGTGATAGATCCGGCTACCGGATTTTTATACAAAAGAGATATAGGCGAGCTGCACATGCACGATAACGCAGCAGTCCTGAATTTATTAACGGCTCCTGCCGGAGCGTTGTGGTATAATGGCGTACTGGTTGCTGATTTTACCGGGTATGCAACAGAGACTTATGTAGATGACGAAGATACTTTACTATGGGCTGCTATAGCCTTAAAATCAGATCTAACCCATAATCATAGTTTGTACAATTTGATTGAAAAAAGTTATAATTCTTTAACAGATAAACCGGATATAGGTCAGCTTCACAGCCATGTCAATAAGACCACTTTGGATCTTATTCCAACTCATGTTGGGGTTGATGAGGGTAAAGTAATGATGAGATCGGCTGCAGGTATAGCCTGGAACCCCTTGTTTAATGCCGCCGGGACAATTATTACTGTTGATACTATGACAGAACTTAGTGCCGGTGTTGGTATTACAGCAGAGGGATTATTATTAAAAGCCGGGAGTATAACTTTAGGTACCGGATCAGCAGTAGATACTATTGAGATTACAATTACAAATGATGATACTCATTTACCTACTTCTGGAGCAGTAGTAGATTATTGTGCTGGGTTTGGTAGTGGTAATGTAACAAAAGTAGGAACTCCTGCTAATAATGAAATTGCAGTTTGGACAGGGGATGGTACTATTGAGGGTGAATCCACTATCTTGATTGATTCGGCTGCAAATACAATGAAGTTTATAGGGTGGTCTATTTTACCATCTACATCTGGTTCTGGTGTAGTAGGTAATTCTACTTATGCCTGGTCAGGTATGGCTACAACATCTCTTTATTTTAAGCCAGATGGAGGAAATGATATATTTATCAATTCGGGTGTAGTTGATGGAGCAAGTGCAATTGCTTATCTATTTAATACAACTAATGCATTATCAACACCAGGAGCTAAGATTGTATCATTTAAAAATAATGATACTGAAAAATTATACATTACTTACGGAGGAGATCTATTTTCAGCTCAAACCAGTTTTAATATAGGTACATCTACGGGTAGTACAATGTTATTATCTGGTACTATAGCTCAGATAAATACCATTGAATGTACTAACCATTTTACAATAGGCACTGGTGGAGATATAATATTCATTGAGAAGGCAAATCATACTTCAACCCCAGCAGCTGGGTTTGGGTATTTGTGGGTTAAAAATGATACTCCAAGTTCATTAATATTTACTGATGATGCAGGAACTGATTATGATTTAACAGCTATTGGGGGTATGGTATATCCCGGAGCAGGTATAGCTTTATCAACGGGTAGTGCGTGGGGAACATCAATAGCTGATAATTCAGCAACTTGGAATGCTGCTCAACCCGGTCATGCTAATCTTACTTCGTTGGCTGGACTTACTTATGCATCATTATCTTTTGTGAAGATGTCAGCTTCAGGAACGTTTAGTCTTGATACTGCTACTTATTTAACTTCAGAAACTTCCCATTCAGATGTTTTGGTTGACGGAGATTTTATATCTGAAGGGTTAATGAGAAGGGGAGCATCCGCCGGTGTTTATTCTATTATAACCGATAGCTCAGTAAACTGGAATACAGCTTACGGGTGGGGAGACCATGCAAGTGGTGGTTATGCACCTATTGCAAGTCCTACCTTTACAGGGACAGTCACCACGCCAAGTTTAATAGTCACTGATTTGACAGATGGTTATGTGCCTTATCAAAAGGCAGCAGATGATAAGTTAAGTAATAGCAATATTTTTTATGATGGGACTAACGTAGGTATTGGAACTTCTACGCCTACCACAAAATTAGATGTTGAAGGAACAATAGTTGCACCTGTAAATATTAGAATAACTAATGCTGGGGGAAGTTGGGCTGTTGACGATGAAATAGGTAGATATTCTTTTTATACAACCGATACTTCTGGAGTTGGTGTAAGAGAGTTAGCAAGTATTAGAGCAATAAATACAAATATTGCTGTTTCTCCAAGTTCTGAACTTGCATTCTATTATGGCCCTTATAATGCTGCTACGGCAGAGGCAATGAGAATTAATAAACTTGGTTATGTAGGTATTGGAACTACCGCACCACAAGACACCTTGCATGTTTACCACGCAACTGCAAATACTAACATAATGGTTGAGAGTGGTGATGTAGGAGCAAATGTTGGGTTTAAAGATAACACTACGGCAGATTATGATATTGTTAATATTGGTGCTATTGGGAACGATATGGTTTTTAATGTTGGTTATAATGAACGAATAAGGATATTATCAGGTGGCAATGTAGGTATTGGAACTGCTGCACCATACGCACCACTAACAGTAAGGTCTACAAATGCAGGAGCATACGCAGAAGGTATTAATTTAGACTCATATAGTGATGTAACAAGTTCGGCAATAGGCATAGATTTTAATATGTCAACTGCTGATTTAGGAGCAAATCCCTCAGCAAGGATTCAAGCTATTAGAATGGGAGCAGGAGCATTAGGTGATTTAGCATTTTCAACAAGAAATAGTTCTTATGTCTTAACGGAAGTTTTAAGACT
>Ga0307378_10003798_pt1 | contig 21914 bp, 29 predicted proteins | sample UN1MG_FD_202238 | JGI IMG/M metagenome (GOLD analysis project Ga0307378, IMG submission 202238) | Soil microbial communities from Risofladan, Vaasa, Finland - UN-1 | ecosystem: Environmental > Terrestrial > Soil > Coastal area > Acid sulfate soil | place: Finland: Risofladan, Vaasa | collected...
CGCCCACGTTGGTCTGTGGGTCCCGGTAGATGTTCTCTCCTCCCATCGGGAACTGGTGGGCGCGGTCCCAGTATGCCAGTTTGCCGTCCACCCGCACCTCGTAGAAGTCGCGGTCCCAGTGCTCCCACACCGGCACCGGTACGTCCTTGTCATCATCCAGGCGGACGTTGTACTTGTGCTTGGCGCTCGCGGCATCGATCATGTAGCTGACGTAGCACTCGTTGATCTGGTGATAGTCGTCTGGATCCCACACTGGGAACCACGCATCGGGCTGCAGCAGGCGGATGTACGCCTTTTTCCGGGCCGGGTTCCAGAGCACGCGGAACACCACGCCACCCAGGATCTGACATACCAGGCCGCCCTCGAGCAGGATGCTGTTGCGCCCGCTCTCCACCCAGATCTGGTCGATCTTCTGCTCGACCATCGCTGCGTCCTTGTTCTTGGAGTTGGGCGAGGTCACGCGAAACTGCAGGACGTCGTCCTTGAACTCGCCGACCAGGGCCGCGCGGTGGATGGTGCAGGCCTGCTCGAAGATGTTGATGCCCAGTGGGTACTTCTTGATGTTGGACTGGGCGCTCAGCGTCGTGTCGAAGATGTCGCGGTTGAAGTACTCCCACATCTCCCGGTAGAGCGCAGATTGGGCCTGCCACTGGTTGTTCGTATAGCTGTCCGGCGCTGATGGTGCATCGCCGATCTCGTTTGGTTTGAGTCCATCCCAGAGACCCATAGGCTATCTCCGTCGTTTCCGTCGCCGCTTACGTCCTGCGGCGCGCATCGCCCGGCGGAAACGCTCGCGCGATGCAGACGAGCGGAACCACGACTTACGCTTGCTAACGCGGCCGCTCTTCGTCCTTCTGGTTCTGCACATCTCCTCCTCCTATCGTGGGCGCTGCTGCAGCGGCTCTGCACGAACGGCCCGAGGGTCATCCCCATATGGGGAAAAGGCCGGGCGCTTCTCGGGATCCTTGTCCTCCATGTCCTTGGCCCAGAAGCGATACTGGCGCAGCCAGGCTGCCGCGGTCATGAACATGCTCACGATGTCCTGGGCGATCTTGGTGTCGGGCAGCACATAGCTCACCAGCTGGTTGCGCATGGAGCGGCTGAACGGGATGCGTATCTTGCCCCGCTGGAACAACTGGATCGTCGCCTGCAGCGCCTCGTTCTTCTTGTTGCCGCTCATATCGATCCCATCCACCCACATCTCCTGGCCCTGGAGGCCCATCGTGAAGGCGTACTCGCTGAAGCTCTTCTGCGGGCCGGTGCTCTCCAGCGCTGAATTGAACCCGCACCGGTAGTACTCCCACCAGGTCTTGAACTGGTGCTCGAACGGCTCGTAGCGCCCGTGGCCAGCTACCCAGGCAAAGGCGACGAGGACCGCCTCGCTGCCCGGCGTGTAGGGCATCCCGGTGATGTCGAAGACGCCGATCGCGCCGGCATTGCGGTGTGGCGGGTTGCCCAGCCCCGGATCCCCGACGACCAGGTACTCTCGCCCGGGCACGTAGGGCAGCTGGTAGCGCAGCAGCCCGTGCCGCACGTCCTCCTCGTACACGAAGCCGGCCAGGCCATCCTCGGTCGCGCGGTGACACATGTCATTCAGGCTGGCATCCTCGCAGGCCTGGATCACGTGTAGTGGGAAGAAGACGCCTCGCCCTATTGGCCGCTCGCCATCCATCTCGACCGCGCGGATCTCCTCGGGGATGTCAGCGTACATCAGCTCGAGGTCACGCTTGCTCAGGTGTGGGTTCTGGTCCGACCGTACCGTGAAGGACAGGTAGTTTCGTGGGTCTTCATACATCCGGTCGAACCTTGCCCACAGCTCCGGGTTGTCGGTCGACGTCGTCGTCACGGTCAGCCGCCCGATGCGAGCTCGCCTCCCATCTGGCGTCTTGCCACGGAGGCGGGTGCGCATGATGGCGATGGTGGTGGCGAAGGTATTGATGAAGCCAAACTCATCGCCATGCATCCAGTCGCCTTCCCACCCGCGCAGCTTGGCGATGTCATCCTGGGCGGTCATGAACTCCAGCGTGGAGCCGTTATGAAGCTCGATGATCGGGTATGGCTTGCGAGCTACTCTTTTAATGAACTTGTCTGCGTACGTCCCTGCCTCTGCACGGCGCAGGATGTCCGCGTACATCAGCGTGGCCTGCCAGGAGGTAGGGGCCACGTCCATGAAAGCGAAGAAGGGGAGCATGGCTGCCCAGTTGGAAGCACTCACTCCTACGCCGCACGTTTTCCCTGACCCAACCCCGCCGATGATGGTCTCGTTGGGCTGGGCTGCGTGGTGGAGCAGGCGTTGCCACTCCTGGTACTCGAACCCCGACAGGTAGTAACGGGTGAAAATGTTCCCGTCGTCCTGTGCCAGGGAAAGAACCTTCAAGTCGGTCGAGTTGAGGGCCATTAGGCACTAGAATTCCTGGTAAGCCTGGCATCCTCGGTCAGGTCATGTGCCCAGTCGGGCTTGCCCAGGCCAAGGTCGGCAAACGCCTCAAAGGATCTTTGCTTCAGGTCCAGCATCTCCTGGAAAGAGACATCGTAGGGCAGGGCCAAGATCGTCTCCTTCTGCACGATCCAGTAGCGGTTCCAATCGTGGTCCAGGATGTGCATACGGTAGTGGTGTGGTCGCTCAGCGATGTCACAGCCGGGGTAGGGGACGAACACGGCCAGGTTGGCGGTATCCATATAGGGCCGGTTGCGCCGCCAGAACTCGATCGTCTCGTCGACTGTCTCCGCGTTCTCACCCGGCATCCCGAACACGAACAGGCCCAGGGTGAGAAACCCAGCATCGTGGGCCAGGCGCAGCGATCGCTCTGCCTGTGCTATTGTGATTCCCTTGCGGACCGCGTTCAACACAGACTGGCTGCCGCTCTCAATGCCGAATGCCGCGACCTCCAGGTTGAGCTGCTTCAGCGCTGGGATGATACGCTCTGGGAATGTGTTGACCCGGGTATTCATCCGCGTCGCGATCGCGCCGGGCCCGAATGCCTCCACGCAGGCCTGGCCCAGGGCGATCACCGGCTCCGGCCGGATGGTGAAGGTGTCGTCCTGAAACTTGAAGCAGGTAACCCCCTGTGCTGCCATCTCCTGAAGCTCGACCACGATGTTGGCTGCTGAACGAAACCGCGTCTTGCACGCATAAAGCGGGTTGGAGCAGAACGCGCACTTGTTCGGACAGCCCCGCGAACCCATGATGCTCGTCACGTGCCCGTCCTGGTGGCCCCCTCGGAACACGGCAGTTGCATCGTTGAACAGGTCTTCCCGCGGTATCAAGTGCCTTGCCGGAAGGGGCACGCTGTCCAGGTCCTCAACCATTCGTCCCTGATACACCGGCCTGAGATCCGGCAAGTCCTGTACGACATCTAGGATGGTCAGCTCGCCCTCGCCCAGCAGCGCGCTGTCGAACCCCATTTGCAGGGTCTGCCAGGGACGGGCTGTAGGGTGGGGGCCTGCAGCCAACACGTGGGCACTATGGTACTGAGCACGAATCAGTTGCAGCAACCCCTTGACTGCACCGACCTGTGGCGTGGTGAAGCCCATAGCGTACAGGTCGGCACGGGGCCAGCTTGCTGGGATAGGGTGTGCCAGCAAGGAGATGACCTCGACCTCGTGTCCTGCCTGCTCCAGCACTGCCGCGATGTATAGCGGGCCAAGCGGCACGTTGGTCCGCTGGTCGTACAGCCCTGGCGCGGGTGGCAGAATGATGCAGATTTTCACGTTGCCCGGCGTCTCTTTGGCTTGCGAACGGCCAGGGAACAGAATGAGTAATTGTTGACCATGTCGCCGTGGTATTCCCACTCTGGCTTGTCAACCGGCTTGCACCTCAGCCAGTCCACGACCTCCTCCAGGTGCTCCCGGTTGTAGATTGTCTGCTGGATCGACCGGAACGGGGTGTCAATGGTCGGGTCGGGATGGAAGTCCATCGTGGTAAAGATCAGTCCACCCGGCTTGGTGATCCGCTTCAGCTCGAGCCAGGCATCATGCTCCCGCGGCACGTGGACATGTTCCATCACGCTGATGCACAACGTCACATCGAAGAAGTTGTCGGGCACACCCGGCATCTCCTCGACGGGCTGCGGCACCCACGGGATCTCCACCCCATATGCCCAGCACTGGCGGCGCAGCTCGTGCACTGGATCGCCGTAGGCGCAGGAATCTGTCTCCCACACGTCGTGCCCAGCCAGCTTGAGGCCGATGCCCAGCGGCGAGGCGCCTGAGCCGACGTCGATGACAGCCAGTCCCTGTCCTTCCCCATCGACGAGGGCCTTCACCAGACCATACTCCCAGCGCCGGTGCTCGTGGTTCAACGCCGTGTTCAGGCCCTTGGTGTGCATATCATGCAGTAGGGTGCTCAGCCAGACCATCTGCGGCTGCATTTCCCTGTAGTCTTCCTGTTGCAGTACCCGATTGAGAAGCATCATCCGCCTTTCGATTGCCTGTATTCCTGAAGTGCGCGAACGAAGTTCCGGTCTGCCTCGTGGTGCTGGTGGCAGAACAGGTAGTCTTGGATTGCCCGCATCTCGACGCCAGCGGCACGCATGCGCCGCTGCAGGGTGCTCTGCTGGTAGCCAAAGTGGACCATCGCCTCGTCGTACCAGCCACCCTTCCCCATCGCCGCCTTGCTGGTCACGTACGTCCCGGCATCCTGGTCCGTCTCGTGGAAGCGGAAAGCGTACGGGTATTGGAGCAGGAAGCGCGCGTTGGTGCGCCAGGCGTACGCTTCGTAGGGGGGTTCCGTCTCCGTCATCTCCGTCTGTCGGTCGTAGCCCATCTGCCAGCACCAGCCCGAGACGAAGGAGAGCGGGTTTTCCCCCGCCTTATCAGCCATGCGCTCCAGCGCGTCCTCCATCAGGATATAGTCTGCCCTGGTAAAGAAGAACAGCTCGTTGACTGCTGCCTGGATCCCGTAATTGGCAGACCAAGAATGCCGCCGGCTCGAGTCGCCGTGCTTGAGAAAGTGGTACTTGACGAACGGTTCTTGGAAATGCGGTTCAACCACGGCCCTGATTTCGTCCGGCTCGTAGTGTGTGTTGTTGTCCACGAACACCAGCTCGCTGGCCCGATCGAGGGCAGTCTGCTTGGTCAGACTGTAAACTGCCCGCTCCAGGTGGCCCAGGTCCAGCGTTTGGTAAAAGACAAAGACGATGCTAAGCATAGCCTATGCTGCCGGCGCATCGACAACGTCCGCCACCGTGACCATGCCGTACACGAGTAGCACCACATGGCCGCTGGGTGCTGCCACCGTCGCCGTAACCTTGAAGCGGGACCGGCCGCGGGTCAGGGTTGCCGTCTGCGTTTTTGTCAGCTCCACACGCACGACCTGCGGGTTCACGCCCGGGTTGGTGCAGACCCCGGCCACGGTCAGTTTGCCGTGGACGGTGAAGGTGATCGTGGTGCCGGTCAGGTTGGGCCAGTCCTCGCCGGTGTTGGTCCACTCCAGCGCGCAGTTGTCCGCGGCGTGGTAATCGTGGCCGGGCACCAGCGTGATGTTGCCATCCAGATCGATGTTCGAGGCCACCGTGATCCGCCCGGTAGAGATCCGCGACAGGTACGCGCCGATCGTCGAGGGCGTGTCGTGGTCCGCCATCAGCGCATCAAAGATGGCCGCGCCGAGCGTATCCAGCTGGATCATGGCTGCTGCGATGACAACGCTGGTTGCCGTGCCTCCAACGAGGACATCCTCTGCCCCGGCCGCGAAGGCCGCGTCGGGCGGGTCCAGCCGGTAGTAGCCGTCGCCAATGTGGTACAGGCCCCCGTCGCTGTGAGCCGCATCCAGGCTTGCTAGGTCCGCTGGCGTGATGGCGACCTTGGCCCCGCCGCACCGCCGGTACCACAGCTCGAGGCCGGCCGTCGAGGCATCCATATCGGTCACGGGAGCCCCGGTGCCGCTGTTCAGGGCCAGGATGACCACGCTCTTGTCCTGCGAGCCGGGGGCTATGAATCGCTGCACCTAGTCCTCCTCCATCGCGAACATCTCTCGCAGCAGCCGCATCAACAGCCTTGCCGTGCCAGAAAGCCGTGCCGATATGCTGCCTGCTGCCGACCATGCGCCCTGTAGGGCCTTGTTGATCGCGCGTGCTATCGTGCCGGAAAATGATATGGTGCCCGTCAGCATGCGGTCGATGCGACGGATCGTCGCGCCTGAGAAGCCGACAGCCCCAGCGAGCGAGAGCACGGTCCTCTTCGCGGCCTCGAGAATACCACTGCCAGACCATGTTCCCGCAAAGGCAACCGCTGCCCGCTTGACCAGCGCGCCGTTCAGGGGAAAGGAGCCCGCCAACGAGTGGCGTGCCTCCTTGGTCAGGTCCCCATATGAGGAGAGTTCGCCAGCCACCAGCCGCAGGAACAGCTTGATCGTGGTCGTGGCACCAGTCGAGTTCAGCGCGCCACTCAGCAGGCGCTGTGTCTGCTTCAGTGCAGCACCGGCCATCGTCAGTGCTCCAGACGCACTTGCAGACGTGCGCTTGACAGAAATTCCCGCCAGGGTCAGCACGCCGCTTTCCACGGTGCTCGTGGCCCTCTGCAGGATACCTGATGTGGTCAAGGCACCCGCAACAGCCTTGAGAAACGCCTTGATCGTCGATACAGCGCCCGACCCAGACCATGCCCCGGCCAGTTGCTTCTGTCCCTGCCGGATGGTCGAGCCCGTCGCGGCCAACGCGCCGGCAAATGCAGTAGACGTTGCACGCGAGACGAGGCCCGCGAAGGTTATGGTGCCCGTAACTGTTTTGTAAAAGACCTGTGCAACCAGCTCGCCAATGCCAGCGCCAGTCGCAGACCAGGCTCCGCTAAGTACCTTGCTGATCTGTCGCGCTAAAGATCCGGCCCCGCCCCAGACGCCAGCCAGGGCAGTACGTGTTTCACGAACCAAGGATCCTGAGCTGCTCCAGATACCGGCTGCTTGAACTGCCGTCTGTCGAACCAGTGCCCCAGTGGCGGACCATGCGCCCGCGATAACCTTCTGCGCCCTGACAACCAGACTCCCAGCTGCCGACCAGGCGCCGCTTATCCCCTTGCCGATCACGCGGGAAGCTCCGCCAGAGAAGGTGATGGCACCGGCCAGCACATAGCCAATCTGCCGCACCACGGTCCCCGAAGATGTCAAGCTGCCTGCCAGGGACAGGAGTACTGTCTTGGCAGCCGCAAGAGCGCCACTGCCCGTCCATGCTCCTGCAAAGGCCACGGCAGTTTGTCTGACCATGCCCCCCGCGGCCGAAAAGGCACCAGTGAGACCAGTAGCCGTACGCCTGATCGCAGACCCAGCCAGGGTGAGGGCACCGCTGTACGACACGTCAGTCATCCGCTGCAGGATACCCGACGAGGTAAAGGAGCCAGCTACATCCCTAAAGAATGCCTTGATTGTTGCTACAATACCCGATCCGGACCATGCTCCTGTCAGTAGCTTCTGCGCTAACTGGATGCCTACACCGGTCGCAGACCATACACCTTGTAAGGTGCGCTGTGCTTGCTTTAGCGTCGCCCCTGTGCCAGACCATGTGCCAGAGAGCAATTTGCCGACCCGGGTGACCAAGGCGCCCGACGCACTCCACGCTCCTGCTAGAGCTTTGCGCGCCTCTCCGACCAGGTTTCCGGTCGCCGACCAGGTCCCATCCAAGAAGCGGGTCGCCCCGCGTACCACCGTGCCCGCTGCGGACCACGCCCCAGATAGGCTTGTCTGCACCGCTTTGGCAACAGCTCCAGTAGCAGACCATGCCCCGCCGAGGGCCTTGCCGGCCCGGGGAACAAGCGCGCCGGCACCAGACCAGCCACCGGCTATGCTACGGCGTGTCTCCCGCACAAGCGCGCCAGTGCTGCTGAGCGCGCCAGCAAGGGCTTTCTGGGCTTGGCCAACAAGGCCGCCTGCACCGGTCCAAGATCCAGCCTTGCTAATTGCCGTTTCACGGATTAGGCTGCCTGCAGTGGTTAGTGCGCCGACAAGGACCTTATTGGCCCGCGCGACGAGGCTGCCCGTACTAGACCACACACCCGTCTTGCTCGTAGCTGCCTGCTTGGTAGCTAATCCTGCCCCAGACCACGAACCGCTGCGGATGACGCTGGATAGCCGTGTAAGTGCCCCTGCGCTTGTCACCGTGCCGATGACCGTACGCACGAACGAGACTGCTCGGGCCAGAACCCCGCTCCCCGTCCAGGACCCGGCGCGGGTCACCTGTGCCTGCTTGACAGGTGCACCTGCCGCCGTCCACCCCCCCGTCATCGACTTGCCCGTCTGCCGCAAGAGGGAGCCTGCCGGTGTCAGTGCGCCTGCCCTTGTCGCGCGTGCCTGGCGGAGCACTGCCCCAAGGCTAGTAAAGGAACCGGACGGAGTGGAGTAGTAGACGGTCGGCCCGCCCGCCACATACTCATACGCCCCAATGTCGGGCGGGTCGCCCCGCGCCACGCCATCGTAATCGTCAGGCACGCCAACGTTCTCCCCAGCATCGCGGCAGGGGGAGGTGGATTGGAGATGCAGATCAGTAAAGTCAGTAACGAAGACAGGATTTTCGCTGATTGAGTTCGGATCAGGTGCTCCCGCTACGGCTTGCCACTCTTCCAGCGTATAAGATGCTGTTGCCCGGACTGGATCATTTTCGCCTGCTCCGTTTCGGAAGAACCAGTTGTTGTTGTCGAACGTATTGTTTGCTGCATCTCCGTCCCCACCATCTATCCGCAAAGGAACGCGCAAATCATTGTCGATCCAAGCGCGATCCTGATAGCCAATGTTGTCCTTGATGATCCAGCCCGTCGCCCCGTCGGGCACTAGGATGCTGTAGTAGTTATCCACGATAGTATTGTGATAGATCGTGAGGTTGGTCGGAACGCCTGCATCGACATGCACGCCAGATCCCACGGCGGAGAACGCCAGGATGCAGTTTTCGATGACCAGGTTCGTGACAACAGCGGTCAACCCGATGGGGGCACCACCAACCGCGCCGAGACCTGTGTTCGTGCTCCGCGTGTGTCGGATCGTACTATCTACTACGTCTATCACTTTGATACCGTGATAGTAAGTGTTGTTGATGATGCAGTTATCTATCAGGCTATCAGTCTGATTGTCCCAATAAATGCCGTGATGGGCTGGGACGTTGCTATTTCCTATATCGTGAACGTTGCAGTCAAGGTATTGGTTATCGTGCGTAGGATACTCTGCCCCACTGATCCCCCAGCCATTGAAATCGTGAATGTGGCATGAGTCAGCAATGTTGTGGTGATTCAATCCATTGTCAGCCGTACTGTTGAAATCTATCCCGCTCCCGTTGTCGATGACGCCCGTGATGTCCGCGTTCGCCACGGTGATGTGATCGCAGTCTAGTGTACGATAAGCATACCCAGGCGCATCTGTCACGTCGATGCTGTCAAACACGAGATAGCTTTTTGCGTTGGCGTAGATGCAAGCAGTACCGGCAGCGAGGTTGATAATCGCGCCAGACCCATAGCCGAAGAACGTAATTGGACTACCAAACACACCGGAAGACGGCGGAATCAGCGACTCACTAAATAGCCCAGTTAGGCCAACCCGATCACCAGGCAAGAATGCCTCCCCGTTCACCTTGCCGATGGTCTGCCAGGCATTCTCCTCCGTTAGGCCATCGTTCTCATCGTCACCAGTCGTGGCGTCAACATAGTAGGTGGCCAGTTTTGTCTCCCTTTAGCAGCAAGCCAAAGAGGCCACTCATTCAGTTGCGATGGTGGCCATCTTTGTCCTCGCTCTCTCTGCCTATCCGCCCGCGGTACAGGTCAGCTCGTACGTAAAGGCGATCGAGTCGCCGTCGGCCACATTGATCGCGGCAAAGACCGACCGGTCCATCAGCGTTCCAGCAGTGACAATGCTGAACAGGCCGTGCTCTGTGATCGCCAGTGCGCCGGTGAAGGAGATCGTGCCGACGCTACGGTAGATGTTGGCCGATGCTCCCTCGAGCTGCGTGCCCGTTGCCCGAGCCCCGCCGTACTGCGTGCCCATGGCCGTATCGCTCACGTCCTCGGCCACGACCCCGGTGCCGCAATCGTGGAACTTGAAGTCGCCAAACTCGGATGTCTCCCCTACCAGTTGGTCAACCATGAAGTTGACGAATGCCGTGGTTACCAGACGCTCGCTGAGCAGGCCGTAGTCGACGACTGACCCATCAGCATTGATCTTGCGTGCGTGGAGCGTGCCGGTGACGACGGGCAGGCCGGTAACCTTGGAGAAGAGCTTGGAGGTGCTGTTGGCCAGGAGGCCGAGGATGAAGCTGGATCGCAGTGTGTTGCGCAGACGCCACGATAGAGGGGCGCGAGGCGCACGGATGACCCGCGCAGACAGACGCCCTGACATGGAAACCAAACCCTGCTGCATGTTAGCTCCTTTGTTGTGGGTACCGCGCCCGAACCTCCCCGAAGACCCCATCGCCGTGTATGAGCAGAAAAGCTGCTATCCTTGGCGTTCCCCAGCGCGGCATATAAAGAGAGACCAGAACGTGTGTTCTAGTCCCTCAGTATACGCGATGGATGTGGTCCCAGGACCTACTGCAAATGCGTATCGTGCTTCCTAGCAATTACCCAATGGCAGGTAACTGCCTTCCAGTATGGCCCATCACAGTAGATTGGCGTCGTGCTGTCTGCTGCAGAGAGGTGGTCGAGCATGTTGAGGACCGCATCGCGCTTCAGTCCCAGCAGAGCGCACAGCTGCCGCACGGTGATGCCCATCTCACAGGCTAGCGTCGTGTAGACAAGCAGGTAGGCCACGAGTGCGGCGCGACAAGGCACGCTCAACTCGCGCGGGGCAATGCTGCGGATTCCCCAGATGGGGAAATCCAGGCTCGCAGAATGGTAGCCTTCCACGCGGTGAAAGAACGGCAGGCGCCCGAGATCCTCCATGAGCGCGTGCGCGGTGTGGTAGTCCACTTCGACGTGTGAGGCGATCTGTGAGGTGGTGATGCTCTCTGCGCCGGCCATCCATCTCAAGAGCAGGTAGTAGGTAATGGCGCCGGCGCGTTGAATGCCGCTTGATTCTTCGGGCACGTGGTCCTCCCACGCACCCCCTGTGACACCCCCGAAGTGGTGGGCCTGCTGGGCGGGGGTGAGACCCAGCAGGCCCTATTGCTACGTCTCCGGCCGGCCCGGAGACTCCAGACTAACGAACAGCGTCCCAGGCGCGACGTCAGACACGACCGGGCCTTCCACGGGCCCGTGGGTTGTGTGCAAGACGAGGCGGTCACCTGACCGGAAGCCTGCCGCACTCGTCACTGCGATCGCCTGCTGGTCCGCGGGCTCCAAGACGCGATGGCCATACGGTGTGAACCCTACCCAGCGGCCAGACGGGGTGCGCCGGAAGCGCGTCCACCAGCCGGTGGCCGAGACTGCATACCGATCCGAATCGACGGTCTCGAGATACTCCAGCAGCTCTGGGACCAGCAGTGGCAGCTCCCACTTATCACACTTCGTCTCGAGGGCCCGACAGTACAGCCTGCACAGGTCGCCCATGTCTCTGTCGTGGAGGTAGGCATACGGTCCCTGGCCGGATGGCCATACCTTCCATGCAGGAAGCCCCGTCCACTCGAAGCAGCAACTGTGCTTGCCCACATCGTAGCCCATCGTCCAATCCACCGGTTCCAAGGCCTGGTTCAGCTGGTCGTCCGCCAGCTCCTCTACCCGCTCGTTGTACTCCTCCTGCAGGGAGATGGACTCGGGCTCCGGCTCCGGGGTAGGGGGCTCGGGCAGCTTACGCAGGAAGGGGATTGTGGTCAGGGTCAGGCCCAGCCCCTTGAGGAAGTCACGCCGGTTCAGTTTCACCGTTCAGCTCCTTCTGGAATATGTCCAACGTATGCGCCATATGGATGACCAGTTTCTCCATAGGAAAGGGGCCGCCCAGCCGGTTGGCATCCCTGACTGCTTGCTCAAAAGTCTTGGCATCATCTGGATCGAGATAGTAGTGCCAAGGTATGGATGGCCGAGGCCTGAGTGTTCTCTTGTCGCTCTCGCATGCCTCAGACATCACGGCCTCGCCCTGGCTCTTGACCATGTCATAGTCGGGGAAAGAGGCAACGAGCTGGTCGCCGGTGTAGAACCGGACGCCGGTCGGACAGTGAGCCGAAAAATTCGACCAGGCTGAATCAGCGTTGATCAACACCTCTTCTGCCACGATCGTGTAGATGACATCCCCCCTCGCAGTCGTACGGTGAATCTCCCAGACGGTCAACGGCTTCTTGTCACTCATCGACTTCTCCTTTCCAATGATCCTCCAGTGGGATCTCGAGTTGCCATTCCAGCCATGACCTGGTCTCCAGATGGAGCAGCATCTGGTGGCGGTGCCTGAGGTACCACGCCCTGGTGTCAGGAGTGCCATATGCCCTGCCGGCACCGCGCCAGTCAGCCAACATCTCGCGGCGGTAGCGGTCAGGCATCGGCAGGCCCTTGCGGCCCATGATGCCCGAGTCGTCCTCGATCATCACCCAGTACTGCCAGTGGTGCTTGTTGCGCTTCTGGTGGGCGTTCCAGCCCAGATTGAAGGCTTCCTTGTCCTCTGGCCTGCGTAGCACCGCACCATCAGCGGTGACCCGCTGGATGTGCAGGTCTAGGTGCGTGCCATCTCCTCCATTGATCCTGATGATATCGTTGGCGTCCCAGCCACCTACGTCTTCGAGCAACCAGCGCAGTGTGGGTAGCCACTTGTCCTCAATCACCTGAGGACCGTAGAACCAGCGAGCGTACGGTCGGAACTCGTCGGGCAGGAACTTGGTCCAGTCGTGCACCAGGCCCCGCCAGGGGATGCCCAGCTTGCGACACTCCAGAAACGTGAACCACTTGTGGCGGAGCAGCTTCTTGAGGTACTGCCAGTTGGCTTTCATGAACCTCTCCCCATATGGGGATTTCCCAGGTCCACGACTTCCCAGTGATCATCCAGCGTCACGACGCGCTTGGGACAACGCGTCGAGCGCACACGGTCCCAGAACCACGCCCCCTCATCGACCAACACGTTGCGATCGGCGATAAGGCAATCAAACTCGCTCGCACGCATCCACTCTGGCCCTGGCGCATAGGCTACTTCCAGCTCCATCCTGCTCCCATTGGGGTAGCGCACACAGCAGCGCCTCGGCAGGATGCTATGCCATTCTACGACGTGCCCTGGCGCGCCAAGCTGCTGCAGCACGTCCAAGGTATGTTCCTTCGATCGTGTCCAGACCAGGATGCTGTAGTGGGGGTATGTGCGGCAGAGAAGGTCTGCCGTGAACAGGGCCGCGGTCGTCTTGCCGGACCCAACCGCCCCCCGCAGGATGACGTTGGCCTCGCACGATCCCATCAGCCTACGGGCGAACTCCAACTGTCCCGACGATGGCTCAAACACGCGCTTGGGATGTCCCCTCTTGCAGAACCCCCGCCAGCGAGGGCGGAAGCCCTTAGGAGATTGCTTGCGACGAAGCCACTTACAGCGCAGGTTCATTGGTTTCTCTCTCTTACACGATCACTAGGTAGGGTTTTCCGCAGTCATCCGGCTTGATCTCCAGCACGAGGCGCTCCTCACCCTGTGTGCATCCGTCCTGCCACCAGACCTCAATATCCCCGTACCGGCGCTTGATCCGCATCAGCTCCGCGATTAGCTCGGAGACCTTCTCCACTTTCTCTTGTGCCATCTTCTCAACCTCTCATTCGGTGAGGCAGGCAGCGCCTCCCTATGGACAGACCAAGCTGTCGATGGTCTGTCCCTCGTTGTTCATCACGTACATGGTGCAGTGCGTGGCAACAAGCGCCGGCTCTCCATCACATCGCCAGAGCACAATCGCCTCGTCGCCTACCTGCGGCCCCAAACCCAGGACCGCATACTGCTTCTCACGCCACAACTCCTCCATTACCCGCACAGAGTACCCGATCAGGTCCGCCTCAAGTAGAAACTCGCAGCGTGACGCGACCGTTCCAGACTGCTGCGGATCGAGCACGAACTTCACAAACATGTCTATCTCCTTCCTTCTGCCTGTCTGCCTGCCTCACACCACCTTCCGATAGTTGACTTCCAACTTCCCCGCACCGGCCTTCCAGGTCCACAGGAATGCACTGGCCAGCGATGTGGCCACACGCTCCTCGTGCTTGTCATCCAGGTCCTCCTCACGCATCTCGTTGACCAGGACGTGGCATAGCTCGTGCACCAGGTCGTGCTCCAACTCCTCGTCGCTGCGATAGGCCACCTGACTCAGGTAGACCGTGATGTACGCAGACTGGTACTCCCAACGCGTCTCTACCATGGCCAGCAGGTTCTGGCGGGCCTTCGAGTAACCCTCGACGTACTCAATCACCACGTCCCAGTAGCCCAGCCCCAGAATGCGGATCCACTGCTCGAGGAGGAGCTGACAGCGGAACTTTTGCGTGAGCTCCTTGGGCTCCTCCGGCTGTGCCATCGGATCAGCCATCGCTGCCACCTACGTCAACCACCACAGCAGCATACAGAACACGACAGAGAGGCCGAGCGCAATCAGGGCCACACCCAGGAACTCGAGAAGGATAGACACCACCTTCCACCTCGGGACCCCATACCGCAGCCCCAGGCAGGTCAGACCGCCACCGAATAGAAGTACCGCCCACTGCCACACACTACACCTCCACCGAACAGATGTTCTACCGATGGCAGAGAATATAGCACAAGTTGGGATTCATAGCAAGTTTTTTGGGTAAGGTTGGGATAACAGGTTGGGATATCGGGAGAGAGGGCTAGTCGTGGTCGTTGGAGTTATGGCGGCTCCAATAGTCGAGCCAGTTGCCATACGCTCTGCCGGCAATCGGCGCACCTATCAGGGCAGCGGCACCGAACAGGAGCAGGCCAATGATGACAGCCGGACCTGGGAACAGGTGGAGGAGCACAGCGCCTATGATGATCGCGGCAATGCCTACTAGGGGACGATAGTCTTGCTTCATGGGTGCCTCCTGCGAGTATTGTAGCACGGAAGAGGGCATTTGTCTAGAGGACCCCCGGTGTGAGAGAGGGTATTATGAGTGATTTAATGACTCTGAAAATGAACTGGTGGGTACCCCCGGGGGTGGTCCTCGGGCGGTGACACTCCACACAGCCAGAGGAGGGCTGGACAAATGGGACTGCTAGACAGACTGCGTCAGAAGGAGATCGAGCGAGCGTTGCGTCGTGGCATCAACACGCGCATCCCCGAGCCGCGTCGCGAGCTCACGCCAAAGGAAGAGGCCGAGCTTGAGCGATGGCTAGAGCGTGCCAATGCAAAGGTGCGCGCCAGTAAGTGAGGCCCACAGGGCCAAGGAGGACCAATGGACCGCAGTCAGGAAGTGATCGACCGGGTGTGTGGCTATTGCATGAACCCCGAATGCGAGCCGCGTATCAATCCGTGTGAGGGCCTGCGGAGAGCGCTCCAAGAGGATAGCGTGCCACAAGAGCGTGCATGTCAGGACTGTATCAACAAGTCCTATCTTGGTACGTGTCCGACAGGCTGGGCCTGCTTCGACAGTGGCAACTGCTAGACCTGCAGCCCGATTGCCCCTTACTGTGCGATAGTAGGGGGCAATGGGTTGCCGTGCTGGCAACAGCGCCCGCAAGGGCTAGTGGCCACAGGGCCAAGGAGGATATGGTGGCTAATGCCATCGAACTGTCCGTGCTGGCAGTCAACCAGCACCGTAGTCTGCTCATTGAGTACGAGGATGGGCAGAATCGCAGCACAGCGCGCACCATCAAGCCATACTGGGTCACCCAGAACAAGCAAGGGTGTGTGTATGTGCATGCGTACTGCGATATGCGGCAGGAAGAGCGTACCTTTCGTGCTGACCGCATGCAGTCCGCCGAGCTAGGCGAGGAAGTACCTGCCGAGGAATACCTGACCAAGTGCCACAAGATCGGGTATCCCATGGTGGGTGGCACGTTCCTCGCACAAGTGACAGGCCTCTACGGCTAATAGAGGCCTGTCTTCGCTAGAGGCGTAGCCCTGATCAAGCTATGCTACATACCGGGTAGGTTGGTCAGGCTATGCCTCCATTGTATCACCATGGAGGATAGCATGTCAAGCGTCACCGTACCAAGCAAGACCTACGAGCACAGGTTCGTGCTCACGTCAGTCCACACGCTGGACAATGGCCAGGATTGGCCAACGTTCAGGTTGGTGGACTTCAAAGAGTACACAGGCATCAAGCAGGCCAGCAAGCGCTGCCTGGCCAACCTGTGTGCACCAGAGCTCACGAACGACCTGGTCATCCTGACTGTGCTCGATACAGACCAGGAAGATCGCCTTATCGACCCGAGCTTCCGGATGCAGGCCCTCAACTGGGCCACGCATCAGTTCGGGATCCCGAGGGTGTGGCTCTCGACACAGAGCTCTGGCAAGGCCGGTACGTTCTACGGTATCCCCGAGCCAGAGTTCGAGAAGCTGGCCTCTCGGTTCGATCGCGCCGTCGATGGCGAGAAGTTTGCTGCGTACATCGGGCTGCTCTTCTCCGATACCACCGATGAGGTGGTGGAGGTGAACCCGCTGTATGAGACAGCGCAGCACGGCGAGGACGGCAACTCGATTGCCCCCAGAGAGATATGGGGCGATCGCACCTGCCAGTTCCGAGCTGTAGCCCTGGACGCTGAGGGCTGGCCGTTGCTGCTGGGCAAGGGCATCCTGACACCGGTGAGCAAGTGCCACCGCTTCCACCTGAATGAAACGCAGGTGAAGTGGAGCATCGGCCAACCGGAGAAGGTGCTCATCGCCAAGACCATCAACAACGACCGCCCGATCCGGATCCCGGCGACCTTTGAGCTGGTCCAGTTGCTCAAGGACGTCCCCGAGGTCCACGCTGTGCTGAAGCAGCGGACCAAGGGGGCAACTCACGAGCTGCTGAAGCTGGTCAGCGAAGGCAACGAGCTGGACCTGCTCAAGCGTCTGGGCCAGCTCAAGATCGACGGGGATGACCTGCTTCCCGCAGACCGGAACGTGCTGTCTGCACTACGGGCTAACTTCCCGTGGTGCAGGGAGCTGGAGGAGCGGCTGGGGCGCGTGTTCGTGTCCGAGCTGGTGGACCGCATCGCGCCTAGCGCTGGTCTGTTCGGGTGGGGCTACCTGGCTGTGCAGCACGATGAGCATGGCATGAAGCCCTGTACGTGGAAGCAGGCCAAGGGCTTCGCCTTCCGACTGCCGCTGACATCAGATGCCAACCTGGTGCCCTTCGAGCGCAACCCCAAGGGCAAGGTACATCCCGACGCGATGGCGGCGATGGACGGCGACAGCGATGGCGACCGCATCGTCTGGATCGACGATCCCGAGATCGTCAACTTGGTGCGCAAGCACCGAGTGGGGTTCGTGGTCCCCCACAAGCCCGAGAAGGTACGGGCGCAGTCTGTGCTCACGGCAGATCGGATGATGGATCTGGCCCTGACCCAGATGGACGATGCGCCGTTGATGGGCCTCCTTACCCTGCGGCAGCACGCGCTGCTGACCAGAGGCGAGATGGAAGAGGCCGCGTTTGCTGGCTGGCTGGCCCAGATGTCCCCAATGCTTATCAAGTGGGACATCACGATCGACGGGCGTCCAGCTCGCAACGTCATGTGGGAGGAGGCTCGCAAGGGCGGGATCGACAAGATCCAGTGGCGGGTGAAGCGTGCTGAGACCAGCACCTTCGCCAGCCCGCGCGAGCTGTACCACAGCGGGATCCGCAAGCCGGAGAACCTGATCGACCGCACCTGGTTGTGGATGGTGCAGGCAGTCAGGGAGTGGGCCCAGAGCAACCCGCTCAAGCCGCTGTCGCTCCCCAGTGTGGCGCGTGTCGCGTGGCACGTGCGCAAGAACCTGGTCGTGGGTGGCCACGCTCTGCGCTGGAGACGGATGGTCGTCACCACGTGGGGCAAGTACTGGGCTGAGAACTTCGGCCAGGATATCTCCCACCGCCCGATCTACCAGTGGGCGGAGGACATGGGCAAGGCCGCATCGGTGGATCAGCTCGTTGGCCTGCTGATGTGGCGACCTCTGTCGGGCCGCACCGGGTTTGCCCTGAAGTGGCACGTGCTGGGTACCCGGTGGGAGGAGGTCTTGGGCTATCGCCCCGAGGTGGCAGCGTATCTGCTCAACCGCCTCAGCGAGGGCGATGGCTTCGATCAGCTGCGTGTCGCGCAGTTGGTCGAGATGGTCTTCAAGACGGAGCCGCTTGAGGACTAACAACCGAATAGGGGCACAATGGAGTGCCCCAGGCCCTGATTGCGCCACCGCCAAGTGGTAGGGCTGGGTATCCCCACGTGGGGAGAGCCAACGGCGCTACGGCTGCAAGGCCGAGACGGTGTGCCTGAGCATTGACCGCCACGTGCGGCGATGCTCGGGGGTGACGCACTGTCAACGCAGCGCAGTCGTACAAGCAGCGGGGTGCTATTAGGCGAGTGCAATACCATTAGGATTCTTTTCGAGTCCTTCTGTTCTGTTCTACCCCTTAACAACTGAATACTGCCGAAAGAGAGGCAAGATGTGTCGAAAAGGAGGCACAATGACCGAGCTTGCTGTTCTGACGGTGCGGGCAGGTGACCGGCTGGTGGGTCGCTACAAGCGCTCCAACCGTGAGGCGAACGTGGTGGACCTGCAGGTTGAGGCCACCATCGTGTTCCCCTCAACCAGGGGTCCTTCGGCCATGCTGATCGGCACGAACCTGGACCTGGCGGGCACGTTTGGCGGGCAGCGCGTGGGCCTGCGGGCCAGCTGCTTCGACCCCCGCGGCCTGGTGCACACGGCCAACTTCGAGGCCTCGGACATCGATCCAGAGGCGATCTATCTCACCCCGGGCAGCGATGCCTTTGCCTTTGTGGAAGAGGTCAAGGCAGAGGATCGCCCGTGGGCAGAGATGATGGGCGGCAAGCCCATCTCCGGCTTCGTGGTCGATAGCCTGCAGCTTGCGGTTGTCACAGAGGCCACCGTGTAGCGCAACCGCACCACCTACAACTGAATAGTTTCCCGTCCTCTCCCTTCCAGGACACCGGGCCTACCGAACGGAAAGCCTTGAGCTTACCAGTAGGCCCACCGTAATGTGGCCCAAGCCCGTCCCAAGCCGGGTTGCGAAACACAGTAGGGCGGTTTTCATAGCAGTAGGAGGGTGTGAGAGAGAGGGTTAAACCCCCCTGTCTCATCTCCCTGGTAGGGCAGGCTGTACACCTATGCCCCAAGGCCGCAGTAAGTCCAGCCACAAAAGAAACGGTGCGGCGACACATTAAACCGACTACAGGCGTGCTGGCTATAAGGCGGTACAGGGCATGGGTGTCATATTGTCTTCAAGGAGGATCGATGGGCGCGCTCTGGGACCAAATCACAGCAGCTCATCCTTGCTCCTTCCCCTCTATCCCTGGCATTGTGCCTTTGCGCATTGAGGGTGCGATTCTCGAGGTGGATGAGGACACGGGTGAGGTCGCGGCGCTTCTATTCTGTGCGCCGGTGGATGAGGACGAGGAGGGGGAGTAGCTTCCCCCTTTTCTCTCTAGAGAGGAGCAGCACATGCCTGTTACCATCAGGCGCCATGAGAACGGCTACCGCGTTACCTTCAGTCCTGGCATACCCGGAACGCGTGGCTTCAGCATTGACGTTGTTGACCACGCACAGATTGACTTGGCTGTTCGTCATTGGCATACGGGTCATGGAGGAGGCAAGTCTATTCCTGAGTGTCCTCTTTGCCAGCGTGTGGATAGCCGCCGTCAGCAAACGAGGTCCCGTCATGCCTAACTACCGGGTGCTTGGTGCTCGCTCGATCATTCGTCGGATGGATGGCCCCATTGTCCTCGTCAACATCGAGGATGAGTCGGGTCATATCATGCCCTACCCCCTCTACGAGCGGGATGGGATTGACGAAGCTATCCAGGCATGGCGCCGCTACTATGATGGCCACGTTGTACAGGATGTGGATCCTGCCTGGTTCACTGATTGGATGGAGGAGCGCGGCTTCTCCTTTGTCCCCTTCCGTATCGTCTACGCCTAGCTTCCCCATATGGGGAAAGTCCAAGGAGGATACTGTGCCGCTTCCTACCACCTGCGCGATCTACATCTGTGCTGTCCTGGCCACTGCCCTGGATATGCGGGGCAATGCCAGGGTGAATGTGCTCTTTGTGATGACGGTCTTGGCCGTTGTCGCTGCTGCTGTACTGTAGCTGGCCACCTTTGGCTTGAGTGCGGGCTGGCCACCCATTCGATCAAGCACCCAAGCCAGTATCCACTGGGCCTAGGTCGGTGTCATAGCCGGCCTAGGTCCTTACATTGATCGCGTTCCGTGACAGATTTGGTCACGGAGCGTGAGCACACCAAGAAGGAGAGGCTAAGATGGGTAGAGGTAATGGAGCACCAGTACCACCCAAGGCGCCGGCGGGCAAGTTGTACGAGGTCGTGGTCAGGGGTCAAGAGCCGGGCATCCCGCCCACGTTCCAGAAGAGCATCAGGCCGGATGAGCTGCAGGGTGGGATCATCTACCGCCTGGTGGACATCTTGGCGGGTAGACGCCGGTGAGGGAGCGTTCAGAGCTTGGCGCGTTAGCGCTCGCGTGCGGGCTCATGTTCGTAGCGCTGTTGTATGTCTTGGTCCAGTGTGGAGCAGGCTAGTCCTGCTCACCTGGGTGTGTTGCCCATATCCTAGTAGCCTAGGTCTGCGGCGGCAGAGGGTTCGACTCCCTCCAGCACACCCAGGTGGGCGTGACGATCCCACCTCCTCCTTGAAAAGCCCCTGGCAACCATGTCAGGGGCCAGCTATGATTCCCCATATGGGGATTGGTTGGGCAAGGCGCTACGGCGCAAGCAGCTCAGCCGGCGTGCCGGGCAACGCTACCCGGTAAGAATGCAGGGGCTCTGCTCAGTAACGGGGGTGGGGCTCCTGCTAATCTTGCACATTTGCGCTACCTTGAATTGTCGCTTATAATGGAGGTAGCTAGAATTCTCGTTAAGGAGGGTGAGCAATGAGCACCAAATGCTGCAAAGCGCTAGAACATGCCATGGCGAACTGGGATCGTCCGTTCTACTATCCCACATACATCGATCCAGAAACCAAGTCCTTACGGAGTGACCGCTTGTGCCTGCAGCTCTTTGAGGTGACACGAGCTGGCAACATGCGGAAAGGAAAGTTGAGCTGGGCCACCGTTCAGTTCTGCCCCTTCTGCGGCACGCGCCTCGTTGGCCAGGACCCACCATGAACAAGATCTACTACGCCCACTCCCTGTGCAAGTACAGCACGCGAACCGAGAAGGCGGAGATCAGGCAGATTCGCCGACTGCTGCACTGCAAGGTCGTGAATCCACGCGAGGCTGTCAGCAATGCCGGGGGCGGATCCAAGGCAATGGCCGACTGCCTTGAGCTGGTGCGGAAGATGCCTGGGCTGGTCTTCAGTGAGTACACGGGCTATATCGGTCGTGGGGTCTATGCAGAGGTCACGCTCGCCCGCGAGCTGGGCAAGCCTGTCTGGCTGCTGCGCGATCGCCGGCTCTACGACACGTTCGAGCTCGAGTTGCTAGGCGGTGACTGGGCCATTCGCTATGCCCAGGTCATCCTGCTATAGGAATTCTAGTCAAGGAGAGGGAAATGACCCCGCGACAGGAAGCTGTTGACAATGGTCTCACCGGGCTGTTACCCTGCGATCGCTGCCGCTACTGGCACGAGGGAGGCGGCTGTGAGTGGGGTGACGACTGCCCGTTTATCGTGGATGATGACCGCTCTGAGTTCCCTGTCTACCGTGACAACCAGGGCCGCGAACATCAAGAGTTCTAGTCAACAAGGAGAGGACGATGGACATTGCACCAATGCTTCAGACCATTGATCGGTGCCTAGAGCGCTTCAACACGCTCAGGCAGATCGTAAGTTCGCTAGACCCAAGCCTGCCGGGGACCGCCAGTGTGACCACTTACGGTGACCTCAAGTTCAGCGTCAAGAGCCAGGCAGAGTGGCACTTGTGGCGCACCATCATGGGGCGTCGTATCATCGCTGGCAGTCGCGAGCTAAAGGACCGTACTCATGACGG
>Ga0307378_10003800_pt1 | contig 21912 bp, 17 predicted proteins | sample UN1MG_FD_202238 | JGI IMG/M metagenome (GOLD analysis project Ga0307378, IMG submission 202238) | Soil microbial communities from Risofladan, Vaasa, Finland - UN-1 | ecosystem: Environmental > Terrestrial > Soil > Coastal area > Acid sulfate soil | place: Finland: Risofladan, Vaasa | collected...
AAGTTGGAATAAACGAAACCATAAAATAATAAAACAGAAACCAATAAAAACAGGAAAAAGTTTAGACCTCATTTGACTAAACGTCCAATTCAAAACCAGGCCTTTTTATTTTATTAACCAGAAAAAAAATAATCAAGGTGGCTAAAGCAGGAAAAACCGTATTTTGCAGCAGGAAACGTTGGTTAATTATTAAGTCTAAAAAGCAGTTTGCCAAAATAACAAAGGCTAGTTGGAACAAAAGATGGGAAGAAGAAAATTTGTCTCGGTAAAGAAAAACTAAAAAACAAATGCTTAAAAAAATGAGGCTGGAAAAACCAACTTTATCGCCTAAAACAAGATCAATTAGAACGCCACTTAAAAAAGCCAGCCAAAATATTTTCTTAAAATCCTGGTTGTAGAAACTAAAAATAATGAGAACGAGTAAAAAGATATTCATCCTGTTTAGCCTGGTTTTTGTTCCCAAGTATAAAAGATACGCTGGATAAACTCAGGAGCATTAACCACAAGGTCAGGACGGTAAGTGAAAACAACTGATGGGTTGGTGACACTTTGAATAGGACCGATATCTCTTAAGATACTTATGCCATTCCAGCCAATAAAGGTACCTTGCGCTTCTAATAGCGAATCATACGGAATACCGCCAACGGTCGCAAATTCAATTTCATCGGCAATAAAGATTCCCTGGATGCTAGTAACGCTAGGGCTAATGGTTATTTTCCCGCTCGATACCACCATCAAAAAGCTTCCCGGATCTACCTCGATATCACCAGTAAGAGTAAGGTCACCATCATGCAGAATAACTATCTTAACTCCATTATCGGCAGCCCCCGTTATCTGATTGCTGCTATCAACGGTGTAAACTCCATCATCAGCAATCTCGGTTAAAAAATTGGGGGCTTCTATCTTCTCTTCATCTTGTAAATGACGATCCCACCATAAATAATTATAAATATCCGCATCATACCCTGACTGAGCGTACAGCGGATCAATGCTTCTTATACTATCCTGAAGACCCGTCCCAAAACTGCCATAAGAAAGAATAGCCGGGATGCCGGTCATCAGCCACTGGTTATTCGGTACCGCGTCGATTACCTGACCGTCGCTATGAATGTTGCCGCTAACAGTCTGCCACCAAGGATCCTGCGGGGGACATTGGTAAAAATTGGCAGTTGCGCTGCTAGAATTTAGATTTAGTGTATAAGAAACAGGAGGTGTGCAATTTTGTATTTTGACTGGAGCGGTTGAAGGCGTAAAAGTAATTGTGTAATCACCAAAAGGTAAAACAGTACTAGTACGGTCTTCAGTTTGGCAAATATAACTTCCGTTGGTGGGTTGTCTAGCCGGGGCAAAAGGAAGAGGAGGAGGTTCGCCTATACTTCCATCAATACCATCTCCTGTGCAGGTTACTGCCCACGTAGAATCGGTTGGAACAATGGTGGCAGGGCAAGTAGTACAATCAGTATTCTGCCGAATATTACCGGTAATAGTCCCCGTACAACTATTAACAGTGAAGTTTCCCATCCTGTGGAAATCCCAGAGATTATCCGGCACCGGCCCGCCGTTAATCTGAAGTAAATTACTTGGTGTTCTTTCCGGTGCTTCATCTTCCAAATTCCACAAGTCTCTGGTGTAAATAGTAGCATTATAAGTTCTTAGGGGAAAATTCGCCTCAAATCTGATTGTAAAAACAATATTTATTGTTTGATTGTTAAGAGTAAAGTAAGTCTTAATTGGGCTAGCTCCTCCCAATAAAACCGCCTGGCCGGCCAAAGTAATATTGCTGGCCAAATACCATCTTTGAGTGACACTATCAAAAAGCACATTACCTGTTAACCATGGCTCAGTACCTCCGGAGGTAACCTGGAAAATATCATTATTATAACCAGTACGTCTTCTGGCAAACATGGCTCTTATTGGCCAAAGCTCATTGCTGTAATTAGCGTCAGTCTCCGCTTCCAAATTTAACTGCATAATATTAATATCAGTAAAAATTCCCTGAGTAGTCCCTTGTTCAAGTAAAACACCGTCTACGGTAGCATATTGACTGGGATTGTTAACATCAATAAAAATAGCTACAGAATGGGTTTGGTCAGCGGCGCAAGTACCAGAAGTAAATTGCCATCTTTTACTCGTATAAGCAGTAGTCAAAGGAAAAGCATAGCCCTTTACAAATTGATTGTCTGCTACTTCTACTCCCAAACACCATTCATGAGCATTAACGGAAACTGTTCCCTTAGATGATAAGGATAACGTGTAGGCTGTATTATTCCCAATTGTTAACCACTGAATTACTCTTCCAGATGCGGTCGCGCCTGTACCACCAATAATGTAAAAAGCATAAGTACCGAAAACAGTGTCAGTAACAGTCTGTTTAGTCCCGCCGCCTTGCAAAATCCAATCAGTTGTCCCATTTTCAAAACTACCGTTTTGTACTAAGTTGTTTGCCGGCTCATCAATATCTCCGAAACGGGTATTAAATGTTATTTCCTGGCCTGTTCCTTTACATGTTTGTCCGGCAGAAGAAGAAAAAGATAAAACTTCAGGATTTACATTTGCCCTAACGATGCCTATTTTTATAGGTCTGGTTTGCCAAGCATCAAGAGTTCCAGCGCAACTCGTGCATGTCAATTGCAAAGTAAAGCTAGTGCCACTAAAATACACCTCCTGATTACTGCTGGACCTGATAGAAGTAATCTCATATCCTCCAGGCAGAGTGACAGAATAATTAACGTTCTTGCTAAAAGTGCCGTAACAACAATCAGAACCGGAACAATTTTTAAGTCTTGCTCCGTCAGAAAAACCAGCAAACAGCGTTTTTTCCACTCCTCTAAGGAATGTGCTCATTGTACTTTCGCAGCCGCATTTTGGATTTACCGGGTCAGCAGGACAATTTATCCCACAGCCTCCGGTTGGGGTAAGCCCCTGACAATTCCCCGGACAAGGAACACCACATGTTCTTGAGTATTGCCAGGTCCGGTTACCGTCAGCTGTTCCGCACACAGGCACTCCATTGTAGCTAGGACTACGAGTTTCTGTTTCTACAGTAGGAACCGTAATTGTCATGTTTATTTGACTGGGGTCAAAAGGCAAAACCGCTTCAGTGGCATCAGTAATTTCTCTGCTTCTATCTTTATCGTGATAAAAATAAACCAAAGATCTACCAGAAGGAGGAGAACAGCTAACATCGTCGCTAGAAGTGGAGCAAGAAGTACAACATCTGGGAGCAGCCGGGTTGGCCGCAGCGCAGGCAGTATCGCCTGCTCCACCCAAAGGTGTTTCGCAAGTGCTGTCAGCACAACAAATCCCTGCGCATCCGGCTGGCGGCGGCGGCGCCGTAGAAGGCAGCGGTACATCCCCGGGAACATTGCAACCGCTGCCGACACAGCACTCACCGGGCTCGCAAGGACAATTGTTATTACAATAAAATTCCCCAAAAACACTGCAGGTTTTCGGCCCGGCATCTTCGCATGACTGGTCGCCATAAGCACAGGTACCTGTAGGAAAACATCTTTCTTCCTCATGAGTACACGCACTGCCATCTGGACAACTAAGATATCTCATCCACACTCCGCACCAATAATTTCCCTGGCAAGCTGCTAAAGCAGACTTTGGCAAAAAGGATGTTTTAAAAACCTTGAAAAGATCAAACGAGCTCTTTTTTAAGGCTTTAATGAAAACTCCGCGGTCTTTAGACCGCGGTTTCTTCAACGTGTAGTTTTCATCCCGTACCGAGAAAACATTGCCCCAGTTCATCTCCGGGCTAAAGCCGCGGAGTTTTCTCTGGTGCGGGATAAAAATAATCCCAAAGACAATTAAACCTAGTAAAGCCAAAAACCTAACCAAAAGCTTTCTTGAACGCATTAGTTAAATTAAACTCAAGTATATGAAAAAAGTCAAGGAGTTATCTAAAAAAAGTTACAAAATCATTACCTATAAAGATTACTTCCTTAAAATTATTCCTATTTTCAATTAAAATGCCCAACCATATCAAACCACTCTTTAGGTACTACTCTTATAATACCATCCCAACAGCTTTCATCACCAGTTTCCCAATATCTGGAAACTCTAGCCGCCAAATCAGGAAAGTTGGATGTTGATGGTGTTTCCCCGGTTCCAGCCCTAAAACCTCGTTGCTGAAATGCATTGCTAAAAGCCAATATTTCTATGGCTGTCAATTGGACTGACGGGTTTTGAGAGGTATGAAGATCTATCACCTCTTTTATCTGAGCAGGATCACCTTGACAATCTCTAAGATCGCCCCTAACTGTATCTTCGATTGGCCCAGGCCAGTTGATTTGAAAATGTAAAACTCCATTATAAAGTATCAAACCATAACTTATTTCTTCAACTCCAGCATTACCAGTATATATAGGTTTACTCCCGTTAATAAAGCTAAACTCAATCTTTGTGGTTTTTGGATCAATTGGCGTTTCTTGGGGTTCTGAAACGCTAACCTCGGGCCTGATTACCATAATCTTATAAGTCATGTCGTCACCATTTACTAAACGACCCATAAATTCTTCAAACGAAACTCCTTTTCTGTTTTCCATATCATCACTTATCCAAGCATGCCACTCAGTCTGCATTACTAACGCAGCTAACCTCTGTTCAGCATCAGGATAATTTGCTCGATCTAAAATCACTCGGTCAGCCGGAAACCAATGTGGTCTTTCAATAAACGTTTTTCCGGTAACAATGGAGATTTCGGGAACCTGAAAGCCATTAATCTCAACTCCTTCCACCGTTTCCCTGTAAGCCACTTCATCTAGTAAAGAAGGTCTTACAGCCCTTACTTCCGGATTATGTGACTCTGTGCCGCACCAGGCACTCTTAATACTGTCAATGTTCCCATCTCCATCTGTATCTTGGGTATCCAGCAAAATCATCCGCCAATCTTCAGAACGCTGGCCTGATTCATCGGTTCCGCTAACTTTTGCCAAAACACCGCAGGGAAAAATATAGCCGTTGGGATTTTCAAAAGTTGGGTCAAATTCCGCTTGCTCGCCGTCAGCAGCTTCATACAAGCCTTTTTCCCAGTCCCAAACAAATGCTTTTCCGTTGCTATCAAATTCTCTGGGAAAAGTGCCCACCTGTTGAGGACCTTCGCTAGGGCTTATAGAGAGAACTTCTCCAGCCGGATTTACAAAAAACTCTATTGTATTTGTTCCTGGAGGTAATTTCTCTGTTGCTCCCAGGGCCTGTTTTACCAGATATTCAGGAACTCGTACAATTGAGATGGGTTCAGCAGACTCGCCTCCGGCGGCAAATACCTCTCCTGAGGTAGCAAATATGTTTAAAGCTGGAGGCGCTTCTGTAGGAACCGGAGTCTCTATCGGAGCGCCTGTTGGCACTTCTGGTAGAGTTGTTGGTGGAACTTCTGTTGGTAAAACTTGTGTTGGCGCTTTTTGTTCAGGAGGAGTAGGGACACACGCTGCCAGCGCTGCTCCTGCAGCTGTGATCGCAGATAATCTTAAAAACTCTCTTCTTGATAGTTTACTTGGATGTTCGCTCATTTTTTTACAAAAACCAACTTTAGCTTTTTTAACCTAAGTTGGTATTTAAATCATAACTTTTTTAAAATTAGTAAAAACAAGCTTATTCTACAACTTTTATCTCCAAATTGCAATATGTATATAATATGTACTATAGGATGGGGATTTTATCATCTATATTTTTCTCCCGCACCAGAGAAAATTCCGCGGCTTTAGCTCTAAGATGAACTGGGGCAATGTTTTCTCGGTACGGGATGAAAACTAAGACCTTGAAGGAACCGCGGTCTTTAGACCGCGGAGTTTTCATTTTCTAAGTATTAACAAAAGATGCACACTATTTTAAAATCAATATAACAATACAAGATGACTTTCACAGTTACACGTCATTCTGGAGCGTTAGCGATAGAATCTCTGTAAGATCCCCTATCGGTTTCCGCTAGCAGACGGGTTCTCCCAAGATGACAAAAGTCTTAAATGAAACCACGAGTGAAATTTAGTGAGGAAAAAAATATTTTGCTCAAAGAAACAAGAGGTGTTTGTTTTGAAGACGTAATTCAGGCAATAATGAAAGGAAAAATATTAGCCGACCTAAGACATCGTAATCAAAAAAAATATCCGGGACAAAGAATATTAGTAGTAAAAATAAAAAATTACGCCTGGGCCGTACGATATATTGTTGATAAAAAAAAGGAGGTACTCTTTCTTAAAACAGTCTATCCAAGCAGAACGCTAACTGGAAGATATTTAAGAAAGTAAAAAATATGATTAAAAATAAAACGTTAAATACTTTAAAGCTCGATAAAGAGGAAGAAGTAGTAGAAAAGGCTCTTGAAAACAACGAATTCATTGAAGAATCTAGTCTGAAAGCTATTAAAAAGATGTTTGAGGAAGCGGTTGCAAATTACCGCCAGTTAAAAAAATCAAAACGAATAACTATCAGAGTTAATCAGGAAGATTTACTTAAAGTAAAAGCAAAGGCCCAAAGAAATAAAGTCCCTTACCAGACTCTTTTAAATGCATTAATCCACCAATATTCTAATGACAAGTTGCAGATAAGGCTCTGAAATTATCTAAATACTTGTCAACACCGGGTGTTGCCTCTTGCTAATAATTTCCCTGGCAAGCTCCTAAAGCCGGCGGTGGCGAAAAAACTGCTGTTAAAGCCTTAAGAAGGTTAAAAGAGCTCTTTTTCAAAGCTTTAATAAAAATTTTATTTTTGCTACCTAAATCTTGCTCTAGGGTTGAAAGAAAATCTAAATGAGTCTGTTGCGTTGGTCCCTCACGGCTAAAAATATAAGCGCCTCTTAAAACGCCGATTCCTAGTAAAAGATTCATTTCTTCTTGAGACAACGATGTTACCAATTCCGGAGAAATATGAACATTCAAAACCAAAGTCTGGTAATTATCCTCATAAGAAGCGCCTAAGGTTCTGATTGGCCCTTGGAAACCTGATGTCTTAATTTTATCAAAAGTTTGCTGTTTGTCGGTCAAATTAATGACCAGTTTTTTAAAAGTTGTTTTTTTAAGGGATTTTTCTTTGGTTGGGCTATTTGCTTTCCAAAAACCAAAAACATCTAACTTAGTAAGAAAAAATTGTTGATTTTCCCATTCAAGCTGATAACCGGGATAATCAGAAGCCAAAACTACTTGCTGGGTTTGTCCTGCACCAGGAAACAAACGGGAAAAAAACCTCTTTCCCTGAAAAAAGAAAATAAAACCGGAAACACCTAACCCTAGTAAAACTAATAAACCAACCAAAAGCTTTTTTGGCAGCATTAATTCAATTAAACTTAAATATATGAAAAAAGTCAAGGAGTTAACTTAAGAAAAATTACAAAATCCTTGCCAAAAACATAACTGCCATATTATTATTGGCTTGAAGAACTTTCCAAATCTGCCTCTACCCGTATAATACCAGTCCAACAATTCTCATCTCCCTTAGAATAATAGTCTGAAACAAACTTTTCCATATCAGGTTCTGTTCCTATACCAGGAGTTTTCGCCTGGCTCTCTGCATCATGATTACCGTACATTTGAAAATCATTACTTGTACCAAGCATTTCTAACGCCATTAATAATTGGTCTGATGGCCTAAAAGAAAAATAGTAATCTACCATATCTTGTTGTGGATATTTAGAAAGATGTTCTTGAAAGTCGCCTTGGTCTTCGGATGCTAGTCTGCATAAAATATGCGTTTTACCTTTAGCATCTACTGCTATACCATAACTTATTTCATTAGCTGTGTTTTGACGAGCATATTTAATAGGCAGCGATCTGTCAGTAAAAATAACCTCTGTTTGCGCTCTTGGATCAATTTTTGTTTTTTGAGGCTCCGCGCTGATTTGAGGGTTAATTGCCATAACCTCATAACTCACATCATCGTCTCCCCGTACGATTTTTTCCATATACTGATCAAAGGTAACATCTTTTCTACTTTCTATCTTATCTTCTTGCCAACCTTTAAACTGGGCCAGCATTACTAATTCAGCAAATCTTTGCCTGGCATCAGCACCAACCAAAGTCACTCTTTTTATTTTAGCCCAACTTTCTCTATCAACCAGCGATTGTCCGGTAACAAGTTCTCCCAAAAATTCAAATCCCATGACATTGGCTGTAACAAATTCACGATAGGCCACTCTGTCTAATATAGCAGGCCGTACCTCAGGATTATGCGAGATCTCACCGCACCAGGCCCTCTCAACACTGTCAACACTTCCGTCTCCGCTTGTGTCTTGAGCATCAAGCAAAATAACCCGCCATTCTTCAAAGGATTCGCCTGCTTCATTACTACCGCTAAGTTTTGCTAAAACACCGCTGGGAAAACTAAAACCTTCAGGATTGGTAAATGTCAGGTCAATTGTTGCTTGTTGACCATCAGCAGTTTCATAACAACCTTTGGTTGCATCCCAAACAAATTCTGCGCCGTTGATACCAAATTCTCTAGGAAAAGTGCCAACCTGTTGAGACCCTTGGCTTGGTTCTATAGAAATCGTTTGTCCCGCCGGATCTACAAAAAACTCTATTGTATTTGTTCCTGGAGGTAAGTCTTGTGTTGCTCCCAGAGCCTGGCTTACCAGATATTCAGGAACTCTTAAAATTGACAAAGGTGCGCCAGACTCACCTCCACCGGCAAATACCTCTCCTGGGGTAGCAAATATGTTTAAATCTGGTTGAAGTGTTTCTGTAGCTACCGGAACCTCTGTTGATCCAACTGTGGGTTGCTCTTTTGGTGAAGTTTCTGTTGCTGGAACTTGTGTTGGCGCTTCTGGTCCAGGAGATTTAGGGGCACACCCTGCCAATGCTGCTCCTGCAGCTGCAAGTGCAGCTATCCTTAAAAACTCTCTTCTGGAAATAGGCCTACCTTTAGGTACTTCCCCGCTCATTTTTTTTCAAAAAACCAACTTTAGCTTGTTCAGCCTAAGTTGGTATTTAAATCATAACTTTTTTAAAATTAGTAAAAACAAGCTTATTTTACAACTTTTGTCCGAAAATGGCAATATGTATATAATATGTACTATAGGTTCTCATTTATAAGACAGTAGTTATATTGTTAATTAGCTCTCTTGAATTTAGTCCTCTATTGAGTTATCTTAAAGATTATGGTAACAAACACTTTCTATGTGATTAACGGGAAAAGGCTTTTGGATATCGCTCTTAGCCTGTTGGTTTGTCTTGTTATGTGGCCGGTTTTTTTGGTGATTGCTATTTTAGTCAAACTTTCCTCCCCTGGGGCCATCTTTTTTAGACAAAAAAGAACCGGTAAGAATGGATCAGTGTTTACTCTTTATAAATTCCGCACTATGACAAAAAATGCCCTTAAGTTGCAGAAAAAGTATTTACATCTAAATGAAGCTGACGGCCCGGTTTTTAAAATCCGGAATGACCCGCGTTTTGTCAATGGTTTAGGCAAGTTTTTGGCCCGCTCAGGCTTGGATGAACTGCCCAATATTTTCAATGTCTTAAAAGGAGACTTAAGCTGGGTCGGTCCCCGACCGCTCCCCGTAAACGAAGCCAAAAAAATCCCCACTAAGATAAAAAGAATAAGAGAGTCTGTTTTGCCCGGTATCACCTCAAGTTGGGTAATCAAAGGCAACCACGAATTAAGTTTTAGCCGTTGGATGGCGTTTGATCAACAAGACAGCCAAAACCAAAGTTTAACTTACGATCTTAAAATTTTGGGCAAAACTCTTTTTCTTTGCCTTAAAAATACTATTAATTTTTTGCTTAAAAAAGCAAGAAAATAGGCCTGAACCAAAGCTATCGCCGAAGACAACGGCAGATAATAACGATCCCAATCGTTTTTCAGATAAAAAATCAGGCTAAAAAAAGTTTCAACCAACCAAATTAATAAAATACTCTCCGTCTCTAATTTTTTTTTAGCTAGCCATTTTTTGAGTAAAAGATAAATACCGCCACTGAAAAATAAAAGGTCTAGAGGTAAAAGAGGAATTAAACCGAAACTGCCATATCTATTACCTGGAAGAAGAATATTTTTAATGATAAGCCTTAAAGCCACCAGTTGATTGGCCACCGGATTGCCGCCTTCCCGTTGATATTGTTCTGCTGACTCCCAACGACTGGCAAACATCTCCCAAAAACCTTTAAAGGGACAGGAATAGATTTGAGGATTAAGCAGGACAAATAAAAGATAAAAACTAAGGATTAAAAACAAAAAACTAAGGATTAAAAACAAAAAACTAAAATATTTTTTCTGCTTATTTTGTTGTAATAGAAATAAAAAAAGGCTTATAGAAAAAAACAAAGCCAAAACACCAATCACCTTAACACCAGCAGTAAAAGCACAATTAATTCCTATTAATAAGCTCAAAAACAAAAATAATTTCTTTCTTTTCCTAAAAAAACTTTTTAAATAGTAGAAACTCAAAATCAGGTTCGCAAAAAAGAAAAAAAGCTGAAAAGCGTCAGTCATTACTACTCGACCATAGTAAAATAAAAGCCGATTAAAAGTCAGCAACAAAATTGCCCAAAAAGAAAAATGCAAATTTTTTGTACCTAATCCCCAACCAAGAATAATAAAAAAAATACCAAGGGTAAAAATAGCTGCTAAGTGGCGACCAAAAATGATCAGCTCAACCGTGGACTCCAGATTGGCAGGAAACACTTCAAGGGGCTGCCAAAAAAGCTTTTCCCACCAAAATTGCTGGCCAATTTTAATGGTATTAAAATTAATCTGCTCCTGATAACCAGCAATATCATCTATCCCTTTCATTTTTAGACCAAGGCCATAAAGATAAACTCCCAGACGGGGCTGGTTAAAATTATCTTCTTGCCAGCGAAGGTCAGTAAATTTTCTTTGATAAAAGAGGTCAAAAAAGTAAGTCTTTCTTAAAAAATTATACTCATCAATATGAAAAATAGGAATTTTAAGACTAGAAAAATAAAACACCGTGGTGAATAAAAACAAATTAGAAAAAATTAATAGCTTTAACCAAGTGATGATTATTTTTCCCATTTTTCCTACCGAGGATTTATTTGCTCGGCAGTCTGCCGGTATTGACTAGCTGCCTTGTTATCCTGCTCTTCAAAGCTGATTTTGCTTAAAATTAAATAAATCTCTTCTAAAAAAAACTTTTCGTAAAATTTATGATTCTCAATTTTAGGAAAAAATACTTTAGCTGTTGTTTTAACATTTAAATAATCTTTAGCATCAAAGTCTGCCTGAATTTTTTGAAATAAAATTAAATTATTAAGGAAATCCTGGTATTCCTTTTGTTTATCTAAACTAATTGCCTGATTTAAGAAATCAATGTCCTGCACCCAATTTTTTTGATAAGTAGTTAAAATTGCCAGCCAGTAAAAAACTCGCGCTTGCTGAGCCGCGTTTAATTTATTAAACTTTTCATCTTTAATTAATTGAAGCAAAAGATTTTCTAATTTTTTTTCGTTAACAAATTCTAAACATTTCAGCTGACAATTTGGACCCTTGATTTTTTCTAATCTCCGTAAAACCTCAAAAAGGATTTGTGGATTTGGTTCTTTTAGTGTTTGCCAAAGATCAATTATTTTATAATAACTTTCGTCAGAAAAAGGATTAAGTTTAATCACCTGAAGATAATTTTTGACTGCTGAATCATTTTTACCCTGTATTTCATATATCTTGGCTAGTTGGTCAAAATTTTTATCTGCTAGAGGCTCATATGTTACCAGTTTACTTAAAACTGCTATGGCTTTCTCGTTTTCTCCTTTTTTAAGATAAAAAGCTCCTACTTCCTGCCAATTATCTAATTTATAAGGCCAAATTGCTAAACTGCGAAGATAATATTTTTCAGCCATTTGATCTTGACCTTTTTCTCTTTCTCTAACTCCGGAAAGTAAAAGCAAATTCCCCCAAAATTCCAAAATTCCAATTAAAAAAAGCAGGCATCCTAAAAATAATATTGCCTTTTTCAACATAGATATATAAATACGAGGAAGTTTTCTTTCTCCGCCATTTGGCGGACTCATTTTTAAATTTATAAGATATCCTCCAATCACCAAAAAAAACAAAAAAACTGAGTTAAAACACCAATCATAATCAAACAAGGAATGAATAGTTGAAGCCAATAACCCGGTTACCAAAGCCAAATTTAAGCTTTTGTCAAAGGTACAATTGGTGGAACCTGGCAAAGAATTTTTCAACCTTTTTACCAGTGAAAATAAAAGTAGATAAATAAAAATTAAAAAACTTATTCCTCCTAAAATACCGGTATCACTAAACATTTGTAAAAAATGATTATGGGTGTACCAAGACCAAGAACTATAGTCTTTTTGATAAATTTTGGAAACATAACGAAAATTATCTAATCCCCATCCAAAGATCGGCCGCTGGGCAAAAGCTATCGTTGCCTGATACCAATAATCTAATCTAGAAGCTACTGATGGTTTACGAAAAGTTCTTGCTAAAACAAAATTGCGAAAACTCTTAATTCTCTCCTCGCCGAAATAATAATAACCGCTTGTACTTAAAACCAAAAAATAGATTAAGGGAGTCAAAAAAATCAAGGAGAATAAGCGCCTTTTATTTACCAGTAAAAAAACCAAGGTTATAAATATCGCCATCAAAATTCCGCCGCGCGAAAAACTAGAGATAAAAGAAAAGAGAAAGATAAGGTTCAAAATCCCGAAAAAAATTTTTTTCTTTGTGTTATTTTCCCGCAAAAATAAGGCCAGACTAACTGGAAAAGAAAAAAGCAAAAAATCTATCACATGGCTGTGCCCAAAGTTGGCAAAAAGCAAATTCATACTTCCAAAAGGTGGCGGTTGGGAAAAAACCAAAAAATATAAACTAAGAAAACAAAGAATTAAACTGGGAAATAAAATGCTGATAATCAATAGCTCTCTAAACAATTTTCTTTTCTCCCCTGCTAAAACCTGGGCACTTAAAAAATAAATAAAGTAAGCAAAATATAAAATTAAAGTGCTTAAACTTCTTCCAAAAACCGGAGAAAAAAATGTTGCCAGGGTAGCAAAAAACAGGAAAACTATAAAAACAGTATGTAGTAATGTAAATTCCAGGGGTTTACGCTTATAAAGATAAATGCTTAGAGGCAAACAAAAAGCTAAAAAAATAAATCTACCAAACCCGATAAATTCACCTTCAATTAAGGAAAGAAAAGATAAAATTATGAAAAATATATAAATTACCATAAATTATTTTTCAATTTTAAGGTCGGTATTTATTTGTTTTTTACTTTTATTTACTTGATGGTAAAAAACTAAGGTGAATGTTTTAAGTTTTTTGAACTCTGTTGATAAATCATTTCCATAAATTTTTTTTAGTAAACCTTGTTCAACGTATTCTTCGGAGAATGAAACAAAGTCTAATCCCTTAAACAAAGATAGATAATTACCAATATCTCGGGAGTATTCATCGGGGTTGTTGAAATACAAAGCGAATTTTTTATTATGTAGGTGATTGAGAATAATTAAACCCTGCTTTTTTATTAGGCGTTTAAACTCCATGCTTAACAAATTTTGATTTGGAAGACAATGAAAAACATCGCTGCAAAAAACGAAATCAAATACTTTATCTTTAAAAGGTAAGTTTAAGTTTAGGTCATAGTAAATATAATTGGTTTTTGAGGATAAGTAATTTTTTGCTAAAAAAATTTTGTGTAAACCTATATCTATAGCGCAAATATTTTTTTCAGGGGTATATTTTTTGGCCTCGGCGATTAAATGTCCTGACCCACAACCGGCATCTAAAACAATATCCTTCTTATCAATAAGTTTAGTAGAAATTAATGTTGGTAAAAAAATTTCGGACTTTTGACGGGTGTTAAAATACTTGCCTTCTTCTTTACTCATCAAACCTAATATGGAAAAAATATTAATAAACCAAGAGTAGGATAAATATTTTAAGATATTTAATTTAGAAATTAGGATTATCAGAAATAAAATAACCTTACTATTTCCAGGAAAATTAAATAAAAAAAACGGAATATTGGATAATTCAGAAGCAAATTTTGGATATCGTTTTAGAAATAACAGGGCATTTTTTCTTGCCCGGCTCCTTAACATAAAAAGTACTCCGGACACTATGGGATATTCATTACATTGGCAGCTTAAAATCCCATTGATAATTTTCGATCCTTTCTTTAAAAAACAACTACTTAAATGGTAGTTTTTTAGACAATGCGGGCAATTAAGTTTTGCCAATAAATAGCTATCCACAATTTTTAAAAAAAATAATTACCTAAACTGATATAATTTATCTTAACTTATGAGGGTAGCAATTGTCCATGATTCACTTTGTGAATTTGGCGGAGCCGAAAGAGTTTTGGGTAGTTTAATTGAAATTTGGCCTCAGGCGGATGTTTTTACTTCAGCCATCAACCTAAAAGTTATAAAATTACTACCCGAGGCGAAATATACAGAATTATTTCTTAATAAAATTCCCTTAATAAACAAAAAATATGCTTTTTTACAGCTATTGTCGCCTCTTGTTTGGAAAAGCCTAGTTTTAAAAAATTACGATTTAATTATCTCTAGTTCTACTTTTGGTCTTTCCAATACCATAAATCCCAGGGGCGCTGTTCATGTTGCCTATCTCCATCGGCCACCAAAAAATCTCTACGGCCTAAGCTATAGATGGACTTTGCAAAAAATAGTTCCCTATTCTTTTTTTATTAAAAAATATTATGAATATCATCTTAAAAAAACCAAAAATATCATTACCAGCAGTAAACACATGCAAGGATTATTTAAAAAAATGTTTAGAATTAAGGCTAAACTCATTTACCCCCCAGTCAATATTCCCTCTCAGGTATTTAAACAACCTGGCAGTTATTTTGTTATTTCCTCAAGACTGGATAAAGAGAAAAGTGTTGATATGGCAATCAGGGCCTGTAATCAGCTTCGATTACCTTTAAAAGTCCTCGGCATTGGCAAAGAATTAAAAACTTTGCAAAAGATAGCTGGTCCGACAATACAATTCTTAAGGTTTGTTTCCGATAAAAAAAGGTTTCAAATTTATAGCCAGGCTAAAGTTTTTATTTTTTGTGCCAAAAATGAAGATTTTGGCATCGCCCCAATAGAAGCCATGGCCCAAGGTTTACCTGTAATTGCCTACTATGGTGGTGGCCTTAAAGAAACAGTTATAAAAAATAAAACAGGCTTATTTTATTATGAGCATAGTGTTGAAGCATTAATTAAGGTAATTGAAAAATTTAATCCTGAAAAATTCAATCCTCAATCTATACACCAATATGCCAAAAAATTTTCTGAAGGAGAATTTAAAAAAAAATTTAGATCATATGTCCTTAGTAGGCTTAATTAGAAGAAAACCGGTTCGCTTAGAAAATTTTTAAATCTGACACTTATAAATGACTGCATTTTTGTAATAAATGGGGTTTTTAAAAGATTGACAATTTATAAAAAAGTTATAAACTCTGTCATCTTTACTTATTAAATCTTTATTTAAATAAACAAGCCAATGATTACCTACTTCGTTGTCCCTCTTTTTATCTATCTCTGATTTAAAATTATAAGAATAGTTGCTCTTTATTCTTCCTTTATTATATTCATAAAAATAGTAATTGAAAATAAAAAAAGCTGAAAATAAGCTTAATAAATACCTTATTCATCTATTAAAAAACTAGTATTTTTCTAAAAAATTTCTAAGTTGCCTTAAAGACAACAAAATATTAAAAACAATCCTGCATTTTAGAGAACTAAAATATTTACTTTTTTTATATAAAGTTAGTATCTTTTTAACATAAGTTTTTTTATCCTCATAAAAAACTGGCAAGTTACCCCATTTCTTTTTAACTATGCCCAATCCCTTTGCCATTCTTAGTCTTTTTTTTAAATAGCTTAAAAAATCATTAGCCTGTTCGTGATGAAAAACCAGCATTTTAGGTTCAAAACCTATTTTCCCTCCGTTTTGTGAAATCTGCAAGCCAAAATCTACATCTTCACTGCCCAAACATTCAGTAAATTTATATTTTTGGACTGCTTTTCTTTTAAAACAAACGTTTTTTGTATCTATGGATTTCAGTGTTTTGCTTTTTTTGTCATAAAGTCTTTCTAACCATAAATTGTTAGTCCAAGCAGCAAATTGGGAATAAAATGAGGTATTAAAATTTTCAGTTTTTCCTTGAACAGCCGAATATCTGCTATTTTTCCTAAAAAAAATTAAAGCCTGCCTAACTGCATTTTTGTCTAAAATACAGTCATCATCCACAAAATACAATAAATCGGAACTGTTTTCTTTTAAAGCTAAGTTCCGCAACGGAGCCCAACCTCTTAAATCAAGATAACTTACTTGCAGGTGTATTTTTTTAAAATGGTTAATTAAAGTTTTTGATTTTCTGTCATCGGGATGCAAAACTAAAATTACAGTACGTGGTATTATCGTCTGATTGATAATTGACTTTAAACATTTTTCTAAGAAACTAGACTTAAATTGAGAAATGATTGCCACACTTAGTGTCATCTTTCTAAAAGTTTTTTGTTAAGTGTTTTTCTTACTTCGTTTCTATTTTTAACAGCATAGTACCAATCAATGGTTTTATGTAAACCATCAATAAATTTAATTTTTGGTTCCCATCCTAAAAGTTTTTTTGCTAATTTATTATCGGCCACCCTATTATAAGGACCAGTAGGCATATGTGGTTTAAAACTAACCTTGGGGAAAAAGTTTGTATAATTAAAAATTTCATTTACTGCATCGATAACTCTAATTCTTTCCATTGTACCTAAATTTATTGCCCGTCCGTCAGTGATTTTTTCGGCGGCTAAAATACTTCCTTCCACAATATCGCTAACATGAGTCCAATTTCTAATCTGCTTTCCTGTTCCCCAAACAATATAAGGATTTTGTTTAATAAAAGCTTTGGCAATTAAACCAATTATTGCATGATCTTCTTTAGCCCGACTACCATATACTGTAAAAAAACGCAAACAAACACTGGGCAATTTATAAGCTTTATAATAAGCCCTGAGGGTTTTTTCAGCAGAAAGTTTAGCCCAACCATAAATATCATCGGGATCATAAGGAGGACCCACCATTTGTTCTTCTAAATACAACAGTTCTTTGGTATTTTGTTGTTTAAAAGTAGGATAAATACATCCCGATGAACTAAAAATAATCTTTTCCACCTGGTGATTTAAAGATGCCCTTATAACTAGCCCGTCTAAAATGAAATTTTCTGCGCATTCAGCTTGATGAAGATCGATAAAACCTCTGCCTCCGTGAATACCGGCTAAATGAAAAACTAAATGTTTATCTTTAATTATCTTATCAACAAGATTTTGGTTTAATAAGCTGCCTTTAACAAATTCAATATTTTTTTTAGCGAGGTTGTGCTTGATATTCTCAACTCTGCCGCTGCTTAAATCATCAACAACTGTAATTATTGCTCCCTTTTTTACTAAAGAATCCACTAAATGAGAACCTATAAAAGAGGCGCCCCCGGTTATTAAAACTTTCTTTTTTGACCAGTTCATTTTTTTATGAATTTTTCTTTAATTAATAAGTATAAAAATTTTGGAATGCCCAAAAAATATCTTTTAAACAATCTTCTTGGTTCTTGGACAAGTCGAAACAACCACTCTAAGCCAAAATTTTGCATCCATTTAGGTGCTTGTTTTTTCGTCCCAGCAATAAAATCAAAAGCTGCCCCAACTCCAACCATAACACACGAAGGAAATTTTTTTAAGGCCCATCGAGACAACAAATTTTGTTTAGGACAACCAAGACCAACCCAAACAATATTCGATTTATTATTATCAATTTTTTTAATCAACATTTTTTTATCTCTTACTGAAAGAGGACAAAAAGGTGGTGAATAAAACCCGCTAATTTTAAGTTTTGGGAATCTTTTTTTTAAGTTATTTATCAATTTTTTTAAAACTAAGTTTGTGCTTCCGTAAAAAAAATGAGAAACCTGTTTTCCGGCTGTTTGCTGACAAACATTAAGCATTAAATCCGGACCATAAACCCTTTGAATTTTTATTCCTTTTAATACTTTAGAAGCCCAAACTAAGGACATACCGTCGGCTGTAAGTAAATTGGCTTGTTTAAGACTATTTGCTACTACCAGTGATTTTTGTGACCAAATAATATCATTCATTGAACAAGCAAGCACAGTTTTTCCTCTTTTTCTTTGCGCCCAGGATACAATCAACTTGGCAGTTTCTTCCAAGGATAGGGTGGATAATTGAATCGAGAAAATGTTAATTTTATGATTCATTTTTTTGGTAATATTCTTCCGGTACTTTAGGTATGACCTGGTTTATAAAAAGAATTTGATACTGGCTTCGGTAAAATTTTATTGCTTTGACCTTTGTTTTCCAGTTAATATTTTTTTCTTTTAAAACACTTTTTAGATGTTCTTTTCTAATAATTTGATAAATTAAATCTTTTCTATAGTTCTTTTGGCTAAAATCATAATTATAAGGAAAATCTTCATAATAAATAACATTTTTGTTAAGATGCTCTCCTATTTTTTTTGTGATTAGGTGGTCTACATGCTTGCCTATCCCTAAGGGAATAAATAAGGAATAATTATTAAATTGCTTGATGGCTTTCTTAATCATTATTTCGATATTTTTTAAGTACAGGTCATTATCCCTTATTTTACCTGCAAAAATATCTTTATCTTTCGGGTAGATAAAAGAAGCTGCCGAAAAAAATTTTAATAAAAATGTTTCCAATAAACTCAAGTTAGGTCTTTGACGCCAAGCTGCATCTATAAAATCAAAACACTCATATTGACATTTTAAAAAATTTAAGGCTTTTTTATTTTCTTTATGACGAAAGTGAAAAAATTTTATTTCGTTGGTGAAACCGCTATTTTTTAAATAATTTTTCGTAAAGACAGTGTTTTTAGCTGCTGTACTCTTGGTAAAAATAGACAAAACCAGAACATTATGCTTTTTCTTTATTAAAGAAGTAATAAAACTTCCGCAAGATAAAACCACATCATCTAAATGAGGTGATAAAAAAAAGCAATTTTTTTTAAACTGAGTTTTACTCATTAATCTTCTGATAAAGCATTTTAGCGCTTTTTTCCCAATTAAAATTTTTAGCAACTTTCAAACAACTTTTTTTTATCCGGTTTTTTTCTTTTTTCGGTAAAAAATAATATTGTAATACCCTTTTAACCAAAGAATTTCTATTTAACGTATCGATAATTAATTGTCTTGAAATTTTTTTTTGGCATGGCAGGAGATCATTAATATTAGAAATTAGCATTGGTGTTCCACAACTAAGCGACTCTAAATATGCCAATGGAAAATTATCTTTGGCAGATAAAAGCAAAGTTAAATCGGCCTGGCGATAGCAGTCAGCAATCTTTGGGGGTTCTAAATCAATTAAAACCTTAACTTTAGTTTTTTGGCGCAGTTGAAAAAACCATTGGTTGATATTGTCATCTATTATTTTGGGAATAACTAGATCTAATTGGCAGTTGATTTTATTTTTTAAAATTGAGTAAGTCTCGAAAAGTAAATCAATATGTTTACTAAAATCTACTCGACCAACATAAAGTATTTTAAATTTGGCTTTATGATTACTTGCTAAGCTAGTTGGAGGGTAAAAAATCCGATGATTAACGCCATTGGGAATAATAATGGTTTTCTTTCTTAATTTTTGATCGAATAATTCTTCTAATTCCCTAAGCGCACTTGGGCTGGGTAGAAAAATTGTTCTAACATTGTTTAACGCATTTTTTTCCAACCAAAAAAGAAAGCTATAAAAAGGAAAAATATAAAAAATTTTACGTAAAAAGTTTTGTTCTTTATTAAGTTCTTTCGCCAAGGTATCGTGATCTCGGCCATGAAAGTGATAAAAACAGACGGCTTGGCGATTTAGGATTGAATTAATTAAGTGACCTAAGCTTAAAAACAATAAAGAAGTTGAATAGTAAGTAGAAATATTTTTTTGCCTATAATTCCAAATAACTTGACAAAATCTTAAACTGCTTTTAAAAAAATTAAAAACAAGCTGTAATCTTACTTTTGGATGCCAATTAATTTCCAAATCTTTAATTTTCTGCACATAAATTTTTTTAGGATTAATTTTTTTTAAATTAGAAGTTAAATTTTGAGTGGCAATAAATTCTCCGCCTCTAGTTTCGCGGTAAACAACAAGAAGATTTTTCATTTAAAATCATTATCTTGATTTAAAATGCCAGTTATTTGGGTAATGGTTGGCCAAATAGAAATTTTTTCTAAATTTACCGGAATCACAAGTCCTATTTTCAGGCGTAAGTCGTCATAAAGATAATACTCCTGATTGACTTTTTTAACTTTTACTTTTAAGGTTAAATAAACGTCTTTTAACAGGGGATCTTGCTGCAAAAAAGCCTGTCCTCTGTCATTAATAGTTATTCTGGTAGCTGGCAGGACTTTTTTGTCAATTATTTTAATTAAGACGCTGCCGTCATAAGATTTAATCTCATCGCCAATGCTTACCGCTTCAGCAATAAAAGGCTCGACACCTCTAACATTAGGAAAAACATCGTTGCGCTCTATCAATTGCGTTTCAACTATCATTATTTTCGTTTCTCTTGTGTCTTCTACCCCATTAAGATAAGTTATCAAACCATTAATTAGCACTTTTTCAAATTGGATTTTTATCGGTGAAGCCACCAATAAAGGTTTTCCTTTATAAGAGTATTGATTAGTTTTTTTATTGTAAGTGGCTTTAATATTTAAAAGAAGATAGGCAGCTTTTGTTGTTGGTTCTATGTCATACCAAAAAATGTCTTTTATTTCTGCAATAACTCTTCCCAAACCATCTTTTTCTCTCATCCCCTTTTTAAGCAAATTGACAAACCAATTAGGCGGGTATTGCTCCGCATATAAGATATTGTCATTGGTTACTTTAACAACAATCTCGATATACTGGTTCTTTCGAAAAAGAAAAATAAATAAGAAGATTGCCAAAAGAACAAAAATCAAAGTCAAAATTAAATCAAAATATGACATTTTTTTCATAAGCTATCCTGCTCAATTATAATTAAGCCCATAAAGAAAAACAATAATTAGCCACATAAAATCAAAGTTAAAAAATGGTTGAAAAAGTGCATTAATCATTAAAGCCATTATTGCCGTTATTCCGCCAAGACTAATAATTCTTTTTTCCAAGTTTAATTTTCTTAGATTATTAATAATTCCCCTCATAGAAAAATATATAAAAATTAAAAACAAACATAAACCCACTAAACCAGACTCCAATGCTAAAGATAAGAAGCCATTATGAACCCCAGAAAAAAAATGAGTAGCGATTGTCCTAGGATCAAAATTAAAAACCTCAACCGGTCCCATGGCTAAACCAACTCCAAAAATTGGATACTGCTCGATTAAATTTAAGGCTTCTTTGGCCATAATAATTCTAGTCCACCCACCACCGGTCTCGTTAAAAAGGTAAAAAGAATTTATAATTCTGGGGGATATCATGTAGGTAAACAATCCTAATAAAAAAATTAATAAGAAAGTGTAATTAAGATTTAACCCAGCCCAAATTTTTTTTATATTGATCGTCATAATTTTCAATTTCCATTTTTTCTCAAGAAAATAAAGATAAAGTAAAAGTCCAAAAATAAAGGATATCCAAGCCGACCTACCTAAACTAACCACCAAAATTAAGAAACTGGTAACTAAAGCTAGCCGGAAAACAAAAAAATTTATAAACGCCAAAAAAATAAATATAAAGGGCAAGGAAAAAGCTGCTAAACTATTGGCATGATGAAAAGTACCGATTGGTCGATAAAAAAAATAATCCTCGTCAACACCGGCACCATATAGTTCAACTTCTTGAGCTGGTTCAATCACTAGGCCTAAATGATTGTGGTTTAAAAGTTGTAAACCCACTAAAATACCTTCAAAAAAAATCATCGCTATAATAATTGAAATTAATCCTTTGATAAACATCTTGTGTTTTATTCCATAAAGTAAAATGTACAGAAACAAA
>Ga0307378_10003801_pt1 | contig 21909 bp, 18 predicted proteins | sample UN1MG_FD_202238 | JGI IMG/M metagenome (GOLD analysis project Ga0307378, IMG submission 202238) | Soil microbial communities from Risofladan, Vaasa, Finland - UN-1 | ecosystem: Environmental > Terrestrial > Soil > Coastal area > Acid sulfate soil | place: Finland: Risofladan, Vaasa | collected...
TATATAAGGATCCCCCACTCCGGAGTGAGCAGGGCGAGAAACAGGGGAATAGCGGCAGCCTCCGGCGACTGGATCGCTTTTCTCGATTCCGACGACTACTGGCTTCCAAAGAAGCTCGAGAGACAGGCCTGCTACATGGAGGAACATCCTGAGTACAGAATCTGCCACACGGACGAGATCTGGATCAGGAACGGGACCCGAATCAATCAGGGCAAGAAGCACAGGAAGAGGGAGGGATGGTTCTTCCTTGAATCGCTGAATCTCTGTCTCATCAGCCCTTCATCGGTAGTGATTCATAAAAGCATCTTAAACGATGTCGGCGGGTTTGACGAGAGCTTCGAGTGGGTCGAGGACTATGACCTGTGGCTCAGGATTACATCGAGACATCCTGTCGGCTACATCGACGAGAAACTCGTTGTAAAAACCGGGGGCCACTCTGATCAGCTCTCTTCGAAGACAGAGGGGATAGAACGGCAGAGGATCCGAGCGCTCGAAAAGATCATTGCAGAGGGGGCCTTGAACAGGGAATTCCGCAAGGAGGCCATGAGGGTCTATCAGGAGAAGTGCGCGATATATCTCGCAGGGTGCCGGAAGCGTAGTAAGAACGATGAAATCAGGCGTGTGCAGTCACGCATGGAGACTGTTCTCGGAGTTACGGTACAGCCTTGAAACCGATACGGAACTCTCCTACTCCCAGTGGGCTCCTCATGTTTGGGACGCAGAAGAAGAAGAAGTAAACATTCTTATACGGGATACTGTCGATGAAATCTATTCTTGTTATCGACGATGAGAAATCCATACGCGATATGCTGCGGGCCGGGCTTACCCAGTACGGTTACAACTACTACGAGGCACCAGACGGCAAGAGCGGGGTAGAGATTTACAAGAAAACGAGACCGGATATCGTTCTTACAGACGTAAAAATGCCGAAGATGTCCGGGATCGAGCTCACGAAGCTTCTTAAGGGGATAGAGTATGACGTTGATGTCGTGATCATGACGGGATACGGATCAGAGGAGCTTGTCATCGAAGCACTCCGGTCAGGTGCCGCGAACTACATCAAGAAACCGATAACGCTCAACGAGCTCTTCAATATTCTCGACAGTATCATATTAAAGAGAGAGCGTAGGAAGAAGAACGAGGTCAATCAGGAGACCGTAGTCTTCGAACGAAAGCAGCTCGTATTCGACAACGATATAACGAGAATCTGGGGCGTCATCAACCAGATACTGTTCAATGTATCACATGAGGTCGGCGAATCTACGCTGGAGGGGATGAGACTTGGGCTCTATGAGATCATACTGAATGCCATCGAACACGGCAATTTCGGTATCTCCTATGAGGAGAAATCGCTGGCGATACAGAACAACAGCTATCTCGAGCTCCTCGAATCCCGCTCAGAGGACCCCCAGCGAAACCAGAAGAAGGTATTCATCGACTGTACTACCGACCGGGCTGAGATCTCCATCGAAATCAAGGACCAGGGTGAAGGATTTGACTTTCGCGAGTTCGTAAGGATGGACAGCTCCGAAGAGGTTCTCAGGGCCCATGGACGGGGGATTTTCCTCGCATCGCTCTATTTCGATAAAATAGAGTACAGGGAGCCCGGAAACAGGGTATTAATATCCAAATCCGTCCTCCGCTCGTCAGAATGAACAGTCCGAAGGTCTGAACAGTCCGAAGGTCTGAACCGGCACGGTCTAACGAACCCCGAGCGTGTCCTTCCCTGATACCGCTATCCCTTTCTCCTGGAGGATACGTACAGCCTCTTCCGGATTCTCGAATCTGAAAATGAGAAGCGCTTTGTCCTGCGGCTGCTCGAAGAACGCATACATGTATTCTACGTTGATATCTTTATCGGCCAGTACCCGCAACACGGATGCCAGGCCTCCAGGACGGTCGGGCACTTCGACCGCAACAACCCGGGACTCCTTCACGATGAATCCCTTCTGCTTCAAAATGTCCGCCGCTCTCTTGCCGTCATCCACGATCATCCTCAGTATACCGAAATCGGAAGTATCTGCGAGCGAAAGAGCCCGGATATTGATGTTGTTCTGGCCGAATATTTCAGTGATATCGAGTACTCTCCCGGCCCTGTTCTCAAGGAAAACGGAAATCTGATCGATGTACATTGCCCTCTTCCCCTTTTTGGAATTATTGCATTCTGTTGTCGATAACCCTCTTCGCCTTTCCCTCTGAACGGGCTATCGTCTTCGGCTCGACAAGCTTCACTCCGACCTTGATGCCGAGCACGCTCTCAATATCGTTCTTTATCCTGCGTTCCACGTTTTCGAGCCCTTTTATCTCGTCGGATATGAGCCTCTCATTCATCTCGACATGCACTTCGAGCTCATCGAGCGCACCGACCCTGTCTATGACGATCTGATAATGCGGCTCGATACCTTCGATATTAACGAGCACCTCCTCGATCTGCGACGGGAACACATTCACTCCCCGTATGATGAGCATGTCATCGGTCCTTCCCATTATCCTTTCCATTCTGACGGATGTCCTGCCGCATTCGCACTTTCCGGGAATCAGTTTCGTAATATCTCTCGTTCGATATCTTAAAAGCGGTGTTGCCTCGCGTGTGAGACTAGTAATTACAAGCTCTCCCACCTCCCCGGGGGGTAGGACTTGTGTAGTCTCCGGGTCGATGATTTCGGGGTAGAAGTGATCGTCGCAGATGTGTATTCCGCACTTGTGGCTGCACTCGTTTCCCACTCCGGGTCCTATGATCTCCGTGAGACCGTATATATCGAGAGCAAGCAGTGACAATCTGCGCTCGATCTCCTTCCTCATGTTGTTCGACCATGGCTCCGCGCCGAAATTGCCGGCTTTCAGCGTGAGCTTTTCGAAATCCAGCCCCATCTGCTCACCCACTTCTGCGAGGTAGAGTGAATAGCTCGGTGTGCAGGTCAGAATAGTTGACTTGAAGTCCTGAAGTATCATGATCTGACGCTTCGTGTTGCCCCCTGATATAGGCACCACTGCCGCCCCTATGCGCCGTGCGCCGTAGTGAACGCCCAGGCCCCCTGTAAAGAGCCCGTACCCGTACGCGTTCTGCACCACGTCATGCTCGGTGGTGCCGCTGGCACTGAGGCAGCGCGCCATTACCTCGCTCCAAACCTCTATGTCTCCCTGTGTGTAGCCCCCGATGACGGGTTTTCCCGTCGTTCCCGACGATGTGTGAACCTCTGTCACTTTCTCCATCGGAACCGCAAACATACCAAAGGGATAGTTCTCCCTCAGGTCATTTTTTGTAGTAAAGGGAAGCTTTTCGATATCGGAGATCGATAGAATCCTGCCCGGATTCATGCCGGTCTTGTCCATTCGATCCCTGTAGAAGGGAATGGAGTCGTATAAACGCCGTGCAAGCCTGTTCAGGAGATCTCCCTGAAGCTGAACCTTCTTCCCGTCCGGCAGAGTCTCTCTCTCCTCGTTCCAGATCATGCAAATCCCCACTATTTGATTTTTCCCTACTGTATCACGGAGACCACAGAATGCAAGCTCTATTTACACTGACTTTAACGCGGTGTGTCTATCTTCTCACTCAGGAGCTCGTTTACGAGCTGCGGGCTCGCCCGCCCTTTTGTCTTTCTCATTACCTGCCCGACGAGGAACCCGAACGCCTTCTTTTTTCCTGCCCTGTAATCCTCTACGACGGCTTCATGCTCTTTCAGTACTTTCTCTACAACAGTGACGATCTCTTCTCTGTCGGTAAGCTGCTTCATACCCTTTTTCTCCACGACCTCCCGTGCCGTTTCTCCGGTCTTTACCATCTCGTCGAAAACCGCCTTTGCGATCTTCCCGGATATCACCCCTTCATCCACCAGCTCGAAGAGCTCTCTCAGCTTCCGCGGGGTCACGATGAATCCGTCGATATCGGTCTTCATCTCATTGAGGACCCTCATGAGCTCAGTATGGATCCAGTTTGCGATCTTCTTCGGGTTCGGGTAACCTTCTGCAGCCTCCTCGAAGTAGGCCGCGATCCTGTGGGATGAGCAGAGGACGTCGATATCGTAGTCTGTGAGGTTGTACTCCCTCTTCAGCCTCTTTCTCTTTCTGTCCGGGAGTTCGGGGAGCGCTTCACGGATCTTTTCGACCTCCTCTTTTTTCAGCACCACTGGAACGAGATCAGGGTCGGGGAAGTACCGGTAATCATGCGCCTCCTCTTTCATTCTCATCTGGACAGTTGCGTTCTTGCTGGCATTGAAGAGCCTCGTCTGCTGGGTGAGTCTTTTGCCGGATCCCAGTATTTTGGTCTGGCGCTTTATCTCGAACTCGAGGGCGCGCTTGACATTTGCAAAAGAGTTCAGGTTCTTGATCTCCTGCTTTACACCGAGCTCTTTGTTCCCCCGTTTTCTCAGAGAGATATTGACATCGACTCGGAGCTGTCCCTTTTCCATGCTGCACTCGGAGACCCCTGTGTACTGCATGATCTCTTTTATGGCTGCAAGGAACCTGTATGCCTCTTCAGGAGTCCTGATATCCGGCTCTGTAACGATTTCCAGAAGCGGTGTACCGCAGCGGTTGAAGTCCACAAAGCTCGGACCGTTCGGGTCCTCGTCGTGGATAAGCTTCCCCGCATCTTCCTCGAGATGCGCCCTCGTAATACCGATGCGCTTGCACTCGCCGCCCTTGGCTCCCACCATCACGTACCCTCCGCAATTGAGAGGAAACTCGTACTGAGAGATCTGGTATGCTTTCGGAAGATCGGGGTAGAAGTAATTTTTTCTGGCAAATACCGAGAACTCCGCGACTTCACAGTAAAGCGCGAGACCGGCCATGACGCCCTTGCGGAGAACCTCGCTGTTAAAAACGGGCAAGGCGCCCGGGAGACCGAGACAGACGGGGCACGTATGGGAGTTGGGAAGGTCACCGAACGAGGTGCTGCAGCTGCAGAAAGTTTTCGTTTTCGTGTTGAGCTGGACGTGGATCTCGAGCCCGATTACAGCCTCATAGTTCATTGTACCGCCTCCTCGATCACGCGGGAAGCGCTGAATATGTTCCCCTCATTAAACTGGTCTGCGATGATCTGGATACCGACCGGCAGACCGGCTTCCGTCCTACCGCAGGGCACGGACGCTGCGGGCAGTCCCGCGAGGTTTACCGGTACGGTATAAACGTCCGAAAGGTACATCTGAAGCGGGTTGTCGATGAGCTTTCCAATGTCCCACGCGGGTATCGGGGATACCGGCGTGACGATGATATCCACCTCCTCGAATGCACGCTTGAAATCCTCGCGTATCAGAGTACGGGCCTTCTGAGCCCTGAGGTAGTACGCATCGTAATATCCAGATGACAGGGCGAACGTCCCGAGGAGTATCCGCCGCTTTACCTCTTTCCCGAAACCCCGGCTTCGGTTCTCCCTGTACAGGACCGCCAGGTCGGCAGTGTCTACGGACCGCGTGCCGTACCGCATTCCGTCGAATCTCGCCAGGTTCGAGGACGCCTCAGCCGTTGCTATGATATAGTAGCTCGCGATTGCGTACTTCGTGTACCTCAGGCTGATCCGTTTCACGGTGGCCTTCGCCTCTTCAAGGATTGAAACACCCTTTTCGACGATCGCCCTCACCTCGTCATCGAGTCCTTCCCCGAAATATTCATCCGGAATCCCGACCTTGAGGCCGCCGATTCCCCTGCCCACAGAATCGGAAAAACAGGGAACACTCTCTTTCGCAGAGGTCGAATCCTTCGGGTCATACCCAGAGACCGCTTCGAGCAGCAGGGCGCCGTCCATAACGCTCTTCGTTATAGGCCCGATCTGATCGAAAGAGGAAGCGTACGCCACGAGTCCGTACCTGGAGACCCTTCCGTAGGTCGGTTTGATACCGAATGTTCCGCACATCGATGCGGGCTGACGTATCGACCCCCCGGTATCGGTACCGAGCGCCGCTACGGCAAGATGAGCTGCAACTGCAGATGCAGCCCCCCCGCTCGAACCGCCCGGGATCTTTTTTCTATTGTGGGGGTTTTTTACCGCCCCGTAGAAAGATGTCTCATTTGACGAGCCCATCGCAAACTCATCCATGTTGGTCTTTCCGGCCGGCACGCCCCCGTTCATCCTCATGTTAACAACTGCAGCGGCGTCATACGGAGCCGTATAATCCTTCAGTATTCGGGACCCGCATGTGGTCTTCGTACCGTATACATTTATGAGGTCCTTCACCGCGACAGGAACTCCCTTAAGAAGGCCCTTCTGCCTATCGCCTGTACCTTCCCTGTCCTTTCCTATCCGCTCCATATCGAAGCTTATGTACGCATTGAGGGGCTCATCGGACTTTTCGTCCCTGTCGACCGCACTTTTTATGTCCCGCACGATATCCGCTGTAACGATATCCCTTTTTTCAAGCTTCTCTCTCAGCTCAAAAAGTGTGAGTTCGTTCAGGCCCATCGACTCCTCCTACACCACTCTCGGAACTACGAAGTGGCCTTTCTCCCAACGGGGCGCGATCTTCTTTACAGTCTCAACGCTGAAACTCTCCCCTACCTCGTCCTCTCTCGTAACATTGCTGCAACCCAGGGTGTGGGCGGTCGGCTCGATGTTTTCCAGGTCAAGCTCGCCCAGTATATCCATGTAATCGAGGATCGCTTTCATCTGCTCTTTCATCTCCGCCTCCTCCTCGGGAGAGAGAAAGAGATGGGAGAGTTCGGCGACCCACCGTATCGTCGGTTTATCAATCTCCATCGTCGTTATCCTTTCTGATCGGAGTGTATTGAAGCATGAACTTCATGACCTGCCCGTCATCGAACCGTATCACCGCAATGCCTTTTGAAACCTCGAGTACTCTCCCCTTTCCGAAGTGTTCGTGGACAATGCGGGTGTTTTCCTCCAGGTCGTCTACAGGGACGCGCGTTCGGGGCACAGCACTTTTAGGAGCGGTCCGTTTCTTTTCGATACCCCTATCATAATATGAAACCTTTGGTGAATCAAAGCCCTTTTCTTCACGGCACACGAGGAGCTCTCCGGGAACTTCCGTCATGAAGTTTGACACGCCTCTCTCTATGCTCCTCCCGTAGAGTCTCCGGATCCGCGCTGCGGTGAAATAGAGCCTTTCCATTGCACGGGTCATTCCCACGTAACACAGCCTGCGTTCCTCCTGCAGGTCTTCGGGCCGCTCCCCCGACAGAAAGTGCGGGAACACCCCTTCCTCCATACCGGCTATGAATACAACCGGAAACTCGAGACCCTTCGCATTGTGGAGCGTAATGAGGAACACACGGTTATTCGCTCCGTTACCGGCGGTCCCCTCTTCTCCCGAACCCTGGTTCAGGCTTACCTCTTCGATGAACTCAGAGATCGGTGATGACGGATTTCTTCTGGAAAACTCCTCGACCGCGTTGTAGAGCTCGTCCAGGTTGTGCAGCTTATCCTCCTTTCTCTGCTCCTCGAGCCATTCGGGGTACCCCGTTTCTTCGTATATCTTTGTAAGAAGGTCTGACGACGTGCCCGTGTCCAGTTGGCCTTCCAAATCCTTCATAAAAGCGATAAACTCCTTCACCTTTCGGCCTCGTGACGCGAAGATATCATCTTCTTCAGCGGCACGGTAGAAAGGCAGGCCCAGAGCTATCGTGCTGTCCACCATCCTGTCAACAGTACGCTGACCTATTCCGCGTGGGGGTTTCGCTATCACCCTCCTGAGCGAGACTTCGTCCATGGGGTTCAGAAGAAGCCTGATATATGAGAGGATGTCCTTGACCTCCTCCCTCTCGTAGAACCGTAAGCCCCCTACTATCGTGTAGGGGATCTTTGCCTGAGTAAAGGTGGATTCGAACACCCTCGATTGAGCGTTCATCCTGTAGAATACAGCAAAGTCACTGAATCTGTACCCCTCACCCAGTATGAGGCTCTGTATCTCGTACGCGATGTACAACGCTTCATTCCGATCGGATGATGCTCGGTAAAAGGAGAGCTTCTCCCCCCTTCCCTTCTTCGTGTACAGGGTCTTTCCGAGTCTCCCGGGGTTCCTGTTTATCACCGAAGAGGATGCAGTCAGTATATTCTGACAGGAGCGATAGTTCTCCTCCAGCTTGATGATCTTTGCCCCTTTGTAATCCTTCCTGAAGTTCAGCACGTTCTCGACCCTAGCCCCACGGAAGCCGTATATGGACTGGTCATCGTCCCCCACCACACACACGTTTCCCTCCGGTTGAGCGAGCAGCTTCACGAGCGTATACTGGGAGTGGTTTGTGTCCTGGAATTCATCTACGAGTATGTAGCTGAACCGCCGCTTCAGGGCAGAGAGAGCCTCCGGGCTCCTCTTCAGGCCTCTCACCACCACGAAGAGGAGGTCCCCGAAATCGAAGAGGTTCTCCCTCTTCAGCATATCCTCATAACGCCTGTATATGTCATAGAAGAGGGGGTCTGTCGAGAACTCGCTTTCACCCGCCTGTTGGGCGTCAAGAAGACTATCCTTTGCGCGCGAAATGAGGGCCACATATTTTTCCGGCTTGTGGCTTTCGGTGTCCTGTTTAAGTTTTTTCAGGATCTGCCTTACAACCGATACCTGGTCCCGCCCGTCGATTATGGAGAAACCTGCGTCCACCCCGAACATTCTCCCGTAGACCCTCAGAAGCTTTGCAGCGGTCGAATGGAAAGTCCTGATCCACACATCTGTATCCGCACCGAGAAGATCGTTTACTCTCTGCCGCATCTCGTTGCTTGCCTTGTTTGTAAAGGTCACCGCCAGTATCGATCCTGGATCGAACCCGCATTCGTTGATGAGGTAGGCGATCTTATAGGTAATGACCCTCGTCTTGCCGCTTCCCGCTCCCGCAAGCACGAGAAGCGGAGAATCGTAGTATTGTACCGCTTCGAGCTGAGAAGGGTTCAAATCGTTCTCATATGCAATGTCACTTTTCATAAGCTCAACTTTTCCGATTTTTGATGAAGATAGTATAAACTGAAGGTATTATCAAGGCTCTTCGCCCCAGAACCGGGGTCTTTGTCCCAGCTTCGTATTTTTGGTACCCGGGACGGAGTCAGGTGCTGTTATTTTATGATCTTAGAAATACCAGCCATACTGCCTGAAGGATTCCGTTTGCGATCACACCGCTGACGATGTCATCGGCCATAATTCCAATCCCCCCGGGCAGCTTCTGGAGGCCCCTTATGGGAGGGGGCTTGACGATATCAAGGAGCCTGAAGAGAACGAACCCTGCGCCGAGGAGGACGACCCCCCTGATGTCGCAATCAAACCTGAAGGTGATGAAGGTTACGAGCATCCCGCTGATCTCGTCGATCACTATTCTGGGATCGTCTTTGCGCATGAAGATCTTCTTCTCCGCGTATCCTGAGACGGCGAAACCCAGGACGGTACAGAGACCGGCGAGCACACTGTAGAAAAGCGGAGTCCGGGTTGAAAGCAGCACCCACCCGATACAACCGAGTAGCGATCCGAACGTTCCGCTCGCAACCGGGATATATCCAGTGAAAGCACCGGTTGCAATGAACTTTATCAGTACATTCATCATCCTTTCCTGGTGTACGAAGTGCCGGATTAATCCGGGCTTCCCGGCCTGAAAAAACCGTAGCCGCCCTGCTGTTCACCCCGATCAAGTCAGCTTTTCTTTCGGGTGAGGAAGGCCCAGTTCTTTCCTATGTACTGGGCCATAGACACCAGTGCAAGCAGGGCTGATACTGCAGTGAGGACAGGAGGAATGCAGTAGAGAAAGAGCCCGGCAGTAGCACCGAACAGTTCTACCCATACATCCGGCCCCCTTTGCAACATCAGGCTCATCTCTTTTGCGATCAATATCCTCTTCAGGAGGAGCAGCACCAGTATTACGATGATGGTTGACATCTGTACGGCCGTTTTTACCTTGCCGGAGAACTCGGTCGTGATCGGTCGGTTTTTCCTTATGGCCGCTACTCTCAGGAGGGTGACGAACAGCTCCCTTGAGAGTATTATAGCGATGAGCCATAGAGGGACGAGAAGGTCTGGAAGGATCGCGAAAGATATAAATGCTCCGCCAACGATGAGCTTGTCTGCAAGCGGGTCCAAAAATTCACCGAACTTAGATTGCCTGTTATACTTCCTTGCAAAATAGCCATCGAAATAGTCGGATAGAGAGGCCAGGCCGAAGAGTACGAGCGCGACGGCCTTCGAGAAAACGCTCATCCCGAAAACCGCGAAGATGAAGAAGGGAACGATAACCACCCTCAAGGTTGTCAGCAGGTTTGCGATATGTATGTTATTTGACATTTAGATTGCAAAGCTCAAGAGCGTTTTAGCCTTGTCTATCTCTTCATTGAGGCTTTCCAGAATCTTCATGATGTCATCTTCGAACACCGGGAGCCTCTTGAAGTGATCGGGAGAGAGGGTCGGCCTGTACCCCTTCCCGTCACCGTTGCACCCGTACCCCTTCAGTCTTACACCGATATCTGCGATACGAACGATGTCAATAAAGAGGTCCGACGACACCGAGAGCCCCATTCTCGCTTCAACTTCCTGGTGATGATGTTTTATCGAAGCGACAACATGGAGCGGAAGCTTCCACGCCCTCGCAATCCATTGCCCTATCATCGCATGGTCGACATCGAACAGCATGTGCTCCGCTTCGTAAAAGGAGATGTCATTCTTTTCCGCAGTATCGAGCACCTCGTTGAACTCTTCATGGAGGTATCCGTCCATGAAGACCTTGCCGAGGTCGTGTAAAAGCCCGCCCGTAAAGGTATCCTCCGGAGTCGAGTACATGCACATCTCGGCAATCTTCACACTCATGATCGCAGTCGCAATCGAATGGAGCCAGAACGCCTTTCGGTCGAACGAGCCCCGCTTCGAGTGTTTAAGGGTTTCGAATACGGAGAGCGTCATGACGATTTGCGAGATGTTCTTGTACCCGAGTAGTGCGATCGCCTGTGCGATGTTTGTAACCCGCTGAGGAAGCCCGTAGTACGCCGAGTTCACGAGGGTGAGCACCTTGGTTGCGATGCTCTGGTCGTTTTCGATTATCTCCGCAAGGTCGGAGGCCGCGGATTTCGGGTCGTATAGGAGAGCGTTAACCTTGTTCGAGATCACAGGAAGTGTTGGGAGGTCTCTCACCTGCTCGATTGTTTTTTTAATTTTACTCAGTTTCATCGCTTTTTATCCTGGGCCTTGTATTCAACAGCCACCATTGCGAGATCATCATAGAACGAGCTTTTGTGCATGAACTTCTTGACGTCCCGGATGATCTGCCGCAGCATCTGTTCCAGTGGCAGGCACTTGTGCCTGTTAAAGCTCTCGAGAAGCCTCTTTTCGCCGAACTGTTCGCCCTTCTGTTCCGAATACGCCTCTACTATGCCGTCGGTGTATGCGAGGAACCTGTCCCCCTCTTCGAACTGGATCATACTATCGGTGTAATCCGCTTCCTCGAACATGCCGATAAAGAATCCCTCGGACGAGAGGAGCTCTATGTTATTGCTGCCATGACTGTAGAGCGGCTTTGGATGCCCCGCACCGCTGTAAACGATCTTCCTGTTTTCCGCATCGAACACAGTGTAGAACGCGGTCACGTAATCGCCTGTCTGGATCACGTTGCAGTATTCGCGGTTGAGCTTTCCAAGAACACTCGCAGGAGAGTTTGAAACCGGGGCGTAGTTCTTGAAAGATATCTTGAACATTGCGGCGATGAAGGCAGAAGAAACACCATGGCCCGAGACATCTGCGAGTATAACCCCCTTCTTGCCGTTTCCCAGGTCCAGCACATCGTAGTAGTCTCCGCCGACATACCCCATGGGCTCGTAGTGGAAGGCAAACTGCAGGTTCCCCTGCTCTTCCGGAGGCTTGGGGACGAGAGACTTCTGTAGTGTTGCTGCGAGCTCCAGTTCACTGTTCAGCTTCCTGTACATGTCGCCCAGCTTCTGATTTGCCTCTTCGAGCTTTTTCAGCGCAGCAGCGAGCGAGGAGGATCCGGAACCTTTCTTTCCCCTGCTCTCCATCCTCCGCTCTTCACGGAATGTTTTCAGCTGCTCCCGAAGCCGCTCCACCTCTTCCCTGTACGGCTCTATCTCCTTCACGTCTTCAGCAACAAGCATGAGTTGTTTCACGCCGCTCCCAGAGAAGAGCGGGACGAGCGTTACCTTGAAGTGAAGCTGTTTTCCGGACCGTGTACCGTTGTGTATGTAGAAAGACTGTACAACTTGTGAGTTGTCCAGTGAGGTTATATGTGCTGTCACTCCTTCGAGGATACGATCTATCTTCTTCCCAACTATCGAGGTCCCCAGGGCAATACGCGCCTTCTCGTTCGCGTCGAGAACCTCGCCGTCGCGACTCATAATGATCACCACATCACTGGCGTACTTGAAGAGCGTTTCGAATTTTTTTCTTTCTTTCATTATCTCTTCCTAAAAAACTGTACCCGACCAGCACCTGGGACAGTGTTCCTGGTAATCCAAGGATAACCTACCTCTGCTTTTAATTCAAGAGATATAACGAGGAAGGGAGTCTCGAAGCCTTCTTTTTCATCTTTCTTTTGGACCTGCCGGGGAGTGTTCCGAGTCCTCATGAAGGTATTAATTTACAACCTCCTGAGGGGAGGGTCCCCCCTCAAAGGCTAAGGCTGTATATGAGTGACGAAGAATCTGTTTTGACTTTATTACTGGGCAGGAGAGCATCAGCGAGAAAAAAAGGCGCCCGAAACATCCTCCTTTACTATGACCCTCTGCCCCTGTTACAGGCTGAAGGTCGGCACAGATTGCACATCTTCCGTACAGTATCGGCGGCTTCTCCGGCTGAAATCAGGCTTTCACGAGCTTCGGCACGAGAGCTCTAATATCATCCTAATAGATTGTAAGATACCTGCCCAGTTCCCAGTCATGGACCTGTGCAATATACTCATTCCACTCTTTTCTCTTTGCGGATAGAAAGTGGAGGTAGATATGATCGTGCAACGTCTCCCTGATGAGCGGATCTTTATCCATGAAATCGAGCGCTTCGTTGAGGTTTCCGGGGAGAGCGCTGATCTTCAACCGTCTTCGCTCCCGCATGGACAGCTCATAGATATTCCGGCTGACAGGCTCGACAGGTATGAGATCATTCTTTATCCCGTCGAGTCCGCTCGCAAGCATTACCGCAAACGCGAGATAGGGGTTTGCCGAAGGGTCCGGAGATCGAACCTCAGCCCGGGTACTCTTTCCCCTTCCTTCTGGGATCCTGCAGAGAGGAGACCGGTTTCGCTGAGACCAGGCCACGTGAGTCGGCGCTTCGTACCCCGGAACGAGCCTTTTATAGGAGTTGACAAGAGGGTTTGTTATTGCCGTGAAGCCCCTCACATGTTTCAGCAGACCAGCAATATAGTTGAACGCGATCCTGCTCAAACTGTATGTGCCCTTCGGGTCATGGAACGCGTTTTTTTCCCCCCGAAACAGGCTCTGATGTGCGTGCATCCCGCTCCCGTTGATCCCGAATACAGGTTTCGGCATGAAGGTCGCGTGCAGGTCGAAATCGTGGGCCACCTTCTTTACCACGAAACGGAATGTGGCGATGTTATCAGCCGTCTTCACCGCTTCACCATACTTGAAGTCTATCTCGTGCTGCCCGGGAGCGACTTCGTGGTGCGCAGCCTCGACCTCGAACCCGAGGCATATGAGCGTATCGACAATGGACCTCCTGGCCTCCTCACCCTTGTCAATAGGAGCGAGGTCGAAGTACCCGCCTGCATCGTGCGTCACTAAAGTAGCCTCGCCTCTCGGACCCCTTTCAAAGAGGAAGAATTCAGCCTCCGGTCCAACGTTCATTACGAAACCCATTTTCTTCGCCTCTTCGACCACCCTCTTCAGCACAGACCGCGGACAACCCTCGAACTGCTTTCCGTCAGGGTGGTAGATGTCACAGACAACCCTGGCGACCTTCCCGTAGTTCTCAGCCCATGGAAACACGACGAACGAGTCGAGGTCCGGCATAAGAAGCATATCAGACTCCTCGATTCTCGCAAAACCCTCGATTGAGGAACCGTCGAACAGTATCTGGCCGTCGAGTGCCTTTTCGAACTGAGAGACAGGGACCTCCACATTCTTGTTTACACCCATGATATCGGTGAATTGAAGCCTCAGGTACTTCACATTTTCTTCTTTCAGAATACTCATCACATCTTTTTTATCCATGGCAGCTCTCCTTTTACCAGTGATACAGTTAATGTATACGATTTTTGCACATTGTAAACATTAATCGTATCATTATGCAATATTATTTTGCAATAGGTATGATTTTAATGTGACAAGCTGCAATATTGTGCTCTTATTATTGCAGCTTTTGCTGAGGATGGTTTTTGAATCAATCGGAATTTTGGTTATCAGACTCTTGTTCTGAAGATCCCTGATCTGAAGATCCCTGATCTGCAGATCCCTGATCTGACGATCCTTCGTCTTCAGACCCCTGGTCTGAAGACCCCTGGTCTGAAGACCCTTCGTCTGAAGCTGTATCGTCCAAAAACTCATAATCGGGAAACTCGTATAAACACTCGGGGCATCTCCACTCTTTGAATTCGAGCTTGGCGCCGCATTTCGAGCACCGTATCTCCGGCTCCTTTTCCACTTTCTTCTTTTCCTTCCCGCTTTTCACTTCAACCTTGACTTCAATACTATCGAACTCTTTTGCGAGTTTTTCCGCATCACTCTTGGAGAGTTTTTTTATCACGAGTGTATCCGTTTCATTGAAGTATGCCTTGAGCTCCTCCTTGTTTTTTTTGAGAAGACCCTTGACCTTCTCGATCACAAAGTCCTCCTGCTCTTCTTCATAGATCTCCGAAATCTCGATTGAATAACGATCGTTTGTAGCTGTCATGTCGAGTCCTTATACTGAAAATTTATTACACCATCAAGCTTCGTTCGCTACAGGTTCTTCCAGCCCCATCTCCTTTTCGCGCTTTTTAGTAACAGCCGTACATATCCATATCCCCACCTCGTATAGGAGAAGAAGAGGAACCGCGAGCATTATCTGGCTCACCACATCCGGAGGCGTGAGAACAGCGGCGACGAGGAATATCCCGACAATGGTATATCTTCTCCCCTTTTTCAGCATATCCGGGGTAACAAGGCCGAACTTAGAGAGAGCGAGAATAACAATCGGAAGTTCGAACATCACTCCGAACGCGATGATCATTTTCGAAAGAAAAGAGACATATGCGTTAAGCGTTATCATCGGAGTGATATACTCTTTAGAGAAAGAGAGCAAAAACTTTATTGCAAGCGGTAATACCCCCCTGAAGGCAAAAGCCGCGCCGCACAGAAAGAGTATATATGAGACGGGCCCGAAGAATATAAGATACTTCCTCTCCTCCTTCTTGAGCCCTACTCCCACGTATCTCCATACCTGATAGAGAATAAAGGGCATAGCCACGACAATACCCGTCAGCAGGGAGAGCTTGACGATTACGAAGAAGGCCTCTGTCGGGTTGATAAAGACGAGGTTTTCTATGTTGCCTGTCTCTGTGATGAATTGCAGAATCTCGTCTATAAAGTAGTAACCGCCACCCGAAGCCGCGCCGACGACAATGAGTATATAAATCAGTCTTTTTCGGAGCTCATTGAGGTGCTGGACGATGGTTAATGCTTTGTCTTTCATAAACGCCGATCAATTTTCCGCGAATAAAAATAAATCACTAACAGTATACGTACTCGTGTCAATTGACAGTAACTGACACCCCTTTTCTGGATGGCTGCTATATTCAATAATCCCGGCGAACAATCCTCTTAACAAGACTGTCTGCAATGAATCTTCACTATTACAGGCATATATTCTTACGCCACCGGTAACTAAAGTCCTCAGAAATACATAATACTATCTTCTATCGTGCAAAGTCAATGGGTATTGAAAAACCCGAAGATCTCCGGGTTAACGATATATCTCGGTCTCCGCCCGTTAAGGACGCCTACGACCTCATCCATTCCCTGGACCTTCACCCTTGCAAGACTCTCCTCCGAATACCAGGCGATATGCGGTGTTACGACGAGGTTTTCGAGCTCTAAGAGCTTGTTTCCCTTCTGAGGCGGCTCTGTGCTCAGCACATCTATCCCCGCACCGGCGATTCTCCTATCCTCAAGCGCCTGATACAGTGCTTTCTCATCGACGATTTCCCCTCTCGCGGTATTGACGAGGACTGCGCTCTTCTTCATCAGCGCAAACGCACTCCCGTCTATAAGACGATCGGTCTCGGCTGTCAGCGGAGCATGAATACTGATGTAGTCCGCTCGTTTCAGAAGATCTTCCAGCTCATATCTTCTCTTTACCTCCAGGAGAGCAAAGATATCGTCGTCGACATAGGGATCATACGCTTCCACTTCCATACCGAAGCCCTTTGCCTTCCCAATAAGAGCCCTGCCTATCTTGCCGAGTCCTATGATCCCCAGGGCCTTTCCCCTGAAGGTGTAGACAGGTTTTGCTATGTTGTAATCCCATCGCGCCGCCCTTGTCTCCGAAATAAGCGAGGGAATCTTGCGCGCAACCGCTGTAAGGAGGGTCATGGCATGGTTCGCTACATCATCCGTACAGTACGCCGGGACATTGCTCACGGGTATCCGCTTCTCTGTCGCTGCATGCAGGTCGACGCAGTCGTATCCTACCGAAAGAGCCAGTATGAGTTCGCACTGAGAAAGGCCCTCGATCACCTCGGCGGGGATCTTTCTCGCGATAACGATGATGGCCGAAGCGTCTCTTACAGCCGATCTGAACCCTTCGTCGTCGTTCGCGCGTACCGGTACGATTTCCGCATTCGCTTCCTCCGCCCTCTTCTCAAAGTAGTCGAGGTTGCTCCATTTCATGAAAAGCCGCTGACCGGAGAGCACAATTTTTTTCAAAAAGATCCTCCTTATCCTGTACTGCTGTCAATATAATAAACCTCTCCCGTTTTTTTAAAAAAACATTTGATGTAGTGCAAATAATGTATTATAATTTGTTTTCGAATAAAAAACCAAAATGGTCGAAAGTTCAAGTGAAAGACGAGAAAAAAGAGAAGATCATAGAGACCGCGACAAAGATATTTTCCAGATTCGGCATGAAAAAATCAACGATGGATGAGATTGCTCATCGGATCAGGATCGGAAAGTCGACGCTGTATCACTACTTCGAGAGCAAGGAGGAGATATTCAACGAGGTCGTCAAGAAGGAGGCCGAAACCTTCAAGCTGTATCTTAAAGAAGAGCTCAGGCAGGCTCAGACGCCTGAAGACAAGTTCAGGGTGTATGCAAAAACAAGGATGAAATATCTGATGGAGCTCGTAAACTACTACTCGACTCTCACCGACGCATACCTCGACATGTACACGTTCGCTGAAAGGGTGAGAAAGGATTTTGCCGAGTTCGAAATCTCCACGATCTCCGGAATATTCAGGGAAGGGATCGAAAAAAAGGTATTCGAGATCGAGAACATAGACCTCACGGCAAAGATCGTGACCGTTGCCTTCAAGGGTTTCGAATACATGCTCATGACAAAGGAGTGGGACCCCGAATTCGAGGACCAGCTCGATATGCTGATAGACATGTTTTACAAAGGAATAAAAAGAAAAGTATAATTTTTTTTATCATTTTTTTCGAACAAAAAACTAAAATGGTCGAAAAGGACAGCTTTGTATGAAAACTTTTGCCCAAAAGGTACTGAAGTGGAGAGTGCCTATCATCGTCGCTACGGTCTGTATCACAATCTTTTTCAGCTTTGGCATGACGCGGCTCACGATCAACAGCGATATCACCTCCTACCTCAAACCGGGCGATGAGGTCATGGTGCTGTTCAACAGGGTCGGAGACGAGTACGGTGGAAATCAGATCGTCATGGTCGCGGTCAAATCGAATGACATGATCACCCTTCAGGGTCTCTCTTTTATCAGGGATCTCGCGGGGAAGTACTCCAGGGTGGAGGGTGTTGCTACGGTCACGAGCCTTTTGAACATCGTCGACATAAAAGACGCAGGATACGGCATCGAGGTGGGCAAGCTCATAGACGGAAACAAGATCCCGAAAAAAGAACAAGAGATAAAAAAACTCCGCAGTTACATCCTCTCCAAGGATACATACAGGGGGAAGATCATATCGGGGGACGGGTCCACAACCCTCATTATTTGTAAGCTCAACCCGAAATACAACAAGATCGAGGTTACAAAAAAGCTTATAGAAATAACCGAGTCGTCGGGAAATGAGTATGAGATATTCTACTCCGGCTACCCTGTGCAGATGATAGAGCTGAGCAGCTATATTGCAAACGACCTCAAAACTCTCATCCCCGCAGTATTCGTTATGATCCTGCTCGTCCTGTTCTTCAGCTTCCGGACCGTGAGAGGCGTCCTCTGCCCGCTGGCTATCGTGATAATCTCGACAATCTGGACGATGGGGATTCTGGGTTACACGAACACACCTCTCACGGTACTCTCCAATGTTATTCCCGTAATCCTCCTTGCTCTTGGGACCGCATACGGTATCCACTTTATCGCCAGATACTACGAGGATGTTTCCGAAGATTCCAGCCGGCTCAACGACATCCAGAAAACCATCCGCCATATCGGCGTACCGATCCTTCTCACCGCACTCACCACGATCGCAGGATTTCTCTCCTTCACTGGAGCCTACATCACTGCGATCAGTGAGTTCGGTATATTTACCGCTTTCGGGGTATTGTTCGCAATGATCCTCTCACTCACCTTCCTCCCGGCGGTTCTCTCTTTTCTGAAGGTCAAGCCCATGGCGCTTGCGAAGGGTGAAAAGGAGCACGTGCTTGCGAGGATCATGAAGAGCTCATCCGGGTTCATCCTCAAGAATGAACGCAAGATCATCTTCGTGGGGCTCGCCATTGCCGTTCTCTCTCTCATTATCATACCGCGCATCAAACCTGAAACCGCAATCATCAATTTCTTCCCCAAAAAATCCGAAATCAGAAAAGCTGACAGGATCATCAAAGAGACTTTCGGTGGGTCCACAACGATCAACGTGGTAGTAGAGGGAGACATGAAGGCACCACAGGTGCTGAAAAAAATACTGCTTTTGGAAAAGTATCTCGAACATCTTCCCTACGTACAGAACTCACAGTCGCTCGCAGACCTCATTGCGAGGATGAACGATACACTGAACGGCCGCCGTGCTATCCCCGAGACGAAGGAGGAGGTCGCGAACCTTCTCTTCCTGCTCGAAGGAGAGGACATCCTCGGGCAGATGGTAAACGCCGATTACACCGAAGGGATCGTTGCGGCGACATTCGGGTCTCTCGATTCCAAGGTCCTGAAACATACGATACGGATGATAGAAGAGTATATCGATACCAATATCGACGGTACATATCTCGTTCTGTCCGAAAAGGAGCCACAATCGGCGGAATACGCTCTCGTCGAAGAGTGGAAATACGACTATCTGTCGCGCGCCATCTCATACGATCTGCACGGCTACGGCAGCGGGTCCGGTATCGATCCTGCCGTTATAGAAGAGACCATTAAAGCTCTCTATAAAGAACGAACAGAGCTCCTCTATCCTGACAGAGAAAAAGACCTACGGCACGACCTCATACTGTTTTTCGAAGAGGAGTCTGCTGTGTATATCGAATCCGCCGCAGACATAGAGACGACCGTTGACTCCCTGATGGCCTATGCCGAGCGGGAGCGGGCCGGGGAAGGTGCTATCAACACCCTTCTCGAAGCTACCATACCGGAGCACTATTATGTCGGATACCCGGAATCCATACCGGATACCGGGGAGTTCGTGTATGCGAAGATTTTATCCGCCCAGAACGGGTCCAAGATCGCCCGAACATCGAACGCATTCGTCGGGACTCTCCTGCCGGAACACTCGGGCGATATCGACCTTGCGAAGCGGGTCGGCGACGACATCTGGGTCCTCACGGAGATGAGCGGCACCGTCGACCCCGCCCGGATCGAGGGAGGAGGGGAGTACGAATCCCTCAGGATAGGCGGCCGCCTCAGCGGCATGATCAAGATCGTCCAGCGCCTCAACGAATCACTCATAAAGAGCCAGGTCCAGAGCATCCTCATAGCCATCATCGTGGTGTTCATCATCCTCTCCTCGCAGTTCAAATCCGCAAAGATGGGCGCAGTGGTCCTCTCGCCGATAGTCCTCGTCATACTCATCAATTTCGCACTCATGGGATACCTCGGAATACCTCTCGACTACGCCACTATGCTCGTTGGAAGCATTATCATCGGAGTGGGAATCGACTACTCGATACACTTTTCCTCCAGATACAAAATCGAATACAGAGAAACACACAACGAGAGGGGAGCTTTGGAGAAGACCCTGAAAACCACGGGGACGGCGATAGTATCCAACGCTCTCATGGTATCGCTCGGTTTCTTCGTACTCGTGGGAGGAAAATTCATCCCTGTGAAACGGGAGGGGTGGATGATCGGGGTTCTCATGATAATCAGCGCATTCGCGGCGCTCGTGTATCTGCCGTCGCTCATACTAACGCTAAAGCGTTTTCTGAAACTTAATAATATGAAACCAGCAACGAAGGGAAAAAAACAATGAAAAGAGTAACCATCGGCTTGCCAATAATTCCGCTGCTTCTTGCAGCCTCTCTCTGCTTTGCTGTCGACCCGCACGATATCGTGAAGAAGGGAGATGATGTCGTTAATGCGCCGAAGGACGCGCACATCCTCACGACAATGACACTCATCGACAAAAACGGTAACCGGAACGAACGAACCTCGGAGATGTACCAGATCGGTACCAGCAAGAGGCTTGTCCGTTTTCTTACTCCTGCGGATCAGAAAGGGATAGGGTTCCTCACCCTGCCGGACGACGTCATGTACCTGTACCTTCCCGCATTTCATAAGGTCCGGCAGATCGCATCTCACGTGAAGAATCAGAATTTCGCGGGTACAGACCTCACATATGAAGATCTCAGTGAGTTCGAGCTCTCGAAGGCCCATCAGGTCGAGGTCGTGGAGGAGACGAAAGATGAGTGGGTGATAAGGCTCTACCCCAACGACGGCACAGACAAGGACTATACTCACCTGCACATACACTACCGCAAGGACAACTACTATCCGCAGAAGGTCGAGTATTACGATACATCCGGAAGCGTCTGGAAAACGATCGAGAGAAAGAATATCGAGAAGATCGGCGGCTACTGGATAGCGCGGGAGCTCGAGGTGAAAAACCTCAAGAAGAACCACGCTACTATCAGCACCATGGACAAGGTGGAGTTCGACGTGGGGCTTGGAGACGATATCTTCACCAAACGATACCTCATGAGAACCCGATAGGAGTGGCAAGATGAAAAACAGACGCAGTTTAACGGCTGTAAGTATCCTGCTGACAGCACTGATCGTCCTCGGCGGGAGGGCATTCGCCGAAGTCTCAGTAAACGGGAGCATCGAGACGGAGAACGGGCTTTTATTCAAGACATCCCTGCTCCAGAACTATCAGAACACGCTGGGGATAAAACTCGAATATGGCGCAGAGAAGTATCACCTCTACGCAAATCCTGAACTGAAGGTTTCCTCTCTCAGCACGGTATCAGATTTGAGCGAGCTGCAGAGCATCGACAGGATAGCACCATATACCCTCAATCTAAAAGAGGCGTACATCGATATCTACGAATTTCTGATACCTGTACTCGACGTACGTATGGGAAAGCAGGTCGTCGTGTGGGGCACAGCCGACAGGATCAATCCGACGAGCAGCTTCTGTCCCGCCGACCTCTCGGATCTCTTCGACTGGGGTGAGAAGCTCGGTGTAATTGCCTTTCTGATGAACTTCTACATCGGAGATATTATCATTACAGGGGTCTATACGCCTGTATTCACGCCGACTCTCCTGCCGCAGAACTTTGAGCAGATGGCAGGAACAAGCCTCGGCGCCCCTACTCTTGAGCTCCCGGGCCAGGTGCTCGGAGAATCCCAGCAGGTCGCTTTACGGGTCAACCTCCCGATATCTACCTTTGACATTTCTACTTCCTACTACTACGGCAGGTATTCCATTCCTGT